>ERZ773110.1807-NODE-1807-length-15840-cov-7.300602_pt1 | contig 15840 bp, 24 predicted proteins | sample MGYA00580568_ERZ773110 | MGnify/ENA primary metagenome ERZ773110 (study PRJEB29015, sample SAMEA2737870) | human gut metagenome | biome: human gut; feature: human-associated habitat; material: faeces | place: China | collected 2012 ... | reverse complement strand
GGTCGTTTCGAACGTCGAGAAAATCGGTACACCCCATGCACCGCGCAGTGGTAAAATGGTGACGCGTTGCAGTAGTACAGTGTTAGCACGCTGACGTGAACATAAAAATGGAGTGATAAGTTAAAACACTTATCACTCCATTTGTAAATTATAAATAAAATATATCTAATTTATTTAAATCATTTGCTTTTTGAATTATACTTATTTTATTATCATTAATTTTTACTTTTGTAGTACCAACCATAGTTAGATACGTAGTATGTAAAGGCACAGTTTCAAAGTAGTATAACACAGCATTATCTGTTTGTAATTCTGTACTTCTTAATACAATTTTTTTTAAAGAATATGCTAATGTAAGTTCATTTTTTATTTCTGTAATTGTACCTAATAATTTATTAAAATTAACATTAATAAAATTGTATATAATTGTGTTATTGTACTCCCAGTTTAAAGTATTGGAAGTATAAATATTAGTTGCATGAGTATCGTTAATTGAACCATTAATATAGTTATGCAACCCACTACCTCTTATTAGTGTATCAATATAATAATTATCCGTGCTATCATATAAGTAGTTAATAATGTTATATGCTCCGTCAATTGTCATTAGTAAGCCACTATGGTCAGTAACTGATTTACTTGTATCAAAATTATAGTAAGTACCTGCGTGACTGTATGAAAGATTATTAATGCTATTGTTATTACCAACAATATATAACCCAACATAAAACTCTTGTAAATCAAAGTTACTTATCATATTTCTACTGCCAGTTAAAGATAACGCAGTTAATGATATTTCAAAACACTTACTATTTGTGAGCAAATTATTATTATATAATGTAATACCACTTTTGCAAAATGATACTAATATGTCATTAAAATTATTGTCAGTACCAATACAATTTAATGCTGTATCGCACCAACTAATTTTACATTCATTTAATACACAGCTTCTACTTGAATTGGACATCTTAATACCAGTTTGAAAATAATATATTTCAACATTTATTATTGTATTTCTACTATCAGCACCGTCACCCTTATCATAGTTTAAATTTATTCCATAACTAGGTTTAGTGAGAATACTGGTATTAATTCTACCTTTTATTCCTATATTTTTAATTTCATTATTTTTACCAGTAACGTTAAAAATACTTGCATTACCATTTGACGTTATAGTAGTGTTTGTTATGCCACATCCTATAATAGTTTTATCATCTGTTATTTCTATTGTCTCTGAAATTAAATAAATGCCACTAGGAAAAATAACAGCTTTTCCCGAAGATAAAGCATTTTTAATAAATACTGTATCATCATTTATGCCGTCTCCTTTAGCACCATACATTTGTGGTGTAACATAAAAGTTAAAATATCTTTGAAATATTAATGTTAATTCACCACTTTTTGCCATTTCGTCAAGCTTCTTATTAATTTCTTCCTGCACATCAAGATTTTTAAAATAGTTGTCAACATAAGTTTTAAGTGTATTAAATGCACTTTGTAGTTCATCAAAGTTCTCACTTAATTCATTAACATTTTCCATTGTTTTATTCAAGTAATCGACAACTTTACACAACATTTCATAATAACTTAAGCTATCATCATATACCAATGGTAATACCTTTTGGCACCAAAATCTAAATGGCCTTAAATCGTTCATATATTTACCTCACTTTTCCCTTTACCATAAAGTAAAAAAACAATCACTGCAATCCTCAATAATCATCATATCAATATTGAGAAAAGTCTCTCTAAATTTCTTTAATAAACTGCTATAATTTTCCGTTCCTTGTTTGCCTTTTACTGTCTCAATATATTTATCAGTATTATTAATATTTTCTGTACCATTTCCAGTTTTACTATCATTCCTTGTCAACGTATCTGTACTTTCATTAGTAGTCGTATTATCTTCATTCACCTTAGTAACTGTAGTCAATGGTACACTATCAGCAATTCCTTGTGTATCCATACTATTCTGTGGTGTATCACTAAATCTATTCAAGGTATCAGTATTACTTGTACCACTACCACTACTAACATTTTTACTTGTACCACTATTAGTTTCTGTATTATTACTTGTCTTATTACTTGTACCGCTACCCTCTCTACTTCTAGTCAAATCAACATCATAAAAAGGATTGAACTCTAGCAACTCGCTCTTATACAACTGATTATAATAAGGCATAATCTCATTGAGCTTAGCATTTAACGCAAGCTTCCACCTGCCTACAGTCTCATGTGCAATCTCCCTTGTATAATAATGTTTCAATATCTTCCTGCACAAAACTTGTCTATAGTTTTCATCAAAGATAGGAAAGTCAAAATTAAAAACCTTATTCCAACACTTATCTAAAATACTATCAACATTATCTGCACCCTCACTCTCGCTCAAGCCTGCACTATTTTCACAAATAAATCGCACCTCTGTTGTATACTTACTCATTATTCTCACCACCTTTACCTACATCAGTCTCATTACTTAAATCTGCTTTATCGACATTATAAGTATCAAGTACCTGCATGTCCTCTCTATAATCAACACTAATGTTTAAACCAAACATTTTGTTAATCTGCTCGCATGCTTGCTGTCTCATAAACAGTCTTGAATATCTACTAGCAATAGTTCCACCTAAGTTTCTTTGTACTTCATCAGTTATCATTCTCTCTTTCTTCACAGTATTAACATTACTAATGCCTAAGTAAGTTAATGCTTCATTCCAGTACTGGGTCTTTAAATCATACAGTTTATCCGCAACATATGGACTTGTAGTATCAAGTGTCTTAATACCGCTTAAGTCTAAGTTCTTATCACCGAAAATGAATGGTTCATTACCCATATACTGTGCATACAGATTTTTCATCACCAATCTCTGATTTTCAGTACAAGTAATAATTTTAGGTGTTTTTTGCTGTATCACATTCACATCAATAGTCCTCTGTATTTCATACAGCCTTTTACTCATTTCCTGCACATCAAGTATGCTGTTAGTGTGTAACATGTTATTAAAAATAATAACACTGTTACTAGGGTCAAGTTTCATTCGATAATCATTTTGTGCAAAGGCTGTTCTTGTAATAGGTATTCTGTAAACATCAAGAGCACCACCAATCATAACTTGTAAACCTAAATAACCCATGACTTCATCTTTAAAAAATACTGCCATTCCGTCATTGAAAAGTGCTAGTTCTAAAAACCTTGCATCAATTGTATCCGGCAAGTTTTTCCAGTCAAACATTGAAATACTCAACTCTGTGAGCCTATTGACATACTGTAAATATGTTCTCTGATTTTGCAAGAACGCTTCACTTTGTGCTTTTCTTCCTTTTCTCATTGTCTCACCTCTTTTCTAACTAGGACTGTTATCTAATGAATAGTTACCTATTTCACTAGCATTTTTCCAAAATGTAATACCATTGTTAAATATATTTTTTATTTCAGTTATATCATTATTGTTACATTTATTTCCTATTATACAGCAATTCTGTGTTTTTGTGTAGTTCCAATGTGGTCTACTCTTTATGTCCGGTACTTTTACTCTTTTAGTGGCATAGCCGTATTTGTCAAAATATTCATCAATAATATGAGCATATTGTGGTGTTACCTGCATTTGTTTAAAGTAAAAATCTTTGTTGCGTGTAGCAACATCAATTGAACCACTATTACTTCCTCTTGTCTGTGGCGGTTTACTGTATGCTAACATAGCATCTATACCATTATCAACTAAACCAGTTGCACCACTTAATGCTAATTCCGGATTAAAACTACTCATCCCTGCAACAACTGTACCAGTATTTAACAAAGCTGACATAGTTAATTTACTAGCTGATTGAGCTAACCACGCTTTATAAGCATCAACAGACCATGCCACTTGTGGAAAATCACCCATAACTAATTTTTCTGAATAATTACCTTCATCAACATTAGTACCATTATAGCCCATAGGAACTAACGCTATTTGTGGATTTCCTACAACACTTCCGTATAAAGCAAAATCACAAGTATTTTTTACAAACCATTCATACCTATATATTGCAGAGTTATCGCAACAATCTACTGCTAAATAGTTAAAAGGGTATGTTAATAATTTTTTATTTTTTGGTGTATAACCCCCAATTGTAGTGTTTTTTGCTACTACGTTTACTTGCACACTTGGCTGTGTAGTTGTTGTGTAAAAATCACTTGGCATTAAAAAAATATTTACAATGCTATCTTGTTTGTTAGCTTGTGTGGCTGTATCTAAATAAGTTAATAATGCTTGTACTTGCTCATTGTTATCTATTCGTCCTGCTATATAATCTACACCACTAAATAAACCGGCTTGATAGCCACCAGTTTTTGTTCCCTCTTTTGCATAAGTTGTTGCTATTACTGCACTATAACTTGCAAAATGCCCACTTTTACTTATAGCATTACAAACTATCGGCCCAGTATCAATATTTTCTGTTACGATATTACTGCCTGCATAATCAATACTGCTATGTTCTCTTTCAACAAAACTCTCTTTAAGAGTGCAGTCAAAAAGAAACCATGTTTGCATTACATCAATAGTAAAATATACATTGCTAACTTTATCGTTCACATACTCAATATTAGTAATAAAAGCATAAAACCATTTACTGCCATAGTTAGTATTTTGAAACATCATATAATTACAATCATAAATACTTTCAGCACTGGCACTCATTCTTACAACACCCTGCTGTCCGTTAATTCTCTGAAAACTAGCTTTCTCCATAGTCTTACTAACTTTACTATCAAAATAAGTTTTCTGTGCACTTCTGCTTGCAAAGTAAATAGTATCTTTATAACTGCTATCTATTGGTACATCACTGCATAATTTGATAATACTATTAGGTTGTATTTGCATATCTTCACCGCCTTTAAAAGTAGGAGAGCAATTACACTCTCCTACTATATCTTATTTTACGCAACTGTAATAGTTGCTTCACCGACCTTAGTACTATCAAACGTGCTAGTAGCCTTTACAGTAATAGTTTCTGCTGTAGCGTCACTATTAATCTTAAGCATACCAGTACTTGAAATACTAGCCTTAGTACCCTCTTCTGCAATACTCCAAATAACACTCTGTGGTGCATAGTTATCAGTATCAACAGTAACATTTAGCTGTAACTGACCACCTGCACTAACTGTAGCTGTACTAGGTGTAACTGTAACTTTCTTGACTGCAGGAACACCTGCAACAAATAGCGCATTGTTTGAGAACGGAGACACGGAAAATGTTTTCCATACATGATACCAGTAGTTCCAATACAGTCCCTCACCATTGTACTGTTCTGTAAAGTTCTGATAGTTGTCGAATATCATGAACCAGTCACTATCAACCATTACACAAGGTATAGCGTCAAGTGCTTCAAGTTCTGCCTTGCTTATCTCTGTATAAGTTGGGTCATCAGCAAAGAGAATATTTAATCTCTCGATATCTAAATCTCCGAAACTATCTACAAGTACATGATGTCCGTCAAACTCTGCTCTATCCATATTAAAAGCACTAGCAAGTACTTCAACATTCATAGTAGCATCAAACTGTGAATTGACTAACAAATACTGTTCCTGCTTAGGTGTATGGTTCATAACTCCTGCAAGGTTATTCTTTGAGTTAAGGAAAGTAAACTTGTTTGATACTCCCTTGATAGTACTAACAATGCTATTCATGTTTGCTGTGTTAATAGCAGGAATAGTAACTGGGTTCATCAGGCCATTTAAAATATGCTTTGCAAGCATATACTTCATAGTCTGAAACTCGTCATAGTTAGCACCAGTATACATAGCATCTACAATCTTAGCAATCAAATCTGTAATACCGTCAATAGACAAAAAAGCCTGCCTTAACTGGTCATTCGAGATTGTAGCTTTGTAGAATTTCTGATAGTTCATAACGTGAAAAGCACTACGTACATCAGGAATTTCACGTTTGAATACATTGGACTCTGCAACCTGTGGGTCAAACTGGAACGGTTTTGCGATATTAACAAATACTTCCTCGATAGACTCACCAAACTCGAGCATACCTTTTTTAAACATAGCCCATGGATTGTCGTATGATTTGCTTGTTAAAATTACTCTGCCTATTCTGTTTACAAGAGCAGACAAAAACTCATTCTGTAAAGCAGGGTAGTCCATAATTACTGCACCTATTTCTCTGATTGAGTCAGAGTCTGCTGTAGCCTGTGGTACATAATCTTTGTAATTTGTGCTTGCGTTATTTCTTATTGCATTTAAGATGTCAACGCTTGAATTAGTAAGTGTTTTAATTTTTGGTTTTGTAGCCATAATTCCTAGTCCTCTCTTTCTTTAAATAAATCATCAAAGGAAATGTCTTTACCATCATCAGTAATATCTTCCTTTTGGTCTTTCATTACTGTTGTAGGGTCTGTACCCTCTTTGCCTTCAAAAAATCGTGCTTTATATTTCTCTCTCCACTCATTGTCATTCTGTTCATATTTTGCTTTCCAATCAGTAGTATCACTTGCACGTGTTTCAAGGTCATTAAATGTATCAGTAAAATTCTCAATCATAGTAAGTGTGTTATCATCAGCGTTATCACCTGCTAAACCTTTTACTGCACTCATAAAATCATCATGTGAAAGTACTGCCATTTTTCTCACCTCTTTTCTTTTAAAATAATGGTCTGCACATCATCCAAACTGGCATACGTTTTCGCTTAGTTGGTGTGGGTGGTGTTGGTGGTGTAACTCCAGTTAGGTATTCATACCAGTTGCTTGCATAAGTTAAACGTTTATCAAGTGCTGCTACTCCTGCACGTTCTCTTTCATATAAATATGCTTTGCAAGCTTCAGCAACATCTGTTAATTTTGAAAACTCTGCACCAGTATATCCATAGCCGAGTGACGGCTTAGGTATCCATTGTCCACCATATCCGTTTATTATTTCATCCCACATTAACTGTGTTTGTATTTCACCAGTTGCCCAGTCAGTGCCATGCGCTGTTGCATAATCTGTTAGGTTACTGCTAGGTGTCCATTGTATCAAACCCCAACCACTACTTGCACTTGCTGTTTGTTTCATACCCGGATTAATGTTTGACTCCTGTTGAAGATTACCTAACATACCTGCCACACTTTCAATGGTAAAACCTTTACTGTTAAAATATCCATAAAACTCTGTAGCGTTGTTTTCCATTTCAGATTGTGTTAAATATGCACTTACTCCAACTTTAACTATCCATGCCATTATCTTATACCTAAACTAAAAAGTTTATTCCATGTGTTTTTACCACACTCACCGTCAACAGTTAAATCATATTCTGTCTGAAATTTCTCACATGCATTTACACAACCTTTGCCATACTTTGTATCAATGCTACCAGTATAAAATCCTAACTTTGTCATAAGAATTTCAAATACTGTTACGTCATTATTTGATGAACCTTTTTTTAATAAATTCATATTATAGCCTACACTTCCTTTGTCTTCGTTATAACGTAAATGATAACTCCAACCATAACTAGGTGTGTAATATTTGCGTATGCAAATTTCTTTACCTGTTTGGTCTCCTGCTTTACGTCCTTTTGTAGTTCCATTTTCATCAATGCTTGCATGAACTATATGCTCACTATCTGTTGAAACACAAACATGATGTCCTACAGCTAAGTGAATATCACCTTTTTGAAAAGGTCTGTTGCAAGAAGTAAAGCCACAACGTTTTAACTGTTCGTACAAGTTTCGTGTTGTACTGTTTACATTTACATTAAAACCTGCTGTAGCAAGTGCGTGTCCAACTAATGAGCTACAATCAAAGTCAGGATTTCCACCTCTGTTAATCTGTGAGTAGCCATGTGAATTGTCATTTGCTATTGCAATCATATAATCTGTGTAAGTATCAACTTTACTCATTCTTGTCACTTCTTTCTACAGTTAGAATGTCGCATAATTTCTGCAATATTAATGTGTTATCATTTAATGCAGTTGTAAACTTGTCTGTTTCTGCCTTGTGACTATCATTAAGTTTCATACAATACCATGCTAAACATAAGCACATTACTATAGGAAATCCTACTGTTGTGATAGCCTGCAAAATAGCCTGCATTGTTTCCATACACTCACCGCCTTTCTTTTTATTCTCTTTTTAATTATATCATATTACTTGAAATTTTGCAATATATATGTTATAATAAATTGAGATAAATATAGGCAATTTTAAGAAAAGAGTACAGCAATATGAGTGAAAATAAATACTATGACGGCACTAAATTACTTTCAATGAAAGACATAAATGGGTTAAAGCCTGAGTTATTTATGTGTACTACTAATAGAAGTGGTGGTAAAACAACATACTTTGGCAGATTATTAATAAATAGATTTTTGAAATATGGTAAAAAATTCTGTTTAATCTATAGGTATAATTACGAACTGGATGACGTAGCTAATAAATTCTTCAAGGATTTACAGACATTGTTCTTTAGAAATTATACTATGGAAAGTGAAAGATGCGCGAGTGGTATCTATCATAGTTTGTTTTTAAATGAACAACATTGTGGTTATGCTATTAGTTTAAATAGTGCAGACCAGTTGAAAAAATATAGTCACCTGCTTAGTGATACTGATAGTATGTTATTTGATGAATTTCAGAGCGAAACTAATCACTACTGTAGTGATGAAATAAGAAAATTTATTAGCGTACATACCAGTATAGCAAGAGGCCATGGAGAGCAAGCAAGATATCTTCCAGTATATATGTTAAGTAATGCAGTTAGTATTATTAACCCTTATTATACAGAGTTGGGAATATCTGAAAGACTAAACAGTGAAACTAATTTCTTAAAGGGTGACGGATTTGTACTGGAAAGCGGTTTTATAGAAACTGCAAGCAAAGCACAAAAAGAGAGTGGATTTAATAGAGCATTTAAGAATAATCAGTATGTTGCATATTCAAGTGAGAATGTGTACTTAAATGATAACACTGCTTTTATTGATACACCAGTAGGAAAAGGAAAGTATATTGCTACACTAAGATATATGAACCATGATTATGCTGTGAAACAATTTAGTGAACAAGGTTTTTTATATATTGATGATAAAGCAGATAGTACCTTTAGAAGTAAAATAAGTGTTACTGTTAATGATCATGATATTAATTATGTTATGCTAAAACAGAATGATTTGTTTATTAGTCAGTTGAGATACTATTTTGAAAAAGGTTGTTTTAGATTTAAGAACCTTAAATGCAAAGAAGTTTTATTTAAGACTATCAGTTATTAGGTATCTGCTATTGTATGTTCACTTGATACTGCTAGGTAGCACGTTTGGAAGATAACGCTAGTATGTATTGTCGTAAATGCTGTGCGCTTGTGTTCTGCAATAGTTATAGATATAGAAAAGGCAAGAGTTTTTACTCCTGCCTTTTTGTTTTTTATTTATAACAATTTAATATTAATTGACTAATATCACTTTTTTCTTCAACTAAACATTCTGTTATAAAATCAGCAAATATATTATTTTCATTTTTATTTATCATACTTTTTCTCCTTTACTTATAAAAATAATTGTGGATATCTGATGCAATTAATATGTTTAATGATAATACAATTTCTCTTGTATCTTTTTTCTTTATAAAATCATATGATAATAACTTCGATATGTATAAACCTTTTAAACAATATTCTATTTTATACTGCTCTGTGTATGGTACATCATAAAACTCGATTGAACCTCTAAATCTTTTACGTAGTTCCTGCACTACTTTTTCCATTTTATCATTCATAATAATGACCCCTCCCCTCTAAAAATATCACATTCATATTTATACTTACAAGTAAAGCAAAAATAGTTACACTGCTTATGTATAAAATGCTGTCTTATTTTTCTTACTATTATTAATATAGTTAATATAAGTAATACAAGTACTAATATAATTGTTGCACAATCTAATCTGTTTAGCATAATATTTCACCTCATTTCATATGTCGTGTCCACCAGTAATACACCGCCTTTAATTCTCTTAGGTAATAATTTCCCGGGAACACATAAACCAACTTTAAAATCACTATAGTCTCTTTTTGTTTCTAAGAATTTTAATTCACTCTGTGTATAGTTATCACTCTCCTTTACTTCATATCCCTGCATTGATTTGTTAAATAAATCTTTGCATTTCTGTGGCATACCTGCACATTTAATATCATTGTATGGTTCATCAACTGGAATTAAATCATTATGAGTTATGTGTTCTATATATGTTTTCTGTCTTGTAAAAATAGCTGTGTCCCAACTACTCTCAAGTTTCCAACAACAAAATTTTACAGGATCTACTGTTATTCCTTTAATCTTATCAGCAGGTAAATCACAATGTATACTATCAGTATCAGCATAAATAAAACCTGGTTTATCTACTCCGTAATAGTTCTTTTGAGCCGCTGTGATTGTAAAGTTACGTGCGTATGATGTTATTGCACTGCCAGTTGCTATATGACCTACCTTTTTGTTGTTAGCAGGAACTATGTAAAAACCTATGCTTTCATCCTCTTTAACATATGCAACCTTAAAACTACTATTGGAACTACTGGCCAGTTTACCATAAAGATTATTGAGAAACAGTTTTGCTTCCGTGCGTTTTGCACCTTTACTGTTCATTTTAATTTCGGCATAATGATTGATGTAATTATCAAATATTCCTATGTCAGAATAAAACCAACATCCGTCTAAGATTTCAAAGTCAACGAGTTCATAGTGCTTTAACATTAACTTGTAATCTGTCATAGTTACTGTCATTATTACTGCACTGTCATGTATATTTCCGTTTTTATCTTTATAATAACGATTGTATGTACCGTCTTTATTTAATATATCACTAGTTGATAATGACTCTGTACCTTTATATAAATGATTGCCTTTTATTTGAATAAATGGTAACTTATTTTCTTTGATATAAAAGCGTGTTTTTATTCTTATGAAATAATATTTATTTTCTCCTATAGCTTCATTAGGTATTATATTTCCACTCCAAAAATATGGTTTACCTATTGGGAAATGATTACCACTTTGTGAGTGCATCATACTAGGATATAAAGAGTTTACGTCTCCAGTTGTTCCGTTATGTCTAATCTTGTTTTCTTTTCCTTTTACTAAGTAGCACCAACCCCCTCTATAACTGTGCCGTATATATTCATCAGCATTCGACGAGCCGAAAATATTTTTATCTAAAGTAACTTCATCAAGAGGCGGAAATAAATCTTTATAATCATAAGCACCAGTAGTCTTTTTATATTCTTCCATACAACACGAACCTATTGTAAGTTTATCGTGTCCGTCATTGAATAACTGTTCGAGTGCTTCTTTAACTACTAACACGTCATTAGCTATGTATTGTTTTTCTTCGTCAGTTATATTACAACCTGCATATCGGTACCCAACATATTCCATATCTAATTTTTGGTGTTTTGTTTTAAATGATTTTCCTATTTGCTTTACTGAAAATGGTAATAACTTTAAGCTATCTCTTAATTCTATTATATGATTATTAACTTTAATAGTTAATGTGTACCATTGACCCATATCAGATATTGTATATCTAAAAGTTTTATTTTTCATATCTTTTATGCTAATAAATTCTGCTTGAGTCTGTTCGTCATTTAAGTAATGTATAGCCTGCTCATATTTTAATTCTGTTAGCAAATACGATAACCAAAAATTTCCATCAAATTTTAAGTTATGATAATAAGCAATTATGTCACAATTTAATGCTTTAAAATATTGAAACTGTTCGTTTATTGAATGAAAAATATTTACATTTTCTGTGTAAAACTCAACGCTTGCACTTGCCCAAACTTCGGTTGATGTTTGTCCCTCATAAACTGTAGTTTCAAAATCACACATAAATTTTCTAACATTTTGTTTCTTATTCTTCATAATTAGCAAGTATTTCTAACCAATTATTTGTAGCTATTTCCATTTCCTTTGACATATTGTTATAAGATAAAATGTTTAATGCTTGTACTATATTAGACTTTATTCTGCTATCCTCGCTATCTCCTGCTATTACTTCTAAACTTTCTATAATTTTACTTTCATTGTCCTTTAAATGATTATAATATGCTTCTCCAAATTCCTGCATATTATCTTGTAACATTGATATAGCTTTGTAATAAAAACTTTCCAATGATATTTCATTCATTTTATTATGTGAACGATTATAAACATATCTACTATTAGGTAAATCATATAATATTTCTTTAATCGTATCTACTATATCATGTTGTTGTGCAGTAAATCTCTGTTCTAAATCTTCTCTTGTTTCTTTTAAAAACTTTTGCGTTATAGTTTTAGGAATATCAATGTATGAAACGTCAACTCCTTTATCAGCGTATTCTTGCATTAAATAATATAATGCATTTTGATTTTTTGATAGTCGTTTCTTTGCCATACTTGTGTTTCTCCTCTCTAAATTAATAAGACCCCTGCTAACTTAATAGCAAGGGTCAGCAGAAAAATAAAATTTATTTTACTGATTTTACATCAAGAGCACAGTCGATATAAGGTCTGCCTGCCTTTGTTGTACCGCTAACTTTAATAATACTGAATGATTTACCATGCATAATGTTAGCAATATTATCAAAACTACGCTTGAAAGTAGCTGACTGACAAGAGAATACCTCATTGTCTGGTGTAATGATTGATAATATATCAACGCTATCTCCGTTTTCTTTTTCGTCTGTAAATGTAAGATATCCTGCTACTGAAATACTTGTATTGTCCGTTACATCCTTTAATGACTGAATACCTCTATCTAATGTCATTAAATACTGCTCTACCTCTGTAAAATCCTTTGACTGTGAATTAATTGTAATTGCCATGTTTGTTTATCTCCTTTTATTTTTTATTCTGCGTCTGACTGCTCTGTCTCAATCGCTTTACGTGTAGCAGGGTCAAGTATCTTTGCGCCCTTGATGAAGTCTGCTTCATCCATGCCATAAAGTTCATTAACTTCCTTGAGTGAACGAATTGCAACAAGTGTGCAAGCATCTGTGTTGTAAAGTTTTGATGATATTTTTAATGCTTTGTCCTTGTCAGCAATCTTGCCAGTAAGTGTAAACTCCTGCTCGAATGTCTCAGCAGTCTGTGGATTTACGCATAAAGCTGTGACTGTTGTTGAAATAATTGTACGTGTAACCATTGGTTTTCTCATAGTCTTTTTTCTCCTTTTCTTTGTGCTATGATTTGTAAAGTTAAATGTAATAAAGTTGTAACACCAACATGTGGTGTAGTAGTCAAGTTGATTTTTTGCAATCTATTTGATGATAGCTTTACTATCTCTTGACTATTATGCAGGAAAGAAAATCATCTCCTATATGACGAATTACAATTTTACAATCCTCGCGATATATAGTTTCTATAGTAGCACCTAGTTTATCAGTTTCAACCTCAATCTTTTGTGTATTGCGGTCTGTAATAAGCTGTGCATATAATGTTTCTATCAATGTTAATCACTTCCTTTTTTCTTTGAGGAGTCCGCACTATTGAGTGTCGTATTGCCTAGCAATAGTGCGGTATCATAGTATTAAAGTAAACGTTTTGTAAAAAGTTGTATTACCTCTTTACATATTATATAGTACAGTAGTAATGTTAATGCAGTATGGCTAATTTATGAACATTCTATGAACTTTTTCGTATTTGATTTTCTGTAATTTACGAAAATTTACGAAAACTTATGCAAATTATCCATAAATTTTATTCATCATTTTATGATAATAATACATGTAATTTATATTACATTGTTTCATAAATACCTTTTCATCATAATCTATTCTATTTGCAAAATATAAATATTCTATTTTATACAATAATAAATTAAATAATTGTGATATTATTCTAATACTATTATCTTTACCAATTAACATTGTTTCAAATTGGTTATATTCTTTGCGAATTAATCGCTCTAAAAAATGTTTTCTTTTCTGCGTCATATTATAAAAAATCTCCTTTTTATTTTATGATAAAGTTTATTAATATATTCTATCAATATAATTGTGATAATATAAATAATAAACATTATTACAATTTATCATAAAATTCTTTTCACCGTCAGATATATTACCAATATCGTATAAATACCATACTTTAAAGTATAATAAATTTGCAATATGCTGTAATATTATTAAACTTTTTCCTTTAGGATAACATAAAGTATTAAAAAGTGTATATTCAAAACGTATAATTCTCTCTAATTTATGTTTTCTCTTATTCATATTGTAAAAAATCTCCTTTCAATTATCTTGTAATAAAGCTTGACTATGTTATCTGCAATTTCCTTTGATGATACACCAGATATCATTTCATATGTAAGTGTATCAAGGAAAAATCTTTTTTCACCTAACTCACGTGTTTTAACTATGATATACCACATATCTTCTATATTAGCATAACCATAAAATATTTTACCCTTTACCTTTGTACTAACTTTGGTTGCTATTTCTATAACAAAATCCTCATAAATTTCGTCAATTTCTGTTTGTGTATTTTTTGGAATTTTATAAAACATTTTTTACCTCTTTTCTATTCTTCTACGTCCACTTGTATCATATTCTCATTTTCTACAACCTTAAAGGCCACCACTTTCATTTTCTTTAATTGCTTATCTGACATAATTTGTGATTTTCTGTATAGTTCGTATATGTCATACTGCACATCATGCAAGCGAAAATTTGTGGTTTTGCTAAATTTAATAAGTGTACCTAGTTTTATATTGTTTGTCATTGTTTCACCTCTTTTCATTCTTTACTATATTCAGTTGTAAAGCCTGCACAGGGACTTGCACCCTGCTGTGCACTTTATGCTTAGGCTATTAATATTAAAATTTCTGAAGAAATTCTAGTAGTTACACAAGACATAACAACTTTTACAGAATAATCTAAATATTCTGTTGGAATATTACAAGCCATACCACTCCATAATATTTTTTGCGTTGTTTCATATTGCAATTCTACAAATTGTCCATCTAAAAATACTCGGTATAAATCTTCTAATATCATATTATTTCAGCTCTTTTCTGTTTTCGTCAAGCTCTACAGCATATTCCAAAAAATCTTTTTCTGAAATACCATACAATTTTGATGTTTTCTCAGCGTTTACAAGTTTTAAAAATTTAGCACTATTGCTATAATCTATTGTAAACTGCTTTTCAATTTCTTTATCGCTTAAATCACCAATATAAGACTCGTTTAAAGTTATAACCTCGTTAGTATCAAAGTTAAATGCCATAATGTCAGCGTTTGTAGTTACAATTGTACGTGTAATCATTTTTTCTTTTCTCATAGTTTTTGTCTCCGTTTCTTTTTTTGTGCTTGTTTGATTGTTACTTGCTGATACTGCTATCAGCTATACAAGGAAGTCGGAGTTGCACCGACTCGACTATTTTAAATAGTCCAAAACTCTTGCCGTGTTTTAGTAATATATAATTGCCCTATAAATTGACCATTTGAAAAATCATATACATCAATTGACAATGTAAACATCATATAATTATAACTATTTATTGTAAAATGTCTAAACGCATAATTTGCTTCATTCATATTAGCTATTTTATACCATTTCAGCCATTCGTTATAAATTTCGTGTTTTGTCCTACTAGGATTATTATAACAATCGCCTAAACCGCGCACTTCACTAATAGGGTGCAATTCACACTTAACTTTTTTGACCTCAAAAGTCTCATTATTCAATTTAATATACTGCTTCATATTATACACCTTGATACTCTATTGAGTACCCCCCTTCCTTTATCTTTAAGTACATTATATAGGTCAGTTGTGAACAGCGTATGGCCAAATTGTAAACAAATTGTGAACATTTTATATAGTACTATAGTAC
>ERZ773110.1806-NODE-1806-length-15852-cov-6.699247_pt1 | contig 15852 bp, 15 predicted proteins | sample MGYA00580568_ERZ773110 | MGnify/ENA primary metagenome ERZ773110 (study PRJEB29015, sample SAMEA2737870) | human gut metagenome | biome: human gut; feature: human-associated habitat; material: faeces | place: China | collected 2012 ... | reverse complement strand
GGGGCAAGCACAACTTCTCGGCCGTAGCCGGCGGCAACTTCGAGGACTTCCGCTCGTCGAAACTGAGCGTCCGCCAGAAAGGGTCGCTGAGCGAGAAGCTGAGCTTCATCAACATGGCGCAGGGCGAGATCGAACGCTGCGTCGAGTCGAATACGGCCTACCGGACGCTGGGTTATTTCGCCCGTGCGAACTACGACTACGCCGGCAAGTACCTTTTCGAAGTGTCGGCACGCTACGACGGTTCGTCGAAATTCGCCAAGGGCAACCGATGGGCCTTCTTCCCCGCCGTGTCGGTCGGGTGGCGCATCGACAAGGAGAATTTCATGCAGAACGTCCGGGCGGTCGACGTGCTCAAGCTCCGCGGCTCGGTCGGCGAGATGGGCAACCAGGCCATCGGCAACTACGAGTACCTGATGGCCGTGCTGGCGAACAAGAGCTACAATTACAGCTTCGGCGACGTGCTGTCGGGCGGCGCGGCGATCAAGGATTTCGTCGACGAGAACATCTCGTGGGAGACCACCCGCACCTACAACCTCGGACTGGATTTCGAGGCCTTCGACCACCGCCTGCTGTTCAGCGTCGACCTCTATAAGAAACGCACCGAAGGCATCCTGCGCGACGTGAAGATTCCGGCGCAGATCGGCAACCTGAACGGCCCGAAGCAGAACATCGGCGTGGTGGCCAACGACGGCGTCGAGCTGAACCTCCAGTGGCGGAGCGCGGTCAAGAATTTCCATTACAGCCTCGGCGGCAACTTCTGCTACAACAAGAACATCGTCGTCGACCTCGACGGGCAGGAGTACATCAAGACCTTCAACATCATCCGCGAGGGCGAACCCATCGACGCGTGGTATCTCTACCAGGCCGACGGCTTCTACAACAGTTACGAGGAGATCGCCAATTCGGTGACCGTCGGCAGCGGCGTGAAGCCCGGGTACATCCGCTACAAGAATCTCAACAACGACGACAAGATCGACAACGACGACCGCGCCGTCTGCGGCAACCTCACGCCGAGCATCACCTACGCCTTCAACTTCTCGCTGGGATGGAAGGGACTCGAACTTTCGGCGCAGTTCCAGGGCGTCGCCGACGTGAAGACCTATCTTTCGGGCAACCTCGCAGCCCCGTTCTGGAACGGAGCGGGCGTGCTGAAGGAGTGGGCGACCGACGCGTGGACCCCCGAGAACCACAACTCCCGCCTGCCGATCCTCCACACCGCCACGGGCGCGCCCGAGATGCACGACTACAAGAACACGCAGTGGCTCTACGATGCGTCGTACCTGCGCTGCAAGCAGCTGCAACTCTCGTACACCCTCCCCAAGAGGTGGATTTCGAAGCTCGGAATGAGCCAGTGCCAGATCTTCGTCAACGGCGAGAACCTCTTCACGATCTCCCCGCTGAAGATGTTCGACCCCGAGATCGACCTTTCGTCGACCAACCTGATGCAGTATCCTTCGCTGCGGACGATCAACTTCGGCTTCAACATTACTTTCTAATCGCTTCAAATACGGAAAATTATGAAAAAGACAGTATTCGGATTGATGCTTTGCGGTGCAGTGACGCTGGGCTCCTGCAACCTTGACACTATTCCTACCGACAAATATACGGTCGAGACGTTCTGGGAAACCGAAGAAGGAACCGAGGCCGCCATGACCGGCTGTTACAACATACTGACCAACAGCGCGCTGTTCGGAGACTCGGCGCCGCTGCTCGAAGAGACCTGCACGCCCAACGCCTATAATTACAACAACGCGGGCGGATACAATGTCATCGCCCAGGGGACCCACACGGCCAACAGCTCGGGCATCATCGCCAACCGCTGGAAAAAGTGCTACGAGGGCATCGGACGCTGCAACACCCATCTCAACCGCCTGCCTGCCGCCGTCGTGGCCGACGACCGCAGGGTGCAGATGGAGGGCGAGGCCAAGTTCCTCCGCGCGCTCTATTACTACATGCTGGTGACCTATTACAACGGCGTGCCGCTGATCCTCGAAGAGCCTGTCTATGCGCACGGTTCGCTGCCCCGCGCCTCGCGCGAGGAGGTGGTGCGGGCGATTCTCGACGATCTGAACGACATCATCGACCGTGAACTGCTCGACTGGCAGTGGACCAAAGCCGCCGACCAGGGGCGCGCCACGCGCGGCGCGGCGATGGCCCTCAAGGCCCGTCTGCTGCTTTTCGAGGCCAGCAAGCTGGTCAACCCCTCGAACGACGCCGCGAAATGGCAGGCTGCGGCCGATGCGGCCAAAGCCGTGATCGAAAAGGAGGCCCAGGCGGGCTACGACCTGTTCGGCGACTACCGGAAACTCTTCCTGCCGGCGAACGAGCACAGCTGCGAGTGCGTCTTCAACATCGAATTCTCGAAGACCAAGAACACGGCCGTCAATTCGTTCAACGTTTACAGCGTCCAGTACCGCAACAACGCACCGCTGCTCGATCTGGTGATGGACTACCGGACGACGACCGACGGTGCGGCCACGATGGGCAAGTACGACAACCTCGATCCGCGTTTCGCGGCGACGAATTTCTATCCCGGGAGCACGTTCCTCGGCAAGGCCAACTGCCCGGCCGGGGAGGTGTGCCAGTTCACGGGCTTCGCACACCGGAAACTCACGATCTACGACGCGCAGAAGCGCGATTCGGACGACAGCAACGGCGAGACCAACTACATGTTCATCCGCTACGCCGACGTGCTGCTGATGTTCGCCGAGGCGCAGAACGAGGTCGACGCCACGCCCTCCGATGCCGTTTACGACGCCGTGAACCGCGTGCGCGGCCGCGTCGGCATGCCCACCTATGCCTACGGTTCGAAGAGCCAGTCCGAAATGCGCGAGATCATCCGCCACGAGCGCCGCGTCGAATTCGCCGGCGAGGGGCTTTATTATAACGACATCCGCCGCTGGATGACCGCCGAGCTGGTGATGAACGCCGTGATTCAGGACTATGCGGGCACGGACATCGCCGTGCGTGCGTTCGATCCCGACCGCGACTACTGGTGGCCCGTTCCGGCGGACCAGATCCTGCTGAACAAGAAACTCGAACAAAATCCCAATTATTAATCCGACAACCGCTAACTGGCAATTATGAAAAAATATCTGTGGATACTGGCTGCCGCATTTCTCCTTCAGGCTTGCAGCAAAGACGAGGAGGAGGGACCTTACGTTCCCTGGCGGCCGGGCGACGACAAGGAGGAGACGATCGACCTGGACAAGGCCACGAAGGTGATGATTCTGACCGAGCAGGCCAAGAACCGGATCGTGATGATCGACCAGCCGACGGGAAAGGTCGCCTGGGAGTGGACGGCCGCCGACAGCGGGCTTTCGGCTGCGGAACAGGCGTGGTTCGATCTGCCCGACGAGGCCAAACCGGTCTACAACCGTACGTGCGTGCTCGTCACGGCTTCGGGCGGCGGCGTGGCGCTGATCGGCATTACCCTCGTGCCGCTGCTGTCCGGTCTGTTCGGCTAATCGGCAGCTCGTTTGCTTCCCATAAATCCACGGAGGGTGCTGCTTTCGGGCGGCATCCTCCCGAAAGGAGGGCAACCCTATGGATTTCTTATGGGATAAGATCACGGAATGGCTGAAAGAAATGCTCATCGGCGGTATCGTGAGCAATCTGTCCGGGATGTTCGATGCGACCAATCAAAAGGTTGCCGAGATCTCCAGTCAGGTGGGCTTATCACCGCAGGCATGGAACGGCAGCATTTTCAGCATGATACAAAACCTGTCGGAAACCGTGATCGTCCCCATCGCAGGCGCAATTCTCGCCTTTGTGATGACGCTGGAACTGATCCAGCTCATTACCGACAAAAATAACCTCAACGACATGGACACATGGATATTCTTCAAGTGGGCGTTCAAGTCCGCTGCCGCTGTCCTGATCGTAACAAACACATGGACGATTGTAATGGGCGTGTTCGATGCCGCCCAAAGCGTCGTTGCCAGCGCCTCCGGGCTGATTATCGGCGACACCAGCATCAATATTTCAAGCGTCATGGTGGGTATCGAGGATCGGCTGATGGAGATGGAGCTGGGGCCACTGTTCGGCCTGTGGTTCCAGTCTCTGTTCGTGGGCATTACCATGTGGGCGCTGACCATCTGCATTTTCATTATCACATTCGGAAGAATGATTGAAATATATCTCGTCACCTCTGTTGCCCCCATTCCGATGGCGACCATGATGGGCAAGGAATGGGGCGGCATGGGACAGAACTACATCCGTTCCTTGCTGGCGCTGGGCTTCCAAGCATTTCTCATCATCGTCTGCGTTGCCATCTACGCCGTTCTGGTGCAGAACATCGCGCTTGTGGATGACATTATCTACGCCATCTGGACTTGCATGGGCTACACGGTGCTGCTGTGCTTCTGCCTGTTCAAAACGAGCAGCCTTGCCAAGTCCGTGTTCAATGCACATTAACGGGGGGTGATACCATGCTGACACTCACGCCCGTCGCGCTTGCAACAGCGAACGCATTTGTCAATGCGCATCACCGGCACCATAAGGCAACTGCTGGGCATAAGTTTTCCATCGGCTGTGCCAAGGATGGAGAGCTTGTCGGTGTTGCAATCGTAGGCCGTCCTGTGAGCCGGTATCTGGATGATGGCTGGACATTGGAGGTCAATCGCCTTTGCACCACCGGTGAGAAGAACGCTTGCAGCATCCTTTATGCCGCATCCGCGCGGGCGGCAAAGGCAATGGGATACCGCAAGATCATCACCTATACGCTGGATAGCGAGAGCGGCAGCAGTCTCCGCGCCGCTGGTTGGAACTGCGCAGGCTTGGCAGGCGGCAAATGCTGGACAGGCAGCCGTAAGCCCGCCTCCGCTTTGTACCCGGCGCAGATGAAACTTCGATATGAAAAGCTCTTATAAAGGGGGGATTTCTATGGCCTATGTCAACGTCCCAAAGGACTTAACCAAAGTAAAAACCAAGGTGCTGTTCAACCTCACGAAACGACAGCTCATTTGCTTCGGAAGCGGCGCGCTCATCGGCGTACCGCTTTTCTTCTTGCTCAAGGGCAGCATCGGCACCAGCCCCGCCGCCATGGTGATGATGGTGGTGATGATCCCGGCCATGCTGTTCGCCATGTATGAAAAGAACGGTCAGCCGTTGGAGGTCGTCATCCGCAACATCTACCGCGTGTGCTTCCAGAGGCCGAAGCAGCGTCCGTATAAGACCAACAATTTTTATGCCGTTCTGGAGCGGCAAAACCAGTTAGACCGGGAGGTGTATCAAATTGTCCGAAAAGAAAAAGCTGACCCGCACCGAACGAAACCAGATCGAAATCGCCATCGCAAGAGCGAACCGAACGGATAAGAAAGAAAAATCGGCGCAGGACAGCATCCCGTATCAGCGTATGTGGCCGGACGGCATCTGCCGTGTGACCGACACGCGCTACACCAAAACGATCCAGTATCAGGACATCAACTACCAGCTCTCACAGAACGAGGACAAGACCGCCATCTTCGAGGCGTGGTGCGATTTCCTGAACTACTTTGACAGCTCCGTGCAATTCCAGCTTTCCTTTGTGAACCTCTCGGCTTCGCAGGAAACCTTTGCACGGAGCATTTCCATTCCGCCCTGCGGGGACGAGTTTGACGTCATCCGCGCCGAGTACGCCGGTATGCTGCAAAATCAGCTTGCCCGCGGCAACAACGGCCTCATTAAGACCAAGTATCTCACGTTCGGCGTTGAGGCCGACAACCTCCGCGCTGCCAAGCCCCGTTTGGAGCGCATCGAAACCGACCTTCTGAACAACTTCAAGCGGCTGGGCGTTGTGGCTGCGCCGCTGAACGGCTTTGAGCGCCTGCACGTCATGCACGACATTCTGCGGATGGACGAGCAGGAACCGTTCCGCTTTTCGTGGGACTGGCTGGCTCCCTCCGGGCTGTCCACCAAGGACTTTATCGCGCCCAGCTCCTTTGAGTTCAAGACCGGCAGGATGTTCCGCATGGGCAAAAAGCTGGGCGCGGTCAGCTTCGTGCAGATTCTGGCACCGGAGCTGAATGACCGGATGCTGGCGGACTTTCTGGATATGGAGAGCAGCGTCCTCGTCAACCTCCATGTGCAGTCTGTGGATCAGGTCAACGCCATCAAGACCGTCAAGCGCAAGATCACTGATCTCGACAAGTCCAAAATCGAGGAACAGAAGAAAGCCGTCCGCGCCGGGTACGACATGGACATTATCCCGTCTGACCTCGCCACCTACGGCGCAGAGGCTAAAAAGCTGTTGCAGGATTTGCAGTCCCGCAATGAGCGAATGTTCCTGCTGACCTTTCTCATTCTCAACACGGCGGACACGCCCCGGCAGCTCGACAACAACATCTTCCAGACCTCCAGCATCGCGCAGAAGTATAACTGTGCGCTGACCCGGCTGGACTTCCAGCAGGAGGAAGGACTGATGAGCAGCCTCCCGATGGGGCTGAATCAGATCGAGATTCAGCGGGGCTTGACCACCTCCAGCGTGGCGATCTTCGTCCCCTTCACCACGCAGGAGCTGTTCCAGAACGGTTCGGAGGCGCTGTACTACGGCATCAACGCCCTTTCCAACAACCTCATCATGGTAGACCGGAAACTGCTGAAAAATCCCAACGGCCTGATTTTAGGCACTCCTGGCAGCGGCAAGTCGTTTTCGGCAAAACGCGAGATCACCAATGCGTTTCTCATCTGCCCCAAGGATGACATCATCATCTGTGACCCGGAGGGCGAATATACGCCGCTGGTGGAGCGGCTGCACGGTCAGGTCATTAAGCTGTCGCCCACCGGCAAGGGCTACGACGGTTCGCCCTGCTACATCAATCCGATGGACTTGAATCTGGATTACAGCGACGATGATAACCCGCTGAGCCTGAAATCCGACTTCATTCTGTCGCTGTGTGAGCTGATCGTCGGCGGCAAGGATGGGCTTGCCCCTGTGGAAAAGACCATCATCGACCGCTGCGTGCGCATCGTCTACCGGGACTACCTCAATGACCCGAAACCGGAGAATATGCCGCTGCTGGAGGACTTGTATGACGCCCTCCGTGCGCAGGATGAAAAGGAAGCGCAGTACATCGCCACTGCTTTGGAAATCTACGTCACCGGCTCTCTGAATGTGTTCAACCATCACACGAACGTGGATGTGAATAGCCGCATCGTCTGCTACGACATCAAGGAGCTGGGCAAGCAGCTCAAAAAAATCGGGATGCTGGTGGTGCAGGATCAGGTCTGGAACCGTGTGACCATCAACCGCGCCGCCCATAAAACGACCCGCTACTATCTTGACGAGTTCCATCTTCTTTTGAAGGAGGAACAGACGGCTTCGTACAGCGTCGAGATCTGGAAGCGCTATCGCAAATGGGGCGGCATCCCCACCGGGATCACGCAAAATGTCAAAGACCTGTTATCCAGCCGGGAGGTTGAGAACATTTTTGAGAACAGCGATTTCATCTATATGCTCAATCAGGCCGCTGGCGACCGGCAGATTCTCGCAAAGCAGCTCAACATTTCGCCGCATCAGCTTTCTTATGTGACCCACTCCGGCGAGGGCGAGGGGCTGCTGTTCTACGGCAACACGATCCTGCCCTTCATTGACCACTTCCCGAAGGACACCGAGCTGTACCGCGTCATGACCACCAAACCGCAAGAGGTGGCGTCAGCATGAAAAGAGAACCGCGTTTGCAGTTTTCCGACGCCGATCTTGCCGAGCCGAAGCTGGAAAAGCCCATCAAGCGGGTGAAAAAAGCGGAGGCCAGGGCGGATAAGGCGCAGGCGAAAATCCCCAAGAAAACCGTGGTCAAAAAGGAACGCGGCTTTGATCCTGCCACCGGCAAGGTCAAAACGCAGCTCCGTTTTGAGGAAGTGGATAAGAAAAAGCCGCCCTCAAAGCTGACCCATGCCGTGCAGGATGCCCCCGCCAACTTTGTTCTCTCTCAGGTTCACCGGGAGGTGCGGCAGAGCGAGGACGATAATGTGGGCGTGGAGGCTGCGCACAAGGTAGAGCAAGCCGTGGAGAGCGGCGGGCGGCTGGTACAGTCTGCCCACCGCGCCCATCAGCTCAAGCCTTATCGTGCTGCCATCCGTGCAGAGAAAAAGCTGGAACGAGCCAATCTTGACGCGCTCCAGAAGAAAGCGGAGATTGACAGCCCCACCAGCAATCCCGTTTCCAAATGGCAGCAGAAGCAGGCAATTAAGAAGCAGTATGCCGCTGCCAAGCACAATCAGGCGGCGCAGACTACGGCAAAGGCGGCGGAGAATACCGTCAAGGCTGCGAAAAAAGCTGCTGAAAAAGCTGAGAAAGCGGGCAAATATGTGTGGGAACACCGGCGCGGCTTTGCCATTGCCGCCGCAATTCTGCTGATGCTGGCATTTCTGCTCAACGGCCTGTCCTCCTGCTCGGTGATAATGGATGGCGTCGGCTCCGGGATCGCGGCCAGTACCTATCCGTCGCAGGACGCCGATATGCTGGGTGCGGAAGCGCAGTATTGCGAAATGGAGGCAGAGCTTCAGCGCTACCTCGACACCTACGAAAGCACCCATGACTACGATGAGTACCACTTTGATCTGGACACCATCGAGCATGACCCCTATGTACTCATTTCCATGATTACGGCGCTGCATCAAGGGGAATGGACGCTGGATGAGGTGCAGGGTACGCTCCAAATGCTCTTTGACCGCCAGTACATTTTGACCGAGGATGTGGTGGTGGAAACCCGCTACCGCACAGAAACCGACACATGGACGGACGCGGACGGCAACACCCATACGGACACCTATCAGGTGCCGTATGACTACTACATCTGCACGGTCACGCTGGAAAACTTCAATCTCTCTCATGTTCCCGTCTACATTATGAGCGAAGAACAGCTTGGAATGTACGCCACCTACATGGCGACCCTGGGCAACCGTCCAGACCTGTTCCCCGGTTCAGGCTACATCGGCAAGTATGTGGAGGGCAGCTATACCGACTACGACATTCCCCCGGAGGCGCTGGACGATGAGGTATTCGCCGCCATTATCAAGGAAGCGGAAAAATATCTCGGCTACCCCTACGTTTGGGGCGGCAGCAGTCCCTCCACCTCGTTTGACTGTTCGGGCTTCGTCAGTTGGGTCATCAATCATTCCGGTTGGGATGTGGGCAGGCTGGGAGCGCAGGGGCTATGCAATATCTGTACGCCCGTACCCTCTGCCAATGTCAAACCGGGCGATCTGGTATTTTTCACCGGAACGTATGATACCCCCGGTGTCAGCCATGTGGGTATCTATGTTGGCAACAATATGATGATCCACTGCGGAGATCCGATCTCTTATGCAAACTTAAATTCAAGCTATTGGCAGTCCCATTTCTACCGCTATGGGCGCTTGCCGTAAAGGAGAGTGAACGATATGAACCCGAAAATCATGAAGCTCCGTGGAGAGCTGGAGAAGAACAAAGGCAAAATCTCCGATCTGCAAGGCCGCAACCGCGAGCTGGAAAAGCAGATTCGTGAGCTGGAGGACACCGACATCATCGGCATGGTGCGTGAGAACGGCATGACGATGGAGCAGTTTGCCGAGCTGTTCCGCCGTATGCAGGCCGTGCCTGCACCGGCCACTTTGGAAAAGGAGGCGTTGAACCATGACTAAGAACACACCACGCATTTTTATCAGTCTGCTGCTGATGCTCCTGTGCATCGGGATTCTCCCCGTTTCCGCCTTTGCCAGCGGCGGCGACTATCCCGATGATACGCTGCCTGCCGCCGAAAGCAGCGCCGCAGACACGCAGGAAACAAAACAGATCGGCACGGTCACGACCAACGGCGGCAACTTGAATGTCCGCACCGGCGCGGGACTGGACAACCCCGCGTTTACGCAGCTCCCCAACGGCACGGTGGTCGATGTGATCGGCAGGGACGGCGATTGGGTAAAAATCCTGCTGCCCGCCCGTGTGGGCTATGTGTACGGCGGCTATCTGACTGTTACCGACGCCGCCGACAGCACCGTGAGCATCGGCGGCATTACGCTTCCGCTTGATGAAAAAGAGCTGGCCGATCTCTGGCAGCTCCTTGTTGGCAGCATGACGGGCGGCAGCGACGCGCTGACACCGGACGGCAATCTGACGCTGATCGACGATATTGGTTCCAGCACCAAGGCAGGAAAACAGTTCATTACGCTGGAAAGCAAGAACGGCAATGTGTTTTACATGATTATTGACCGCGACGATGAGGGCGAAGAAACCGTCCACTTCTTAAATCAGGTGGATGAGGCTGACCTGATGGCGCTGACCGGCGAGGAAGAAACGCCCGCCACTTGCTCTTGCACCACAAAATGCGTGGCCGGTACGGTCAATACATCCTGCCCCGTCTGCGCGGTCAACATGACCGAGTGCGTGGGCAAGGAGGCTAAGCCCGAAGTCCCCGCTGAGCCGACAGAACCCGCCGCCGAGGAACCGGAGAAAAAGAGCGGCGTGGGTGGCATCCTTGTTGTTCTGCTGATCCTTGCGCTGGGCGGCGGTGCCGCGTTCTACTTCTTCAAGCAGAAAAAGGCCAAGCCGCAGACCAAGGGCAGCGCCGATCTGGACGATTATGACTACGGCGAGGACGAGGACGAATATGAGTTTGAGCCGTATGAGGGCGAACCGGAACAGGATACTACGGAGGATACAGACGCATGAGATATTTCACCAATAACCCGCTGGAACGCCTGATGATGCAGAAGCCGAAAGCAGCGCGGGAGGACAGCTCTCCCGCCGCTGCCAAGGAACACTTCTGCTATGGCTGCAAGCGCTTCGGACAGAGCTGCGTTCGCCCCTGCTACCGTGACGTAAAGAGAATGGAGGCTGCACCATGCGCCTTGTGATCGCCGAAAAACCCTCCGTGGCGCAGAGCATCGCCGCCGTGCTGGGCGCTAAATCACGGCATGACGGGTATCTGGAGGGCGGCGGGTACATCGTGTCGTGGTGCTTCGGGCATCTGGCAGAGCTGGCCGACGCCGCCGTTTACAATGCCGATGATGCCAAATGGACGCTGGCGGCGCTGCCCATCATTCCTACCTCGTTCCGCTTCATCGTCCATGCGGACAAGCAGAAGCAGTTTGACATTCTGCGGGAGCTGATGCGCCGGGAGGATGTGACCGAAGTGGTCAACGCCTGCGACGCTGGGCGCGAGGGTGAGCTGATCTTCCGCACGGTTTACTGCCTTGCGGGATGCTCCAAGCCGATTCTGCGGCTTTGGATTTCTTCAATGGAGGATGATGCCATCCGCAGCGGCTTCCAGCAGCTTAAGTCTGGGTGCGACTATGACGGCCTGCATCAATCCGCCCTGTGCCGTGCCAAGGCTGATTGGCTGGTTGGCATCAACGCCACGCGGTATTTCTCCCTGACGTATGGCCGCACATTGAACATCGGGCGCGTCATGTCGCCCACGCTGGCGCTGCTGGTACAGCGTGAGGCGGAGATCTCCGCATTTGTGGCAGAGCCGTTCTACACCGTCCAGCTTGATTGCGGCTTTCCCGCCGCGACAGACCGAATGAAAGACAGAAAGGATGCCGATGCCATCGCCAACGCCTGCAAGGGCAAGACAGTAACCGTCAAAAGCGTGGAGCGCAAGGAAAAGTCTGAGAAAGCGCCCGCGCTCTACGATTTGACCTCCCTCCAGCGCGACGCCAACCGCGTTCTCGGCTACACCTCTCAGCAGACCCTCGACTATCTCCAAGCGCTCTATGAAAAGAAGCTCTGTACCTACCCGCGCACCGACAGCCGCTTCCTAACCGACGATATGGAGGGCAGCGTCCCCGGCCTTGTCGCTGCCGCTGCCGCTGTCTGCGGCATGGAGAAGCCTCCGACCATCTGCGCCAAGCAGGTATGCAGCAGTAAAAAAGTCACCGATCACCACGCCATTGTTCCCACCATCAGCGCGGAAAAGGTAGATATAGCCTCTCTGCCGCTGGGCGAACGCGAGGTGCTGAAGCTGGCGGCAAGGGGCTTGCTTCGTGCGGTGGATGAACCACATCGCTACGCAGAAACGGTCATTACGGTGGAATGTGCCAGTCAGAGCTTCACCGCCAAGGGAAAAACCGTTCTTGCTCCTGGCTGGAAGCGCTATGAGCAGGAGCAGACGGAGGCAGCGCCCGCGTTGCCGGTGGTAACGGATAATCAGACGCTTTCCGTATCTGCCGCGTCGGTCAAGACCGGAAAAACCACGCCGCCCAAGCATTTCACCGATGTGATATTTTGTGAGCGTAAGGAGTGGATAGGAATTGAAGAAAGGAGTTCAGCATGAGAAGAAAAAAAGATAGAAGCAAAGGTGCCTCCCGATAAGAAAACATCGTGAGGCAAGAGAGAAACGGTATAGCTTCGGCTATGCCGTTTTTCTCATTCTTGCCTTGATGAAGTGACTTTGGATACTTCCAGGGCTCCAATGCCCTTATAGTAGATGTCAATTTCCTGGGTGCGGTTCTTACCCTTTGGATCGCTGGCAGCATGGACAACGATCTTTTCGACAAACTCATGTAAGATACATGGCGTCAATTCAGGAATTTCCGTATACCGTTCTACAATGGAGAGAAACCTTTCTACATTGGCGCTTTTTTGTTCCTCTGCTTCGATTTCACCACGGAGGACAGCCGCTACCTCTTGAAGCTGATGCTGCTCTTTCTCGTAGTCAGCGGAGAGCTTTTGGAAACGCTCGTCAGAAAGTTTTCCCGAAATAGTATCCTCATAGAGCCGCTTGAAAATGGTGTCCAGCTCTGTGATCCGTTTTTCGGCATCAGCCAATGTTTTCTGCCGTTTTGCCAAACCTCGGTTACGCTGGCGCATATCCGCATCCATCACCATCTTCACAAAATCGTCTTTGCGCTGTGATGCGAAGGAAACGATCTCGCGCAGATTTTGCAGAACCAATTCCTCCAGGATAACAGTTCGGATAGAATGTGTCTGCCCACATACATCACGGCTTTTCCGATAGCCCGAACACAGGTAGTATTCCTGATCGCGCCGAAAATTGGTTGCCCTGCATTGATACATGATGGAACCGCAGTCGGCACAGAACATCATGCCGGAGAACATCCCCATTTCTCCCATCTTTGTTGGTCGGCGCCGCGTCTGCCTTGCGAGCCTTGCTGCATCGGCAATCGCCTCTGTCCAGATAGCTTCGTGGGTATTCTCAAAAATCTTCCATTCGCTTTCTGGATTGAGCAGAGTCTTTTTGCTCTTGTAGGATTTTTTACGGGTTTTGAAATTAACCGTGTGCCCCAGGTATTCACGCCAGCGATCCATGATGTCGGCAATCGTAGAAGAATCCCAAGCGTAAGGAGAACCTTTCTTTGTGACATTGGTTGTCCTGCCTTTACTCGCATAGTAAGCAGCCGGAGTAAGGATTTTTCTTTCCGTCAGTTTTCTTGCGATCTGCGAGGGTCCCAAACCGTCCATGATATAGAGACCAATTTCATAAACTACCTGGGCGGCTTCTTCATCCTTCACCCATTGCTTTTTGTCATCAGACGATTTTATGTATCCATACGGAGGCAAGACAGTCAAATGTTCCCCTGCATTGCCTTTCACTTTCATAACGGCACGGATTTTTTTGCTGGTGTCTTTGGCGTACCATTCATTGATGATATTGCGGAAGGGCGTAAACTCGTTGTCGCCCTGGGTACTGTCTACACCATCATTCACCGCAATAAAGTGAATATCATGTTCGGGAAACATGATCTCCGTATACATGCCGACTTGCAGATAATCACGTCCGAAACGCGACATATCCTTAATGATAACACGCTTGACAAGACCTGCCTCAATATCTGCAATCATCTGCTGAAAGCCTGGGCGGTTGAAGGTCGTACCTGAGATGCCGTCATCAACATAGAATTTGAAATTGCTATATCCATGCTCACGGGCATACTTTTCCAGGATTTTTTTCTGGTTTACAATGCTATTGCTGTCACCCTGCAATTCATCGTCACGGGATAAGCGACAATACAGAGCAGTAAGTTCTTCGGAACTCATAGCTGTGTAAGGGAATTGAAGCGCGGCAGCGGTGTTTGACTGATAATACATAAATACCTCCCATCTGGCAGTCAAACACGATATTGAAGTCCAACTTCATTATACCGCGCTTTCTTTTTCCTGTCTGCCTGTTAGGAGGATTTCAAGTCACAGTTTCTTTCTGGACATCGGCTTTTATCAAGTTCTCCAGTTTGGAGGCGATCGTTTGATTTCCCTTTTGAGGAAAGAAAGAATTGACGATAAAGGTCGTGTTGCCGATCTTCTTTTTGCTCCGCATAGGCGGGGCATATTTATTTTCAGATTGATTTTTCTGCATGATAAAGCCCCTTTCATGCCATTTCATTAAAACCATAAAAGAGGCAGAAAACGGATGGCTGCTGGCCGCAGCTCCACGGGAATTTCACCCCGGCCCATGCTGATGGGTGCGCCGCGCAATGCTTTGAGGGCGTTCAACGCGGGAGTCTCATTGTCCTGTCTGTGCATCTTCGCCCACAGGTTGCCACACCTGTTTCGCGGCCTGGTTTTGTCGCTCGCCTGTTTGGTAGGGGTCCCGTCCTGCGGACTTGCAACAGGGTCATGGCGCACCGGCCGATCGGCTCCACACAGACAGATCGTATCCGTCTGCCTTATGCTGCCCGAAGGCTTTCTTTGTCAAGGAACAATAAGGCTTTGTCAGCCTGTAAAAACATACCGTTTCCGATATGCTGTTACGGAACGACAAATAGCCCATAACGGGAAGCGTGGAAAGGGGACACGCTCCCCGCATGGGCTAAAAGATTATCCTACATGAAAAGCAAGGGTGCGGGTAATAAGGCGCACTTGCAGCCTGTTACGCATTTCCTCGTCCACATAGGAATAGGTATTGCCCGCGTCGTCTTTCAGCGTGCGGGTACAAAGTTTCGCTATGTAACCCTCGTAGTGCTTCAAGATCGCGCACATGGCGGTTGTGTCGCCGTTTGCCGCTGCGGAAATGACAGGGAACGGCAACAGATTTTCAGACTTCCTAACGGTATTCATCATCTGCTTTTCCCTCCAAATACTGTTTGATTTTCGCAAGCGCGGATTTCCTGTGCCGGAAAACCGTCGTGCGTACAACATTCAGCAGTTCGCCAATTTCCGCGTCGCTCATATCCAAGAAGTAGGACAAAAGGATAATGTCGCGTTTCCTTTCGGGCAAAGCGTTAAGGGCTTCGGCAAGCAGTTCATTTTTGACGAGTACATCAAAGCCGGACACTTGAAAACGGAAATAATCGCTTTCGTATTCGTCCGTTGTGAAAAGCTGCGCGAGTTCGCTTTCGCTCAAATCCGAAAAAGTAACTTCGCGTGCTGCGCGTTTCGCAAGAGTGCGGCGGTGGCTTTTCGCTTCGCCGACCAAAGTTTTCTTTGCTAATGCGTCGTACTGATGTTGTATTCTTTCCTTGTCGGAAGAAGATAGCTCCATAGAGTTCACCTCCTTCCCGCGTGGAGTAGAGGACGGGAGTTAAGGGCTTGTCCTCTCTGCCCCTTTCGCTCCGTACCCGTTCGGGAGATGGCTCTTGAGTGCGCTTTTCAGAAAAAAGTTGAAAAAAGCAAAATGCGCCCGTCCGCAAGACGCGGACGGGCGCAAAGGAAATGTAAGCAGTAGCTAAATGTATTGACAGTTCACATTCATAGCCGGAATATCCCGCTTGCGGAGCATAGCTTTTTTTGACCGCAAAGCATTAGGCGGGTTACAGTAAATAAAAATGGACACGGCGATACCTCCCCGATACCGCCGTATCCTTAAAAAAGGGCGACTTTAATACACTACCCGCAATCCATTCTATAATAGGGAACAGCGGCTTTTGCGCAATATTAAATAAAAAAGCCGATAACACATAGGTTTTTTGACCTAATGCGTTATCGGCTCTGCG
>ERZ773110.1805-NODE-1805-length-15855-cov-3.780380_pt1 | contig 15855 bp, 14 predicted proteins | sample MGYA00580568_ERZ773110 | MGnify/ENA primary metagenome ERZ773110 (study PRJEB29015, sample SAMEA2737870) | human gut metagenome | biome: human gut; feature: human-associated habitat; material: faeces | place: China | collected 2012 ... | reverse complement strand
ACATATATTATCTCTGTAAGCACAATTTCTTCCGCACTGGCTTTGATACTATTCATCAATCTACCCCACTTCATCTGATCCCATCTCCTTAAATTTTCGTTCACACCCTGTTTTTCTACCATCTGTTTCATTAACACTTCCATCTGTTCTGCTACTTTCTGATCAATCTGATTCAGATATGCCGTCAACTTTCCTGATAATAACAAGTTCTAATACCATATCGGTCTATGCTCTTTCAGAAACTGTTTCCGTAGCATTCCATATTTTCGGTATGTCGGTTCTTCTTCATTCAATACCTGATCCGGCAAATAGTAATCTCCATACAGAGTATAGCTTAATCCGTTCTTTTCATCATACATGTGTTTTCTATGATTTTATCTCTCCATTTCTCTTTTTTTTGATTTACTGCTGATTTTCCATCTCACTCTTTTTCACTCCCCAAGCTAATCTTTCGTGAATACTTTCCTTCGGCATTTGCCCTATCCGTCGTTTTTCTTCCAAGGCTTTCTCGTTTTGAATATCCTACTGTACTGCCGCATCTACAGTTTCTATTCTCAGAACACGCACAACACGATTATACCTATCAGAAACGCCTAGCATTATATTCTTTTCTTCTGAAAATTTCTGATTTTTTTACGCATATCCTCCAACTATTTCTGAATACCGTTATGCTTTTGTTTCAGCTTTTGATATTTGCTCTTCAAGTTTTCCAGTTCTTTCGTAAGTTGTGACACTGTCGCAACTTTTCCAATAATGAGGCTGTCAATCCCCTATTCTTCTATCCGGATCACATCTTTCAGCACATAATGAAACGAAGGTGCAGACGCAAACTCATTCTCCGTATATCCCTGATTCAGATCATAAGTATCGTCCGGGTCATCCGGATCTGCCCCGACATAATCTCCCCGGAACACATCCAGTTTCCCCTGCTCAAACTGCCGGATCACTTCCTGCATTTTTTCCGCTGTGCCATCCGCAGCCGTGATTTCATTTAACTCTAACATCTGCACCCAGTCTTCTTCAAAACCGGCACCAATATCATTTCCATTGACCGTTCCTTTGATACTTTTCTCAATCACGCGGTCGTTTAAAACTGCATCCACGGCTCCCATCATATAGGGTTTCCAGTTGATCTTGCATCCGGTGAGATAAGTGGTCGGCGCCACATCTTCCATACTCTGATTATAACTTACCAGATAAACCGGGGTCCCCGCAGCAGTTTCCTCACACGCGGTAGCCGGGCCTGCAGTATCCGAATGCTGTGATATGATCACACAGCCCTCATCGATCAGGCCTTTGGCATACTTTTTTTCCGTCCGATAATCATTCCATTTATTGGTATAACGCACTGTCATCACCGCATCCGGTACGACTGATCTCACTCCGAGCAAAAATGCCGTATATCCGGAGATCACCTCCGCATAAGGATAGGCTGCAACATATCCGATCTTTGCCTGCTGCTCTGTGATCACGCCTTCTTTGATCAGTTCTTTCATTTTCATCCCGGCTGCCACTCCCGCCGTATATCTTCCCTGATAAATTTTTCCCATAAATGTATGATAATTTTTTAAAACAGGTTCTTCATTTGCATTCGCACATGTTGCCATACAAAACTCGATCCCGGGATATTTTTCTGCAAACTCCTTCGTAACGGTTCCATAATTATAACTGGTCGTAAAAATCAGGTCACACCCGGCATCCACAAGCTGCTGTAAGTACTCCCTTTCCGTTCCCTCCGCAACATTATTGAGTGCAATGACTTTTACCTGATCCCCGTATTTTGTCTGGATTGCCTCCTGCGCATCAATAAAATTGCTGGTATATGCGGTACTCGCATCTCCAACATACACAAAACCAACAGTGATCTCTTTTTCTTCGTCTCTCAGAAAGTATACAGATGCCGACACAAGAGCAATCACAACCAGACAGGTGCACAATGTCACAAGATATACTTTTTTCACCTTACTCCTCCTCTTTTTCCCTGCTATGATCTGTATGTGTATGTTCTTTGTACAGACTGCATATGTCAATCTTTCCATTGTCAATCAGTCCTAACATAACATCGACAAGTCCTGGATCAAACTGCGTTCCCCTTCCATTTTTCAGTTCCTGTATCACATAGGCCATATCCAACTGTTTCCGGTAAACGCGATTCGCCGTCATTGCATCAAATGTATCTGCAATTCCGATAATTCTGGCATTGATCGGGATTTCTTCTCCTTTTAACCCGTGCACATATCCTTTTCCATCGTATCTTTCATGATGATATAAGGCACCTTCTTCCACATGGTCTACGATCGTGAAACTTTTTAAGATCTCCGCACCTTTCGTCACATGCGATTTCATAATTCCATATTCCTCGTCTGTTAATTTCTCCGGCTTATTTAAAATCCGGTCGGGAATACCGATCTTTCCGATATCATGAAGCAGACAGAGAAGGGACAAGCGGCTTTGCTGTATATCGGATAACTCTATACGTTTACCAAGCTCTGCACCCATAATCTGTGTACGGCGAACGTGATGCTCCGTATCACTGTCACATTCCTCAAGTGCCCGTATCAGAGATACCAGCATATCCGAATGAATGGATTTGCTGTCTACTAATTTCTTTGTACGCATAGCTTTAGTTGTATTTCGAATGCTTTCAACTATACTGTGTGTCTCATCTTCTACCACACTGACTGCATACTGAATACTTCCGTCGAACTTCTCCTTAAGTTTTCCGGCACATACTGCCATCTCATCTTCACTGCTTCGGCTACACAATGCTATAAGATGTGCCTCGGTTCCTCTGACATAATATGCCCTTTCAGGAAAACAGGTTCTCATATTTTCTGACAACAAGCGGATTTTCTGATCACCTGCTTTTTTTCCAAGTGTGCTGTTGATAACAGACAAACTGTTAATATCACATACAGCAACTCCTACCGGGAACGTAAAATGATCATTTTTTTCCAATGCAAGCTGTTTGAAATTTTCCCATTTCTGAAATCCCGTAAGCATATCCGTCTCAAGTGCGATATCTGTAAACACGAACATCTGACCAATCTTATGGCCTTTTTTATTTTCAAGCTTCTTTACATCGCATCGCAATGTCTTTTCTTCCGTTTCCGACTTAATATAGCATTGCAGGGAAAAGCTGTCGTCATCTGATTCCGGATCAAACGACAATCCATATACATTCAGGAAACTCTGAAGATCTTTACATTTGGTCAACAGTTCTTCTCCCAGGAAAAAATCAGCTCTTTCATTATGCAGAATCAGGCGCTCGTCATCATCAAACAAAACGATGCCCTGCCCTATATTTTCAAATATACTTGTCTTCAATTTATTCAACATCCCATGTGTGGAATAATCAAAGCAGCTCCAATAAATGATAAATGATACTATACTGTACCCTCCGATCGAGTAGTCCAGTAAATTCACTACGGATTCGCCCGGTAAAAATAAAAAGATTGCATTTATCCCTACAATAATAAGAATTCCTATGATAACACTTAAATACTGCCAACGATACTCATGCGGAATCTTACAGATCTTCCGAATCAATAAACCTACCACCAATAACACCATTACATAAGAAAATATCAGATGTAACTCATACAAAGGCTTCATGTAATAGCTATACTTTGCAATCAACGTATCCCGTGGTTTATATTCAATTGCAATTTCCATAAATGGATTAACTGCAAACACGATCAATTCATATATACAATATAAAAAGCAGAATGCTACTATCCATTTCCCATATCCGGAAAACTTTCCTTTTGTGAAATAAACTGTGAAAATTAAAAGAGAGACAAGCATAAAATCTATACTTATAAAATATATGCTCGACATAATCGCCATGCACATATAGGAATCACTTATGATACTGATCAGATAACTAATATCTGCAATAGCCGCACCCATACATGCAAACCCCAGAAATCTACCCGTTGTTTTATTCTTTTTAAAAGATTTTACTGCTAACAGTATATCTGTAGCGGCGATAATAATTGATATGACTATATATGCATTGATCATAACTGTCTCATTCATAGAAAACCTCCCATATTCAGGCAAAATCTGAGTTTATTTTACTATTTTTGAGGCAGTATGGCAACACCTATGCGTATCACAAGCGCCGGCAGTTTAGTTGAAATGTAAAAATTCTTGTCGGCTATCACTTTTCGCCACCTGTCGCAAATGGCAAAAATTTTTCCAGTTTCCCATTTGTTTCTTTTAAGATTATCAGATCCTTATACTGCACCTCATTTGCACTATCTTCTATATTTAATGTATAAGAAATATAAGTCTTATCTGCTATCTGATAGGTAGATGCATACTCTGAAAGAGAGTGGTCTGCCGATACATCCGGCATCGTATCTGATGCCTTCTGCATTTCATCATATGTTGCTACTTCTTTAAATTCATCCTTATTTACATCATAAAGATATCTTTTACTGTTATCTGACATATAAAATTCGACAAATTTTCCATTTTCTACAGCTTTCACACAAACATATGGATATCCCTGAATCTGTGTCATATCAAGCGGACGAAAATCACAATATCCAACCAAGTTATTTTTTGAAAAATCATATACCCATATTCCTATGTAGTCATACATAATTATTTTCTTGTCATTACAATATAGGATCTGTGGCATCGTTGCCCCGAGCTGCATATATTCTTTTCCCACTTCAGATGCGATCACCTTATACGCATTTTCTTTTCGATTGCTTATCAATATAAAACATCCGGCAAAAATAAATATAACTATTACTGCCGCAACCGATAACCACTTAATCCAGCCATGTTTTTTCTTTCTATCTACTTCAGTTATATATCGGCCATCCAAATCCTGCAACAGCTCAAACATATCTTCTCTGTTCATAATTCGAACCCCCTTTCTGACAAATATATGCGTAATTCTGCCCGCATTCGATTTAATATCACCGATACATAATTCTCCGTCATATTATACCTGTCAGCAATATTTCTAATGCTATCCGCATACCAGTATCTGCATACAAATAATTGCCTCTTTCTTTGGGATACATTTGCCAGATACTCATTTATAGTTCTAATTAATTCTTTCCGTTCTACTTCATCCACAGGAGTATTTCTCTCTGAAATGATATCTTCTAATTCATCTAAGATCAATTTCGTTTGTCCTCCACCCCTTTTGGTCGCCGTGTTTTTCTTATATCTGTCAAATGAAAGATTTCTTACAATTTTCCCTAGATAAGTTGACAACCTAACCGGTTTTTGCGGTGGTATTGAATTCCATACCCGTAAATAAGTATCATTTACACATTCCTGTGCATCCTCATAATTTCCCAGAATATTATTTGATATTGCATAACAGTACGCCTCATATTTTTCCTTTGTTTTCAAAATCGCATTTTCATCTCTATCCAGATACATCTGAACAATCACCTTGTCATCCATTCAAATACCTCCTTCTATCTATATACACGACTTTTCAACAAAAATCTTACAATATTCTTTATCTCTCCCCCACCGAATTTTCCAGCACTCCATAAATGCAATCAAAGCAGCCGGTTCCGCTTCGTATTGCGATTAAACCGGCTGCTCCATCCATTCATCGATTACAACAAGGTCCCGGCAACAACATCAAAGTCTTACCGATCTCAAGCCCTTTTTCGTCAAATCTCATAACTGCCTTCTGTCTTTTTATTTAAAAAAAGAGAGATGTCTCGCTTTTTTCAAAAATACATCAACAAAAAAGATATTGTCAAGTTTTTTCCAAGCTCCTATTGTTTATAAATTATCGTTTATTCAGTACCAGAATCTTGTTTGAAAAATTCCTTACAGCCGGAATCTTTCCAAGCACCTTATATACAGGAACGAATTCTTTCATCCCCTCTACCAGACTGATATCTTTCTCGCTCCGGAAAGAAGGTGCCACACTCTGAAATGCTTTTCCGCTTTTCACGCCCCAGATGAATTTCGCCTGGCTTCCCTCTATGGACTTCTCTTTCATATGCTTCACAACAAATGGTGCCATTACCTCAACCAGAACCTTTGCCTGTGTAAATGTCTGATCAATAATCCCAAACATCTTACGCACATCCTGCTCCGTTAAATACATCGTAAGCCCTTCTATGACCACCAAAACCGGTTCTCCATGATACTCGATATCCAACGTATAAGATGGATCTGTTGCAGACTTAGCGATCTGGTAAACAGGGCCATTCTCCTCAAGAAAACGACTTCGGATATCCATGGTCTCCGGAAGATCAATATTGTACCAACGTTGATATTTTCCCTTCATCCGGTAACACCGGGTATCCAGTCCACAGGCAATATTTACAACAATGGCATCCGGATGCTTGGTCAGATAATCATTTACCAGACGATCCAGTACGATCGTTCTTGCAATTACACCGCTGCTCATCAGCTTATCGGATTCCGCCTTTGAGAAATCATAATCTAACCGGGATACAATCTCGATTGCTTTCTTATCATAGATATGGTGATTCTCTTTTTCGGATTCTACCGCTCTTGCAAATAAAGTCTGAAGCATCGTCTCCGGTACTCCCTGTACTCCTACCTTTGTTTTAGCCTGTTCTCCTGTTGTTCCTGTCTGCATTACTTTTCCTTCACTCATAGCTAATTCTCCTTTTCTATATTTACATAACAAACGTTATTTTTTGTTATGTTGTATAAAAAGAGCCCCACAGCTACATGCTGTGAGGCTCTCTTAGATTCTGTATTAATTTGTCTGTTCCACCCATTGAGTAGATCCCGATCTTCTCAACCAGATACAAACTATCTTCCATACTATAATTTCCTTTAATAATCTCCAGACATCCATCCAAACGGATCTTTGCCAGTATCTTTACAAGCTTCTCATCCGGCTCGCAATCCATCCGGCTCTTATAAAATGTATATATCGACTGCTCCATCAGTTCTTCTGCCTTGGAACGGTACATTTCATAACAGCTTCCTTGTGCCTTCTCCAGAATGACCACCGCTTCTTTTCGGTGTTCCAGAATAAATCGCATCATCTGAACATCTAACTGCTTACCAAGCTCCGGCTCTGCAAGCTCTAACTCCATACATCTGACAAGCAATTCTTCATACTGCACAACCAGTGGTTCAAAAATCTCCCGGAACAACGCTTCTTTATTCTTAAAATAAAAATACATTGCACCGGTTGTAACTCCTGCCCGGCTGCAGATCATTCGAAGACTTGCTTTATTATAGCCATGCATGAAGAATTCGTCTAATGCTGTCTGTTTGATTTTCTCTATTGTGTTTTCCTGATCATTCATCATAACACATGTTATGTTAGACGTTTCTAACCAAAATGTCAAGTATTATTTTCCGGTCACGCTCTTTACCTTATAATTTCTGACACCCGAAGTCTTCTTCTCTTTTATTTTTCTATCACCCGACATATTTTCCTGCATAATCTGTGTCCTCTATCCCACATGATCTTATAGGAACAACAGTAATACAATATACATTTATTTTACTTACATAATCTTTCCATCCGTTGAAATTGTAACCACATTCCATGGAAGGAATTTGCCGCTGTTCTGAAGAGCATTTTTTACAGCCATCTCAATACCACCACAACACGGGACCTCCATTCTCACAACCGTAATGCTCCGGATATTATTATTCCGGATGATCTCTGTCAGCTTTGCAGAATAATCTATCATGTCAAGCTTCGGGCAGCCCACCAAAGTGATATGTCCCTTAATAAAATCCCGGTGGAAATTCGCATATGCATACGCTGTACAATCCGCCGCAACAAGCAGCTTTGCTCCATCAAACCAAGGGGCTGTCACCGGAACAAGCTTAATCTGTACCGGCCACTGGCGCAGCTCTGACTCCTGCTGTCCCATCATCGATGCTAACTGCTGTGCAAGCTCAGGTGATATTGCACCATTCTGCGCAGTCTTACTCCCAGCTTCAACAGCTCTTGTCTTTTTGTCATACTGGTCTCTGTTAAATGTTTTCATAGCCGTACCCGGACAACCACATGGCAGAGGTTCTCCTGATGGATTGCCTGCTTCATTTGCCATCTTCTCAGCTTTTGCCGCCAATACCGCCGCCTCATCATAGTCTGCTGCTTCACGCTCAACAAATGTAATAGCCCCGGTCGGGCAGGTTGGAAGACAGTCTCCCAGTCCGTCACAATAGTCATCCCGAAGCAGCTTTGCCTTACCATTCACCATCCCGATCGCGCCCTCATGGCATGCCGATGCACATGCCCCACAGCCGTTACACTTTTCTTCATTAATTTCTATAATCCTGCGAATCATCATTTTTCCTCCTGAATACCCGATACCTGATCATTCTATGATATTTGCTGTTATATTTGTCGCTTCATTGATGGACAATATACATCATAGCTTTCTTTCATCACTTAACTGTCAATCAGGTTCTTGATTTTATGTGCTTATTCTAATATACTTATTTCAAAATGTATGTTGGATTTCCAACAAAATAACATTTAAGGAAATGGAAATTTTATGAACAAATCTGATCTTACATCCTATATTGATACCCTGTCAGCCTGTCGCCTGTTTACCGGCATCGATGAACAGAATCTGCCGGCCATGCTTACATGTCTGGATGGAAACCATATTCATGTAAAAAAAGGGAATCCCATATTCGTAGAGGGCGATCCAGCTCGCTTTATCGGAATCATCCTTACCGGAACAGCGCAGGTGATCCGAGAAGATTATTATGGAAACCGAAGCGTTATGACAAATTTACAACCCAGTGATCTGTTTGCAGAAGCCTTCTCCTGCGCAGGTCTTTCTACTGTACCAGTCAGCGTCTTTGCCATGACTGACAGTGATATTCTGCTTCTGGACTGCCATCATCTTCTGACCTCATGTTCGAATTCCTGTGATTTTCACAATACCCTGATCCGGAATCTGCTGCATGAAATTGCCTGGAAAAACCTTGCGTTAAATCAAAAAATACGCTGTATGTCAGAGAAAACAACCCGTGATAAATTAATGGCATACCTCTCCGATCAGGCAAAACAGAATCATTCGGATACCTTCACGATTCCTTTCAATCGTCAGGCACTCGCAGACTATCTCGGTGTAGAACGCTCCGCCATGTCCGCTGAAATCAGCAAACTAAAAAAAGACGGAATCATCGACACTCAAAAGTCGACCTTCCGCCTACTCTAAAAACATGCTTGCAAAGAGCATTCTTATTATATAAGTTCGTGACATAAAACATCACACGGACGGTATATATATCTTTATTGCGCAGAACACTTTCGTTCTATCCTCATGTAACGGTACTAAGCTCCCGCTTAATAGCGGATCGCTAAGGACCGACATTCGGACAGGTCTGCTTCATAAAATATATATACCGTCCGTGTGATGTTTTTGTTCATTTCCTATTTTTCAAGAATGCTCTTTGCCAGCTTCTGCTGCTCCTCTGTTGGAGGATCGATTCCCTCTAATTTATAAGGGATTCCAAGTCTCTCCCACTCCTGAATACCCAGCTTATGATATGGAAGTACCTCTACCTTATCCACTGTTTTAAGAGTATCTATAAATTCTTTTGTCTTCTTCAGATCATCCTCATCTGTCGTAATTCCCGGAACAAGTACATGTCTGATCCACATATGCTTGCCATGATCGGACAGATACTGTGCAAGCTCCAGAATATTCTGATTTGAGAACCCTGTTAATTCACGATGCTTATCATCATGAATCTGCTTAATATCAAGCAGAAAAAGATCTGTAAGGCTCATCAGTTCATTGAACTTTGAGAAGAACGGTTCTTCTCTGGTAAATGGATTTCCGGCCGTATCGATCGTAGTATGGATACCCTGCGCCTTCGCAAGCTTAAAAAATTCGATCAGGAAATCCATCTGAAGTAAAGCTTCACCACCGCTTACAGTGATACCACCCTGACCTTTCCAGTATGGCTTATAACGAAGTGCCTGCTTTAACAGATCTTCCGGAGTTCTGGCCTCGATCTTAACACCTTTATCTTTGAGCAGTTTTGTATTCTCTTCAATTTTTTTCTCAAGTGCTTCTCTTTCATCATCGCTGACATCGTCAGCATACAGTCTGCTGTAATCTGTTACAAGATTCCATGTCTCTGGGTTATGACAATATTTGCATCTCATCTTGCATCCCTGTAAAAATACAACAAATCGAATTCCCGGACCATCGACTGCTCCAAAGCTTTCTGTTGAATGAATATATCCTAAAATCTGTTTCTTTTCCGGCATGTTCCACCTCTAAGTTCTTTCTATTATTTTACACAATTACACATTAAACAACCACGACTATGCATCTGTTTCCACCACTCACAGCTTCATAGCCTCTTTCTATTTTCTCTCTGATACACAATTTTCATACATGATATAATGAACGCAAAATTATTTGCTCGCAAGGATGCTGATTTTGCGAAATGCATAGAATGTGCGAAGCACATGATATACGGATAAAAATCCGTCTGCCTTATGCTGTAAAAAAGTCCCGGAGATAGACTCCCCGGGACTCCAATCTTTTACTTATCTGTTAAAACATTCAGACTGTGTAAGATTTACAGTGAGTCATGGAATGTTCTGTTGATAACGTCGAGCTGCTGCTCACGTGTAAGTGAGATAAACTTAACAGCATATCCTGATACACGGATTGTGAAGTTAGCGTACTCTGGCTTATCCGGATTCTCCATTGCATCAAGGAGCTTATCCTTACCGAATACGTTTACATTTAAGTGGTGAGCACCCTGATCGAAGTATCCGTCCATAGCGCTTACAAGCTTCTCAGCTCTTTCTTCCTCGTCATGTCCGAGTGCTGATGGGTTCATTGTCTGAGTATTTGAGATACCATCTAATGACCACTCATAAGGAATCTTAGCTACTGAGTTCAGTGAAGCAAGAAGTCCTGATGTCTCTGCACCGTAACTTGGGTTAGCACCTGGTGCGAATGGTGTCCAAGCACGTCTTCCATCCGGAAGGTTACCTGTGTACTTACCATATACTACGTTTGATGTAATTGTCAGGATAGATGTTGTAGGCTCTGAATTACGATATGTGTGTCTCTTCTTGATGTCTGTAAGGAACTCATGAAGAAGCCATACACCGATGTTATCAGCTCTGTCATCATCATTACCATATTTAGGGAATTCTCCCTCGATCTCAAAGTCTTCTGCAAGACCTGTTTCTGCGTTACGAATAACCTTAACCTTAGCATACTTGATAGCTGACAGTGAGTCGATTACGTGTGAGAATCCGGCAATACCTGTTGCAAATGTACGACGTACATCTGTATCGATAAGTGCCATCTCTGCTGACTCATAGTAATACTTATCATGCATATACTGAATCAGGTTCAGGATATTTACATAAAGTCCTGCTAACCAATCAAGCATCTTCTTGTACTTAGCAAGAACTTCATCATAGTCAAGATACTCTGCAGTAATTGGAGCATACTCAGGACCAACCTGCATTGGCTTACCTGTCTTCTTGTCTAAGAACTTCTCATCTTTACCACCGTTGATAGCGTAAAGGAGACACTTAGCAAGGTTTGCACGAGCTCCGAAGAACTGCATCTCTTTACCTGTCTGTGTAGCTGATACACAGCAGCAAATTGAATAGTCATCACCCCAGATAGGCTTCATAACATCATCATTCTCGTACTGGATTGAGCTTGTTCTTACTGAGATCTTAGCAGCATACTTCTTGAATGTATCCTGAAGAGCTGAAGAATAAAGAACTGTAAGGTTTGGTTCTGGAGCCGGTCCCATGTTCTCAAGAGTATGAAGGAATCTGTAGTCGTTCTTTGTAACCATTGAACGTCCGTCAACACCGATACCACCAACTTCAAGTGTAGCCCATACAGGGTCACCTGAGAACAGTTCGTTGTATGACTTAATTCTTGCGAACTTAACCATACGAAGCTTCATTGTGAAATGATCGATAAGCTCCTGAGCCTCAGCCTCTGTAAGCTTTCCGGCCTTAATATCTCTCTCAATATAAATATCAAGGAATGTTGATACACGTCCTACTGACATAGCAGCACCATTCTGAGTCTTGATAGCTGAAAGGTATCCGAAGTATAACCACTGAACAGCTTCCTTAGCGTTTGAAGCAGGCTTAGAAATATCATAACCATATGACTGAGCCATAACCTTCATCTCCTGCAGACGTCTGATCTGCTCTGCAAGCTCTTCTCTCTGACGGATAACATCATCAAACATATTACCATCGCCACAGTTTGCCTTATCTTCCTCTTTCCAAGCGATCAGCTGATCGATACCGTAAAGAGCAACTCTTCTGTAGTCACCTACGATACGTCCACGTCCATAAGTATCAGGAAGACCTGTTACGATATGTGTATGACGTGCAGCTTTCATCTCTGGTGTATAGGCATCAAATACTGCCTGGTTATGTGTCTTGTGATACTCTGTAAAGATCTTATGGAAGTTCTCGTTTGGCTTGTAACCATACATCTCAAGAGCTTCCTCAGCCATCTTAATACCACCATAAGGCATGAATGCTCTCTTAAGTGGTTCATCTGTCTGAAGACCAACAACCTGCTCAAGGTCCTTTGTCTCAGGATCAATATATCCAGGGCCGTATGCTGTGATGCTTGATACAACATCAGCATCCTCCTTTAATACACCGCCGTTATCTCTTTCTGCTTTCTGAAGAGCCTGAAGCTTGTCCCAGAGCTTGTTAGTAGCATCTGTTGGTCCAGCAAGGAAGCTCTCGTCTCCGTCGTACATTGTGTAGTTGTTCTGGATGAAGTCTCTGACATTACATTCTTCTTTCCAGAGTCTACCTGTGAATGAATCCCATTCCTGGTTCTGTAACATAATAATTTTTTCTCCTTTCAATTTTATATTATGTGAATATATAAAACACTCTAATGGTATTATACAGAATCTTTTTTTATAATTCAACAATCCTTATCATTTTTATTGTATTTCTTTTCGTACATTCGCATAATTTTTACAAATTTTTTTAATCTCTGAAAAAAGCTTGACACAGAGTGAACTCCAAGGACTATCATTTAATTATCAAAGACAAGAAGGATCGTCAAATGAATAAATTATCAGACACATTTGAACTGAAAAATAGAGTATCAATTCCATGCATCAGATATGGAAATGAAATCAGCGTTGGCAAAGGGATTTCCGAAAGTGGAATTGCGATACATGGAACGCCATGACAGATTTGTATAAATCCGGCAAAATCAGTAACACCATATCGAATCGTTGAAAATGCCAACGTGTGCTTATCATATTGAATACCGGTTGTTTTCCTGCCGGCACATCCAGTGCCAACCGCAGCTTGGTCGCCGGCTTTATATCTATCGTTCCTGCCATTTTATCCCTTACTTTCTTCTTTATATATCGTTCATTCTGAACAGACGAATCTATACTTTATCTCCCATCCTGATTTTTGTCGATTTTTAAGTATATGTAATGAATATTTTAACATATTGTAAACAGAAAATCCAGTATTTTATATCAGGAATGCGTTAATTACGGCAAATAACCGCATACGTGAAAAAAGCTGCCGGAATCCATCATATATCTCCCTTTTCACCTGCATTATATCAGGCAAAACCGGTTAATAAATGACCAATTCCGACAGCTTTTTGTCTCAGCTATTGTTTCTTATAATATCCCATATAATAGTATACTGCTTATGATTCTCTGCTGTTCTTCTCTGCATCTGCAGATATCTTATCGCTATCCGATTCTTTTTTAATAAATGTCTCATTAATGAAAAAGAATCCTCCGAGACCGATTGCAACAACGCCAAAAACAATAGCAAATATATCCATACCCATTTTATTATTCTCCTTTTCTTCTTACATATTCAGTTTTCAAATGTAAGAAGTCAGGAGTTTCTTTCCGTCCTTTTTATGTATATACTCAAGCCTTCGATACCATTGAGATGCATGCACCAGTGTGCCGATCTTCACCCACCATTTTCTGGTATCACAAACGAACCCGGATAAGGTAAACAGAAACGGTAAAACCAGGATCCACAGATCAACTGTTTTCTCCGATTGAAACGATTTCAGGCTCTGCGTTTCAAACACTGTACGAAGAACGCTTCCTGTCGGAAGTATCCCTATTTCATTAATTGATGTCGTCCGGACTTCACGAAGCACAGATTTATTCTGTTCAAGCCCCCGCTCCATTCTGGAACTTTCTATATCACCTATGCCAAAAACGGTGGCAGCTAATATCAATATGATACAATATATCACACATATTTGTTTCTTCTGTTGTTGAAGCATAGTTGCCACCTCACTTTCTGTAGATTTCTTTCTGCATATCCTATACTTACTGCATGCCACATAATCAACACACTTGAGAACGAATAATTCTGCGTTCATTATCTCATAAATATAACAAAATGAATATTCTTTATTTTATTCTTATCTATTTCTTAATTTCTTCGCGGAGCTGTGTTCCAAGTTTCTGAATATCTTCTTCCAGATCACCCTCCAGCTCATGCACATCTTTTTCAAGACGATCCTTAAACATCAGAAGGAAACTGATAAGAAGCAATCCGCTGGATACCCAGATAGCATGGAAGCCCAGATGTACCGACAAAACACCTCCGATTCCGGCTCCGACCGCAAAGAACAGGATCACACCGAAATAATATAGTGACATTTCTAACTGCTCCGGCTTCTTTTCTCTTAAATATACAGATAAGGCTGCTGTACCACTTCTGAGATTTCCGATACACATCGTACTCGCATAAGAATGTCCGTTGACTTTCCGGAATGTCTGAACCTGCATTGCACAGGAAAAAGATACCAATACCGTTGCCAGCATGTTCCATCCTTCTGTTAAAAATCCAACAAAAAACAAAATTAAAATCTCCATCAATAAAATGGATTGTCTCCAATGAAGCTTCTTTGCGTATTTGAACCGTCCCTGTACCTGTTCTGCAAAGAACACCCCAAATGCAAATGCAAACAATGGATACAGATAACGAAGTCCTGCCTGCCATTCACCCATCATAAAATGCTGACTCATCAGCACTACATTTCCTGTCTGCGCATTTGAAAACACTTCATCTCTTGTAAAATATGTATAAGCATCCTGAAATCCACCGGATAACGCCAGAAACACACTGGTAATAAATGCTTCCGACATCTGCCGTTCTGCCTGTCTGTTCTGCCTAACTTTCATCTCAATCAACTCTCCGTTCTTCTTCAAATAATATCAGACACAATATAGTTAGCAAGAACGATATGCTCTGCTACAAAGAAAAACCGGATGTGAAACCCACACCCGGTTCTTCTTTGTCCGAAGTATATCCTGACGTTATAGTGTCTCAGGTGTATCTCACGAACATATATTGTATTCTGATCATTCAGATATTATTTCTGAGGACCTGCTGCAACTAATGCCTTACCGGCTTCGTTGCTCTCGTACTTAGCAAAGTTCTTGATGAATCTGTCAGCAAGATCTAATGCCTTTGTCTCCCATGCAGAAGCATCTGCATAAGTGTCACGAGGATCAAGGATTGCCGGATCAACACCCGGAAGCTCTGTAGGTACTTCAAAGTTGAAGTAAGGGATCTTCTTTGTAGGAGCTGAAAGGATAGCACCGCTAAGGATAGCATCGATGATACCTCTTGTATCCTTGATAGAGATACGCTTGCCTGTTCCGTTCCATCCTGTATTTACAAGATAAGCCTTAGCTCCGCTCTTCTCCATCTTCTTAACAAGCTCTTCAGCATACTTTGTAGGATGTAACTCAAGGAATGCCTGTCCGAAACATGCTGAGAATGTAGGTGTCGGCTCTGTGATTCCACGCTCTGTACCTGCAAGCTTAGCTGTGAAGCCTGACAGGAAGTAGTACTGTGTCTGC
>ERZ773110.1795-NODE-1795-length-15897-cov-22.453983_pt1 | contig 15897 bp, 14 predicted proteins | sample MGYA00580568_ERZ773110 | MGnify/ENA primary metagenome ERZ773110 (study PRJEB29015, sample SAMEA2737870) | human gut metagenome | biome: human gut; feature: human-associated habitat; material: faeces | place: China | collected 2012 ... | reverse complement strand
TTTGTGAACTGAAGTTCAGCCTGTTTTCTTTTTCATTCCTTCTCGCCGTGACCAGAAACGCCAGCCCCAGCTGCTGGCCCAGCGTCTTGATGATCGTGCCGATCAGCAGACTGGCGAACAGTCCCTGCGCCATCGCGCCCATGGCGTCGATGCCGTAGCGGTGCGCCGAGATCACGACGTCCTTACGCTTGAAAAACGATTGTACCGATTGGATTGCTTGTTCCATGGGTATACTCTCCTCTTTCCTCTGAATTGTAAAAATTCTAGCACTTTGCCCCGCAAAAAACAATCCGTTTGATTGAAAAAGCCATGCAAATGCGCTACAATTATAAATAAACCAGCAAAAAGGGGAGAGATACCCATGGTCGAAAATTTTACCGCCCACATCACACCGTTTGGGCTGGACCGCAACACCTTTGTTTACCTGCCCGATGACTGGCAGTCGTCCGGCAGGCGCTACCCCGTTGTGTACATGTTTGACGGGCACAACCTGTTTTTTGACTCTACCGCGACCTACGGCACCTGCTGGGGCCTGAAGGAATACATGGACGCCCACCCGCAGGCCATCATCGTTGCGCCGGAGTGCAACCATGAGGGCAACGCCCGGCTTGAGGAGTACAGCCCCTACGACTTTGTGTGGCAGGAATACGATATAAAGGGCCGCGGCAAGGCGTATCTGGACTGGATGGTTCAAGAATTAAAGCCGCTCATCGACGCAAAATACCCCACGCTGCCGGACCGGGAGAACACAGCCATCGGCGGGTCGAGCATGGGCGGGCTGATGAGCCTGTACGGCGTCACGGCGCATAACGAGACGTTCAGCCGCGCGGCCTGCCTGTCGCCGTCGGTGCGGTTCAGCTTTACCGAGGTGAAGGCCGACATCCAAAAAGCAGAGCTGGCTCCCGGCACGCGGGTCTATATCAGCTGGGGCGAGCGCGAGGGCAAGGGCCGCCACGCGCTGGCCCAGTACACAGGCAAGGCGCTGGAGGTCACGAACCTGTTGACCGCCAGGGGTGCGACGGTCTACCCCTACTGCCAGCTGGACGGCAGGCACTGCGAGGCCGACTGGCGGCGTCAGCTGGGGCGCTGCTTTGCATTTCTGTTCGGATGGAGGTAAGCCGTGGCAAAGCAAAACAAAAGCAAAAAGAAAAAGCGCCCCGCCCCGCAGGCCCCGGCAGCCAAGCCAGCCCAAACCGCACCCGCGCCGGAGCAGCCGCCCCGCACGGCTAAGCTGATGGCGGCGCTGTGCTATCTGAATGTGCTCATCCTCATCCCCGCCTGCACAAAATGGCGGCACGATGAGTTTGTAAAGTTCCACCTGAATCAGGGCCTTGTTATGCTGGCGCTGGCCACGGTCTGCGCCTGCGTCGGCTTCCTGCCCCACGGCAGTGAGCTGGGCCTGACCCTAACGCTGCTGGTGGATGTGCTGTCCCTCGTCGGGCTGGTGCAGACCCTGCGCGGACTCAAAAGCCCGCTGCCGGGCATCTGGCGCATCACCCGTGCGTTCCATCCTTTTAACTGAACAGGAGATGCTAATATGTCTAAAGCTGTTATCTTTTTTGCCCCCGGCCTTGAGGAGTGCGAGGGTCTGCTCTGCGTGGACATCCTGCGCCGCGCCGGTGTCGAGGTCACGATTGCCGCCGTCGGCGGGGAGAAGATCGTCAAGAGTGCCCGCCAGATCAGCGTTGTGGCCGATGCCCTGGCCGAGGAGCTGGACTACACGGTGTTTGACGCCTGCATCCTGCCCGGCGGCATCCCCGGTGTGCCCAACCTGAAGGCCGACGCCACGGTGCGCCGGGTCTGCCGGGACTTTGCCGCCGAGGGTAAGGTCGTGGCCGCCATCTGCGCCGCGCCCACCGCGCTGGCGGCGTTCGGCGTGCTGAACGGCAAAAAGGCCACGGTCTACCCCGGCATGGACGCCGACCTGACTGCCGCAGGGGCCAGCTACACCGGACTGCCCCTCACCATCGACGGCAGCATCGTCACCGGCGAGGCCCTCGGTGCCGCCATCCCGTTTGCGCTGGCGCTTGCCCGCATCCTGGCCGGTGCCGACGCCGCCAACAGGGTCAAGAGCGCGATCGTGTATCAGTAATTTATAGAGACTGTAGGGGTCGGCCTCCCCGACGACTCGCGGGAGCCTGCTACAGCCATACAATAAAACGCCCTGCCTTTTTCAAGACAGGGCGTTGCTTTTATGGAGAGGCACTCGAAAAATTCCAGAAAGGCAAAGCCATTTTCCAAATTTTTTTCTAGGTGGCTCGCTCCACTCCGTTCCGCTCGCAGCGCCATTCTTCAAATATTTTCTGATTATTATCTGAAAAATCGGCGGAGAAACGACGGAGTTTTTTGATTTGAAATCGATTCGGGAAAGAAAAGGGGCCCCGGCGCGGAGCGCCGGGGCCTAATCCTATTTTGCTCAACATTCTGCCTTTTTGGACGGATTGTTTTGCCCTATGTCATAGTAGCATATGACAGACGGGGTGTCAATAATAGGGTCAAAACTGTAACTATTATATGTACACTTTTAATCTTTGGTCGCAGTAGTTTTTTCCCATTCGCAATCCTTGCATTCCTCATGTTCGCCACATGGCGGGATGCAGGTGTCTGGGTCAAACGGGCAAGAATAGAAATCGTAACACATGGGGGTCTCCTTATAGAAAAAAATATTGGTCTACTCTCACTCGACCTATTATCGCTGTTTCAAAAATCACTCGGAAACAACCATCTTTTCCATGCAATCACCGCAGATTATGTTGATTGTCTTTGTCGCTCGGCAGCTATTACCGCATTTCGGACAGATGTATTTGCGTGTGCTGCTGGGCTTTTTTGTTCTGCTCCCGCTCCCCTTGGGAAGTGTGCCGAGAACATCCAGCAGGGAAACACCCTCGACCATTTGCAAATCCTGCCAGCCCTGTTGCTCGATAAAATCCAGCAGGTTAATTCCGGGGCTGGTAATTGTCCAACCATATTTGGGGTGATGTTCGACTTCCAGCCCATGCACCTCGGCCATTGCCTTAAATCTTTTGTTGTGATACACACCGTTGTTGCTGGTGTCTTTGATGGGTTCGGGGGTGCCGTCCGCGTCAAGGATTTTTGACCCATAGCCAATGGCGCAAGCAAGGTGGCACATCTCGTGCAAAAGTGTGGCGCAGGTTTCTTCAATCGGACGATTGAGTGTCGCCGAACTGATGTTGATTTCGTAGCGCCGCTCGTCGCCCGCCTGCCAGACCTTGCCGCACGTAAAATGTCCGTATGCTCCAACGGTCTTTTTAAGGCTGATAACAACCTCTGGCAATTTGCCATCAAAAAAGTGATTGTTGAGAAGTCGAAACATTTTTTCGAGTTGTCCTGCTACGCGACTTGTTTTAATCGTTTGTTTCATTTTCGTTTTCCTTTCGCTTTTAAAAGTTTACTTTTAATCCCCGCAGAAGTGGTTAGCAGATTGACCCCTGCCGGCGAAAAGAAAAAGTAAAGCCCACACCCCTGTGTCAACAAATCATGGAATATCGCAGCACCCCCGCAAAGTGCGAGAATATGCCGTGAAAGTTTGTTGACTAAAGGGTGTGGGCTTATATACTTTTTTGAGCGGCAGGGTCACGCTTCCCCTCCCGCCGCAGCGGTGTTCCTTTTAAAATATAAAATTTTCGCTTTTCCGTACTAATAAAACGCTTTTGGTGCGCAATGTTGGTATAGTACAAATGTCAGCACAAAAGCATCAAAAGTTCAAACTTCCGATGCACAAAAATCGTTCCGCTGATAAGCGGGTTTATCCCGCGTCAAAAGATAGGTTCAAAAAGGAGTTGGTTTTATTGAGGGTCTACGGGTACGTTCGAGTATCAACCAAAGGCCAAGCGCCGGGAACATCATTGGACGAGCAGACAGCGGAGATATTAGAAAAATATCCCACGGCGGTTATCGTCCGAGAGGTGGCCTCCGGCGCGTCAGAGAGGCCAGAGTTTGTGAAAATTTGTGAGCAGTTGGAGAGCGGTGATACACTTGCGGTCTGCAAACTTGACCGCTTTTGTAGGACAGCCAAAGAGGGGCTGGGTTATGTGGATTATTTGCGCGGCAAGGGCGTAGCAGTCCACATCCTTAACATGGGCGTGATTGACAACAGCCCGATGGGGCGATTGATGGTGACGATGCTACTGGCGTTCGCGGAATTTGAAAGGTCGCTGATAATTGAGCGTACACAGACAGGCAAGGCCGCCGCTCGCAGCCGGACAGGTTTCCGGGATGGCCGTCCACCTAAATTTTCACATGAGCAGATAGACCACGCGATTGGATTATTAGAAACACACAGCTACAAAGAAGTAACAAAAATGACAGGAATCTCACGCAGCACCTTGCAACGCGAGAATCGAAAAAGGAGAACATTAAAATGAAAAAGATTACTGTATTAGACATTAAATTTTATCCGCACACCGTCCGTTGGTATCGCCGAAAAAAATCAAAGCAGGACAGCACACAGGTGTCTTGCTTTGACGGTTTTGCGCACGTTGAAACCGTGGATGGGATGCGCACAGCGCACGTCCGGGTCATCTGTGACCCGATGGAAAAGCCAGATAAAATCTGCACCGTACATATGGCACGCGCATACGATGTGGGCCAGTTATCTGCGCAGGATGTGCAGATGGCGGCTTATGAGTGCGTTCTAAAAGAGATGCAGCAATATATCTGCGCCGAACTGCATCGGTGAGAAATCCCAAGGGGCAGGAACGGCCACAAGGCGTTCCGTTGGGGGCCGCAGCCCCCACTGACGGCAAGCAGGTCTTGTCGGCAGCGGGGAGTCCAGAGGGGTCACGCCCCTCTGGCAAGGTAAGCCCGCAAGGGCGGTGGGAGTTTTCGCAAAAACTGCCATACCTTGTATTGCAGATTACAGATTACAACTGCAATACAGCCCTGTCCACAAGCCCCAGCAAATTTAAGGGCGCGTGGAAACGCGAGAAAGGAGCAACGCGACGTGGCGAGCGTAACAAAATTTACGGCGGGCGCAGTCTACAATCAACTGCGCCACAACCTGCGGCAAATCGCTCACTCCGGAAACCCGGACATTGACCCGGCTCGGCTGCGGCAGGACTATGTCCTGTCGCCCGACAGGGGCATGAGCGATTACGACTATTTCCAAGAGCGGTTAAGCCAACTGTACGTCTATGGCCGGAACGACGTTAAGGTCATGGCGGGATGGGTTGTAACCGCACCGCAGGACTTAGAGCAGGAACAGTACGACGATTTTTTTCTAGCCGTCTATGATTTTCTCGAAAATCGATACGGCGAGGAAAACGTCATACAGGCCGTCGTCCACGATGACGAGGGCGGTCAACCACACCTGCATTTTTGTTTTATCCCGGTAGTCGAGGATAAAAAGCACGAGGAGGGGTACAAGGTGTGCGCCAATGACGTATTAGACCGTCGAGAGCTTCGCAATTTCCATCCAGACCTGCAACGCTATCTTGACGAACACGGTCTAGAGGATGCCTGTGTTATGACGGGAGTGACCCGCGCACAGGGAGGCAATCGGACAGTGGCCGAATTGAAAGCCGAGCGCGAGCAGGAATACGTGCAAGAGGCGGAGCGCCCGGAGTTTGATTTCGGAGAGCCAAAGGTCGAACAAGAATTACATTTTTGAGGTGCGCTATGAAACAGGCCGTGTTACTTATCGACTGCTATCTGTACGGTACAATAGCGGTTCTGGCTGTTGTGCTGCTGGTGCTGGTTTACCTGCACGGACAGGCCAACCACCTGCCCAATCCATTTGCGCAAAAAAATATTGTCTATCGGCCAGTCCCAAAAGCGCGGGGTGTGCTGTTGGGCAAAAAATATGGTCTGTTGGCGTACTCGCCGGAGCTAGACGAGGGGCACATTATCGTGATGGGCCCGTCTGGCACTGGCAAGACAAGTGCCCTGCTGATTCCGACGCTGCGGAGTTGGCAGGGCACTGCCCTTGTTGTGGATATATCCGGCGACATATCCGCCAATGTGGACACGCCAAACAAAATTATTTTTGACCCAACGGCGGCCAACTGTGTGCCCTATGATGTGTTTGCATCCATCGACGCTGCCCCAGACGAGAGCGAACGCCAAGAGCGGCTGGAGCAGCTTGCCTATTTGCTGCTGCCCGACAAAGCTACTGATAGCGAAGCAGGCATATTTTTTGCAAAAAATGGCCGCAAAATGATAACGGCGGCGCTGATTTGTTACTACGGTATGGGTTGGGGCTTTGTGGAAATCTGCGAGCATTTCCTCGGTCACGACTGGCGCGGCTTGCTGAACGATATTGCACAACAAAAAAATAAAATTGCCAATATGTATATCAGTTCTTTTGTTGGAGCAAGTGAACAAAACACGGCAGGCTGCAAACAGGCGGCAGACGATGCGCTGAAATTGTTTGCGACGAACGAAAAAATTAAAAATGCACTCCGAAAAGCCGCCAGCTACGAGCCATCCATCAGTCCGGCCACGCTGGAAAACAACAGCGTCTATATCTACATCCCGGACGAAAAGCTGAAAATCTACGGCGACCTGCTGCGCATTATCACGGCGCAATCAATGGAGTATTTTTCTTCAAGACCAAAAGAGCATACGCAGATGATTTTGTTTTGCTTGGATGAGTTCGCGTCTTTTGGCAAGTTGCAAATCACTGAGGCATTGCGTAAGCTGCGCAAACGCCATATCCGTATAATGGTGCTGACGCAATCGCTGGCCGACCTTGATATGATTTACGGAAAGGACGAGCGTAAAGCAATGCTCGGTAATTTCAAATTTACAGTTCTTTTGGGGTGTAAGGACACCGAAACACAGGAGTACTTTTCAAAAATGATAGGCGACAAGCGGTCTCCACTGGAAACGGATTCCAGCGCCAAGCCCCAGCCGATAATCAAGCCCGCCGACCTTGCGCATTTGGAGCAGGATTTGTTTGTTATCTGTGATGATGGTGCAATTCGTTTGCGGAAAAATTTCTATTTCCAATAGGGGCACGGGGGAGTTGCCGTCTCCCCATTAGTGGATCACTACCGGGAGGCCCGCGCCCTCACCCAAACGCCTTGTCCTTTGCGATAAAAATATTGCTGCCACTCAAAACGGTAGCCTTTTTGGAGTAAAATCAAACCGCAATTTTCTTGCGTCAATGTCTCAAAAGTGTTGCAAAACTGGCAAGAGTATGATATATTTCTTATAAGTTGCTATGTTATGGCAATAAAAAAGAAAATCGCGGAAGAGGCGCCTCTTCCCTTACGGAGTGTACACTCCGTAAGGATAAGCTCTGTCTCCCGCCGAAAATTCAAAGGAGTATGTCAACGATGCGAAGAAAGTCTTATGCCAAGAGCGTTGTCGCTGTGGCTATGGCGGCAACCGTCGCGTTGAGCGCAACTGCCTGTGGGTCAAAATCCACGGCGGACACAGCCGACACATCCACCAGTCAGAGCGAGGCGGCCAGCTCGGAGGCTGAAACGCCTACCGCTACGCCAGCACCGACTGCAACCCCGGCCCCTACGGCCACGCCCACTCCGGCGGAATCGACAGCAGAATCCACCGACAGCAAGAGCGAGCAGGGCAGTACCGATAACGGCGGCTTGTCTTCCGGCTCGCAGAGCGGCAATGCCAACAGCGGCAAAAACAATTCCGGCTCCAACAAGGGCAGTCAGTCCGGTAAAACGACCAATACGGCCAAAGCACCTGCACAGGCTGCTGCTCCTGCACCCACGGCTACGCCGAAGCCCATCACCTACACTTACGTCGTCCGCAAGCACCCCGCAAGCTGCACGACGGCGGGCTACGACGAGCACATCTGCCAAGAGTGGGGCGGTATGAACTACAATGACAACTACGTTGCCCCCAACGGCCACGACTGGGGCACGGGCGTTGTCACCAAGCAAGCCACCTACTACGAAAAGGGTGCAATTACTTACACTTGCAAAAACTGCAGCGAGACCCGCACCGAGGAAACGCCGGAGCTGGATAAAACCTACCATATCAAAGAGGTCGTTGCGCCGACCTGCACATCCGAGGGCTACACGATTTACGAGTGCAACGAGGTTCCCGGCCTGACCTACAAGGGCGAGTACACCGCCAAGCTGCCCCACAGCTGGGATGGCGGTGTTGTCACCAAGGCCGCAACGATTTACGAGAAGGGCGTCAAGACCTTTACCTGCACGGTTTGCGGCGAGACCCGCACCGAGGACATTAAGGTGCTGGATAAGACATGGCACAAGGGCCAGACCGTCGCTCCGACCTGCACCGAGCAGGGCTACACCGTCTACATCTGCGACCAGGACAAGAACCTGACCGAGAAGCGCGACTACACTGCCGCCCTCGGCCATGATTACGACAACGGCGTTGTCACGACTCCGGCAACCTGCACGACAGAGGGTGTGATGACCTACACCTGCACCCGCGACGGCGCAACGAAGACCGAGACCATCCCCGCGCTGGGTCACAAGTGGGATGACGGCACAATCACCACCGCGCCGACCTGTGAGACCGAGGGTGAAAAGACCTACAGATGCACAAACGACGGTTGCACCGAGACCAAGAGGGAGGCCGTTGCTGCGTTGGGCCACGACTGGGATAATGGCACGGTCACGACCCCGGCGACCTGTACCGCAGAGGGCGTGTTGACTTACATTTGCAAGCGTGATGCCAGCCACAGCAAGACCGAAGCTATCCCCGCACTGGGTCACAAGTGGGATGACGGTACGATTACCACCGCGCCAACCTGCGAAGCGGACGGCGTGAAAACCTACACCTGCAAGCACGATGGCAGCCACACCAAGACCGAGAGCATCCCCGCGCTGGGTCACGACTGGAACGACGGCGAGGTCACGACTGCGCCGACCTGCACGGAGGACGGTGTTAAAACCTACACCTGCAAAAATGATGCCAGCCACACCAAGACCGAGACTATTGCCAAGCTCGGCCACAAGTGGGATGCGGGCAAGGTTACCAAAGAACCGACCTACGAGAGCGACGGCACAATGACCTTTACCTGCCAGAACGACCCGACCCACACCTACACCGAGACCATCCCGGCGAAGAAGTACACATTTACGGTGACTGTGGTTGACCCCACCTGCACCGAGCAGGGCTACACGCTGCACACCTGCAACCAGAACGCCGAAAAATCCTACAAGGACAACTACACCGACGCGCTGGGCCACGACTATAAAGAAGTCATCACCCCGGCCACCTGCAAGGACGCAGGCAAGGTGGAAAATGTCTGCCAGCGCTGCAACGATACCCAGCTTGTTAAAGAACTGCCTGTTACCGAAGACCACCAGTGGAACGACGGCGTTGTGACTAAAGCTGCTACCTGCACCGAGGCAGGGGAGAAGGTGTACACCTGCACCGTCTGCAACAAGACCAAGGCGGAGACCATCAAGGCCACGGGCCACGATTGGAACGAGACCACCACCCCGGCTACCTGCGGTAAGGCTGGCAGCGTTGACCGTACCTGCAAGACCTGCGGCACGACGGAACACGTAAAAGACCTGCCCGCAACCGGCAATCACGCATGGGATGCCGGAAAGATTACCACCGAGGCCACCTGCGACGGCAAGGGCGTGAAGACGTTTACTTGCACTGTCTGCAACGAGACCAAGACCGAGGAAATTGCCGCACTGGGACATGATTTCGCTTACGGTTATTGCAGCCGCTGCGACCTGAATGCCAACTACAACCAGAAAGAGTGGGAGCAGGACATCTTTGAGCAGACCAACGGCCTGCGCACGAAATATAATCTTAGCACGCTTACCTACCGCGACGACTTGCAGTATGCGGCGGATATTCGCGTTGAAGAACTTGTGCAGAACTATATTACTTACGGAGACTACGGCGGAAAGTGGGGCAACCCGCACGTTCGCCCGGACGGAAGCGGCGCAGCTACGGCTCTTGGCGATAAGCAAGATTTGGCGTGGGGCGAGAACGCTGCAAATGACGCAGGTATTTTCGGCAAGGGCCATATGTTCTACCTCTGGACGCAGTCCGAGGGACATCTTGCCGCCATTATGAACCCCGATGCAAACGGCATGGTCTGCGCACTGAAAGAGTATAATGGCCGCGTTTTCGGCATCCAGATTTTCGTCCGTGACCCGGACTACAACAAGGACACCCAATCTGCCGCCAGTGACACTTCCGCCCCGGTGGAGATTGCCGCTGTAGTTGTCACGGACTCTGCAACCACGGAGACCGCAGCAGAATAAAGTAAATTCCATCTACAAGACCGGAGCTACCACAGCCCCGGTCTTTTTGCTGTATAGGGTATTATTGCTGATTCCCTAATAATAGAGGGCCTTTGTAGCTATAATAATGGCTGTCTGCCGTTGCCGCTCGGTTATCGGTGAGGCGCGAGCGCAGCCACCAAGCCCCTTTTTTCACACAAAGGATAGAGAAACCTTGCCCCTACTACCCGCTGCCGGGTTGAACAGACGCTATAAACAAGCAGCGTACCTATGCAGTAATTGTCGCTAAAACGGTTGCAGGGTGTCTTTCTGATGCAGTATAATAATTGTAAACAGAATCTCCCCTATATGGAGAAAGGGAAAAAAGGATGCTTACCCATAAAGTGCGTACTAGGGGAAAAGGTGCTAATATTATAATAAGAAAGGCAAAATGAAAATTGACAAAATACAGCGATAATGCGATAAAAATAAAATAGTAAAAACGAAAATGTGATAGTTTTATCTATCACGAACAAGCACACAATATATCAAATGGAACGGTAAAATTATGCCTAAAACAGTCAAAACCACATATACTGCAATCAACCTAGAGACAGGCGAGGTCTACACGGGTATTGATGCCCCGCAGTCCATCACGCGCGGAGAGACGCATTTTTGGCAAGCCAGCAAGGATTTTTTCGCGGCGCTGCTAGGGTATGGCACGGTGGAGAGCAAGGTCGTGGCAGGAATGCTGCACCGCACAAACCCCAAAACCAATCATATAGCGTGTACTTCTGCGGAACTGAAAAAAGAGATTTCTTGCACTAGAGACACGGTTGCGAGTGCGGTTAAAAAGATGGAAAGCAAGCGGCTGATTATCGGCATAGGGCAGGGCGCGTGGATGCTGAACCCGCGTATGCTTGCAATGGGTAATCAGACACAGATTGCACTATTGATGGCCGAGTACGATAAGTACGTCAGTGAGCGGACGGGTGCTGCATTGGTTGTGGGAAAGTATGTCTTGAAAAATCCAATCACGGCGGAAGAACTCCCGCTGCCGCCAGAGTGCGACGACAAGTTGATGTTTCTTGATGGGAATACGCAATTCTGGAAAATCTACGATGTGTTTTTTGGAGCGATTGCAGGATTGAGCGAAAACGAATTGAGAATTTTGCTCCACATGATGGATATAAACAAATCAAAAGGTGGCGGCACTTATAATAGGCCACTAACGGTGATTGCTGACGAGGCGAGAGTATCTGTTCCGACTGTCAATCGTGCTGTTAAAAAGTTAAAAAAACGGAATCTGATAATACGGTATTGTAACTGTAACTGGATGATTAACCCCCTCGTGGTTGCCAATGGAAATAAGCGGAAACAGAAAGTGTTAGAGCGCCGCTATACTGGGGTACAAGCAGAAAATGAGGCCAAGTTGAAACGCTACCGATTTCGGGTGCTTTCCCCCTACAACGACGGAAACCCATTCATTCCGGTGGGGCTGCCTACCTCGCCAAAGAAACCGTAAGGCTGCATTTAAGGCTTGACCCAACGGGCAACCGTCTTACGGTCTGTGCCGTACAGTTGGGCGATATGGTACATACTGACGCCCTGCTGATACATTTCCCGGATTTCTGCGAGCGTGTTATCCTCTGGCGGCGGGGCGAGCAGGTCAGAAAGTGACAGCCCCAAAAAGCAAGCAAGCTGTAAAATCTTGCGGACAGAGACCGTGCGATTGTTGGACGCGACACCGTAAATCTCATTTGAATCTACACTTTCAAAATTTCCGCCGTAAAAAGCGTTGACCGCCTCTGCGATTCTGGCGGCGTAAATCCTGCCGCCTGTCACAGACGCATAGCCGCGATTGCGCAAGGCTCGCTTGATGATGGCGCGATAACCGCCGCCGTCGCAGAAATCATACGGCGCGGTCAATGCGTCCTGCATCAGCGCGGCAAAGGTCTTTTGCGCTGCGGTGGGCGTGGTGTCCGGCGTGGGGAACGGGTGGCAGTCCGGCAGGGCGGGAAACAGCAGATTGTGCCTGTGCCCGGTCAGTGTGATTTCGGTGTCAGCCAGCCAGCAGCCGTGCCGGGGGCAGACGGCTATACCGGGTATCTGGTGCAGCCGATGCCAGTACGGCTCGCCATAAGCTGCAATATCCTCGTCAAAGCATTGCGGGCAGTAGCGCAGCCGCCGCGCGTCCATGTTGCTGCTTTGGTAGATGCCTATATGCTGCCCTGCGTGGCGGTTGCCGTTCAGCGTCAGCATATGGGCACTTTTCTTTCGGTTAGTGGAAAAGAAGCGGGTATAATACGGATAAAGCGTGTGCTGCATAATAATGTCTTTGGCGGTGAGGGCCTTTGTTGGGAGCGCGTCAAGCAGGGGTGAGAGCGCCCCGCATAACTCGACAGGTACGTTGATATGATTTGCACCGTATAGTTCACGGATGGAGTATTTGACCGATGGATTGCCGCTGCGGATATGATAGCGGCAAATGACGCTGTACCATAGCTCGTCTTGGTAGGGTCTTGGAAAGAATGAAATCATAACTCGACCTTGCCTTTGATGTACTCGCTGTACGCATCCAACGGTGGTCTGCCGCTCTTTTTAGCAGCGCGTAGCGTTCCCCGCAAATCATGGGGAGCAGTTGCCTCTGGTGAGCGGATCGCTGCCGGGGAGTGTTCCGTTTCCCTTTGCGGGCGGGGAACGCGGACGGTTGCCAGCTCCGCCATATAGTCAGATACCATACCGAGATTTTTTAAAAATGCACTTTCAAAAACTTCAAGGTCTAATTTTTCGCGTCCATCCAAGATACACAGCTTTTGTGCATTATACAACAGCTTAACCAGTACGTCTGGGATGCCCTGCGTTTTGCGATACAGCCAGCTTTGCATTTCCGGGGTCAAGTCCGTTGCAAAGCGGGTATACTGATAATGCCACAGACCATGCAGCAGCAGGGCAAATTCTTTATCGTCGGGTAATCTGTCATATATCAGCCCAGTCGTGCGGCGGGCAGAACGAAACTCTTGCTGCAACACTTGCAGGACGCGCGGTGTGCCGACCATGCAAATGCTGACACCAGCACCGTTGATTAGCTGTACCAGAAAATTTATAAAGCGGATGCCGTTTTTGCGGTAGGCGATATTTTGCAGTTCGTCAATCACCAAAAGCCCAACATGGTTGACACGGACAATTTGGTTTAGTTGGCTCACTAGCACATCAAGAGTCAGTTTGTGCGCCAGCGCGTAGTGCTGATAGCTTGTGCCCAGCAGAGTGTCCAACTGCAAATATATGTCCAGTATCATTGCCTTGACCGAGCCGTCGTGCGGGGTCTGTACGACCAGATAGGGGATTTGCTGACAGCAGAGCATTTGCCCTTTGTAGCGCTCGTGGTGGACGATTTGCGGAAATAGGGATAGCACCCGCTGCAATGCTGTTGACTTACCCAACCCGGACACACCGACAACCGAAAAAGAGTTTCCGCCGCCGATGGATGCGGCAACAGCCTTGCCCTGCATAGCGGCGTAGCCCTGCTGGAACGCAGCGGCCTCCCGCTGCGGCGTGTACTGCCCATAGCAATGCTGCATGGCGTTGTAGACCTCACAATAGAGGTCTAGGGTCATTGTCAATGGCTGGTAAAACTCGTAGAGCGCGGATAATAGTTGCAACCGCTCCCCAGTGCTGCGGTCTCGGTCACTGGTGCTGTACGGTGGCACGGATGCCAGTGCCCGGATTAACTCCTGTCCTGCGAGCATAGGAGGCAGAGCTTCGACGTAAGGATTGCCGGGGTATAAAAGGCTTGTTGTATATTCAGCATTCATTGAAATTCTCCTCTTGCTCTGCGGTCAGCAAATCAATCATAGACATATGCTCCTGCGTCCGCGCAATCGTGCGTCCACGCTGTATCTGCGGGCTGATTTTGCCTTTGTCGCTGATGCCGCGCTCGGCGCTGTCTGCAATCTGCATTATGTCGTTCATTAGGTCGATTTGCGCCTGTAATTCCTGCCGTTTCCAATTTGCACTCTCGCTTTTCTCGTTTTGTTGCATATCTGCGATTTCGGCGAGTGATTTACCAAAATACATTTTTTGTGCCAACGTGAATGGGATATAGTCACCGTCTTCATACAGATAAACGGTGTCAAGGCAATCTGGACTATATGCGACTTTGACGATTTCGCGCCCGTTAAGACCTGCGGAAACAAATCTTTTCTTAAAAGTGCAGTTTGAAAATCTCAAATTGAAAAGTTCCAATCCGCGTTGTGTTATCTTTCCATCCGCGCGGGGGAGCAGCGCGTAAAGCAACTTTGGGTCACTGGCAACGGATACTGGGCAATCGTCCTGCGCCGAGCGAAACGACCAGATAGCAGCGGCGGTAGGCGTGATGCCCGCGCTTACCATACCGGGTGTTCGGGAAAAACCAGACTGTATATATTGAGAGTTGTAAAAAAGGACACAGCGGAGAACGACAGCCGTAAATTGCTCTAAATCGAGTGTGCCTTGTCTGCGATAATCGGGAGCGCCGCGCTCCTGTATGTCAGATTCTACAACGCCCTTGCCTTTCAGCAACGGCTTGTAGGCGCTTTGGATAAGGTCGAAAAGTTTTTCAACTACACCTTTCAAATCCGGGCGGTAAGCTGGCAGATTTTCGATTTCGATACCGTAGCCCTCGCATAGATTTTCCAGTGGGCCGCCGAGAAATTCACTCCCCCGGTCAGTCATAATTTTTGTCGGCAGGTGATGGCTCGGCCAATCCTGCGGGTCAATCTCTATGTTATGCTGGCGGCAGAAAGAAACCTTGTCGGAAAAGGTGTTTTGCAACAGCAATCGTAAAGCATATTGCCCGCCCTCTATGCCGACATACACGCCGGTAATCAGACGGCTGTACGCATCAACCATTGTGTAGATAACAGGTCTGCCAATAGGGCGGCGAGAAAGACGGCTGACAATGTAGATGTCCGCAACGGTGGCATCGGTCATGTATGTGCCAATCGTGCCCGCATAGTCGCTGACAGCCCCCGTAAATGGGCGGTGATTGCGTTGGTATGCCTTGATGCCCTCGCGGCTGATGCTCTCACTGATGGGGTCGCGGTGCTGGCGGAAAAAATATCTAAATCTCCAGAACGAGGGGTATTCGGGTTGCAACCGCCCTTTGGCATCGCAGTATTTCGCCCGCAGCATCATTTTGTAGGCGGTCTGCAAGCTCTGCCGCTGTGGAGTGTAGTAAAATTTGTTTAGCGCCCAACGGATGGCCTTTTCGTCTGCTGACAAAGGGCGTTTTTCGGTGTTGGATTTTTCAGCGGGCAGCAACGCATTTTTAGATTGATAGGTCCAGTATAGCCAGAGGTATTGCAGGATTGTTTTGCGGGAAACAGGATTGCCGGAAACAATCTCACGCAAGACCTTGTTGCGATAGGATTTGTCGCAGATACATTCCTTAACCAAAAGTGGAGCAATCAGTTCGGCACGACGGTCACGTTGCTGGCGCTGACGGTCAGAAATGTCTTCATCAAGAGCGAGTAGACGGTACATATCCTGCGGTAGCTTTTCCATCTGTATAAGATTCTGTGTGGCGATGGGAAACGGCATTTTACAGCGCTGACAGTTGACGACGTAGGATTGCTGGTCGCCGTAGAGCAAGACCCGCAGATGGTCGCCACTGTCGGATTTGAGCAAATCATTTTGTCTCATTTTGTACACGCTCCTACAATATATTTGTGGGTAGCCCCACGGCATCCAGCCGTGTTGCTAT
>ERZ773110.1770-NODE-1770-length-16053-cov-4.515314_pt1 | contig 16053 bp, 8 predicted proteins | sample MGYA00580568_ERZ773110 | MGnify/ENA primary metagenome ERZ773110 (study PRJEB29015, sample SAMEA2737870) | human gut metagenome | biome: human gut; feature: human-associated habitat; material: faeces | place: China | collected 2012 ... | reverse complement strand
AGAAAGTTCTTGGGACTCTTTTTCTGTCCCAAATACGATAAAGAACCGATAAGAGGAAGGGTAGAAGCATGGCAATGAACAATCGCGTATTGAGTATTGAGATCAGCAACTCCTTTACGAAGATCTGCGAGATCGACTATAAGGTGAAGAAACCGAAGGTCTATAAGGTATTGACCGTCGAGACCCCGGAGGGCGTCGTGGTGGACGGTATGCTGCAGCCGACGCAGGAGTATGCGGATCACCTGGTGAACGCACTGGGCACGAACGGCATCCGTACGAGGAAAGTAATCTTCACCATTTCTTCTACCAGAGTGGCGAGCCGTGAGGTACAGATCCCCAACGTGAAGGCGAACAAGATCGAGGCACTGGTAAAGACCAACGCGAACGATTATTTCCCCGTGGATCTGACCCAGTATGAGATCGGACATTATCTGGCAGGCGGACTGACCGAGGATGGAAAACTGCGTGTCATGGCACTGGCAGTGCCCAAGGCGCTGTTAAACAGCTATTACCAGCTGGCGCAGATGTGCGGTTGGGAGGTTGAGTGCTTCGACTACAGCAGCAACAGCTTATACCAGATCCTTCGTGACGAGAAGACCGAAACCGTTACCATGATGATCAAGATCGATGAGAACAGTACTATCGTGACCGTGCTTTCCGCAGGTAAGGTGCTGTTACAGAGAACCGTGGCATACGGCGTGCAGGATGCCATCGAGACCATGATCGCTTCCGGTGCCTATGCCGTGAACGACCCCATGAGCGCGGTAGAGCGTTTCCAGAAGAAGACCTGCCTGAACAGAGTACTCCATCAGGGAGATAAGCTCTGGGAGGAAAATGCCGGGCGCTGGGAAGACGAAGATGCCGGCAATGTGGAGGTCACAGCAGCCAGACAGAAGATCACCTCTTCCCTGGAGACCCTGATCGTCGGCGTCAGCCGTGTCATTGATTTCTATGATTCCAGAAATGGTGACAATCCGATCCAGAAGACCTTCGTTACCGGTCTCGGCGGCAGCTTCAGCGGCATGAGCAAGCTGTTCACCAACTGCCTGGAGCGCAAGGTACATACCCTGTCCGATATGGAAGACAAAATCGGCATGAGCAAGGCTATCCGTTCCACCAGACCCGCAGCCTATATTTCCTGCCTGGGCGCAGTACTCGCCCCCGTGGGACTGATTGATAAGAGCCAGCAGAAGACGAAGGGCATGACCGTAGTCAGCGGCACGAACTATACCTTCGTCAGCGTGGCAGTCCTGGTGCTGGGCGTGATCCTGTCCATCGCCATGGCAGTCACTTCCCTGACCAGATACTTCGGCACCGTGGCGGAGAATGTGGCTCTGCAGGCGAGAGTCGAGGAATTACAGCCTGCGCAGGCAGTGTACAACGATTACCTGGCAACAGCGGCACAGTATGATAAATATCAGTATTTGTATGAATATACGGAGAACCCCAATGAGAATCTGGTAGAGTTCATTAATGAGCTGGAGCAGATATTACCCAGTAGCTTCTGGACCAATAGCTTCAGTTCGGATATGGAAGGAATCAGTATGTCTGTAACTGTGGAAGGTAAGGCTGCAGCAGCGAGAACGATTCTGAATATCCGCAATATGGAGAGCATCGAGGATGTGCAGATCAGCAATATTACAGATGCGCAGAATGAACTGGGAGAATCAGCGGTTACTTTCTCTATTACAGGTACGTATGCAGATATCCACGCGGATAGCGAAGAGGCAGAAAACACCGGAGATGCAGCCGGTACCACAGCACAGTAGGAGGCGGATAAGAGATGAAAGTAAAAAAGAGTGAAATTCAGCTTTTGATCGCGGTACTGGGAGTCCTTCTGGTCGTGGTGACTTATTTCCTGGTATATGCGAAGTTTAATGAGTTGTCGGATGCTATGGAAAGTCAGAATATGTCATTAAGATCCCAGGTGTCTACACTGGAGGTGTTGGAGCAGCGTAAGGCAGATTATCTGGCTGCTACCGAGGAGATGAAGACATATATTACCGGGTTTGAGAATCGTTTTCCTGCAGATATTTTACCGGAAGACAGCATTATGATGGTGAAGAACATGGAGGATGCTACCAGAACCTATGTAGCAAACATCTCTTTCGGAACCATAGGAGAAGTGGCGTATGATGCACAGGCTTCCGCAGACAATTCTGCCCTGGCGGCTGCAACTGCGGATGCACCGGCGGATACCGCAGCAGCGGAAGCAGATGCCGCAGTGTCGGGCACAGATACGACCACGGTTACTACATCCCCTGTCTCAACAGAAGGAACTGCATATGGGGATACTCATATGTATGAGGTGCCTTTGGGCATCAGTATCGAATGTACCTATGATGATTTCAAGGGGCTGGTTCGATATATTTACAATCAGCAGGAGCGTCAGAGCATCCAGGGCGTGAACATCAGCTATAACGGTGATGACGGAAAATTGTCCGGCAATATGAACCTGAATACGTATTATCTGCTGGGCACGGATAAAGTATATGGGGAACCCTATATTCCCGATATGCCTATGGGGGTACAGACGATATTTGGAAACGTGAACTAATAGATTTGCTAATCGGGAGTTGTCGTAATGCAGAAGCATAGGAAGAAAAGACAACTGAATAATGAAGGATTTTCCCTGGTGGAGCTTCTGATCGCCATTGTGATCCTCTCAATCATTATAGTGCCATTGCTACACAGCTTTGTGACATCGGCAAGGACCAATGCAAAGTCCCGTACCACGATGCATGCCACGGCGATCGCTGAGGACGTCATGGAAATGTTCGAGGCACATTCTCTGGAGGAAATGTCCGATATTTACACGGGTGCTTCACCTGCGGGATTTACCAATACCGCAGTAAAAGACGACACGACCGGCATCTGGACCTACACGATCCGGGACGATTCTACCACTTCCGGTACTTATGATGTAGTGGTGAAGGTGGATCCCACAGCATACAGTGTGGTGAACAGTGTGGCACAGGTAGATATCAGTAACCTGGCGGGTAATCTGAATGCTGTCTACAGCGAAGCAGCGGACGGCGCTAAGGAAGCTTATTCTTATTTCGGCGGAGGACTCTATACAGCAGATATCATGCAGCATACTACACGGAAGACCGAGATCAATATTGACAGCAGTAAGATCAACGTAACGCTGGCAACGGGAGCTACGGTGGAGACAGAAGTCTATCTTGTCACAGCATCCACAACATATCATTGTGATCCCACAATACTGGCAACGGGCAGATCTCCGGACTATCCGCAGACGGGAGCGGATTATGTGATTTTTTCCAACGAAGACAGTGTGCGCAGCCGTGCAACACAGGTGAATGATGTCAGCGAGCTTGGAAATCAATTGGCGAATATCATTGTCTGTGTACAGCCTCGTGTGGAGAGTGCGCACTACGATGCCGGAAGACCTGCCATTATAGACCGGATAGTGTTCAACAACCCGGACAATGTGGAGACGAATCTGCTGGTAGTGGAGCAGACCGAGAGACAGGATAGAATAGATATGTTGAAGGATGTCTTCGCGACAGATTATGATACCATGCGCAGTAAGTATGGGATATCTCTGGAACTGCGGGAAGCATGGCCCGGCTGGATGCCCACCTCCGGCACGACACAGACGTCTGCGGGAACTCTTCGCACGAATCTGCTGGACGAGAGTGACGGACTTACGGCATATGTATTTGAGAATTCCAGCATGACCGGCGCGGGAGCCGGAACGGGACTTAATTATGAACTGGCTAAGAATATCATGTCAGTGACGAATCTGACACCGGCCAGGACACAGGACCGTATTTACGACATGGAAGTGAAGGTCTATGCACAGGATAAGATCGCAGATGGCAGCCCGATCATTACTATGACAGGAACGGTAACGGAATAACAGGAGAATCCGGAAGGAAGCGTAAGAACCATGAAGATACGTGGCAGAGACTTCAAATTACATAAACAGACAGACGATAAGGGCTCGGCAATGGTCGTTGTGATCATAGCTATGGCCTTTATTGGCATTTTAGCCAGTGTTTTGATGTATATGTCCTTATTGAACTATCAGATGAAGGCGAATAATCTGCAGGCGAAGGACAACTTCTATTCGGCAGAGACAGTGCTGGATGAGATCCGTGTCCATATGGAAGAGCAGGTGTCCGCGTCCCTGGGAGATGCCTACACGCAGATTCTGGTGAACTATGATGACACTTCCGTATCCGAGAAGGAGAGTAAGCTCCGCTATGCGTTCTTAAGCAGTATGCAGAAGGCGTATCAGTGCAGTGATACCGCCAGCTTAAATTACTATGATCTGAAGAAACTGTTTGACAGTCTGTCACCGGAAGTGAAGGAAAATACAGTGTTGCAGACCGGTGACGGAGTCAATTCCTATACAATACGGATGGTGGACGGCGCCGAGCAGATGACGGGCACAAACGGCTCCGGAGATGCGGTGAGCGATCTGCCTAAGGGACAGCTTACCCTGTTCACGGACGGATTATCTTTTCAGAAATTAAAGGTGACTTATACCAATGATAATGGTTATGTCTCTGTGATCCAGACGGATATCCGTGTGAAAATGCCGGATATGAGCTTTGCACAGGCAGTAAGCCTGCCTTCACTGACCGGCATGTCACTGGTGGCGCAGAAGAATATTCAGGTGGTAGCGGAGAGCGGCAAATTAAGCGACGCTAAGATCGCCGGAAGCTTCTATGCGGACAAGGTACTGGTGGGGAATGAGGATGATACAAACAGTGCAAATGTGACCCTGACCCTGGCAGAGCCAACAGGTGAGGAAAATGATGATAAGCGTATGGTAGCGGCTACGGAACTGTATCTGGGCAAGGGCGCAACACTGGAATCCGACAGCTATGGAGAACTGTGGGCAGGCAAGATCACCATGCACGGAGCAGCGACATCTACCGGCAGCGCGAATATGAATTTCAAGGGAAATGATGTCTATGTAGCGGGAGATCTGCGCATAGACGGCGCAAATAATAATTTTACCGCAGGCAGTCTGGTGGATGAGAATTACTCCGGACAGTATATAGGCTTCGGCACCGGGGAGAACAGTGACAGCAGTGCCATCGTAGTCAACGGTACCGGAACGGATATTGACTTAAGCGGTCTGATCAATCTGACTCTGGCAGGCAATACCTATATCGCCACGAAAACTGCTAAGGATAATCTCACCGAGGCGGATGGAAATCTCAATGGCAATGCCTCTGACCGCAAGGATATCCTGATGGGGCAGTCTATTGCAGTCAAAAGTGACCAGCTGGCATATCTGGTACCGGCAGATTTGGTAAAACAGCGTTCCAATCCCGTGACTAAGGAGCAGGCAGATACTATGGGGAATACGGCAGTTGATTTTAATGCTGCCAGCAGTATGCTGGGCGGTAACAGCCTTGCTTCCTATGGCATTACGAAGTTTATTACGAACGGAAGCAGCGACAGCCAGGGCGTCCGTACTTTTTATAAGAGATTAAACAGCAAGATCACCATTGTGTATTATTACGTGTCCTTTGACAGCTCCACCCAGGCGGGGAGAGAAGCTGCCAACCGGTATTTTCAGGATTATTATAAGGTAAATAAGAGTACCATGGATGCCTATGCCAGCATCTACACCGATGGCATCAAGATCCGGAATCAGAGTGCCGGTGCCTATATCATGCACCTGGCAGGTAATGTGGTGATGTTCGACAAGGATCAGACCACAGGCAGCTACAGCGGCAACCTGCAGAATGCCACATTAGGCAGTGATCAGAGCAATATCGGCTACAAGCAGCAGCTGGCAGCGGATGATTCCAAATTCAAGGCACTCTGTAAGAAGCTGATCGATGGCTATGAGCAGCTTACTCCTTCCGAAAAAGCGGATACTGCCAATGTATATAGCAATCTGGTAAATACGGACGCGATCACAAGCTTTACCGGTGTGGTCCGTGGCGCGGGACTGGTCGTTGATACAGAGAAGTATTTTGAAAGTAGTGCTTATCCGAATTGCAAGGCAGTCATCGTATATGGTGATTATACCTATCCCGAAGCAGGACATCCGGATTTCAAGAATGGTATCATTATCGCGACAGGCGATGTGAAGATACAGGATAGTAAGGAATTTAACGGTGTGATCCTGGCAGGTGGCGATATCAAGTTAGGACAGAATGTGAAAGTGACACCGGACAAGGAAGCAGTGCTTCGTGCGCTGACCTATTCCAAGGAGATTACGGGCTCCGGCGGCGGTCAGAAGGAATATCATGTAGTGGATTTCCTGATCGGCGGCGAAGGTTACCTGCAGAATAACAATAAGACCTACCTGAACAGCAACATTAATTTAGGAGACCTGATCGTATATGAGAACTGGCAGAAACAATAAAAACGGTGGCTTCTCTCTGGTGGAGCTCATCATCGTCGTCGCCATCATGGCGATCGTGGTGGGAGTCATTGGATTGTCTGTGGGAACACTCACCGGAAGAAAAACTGCAAAATGTGCGGATGAGATCGTTTCGACCCTGGAGAGAGCAAGAGTGCTGACCCTTGGGAAAGAACAGAACCAGGTGGAGTTTGTACTGACAGATGTGAGTGGTGAGTATCATGCGCAGATCTATCAGGGAGGTACGAAGGTATCAGACAGAATCGTTGGAAAGGATCCTATCACAATACAAGTATATTTTGATGATGATTCCACCCCCTACAATCTGTCACAATTAAAAGGTACATTACCTTATGCGTCCGCAACCGATGGACTGCATCTGGTGTTCAACAGAGCATCGGGAGCTTTTGAAGAGAAGACCTGCGCTGCTGCAGATGCGGTCAAGGACTATTGTAAGAAAATTGTGATCAGCAATGGAACAAGAACGATAACTGTTACAACAGTCGGCAGAACCGGCAAAATCCTGAAGAAATAAGGAGGTTGACTATGCGTATCGGGAAAAAAGGATTCACTCTTGTAGAAGTGATAGTGTCCCTGGCAATCATGACCATTGTGGCAGGATCTGTGGGTGCCTTTATCATCGCAGGAAACAATTCCTACCTGCGAGGGAATAAGGAGCTGACCCTGCAGGAAGAAGCACAGCTTGCAGCGAATCAGATGATCGACCTGATCATTGATGTGGAGAAGGATATTAATTTCACACCGGATCATACCGGCACAGCAGTGGATCTGGATGGCAGTACCGCCAAGGATGCAGCCGGCAATGAGATCACCACAGCCCATGTCAGCGAATTGCGTCTGGTCAATAACGAGAATACCTATATGATCCGCTGGCAGGGAACCGCGTCAGGGGATTATGCGACTGCGAATCAGGTATACCTCTATGAGGTGAAAAATACAACGGATGCGGACGGCAATCTCGTCGTAGGAGATCCTACCACCGCAACCCCGGCACTTATGGCAGAGCATGTCACAAGATTCAGCGTAGACTTAAGCCAGGTGGAGGACAAGCGGAAAGTTATCCTGAATATGAACTTCACTTACCAGGACAGAAGTTATGACATTGTAGAGACTATTAAGCTTAGAAATGACCTGGAGAAGACCGGAACCGCGTACGCATGGATCAGTGCTCTGACTATTGATCCTCCCAGTGCAACATTACCTCAGGGCAAGATACAGCAATTTACCTATAATTTGAGCGGTGACGCAGAGGCAGTTGCCGAGGGTGTTACCTGGAGTGTGTCTTATGCTTCCGGGGCTAATTGTAAGAGTACGATCAATCAGGAGGGTATTTTAAAAGTAGATGATGAGGAAACTAGCGGCACGAATGTGCTGGTGGTAAAATGTACTGCAAAAGCAGATACGAGTATGGTGGCATATGCATATGTGACAGTAGAAGAGAGATTGATAGACTCTCTGACGATTACGCCACATGATGGCAGCCTGATTCCTTTGGAGAGTTGGCAGAATGGACAGGAGGCTAACGCAGTCGGTGATGGTAAAAGAATTAATTTCACATGTACCTTAGATGGCAAGGACAGTGCAAAAGCAGAAGGCGTAGAATGGACTGTGGAACGTGTGGATGGCACTGCTCGAGCAACGAGAACTGTAATTCCAAAGACAGGAGCTATGACTGCATATCTTGTAGCGGATCCAGAGGAAAAACAGGGATATCATGTGCTAAGGGTGACTTGCTCATCAGTAGCAGATCCTTCTATGAAGGATGAGGCATTGATCACAGTATCTAATGTTCCTGGAAAATACAGTGCGGAACTGATTGCTGAAACTCTGACTACCTATAAATTCGATGAGGGAAACCAAAAGAGAATCGGCTATTGTGTTAATATTGAATGTCTTCCTTCCTGGGCGGATTATCGGAACGGTTATCCGAAGATTTCTTGGGAAATAGTAGGAGATTCTAAAGGATATACATTTGGTCCTTCTAGCAGTGTTTATGAACAGATATTATATTGTAGTTACCATGAAAATGTATATGAGCCGCCCGTGACTGTACGTGCTACGGTACAACTGGATGCTACAACGACGGTATATCCCACAATAGATATTAAGATTCCCAAGCTGAAGACGGCACTGGCGGAGGATAAACCGTATATCAACAGCGATCAGTTTGTACTGAACAGAAACGGTGAAATAGAGTGTTGGTTGGAAAATTATGATGGCACAGGTAAAGTAACCTGGAGATTTGCTAATGATGCAGAATTAGGTCTGGCGGCATCGAGGGAAATTGAAGATCAGCTTGATCCTAGTAAGGATAAAGAATACGTAAATATTTTGTCGCAAAGAATGGTTGGATTCAGCAGATATAAGGAGAGAGATAAAAAAGGAAGTCTTCCTGATGCTTACGAAGATGGAACACGACAGGTATTTCCAAATATGACTTATGATTCGAAAAATGACCATGCATATATTTGGGCAAAATATTCACTTCCATGGAATCAGGAATATCGATTGACACTGGAAGCAGTGGATGAAGAGGGGAATGTGATTGCAGAGACAGATATTCTGATACCGGAATGTAAAGTACTGTTCCCCAGTGGAAGTCGTTATATGACAGTTAATCAAGGACAGGCGATTTATCCGAGATGTAAGTGTGATGCCTGCAAAAATGATCCTAATCATAATCATTGGGGTAACGAAACTGCACAAAATAAGGTGACCGGGAAATGGGAACCCAGTCCGGCATTGTATAACCAGTGGATTTATGTGACTTTGTATGGCTTTTATACAGGAAATCTGGGATTGAAAGATTCCGGTAATTGGCTGAATCTGGGCAGTAAAATGTACGGAGATAGCAAGCTGGCTGGAGGTACAGGAATTTCTGCAACTACATGGACGGCAGATGAAGGTGTTTTACAGATATCCATTGATGCCATGGAGCAGAATAAAGACCTGTATCTGCAGTTCTATGATAAAGATCATTATAATGAACAGGATTATAGGCTGGACCGTGTATTAGTAATACAGTGGAACAGGAAGGATGCACAATGACGGGTAACTTGAAGCACAACACAAAAAAGTACATAGCCGGAATCCTCACCATAGCTTTGGCAGCTGGAGTCTGCCAGAGCTATGGCTCTATGGAAGTAAGTGCAAAGGAGATGACACTGCCCGGTATCGAGAAGCTGGTACAGGATACAGTGTCATCTTCTGACGGCACCTTTCACATTTTAGAGATCGTGCCTTCCAAATCGGATGCTTCCATCGGATACCTGATCGGCGGTGAGGAACCGGTATCTGAAGGACGTAAGCTTTCGGAACTCCCGGCAGCATCAGAGAGAACATCCGCCATGGCTGCGATCAGCAGTAGCAGCCTGGGGGATCTCGCAGGAAGCAATGGTCCGGTAAGCTTTTCCACTTATAATGAGAGCGGAAGCCGAACCGAAGAGATCCGAGGCTCTTTTGTGAAAAATACGGAGAATAACGGTCAGTACACCTATACACAGACGGAATCGGTGTATAGGTTGTTTAGAGAGGGAGACAGCAATGAACGTTATGACCGGTATAGTACGATTGAGGCTTCCGGAGCTTCTAACGAGAACAAACAGAGTGTATCTCCTGTATTTTCTAAAGTGTCCGGTGCTACCGGAGGAAATCTGGAAATGACCATCGGTGATGCGGCGGATGCACTGACAGCGCTGGCACCTGCGAGATATGCACTGACTCCGGACGATGAGAATTCCAATGGCAGTATGAACAATGTTAATACCATTGATTTTGAGGCAGCTAAATATGTCGGTAGGGAAGTGTATACCAAGACTGCTGATGATGTATACACTTACCTTGGTAAGGTGGTATACGGCAGAAATCTGCCTGCGGGATATGCTATCCAGAGCACTGCCATAACTTCCGAAAATCCTTCCGAAGCGTCAGAAAATCTGGGAGAGGCGACGACAGCGGAGAGCTCGGGACTGGTAACGGCAGCCTCTGCATCCGGGAATGACGCAGCAGCGGAGTCCGGTAATAGGATGCAGACCTTCAGCGTACGAAGCACATCCGGAAATGATATTGAGACTTCCGAACAAAGGATAATGACAGCTTCTGATCCTTCATCCGAACAGTACAACAATCTCTATATTTTGAATATGGCCAACACCACACCTTATCTATGGGCAACCTGGACTGCAAATCCGGATGGAACAGGAGGAAGTTATAGACTGAATACTCCTGCGGATGGCTATTTTGTGCATTTCACGGAAAACACCTCCGGTGAGTATTATGTGTCTAAGGTGACATTATCCAGCACTAATGGAGACTACAAACTGATCGATTCTTATCAGAGAAATGATAACGGTAAATATGTGCTGAAAAGCAGCGGTACTATGCAGGTTCATCTTCGAGATGAATCAGGCTACGATGCATCAAACAGCTATGATTTTATAGGTGATAATGCGAAGGATGCGTTGGGTACTGTAGCATATGACGGTGGTTTCTACAATAAAGAATGGTTCAAGAAACAGGTCCTGAATCTGTCTGGCACCAGCCGGTATGAGAGCGGTAGCGCTTCCGGTACTGGCGGAGATATTGATCAACTGAAGATTGAAGTGACAACTTTAACAGTGGAGGAACTGGCGAAACTGGTAAATCCGGAGGAACAGACTTATTATGGCGTGGATCTGGACAACGTGGATCTGATCTATCTCTCCGGCAGGGGAAGTTATGCAGCGGAATCTGTGAATATGACTTCTGCAGCAACCGCTCTGACGAAGATGATATTCGGCATTAAGGATACTACCGGTGAGCGGAATGATGCAGACAGAGTACCGGTGGTCATGGATTACGGATTTTACAGCCAAAATAAAACGCTGGCTGAGGAGCCGAATAATAATCAGAATAATAAGATACTGACACAGATGGCACTGACGATCTTAAAAGTTTCCGATGATAATATTGCCAAAGAAGTTGCTTCAAAGGGAGATGCTTATTGGAACGGTCAGACGGCAGCTTCGCTTAGTTTGGGCGATTCCGTGAAAGAGGCTTTATATGACAATGTTTATCTGAATGATGACAGTGCGACGCCATATGTTGCCTCTGACTTCCTGACTGACTGTAAAGGGACTGCGGCGAAAGTAGCAACCTTCGGAGCAGTATTAAAAGAGATTCAGTATGAGAATTTCCTGGCGGAAAAGAATGGGAACACTTCCACTAAATTGGAAGAAAAAATCACGAAAGCATCCATTACAAGATACATTCTGAACTGGTATATGCACAGAGTGACGGTGAAATCTGAGATTACGGTATTGGATTTGGAACCATGTTATGATTTTGATGCCAATTTGGACAAAACCATTAAACAATTTATGGGAATGGGAGATACTTATACCGGCAAGATCAATATCCGTAAAATGGCATCCGCAGAGTTTATCGGTAAAATAGAGGATCTAAATGAACAGTATGATATGATTTATCTTGGTGCAAAGACCGGGACGATGAACACAGAAAATGGGAAAACGAAATATAATGATACTACAATGAATGGTCTGATTTATTCTCATGTGGGGGATTATTATGACTATTCCGGTGAAAGCTACAATGATCAGCACAGATTGCAGGATGCGTCATTGAATCATAAGATCAATGATAATAGTGAGGATAAAAACAACAAGTCAACAACATATCGTGGTCCCGGTAATGACATGAATTCCACGAAATATAAGGAATTATTGCAGTATGTACAGGCCGGGTATCCTGTGGTAATTGCGGATGTATTTTTGAATGATGCCAAGAATGCTGCATCTACAAACACTATGGATAAAAATTCCTATTTTTATCAGTTTGTACAGCAGATTGTGTCAGCTAAGGATGCAACAACCGGCGAGTATCTCTATTGGCAGAAGAATGTATTTGCGGAGAGCCAGTTATTGGAGGCGTCTTCTGATCTTGAGGAACGTCAACGCAGATTCTGTAATTATTTGAATTTGTCTAAGCTGTCCGTGGACTGGGTAACAAATATCTCCGGCGAACGTCCTTATCCGGAGGAACTGTCCTATGGTGACAACCAGAATGATCCAAACCAGACGTATCTGTCTGCGATTGATGGTAAGTATCAGCTACAGTATATATTTACCTTGGACAATAGAGTCGCTTCATCGGTAACAGCTTCTTATGACTGTAAGCTGTTTGTTGATAAGAACTCTGATGGACGGTTCCTCGGATCAGATGCTATTGGCAATAATAGCAATAATTCAGAGGAATTGACCGGAATCAATGTATATATTAGGAACGGTGATGCATGGAATAAAGTAGAGCCGATCAATAACAATGGTTCTGCGCATTATGAATTGCGTACCGGAAATGTATATAAAGTAATGCGGCAGCTGCCGGATGATTATGTGGGTGTCATACCATGGAAAATTGTATTTTATGATAATGCTGATCCGTTGGTCAGAACTGCAAGATCCGGATATACTGCTGTGCAAGTGCAGGGAGAACGCAAAAAGATCAGGATTTTACAGTTAAAATCGGATAATGGTAATAATTGGGATCTGGCAAACGATGGTAATTTTAAAACTTATATAAGTAATCTTAAGGACTGGGATGTTCAGGTAGACAGTGTATCGGTAATTGAGCTGTTAAGAGATAGATTGCATATTTATAATATCAGTGATACAGATATAGAGAATTGTTATGTGAAGTCATATGAATATTTTCAGACCTATGATATGTTGATTTTAGGATTTGCAGATAGTTACCGGTTCGGTTATGATTATCGGTGGTATGATGTGTCAGAAAGTCAGAAGGATAGTCATACCAATTTGTATACGGACAAACTAAGTGGTGCCAGAAAAAATCTGGCGGTAGGCCGGGCAGTACGTGACTATATAGAGTCCGGAAGAAGTGTATTGTTTACGCATGATACCACGTCATATATCAATGATATGTATAGCAGGCGGCAATATAACGATAACGGAACCGCTGAGAGTAACGATAACGGATGGTACTGGGGATATGAATTCAATAAGACTATCCGGGCTTCCGTAGGTTTGGACAGATACGGAGAACTGAAGGAATACTATAAGCAGATGGTGGCCTGGGCTCCAAACGATACCGAGAGACAACACTACCAGAAATATCTGGATACTTTGAATACGTATCAGTATGATACTCTCAAGATACCAAATACAGACATTAACCTGAATCAGAAGGAAGGGCTTACGAAATACACGGTAGCTCGATTCCTGAGGAAACAGTTGGATAGTTTACAAGGCAATAAGTCCTATAAGGGCAGTCTTTTCCCTGTAAATAATGAGTTATTATATGATGCCGGATTTAGGGGAAAGTATTGGGATGCTGGATGGAATAAGGCCAGCTACATGCTGAAAGGAGATTACTGTTTGGAAGGTGCTTCCCCACCGGCTCTGAAAGCGACACAGGTGAATGAAGGACAGATTACGCAGTATCCTTATTTGATCTCTAAAGACGAAATAAAAGAAATCAATCAGCGGAAGAGCCTGAAGGTAAGTTCAACGCATTATCAGTGGCTGCAGCCCAATATGGAATTGGACCGTGATGGTGATGGAAGAAGTGATATTGTAGTATGGTATTGTCTGTCGGATATTTATGACTCAAATGTTCAATCTACCAATATTTACAGCATTTGTCCCAATGATGTCGTAAATAATTATTACATTTATACCATGGGTAATGTTACCTATTCCGGAGCAGGTCATTCCAGACCGGATGAAGGTGCGGAGATGAAGCTTTTCGTCAATACGATTATTGCAGCATATAATGCCGGTGTATCAGCACCTCGCATATCGTTCAGGGATGATAATGGCTATGACATGGAATCCATTTATGTGATCAGCGATCCTGCAAACAATACGATCCTGAAGGCGGCAGATCAGGGTAACATCAGATCCACCGAAGCAGGAGATGTGGTCAGTGTGAAGTTCGTAGCGGAAGATGCTAATATCTTAAGCGGTAACCCGCAGATCTGCGTAGAATTCTACAGATCCGCCGGTACAGCTGCCGACGCAAAGACAGTGGACGGAATCACTGAAATGGTAGTTCCGCTGAATGTGTCGTCTGTAAAAGATACTTCGGGTAATGCCGTAGCGGTTCAAAATGGTCACTATGTGGTTGGCAACAACCTGACCTATACCGTGACTTATCCGTTGTCGGAGATGGGATTGTTCAATGCGGATTCCGGTGTTGTCAGATCCGACGCCGAGGCGATGAATGTATACGTTCGGGTCTACACTATGTTTGAAAACGGCTCCAAAACCACTCCCACGAATACCGATAGCATCACTATCAGTGCTCAGGAGCTGTTCGAACTGGATTAAACTTTTAAAAAGTAATATTGCACAAAAAGCAGAGTTGTGAGAAATAACCAATTTCCACAGCTCTGTTTTTGTATGGTTTTTCCTGAATGATTTCCGCGGAATTCCCTTGTGGAATTCAAGTACTTGTGCTATAGTAATCACATCTACAGAAAGTCTATATAGCTAAGATTTCAAAGATATCTTTTATGGGTATCATGATGCACGTAAAGTGCAGTCGGTGGCGTATCGCCGGGATTCATTTTTTTTACAATCAGATAGGCAGGACAGAGACTGCGCCAGAGCGTGCTTTAGGGATTTCTCTGTCTGTTTGACTAATTGATAAGAGACAGAGAGGAGTATTTATTGGAACTGAATGATATTGTAACGAAGAATTTTGAAAACTATGCGGATGTAGCAGCGGATATAGTGAATGCATTATTGCATGAGGGAACTGTGGTGGTGACCGGCGAGGAGATGCTTACAGCTGCAACGGAGAGCCTATATGCAGACAGCACGAATACATTGCACAATCAACTGGAAGATGTCGCAAAATACCACGTGACAGGCGGAATGCCAAGAGCCTTGTATCTGTTTGCAAATCAGACGAAAGTGGATAAAGGCATGATACTGCGTAAAGCGGGATACATTGGCGGAGAATACCGCAGGCAGTACGAGAAACAGAATCACGGATTATATCCGGTGATAGAACTGGTTCTATATTGGGGGACTGCAAGATGGAAGTCGAGTAGCAATTTGCGACAGTTAATAGACGGTAGCAAAAGCAAGATCGCAGAGACTACATGGAAATATGTAGATGATATGCAGCTTCATGTGTGGGAAATGCGATATCTCCCGAAGGAGATCCGCGAACGTTTTCATAGCGATATGCGTATTGTATTGGATTATCTTGCAGAAGGGAATGCATATCGTTCAGACCGAAAAGTAATTCATAAAGAAGCTACTATCAAAATGCTTCGGGTATTGTCCGGGGATAAAAATGTGGATGATACCGAAGAAATATTAAAAGCATTAGATATTGCAGAGGAGGATGAGATCAGCATGTGTGAATTGTTTGACCAGTATACGAGACGAGGAATTTCCAGGGGAATTATTATAATGTGTAAAGATTTTAATGCCACCTATGAAGATACGCTGCAGAAATTAAAGAATAAACTCAATATTTCAGAAAAGGAAGCAGAAGAACAGATGAAGCTTTATTGGTAAAAAGATATTGACTTTTATTTCTCACTATGCTAAAAATATACTATACCTACTGGAACAGTAGGAATGCAAATATAGTATTATACATAGGCATAGGAGGAGAAAAAGATGGCATTTGCAGCAGAGACC
>ERZ773110.1768-NODE-1768-length-16065-cov-5.172580_pt1 | contig 16065 bp, 19 predicted proteins | sample MGYA00580568_ERZ773110 | MGnify/ENA primary metagenome ERZ773110 (study PRJEB29015, sample SAMEA2737870) | human gut metagenome | biome: human gut; feature: human-associated habitat; material: faeces | place: China | collected 2012 ... | reverse complement strand
TATATGTGTAAATTTAGTTATCGCTTGTGATCGTGCGGTTGTCTGCCAGTGACCGCCGGAGGCTGTAGCGCTTTGCGCGCATTCCGGGTGACGGATATGTGGAATAATTATGTGTGTAATGATATTTTCTAGAAATTTCTAGAAAGCATTGACATATTTCTAGAAATGTTGTATTATAAATTAGAAACAAGGAAAATCATAATACAAAAAAATGGAGGAATAACAATGACAGAGTTAGAAATGGAAGAAAATCTGAAAAAAAAGTGTAAACAAGCGTGGGATTTATATAACGCTTTTAAAAGTGTAAAAGGAGACGATGATATCATGACTCAAAAATTTCTAACAAAATGGGTAACTTATGAAGATTTATATAAAGAATTTTTTGGGGAAGAAGCACAATACTAAATTCTTTGCTGTACTATCGGCAATACGGGGAGGAAGGAAATTTCATGAAAGCTTTAGATTTAAAGGAATTGTATACCGTGCCTGCAAAAATGGAGGATATGCCATTATATGTAAAAGCAGAAGATGGGGATGGAAACATTCACATTTACGCATATGATCACGCGTCTCTTACGAATGGCTACGTAAAGGTGGGTGCGTTATGTAATCCGTTGCCCTACAAAGGCAATTTCAGAGTAGGTTTTACCGTAAACTTGCATAACAAAAATTCTACACGTTACGCTTTAAAAGCGTACTATGTAGAAGTTTCTCACAGCGTTATTTGTTCCGCGAACGATATTTGTACGTTGTGCCCTCTGTATTCGGCAGATGGAACAAATGAGGATTGCTTATATTAAGGAGGAATAGCAATGAGAGTGAAAGACTTTATTTTAATGTATAGCGGTATGGTTCGCATAGAAGTCGAAATTTACGCCATTGTTACGGTGTTTAATGAAAAGCATAGCGTATTAGTTAGAAATTTTGATATTGATTGTACAAAAGCATATACTACAAAAAAAGAAAATTATTTGTCAGAAGAAGTAATAGGTTTCGATATTATTGCTGATAAATTGCGAATCTTTATAAGGGGGTGCGAATAATGCCGAATTCAAAGGACTATAGCATATACCAGGAACTTGATCTCTCACTCGACCAGATCAAACGCGAACTTCCACGCGTTGCGCAGGCAGCAAATAGCCGCCTTGCCAAACTGGAAAAAATTCACGCCCGCGACCAATGGGCGTACGGACGCGTAAAAGAATTTTTTGCGTCTCAAGGGCGTGAAAAAAACCGTTTCTTGAAAGGCGTAAAACGATCGGAAGCATCTCTCCGGCAGGAATGGGATACAATGGTTGCTTTTTTGAACGCACCCGAAACAACATTGGAGGGATATCGTGTTGCGGAATTGCAACGGCGTTTTGACAAGTCTGGAAAAATTTCCGAAGAAGTTGACGAAAGCAATTACAATGACTTATATCGTTTTTTGACGTCCAACTTATATAAGACGAGTCTGAGAAGAGAGTTAGACTCAAATCAGATCATTGATGATTTTCTTCTGAAAATGAGTGATAATACTTATGATTACGAAGATATCATGGATGAGTATAAAGAGTATCTGGACGGCTATATCACAGAAGAAGAACTTTTTGCAGAAACTAGACTAAAATTGAAGTAGGTGTAAAAATGTACGAGTTAGAAGTCCCTGTTATTCTAGACGGGAAAGAGAATGTTTCACGTGAAACAATTTACAGCGTTGATGATTTTCCGTTCTCGTCTTTCCAGACTGTGCGCGAATGTCGCAAACGTGGAAGAAAGAAAACTCCTATAGTCTATTATGACGTGGAAATGGCGTTTGATATCGAGACAACTACGTTAGAAAAACTAGATTACGAACGCTATAACAAAACGGGCGAAAAAGTAGTAAAAGGAACTGCCTTTCTGTATCATTGGCAGTTTTGTATCAAAGATACAGTGTGTTTTGGTCGCACATGGAACGAGTTTTTGTCGTTTTGCGAAAAACTGCATCTGTACTTGAAAACTTCCGATACAAAACGTGCGGTAGTATACGTTCATAACTTGTCGTACGAATTTCAATTTATGAAAGATTTCATTGAATTTGATGAAATATTCGCCCGTGACGCACATAAAGTGATGAAATGCCACGCTTACAAGTACGGTATCGAGTTCCGATGTTCGTATTTTCTCAGCAACATGAGCCTTGCGAAATTCTGCGAAAACAGTGAGGGTGTAATTCATTATAAACTTGTTGATACGTATGACTACAAAAAACTGCGTACACCAACCACGACATTAACAGAAACAGAACAAGGTTACTGCTACAACGATGTCCGCGGTTTATGTGAATGCATCCGCGCCGCGCGTAAAGAGGACAACATCGCGGAAATCCCCCTTACATCGACTGGCTACGTCCGGCGCGAGTTCCGCCGTGCCATGCAAGCGGATAAAAACTATTATCCCGATACCTTTACTGATCTTGCGCTTACGTTACCGCAGTACCAACTCTGCAAAGACGCGTTCCGCGGTGGCAACACGCACGCCAACCGCATCCACGCGGGACACACGATCACCGCGAAAAAAGGGGAAAACGCAATCGTAATGGGAAGTATGGATATTTCCAGTAGCTACCCCGCGCAGATCGCAATGGGTTACTACCCCATGAGTGCGTTTCGTGCGGTTGAGATTAGTTCTCAAGAACAGTTTGATAATTTGTGTGCTACTCGCTGTGTAATTATGCGAGTGCAATTTTCAAATTTGCACATAAAAGAAAACATTCCGGTTCCATACATCCCGCTGTCAAAGTGCCAGAAGCACGGAAAAGATTGTGTGATTGATAATGGTCGCGTATTATCTATTGATTGTTGCGAGATTGCAATGACGGAAATTGACTTGGAAATCATAAGAAAACAGTATGCTTACGACTTTTTTACCGTGTCGGAGTGTTACGTATCCGCGCGCGGAAAATTACCTAATAGTATGCGTAATACTATGATGGCGTTTTTTATCGCAAAAAGCAAGTTAAAAGGAAACCCCAACAAAATATATGAGTATATGAAATCTAAGAATAAATTGAATAGTACGTTTGGTATGTGCGTCACCGATCTATTACAGGACGAATGGGTAATGAACCAAACCACGGGAGAATGGACAAGGGAAAAAGCAGACGCGGAAAAAGCACTACAAACGTATTATGATGGCAAAAATAGCTTTTTGCATTATCAATGGGGTATCTACGTTACCGCTCACGCAAGAAAACAGTTACAAGATATGCTGGACGTTGTGGGAATGGACGTTGTTTATTGCGATACGGACAGTATCAAATTTCTGCATCCGGAATTACACATTCCGGAATTTGAAGCCAAAAATAAAATACTGGCAAAACGTGCGATTGATAATGACATTCCGGCGTTTTGTGACGTTGGGGAAAAACGTTACATTCTCGGCGTATGGGATATGGACGACCTGTATGTACAGTTTAAGACACTCGGAGCGAAAAAATACTGTGGTGTCGAATGGGACGAAAAAGCGGCACAATCCGGCAAAGACCCCGTGCGTTTTACGTCTACGGTCGCTGGCATGAACAAAAAATCAGGCGCGGAAAATATAAAGTGCTGTAATAATTTCCGTCTCTGCCGCCGGATGGAAAATGTCGGTCGAACGATCAGTTGTTTTAACAACTCGAAACCGCATTATATCAACGTAAACGGGGAAGAAATTTTGACAGCTAGTAACATCGGAATTATTGATACTACTTATACATTAGGGGTATCGAATGAATACTATGAAGTGTTGGTAAACTCTCAAGACGGAGTGATACCGGAATAGGAGAATAAAATGAGATTTTTCATCTTTTTTATGTTACTTTTAATCGCAACGATCTGTGCTTTGCATGAAGAGGAAATAGACCTTGCTATTCTGCTTTTATTTTTGGATATTTTTTTTATTTTTCTTGTATGAAAGTATTGACATTCTGCCAGAACAGTGCTATTATAATACTTGTAAGAAATAATAACCACATAAAGTAAAGGAGAAAAAAACATGGTACGCACAAAAATTGAAAAATGGCAGTACGCTGTCATTGACAGAAAAACAAGACAGGAACTCGGTTTTTTTGAGTCTGACTCAGAATTAAAATCGCAGAAAGCCAAAAAAGATGCTGTCATCTCGGCAGGACTGCCGGAAGATTCCGTTTGCGTCTTAGTCGACACTGTATCTGCCCGCTACGAGATGCCGGATGAGCAGTTTTTTGCAGAAGCAACAAGACTGGACTAAGCGCACAACCGCGGTCTGGAATAGTCCAGATAAGACGTAACCGATCAAAGCAACGCGCCGCGGTTTTGCATAACAAATAAATTACTTAAAAGGAGAACGAAATCATGAGCAAAGCGAAAATGAGACTGAACAACGTAACTGTTAAATACGCAAAAGAGGAAGACGGAAAAAGTGTTCTTTCCGCGTCTATCTCTGCCGATCAGCAGAAAGACATTTTTGAAAAAATCATCGAAGAGTTTGGCGAAGATGCCGCCGCAGAAGCGAAATGGATTCCTGCAAAGGAAACCTCCGAATATGGTTTGTACGTGAAAGCGCAGACCAATTACCACGTTGACTTTTACGAGGACGGCGTAGAGAGCGACACCGTTTCGAGTGTTGACGAACTGGGCAAAGGAGCAGTAGTTGACCTGTTCATCTCTATCGGAGAAAGCAAGTTCCGTCGCGACAATGGATTCACCGCATACCTTTCCGCGGTAAACGTTCATAAGTTCGGTGATACCGAAAAGTTTAACCCATTTATGGAATAAGTAACCATGAACTGGGTACGCGCCCCGACTGGCGGACGGTAACTTGAAGATTTAGTTTACCTGTAGTTGATTGTTACTATATCTTGTGTTATAAAACTTCATTCCATACGTGTAAAAAGCTACGTTTTCCAGCGTAGCTTTTTTTATACTTAGCGACGCTCTGCCCTTACCCGCCGTCCATCCGCAGTCAAAACGTGCGATCATCGTGCGATAACTGTGAGATTGCATGCAGTTTTGCTGGCGGGGAACTGGCGGGACGTTAGAGATTCAGATAACCGTGGTAACGCGGAGCGGGAAAAAGAAGAAAGGAGGGCGTGAAACAAAAATGTTTCACGTGAAACAATGATTTTTTGGAACGATATTCAATGGGAAAAACTTTTTGCTGAATATAATGTGAAATTTGAAGCGGTAGACGATAACGGGAAAGCGATTCAGTATTACAATCCGATTCGGTTGTTTTCAGAGCCGGACGTGGACGGGGATTTCGCTGGAGTGGCAATTACGTGTTCCAACCGTAGCGCCGGAAAGACAAGTGCGTTCGCCGCGGCAAGCTGTATCTTGTGCAAAGAGTACGGATTGCAGACCGGATGGATTTTCCGGACGAAAGGGGAAATGACGGGAGCGGCGGCAATGTACGAGGATATGTTGCAAATGTATCCAAAATTGGGTAGTGTGATTACCTATAAAAATCTGGATAAGAATGGAAATGTCGTGCGGTATTTTCTGGACGGTGAGCCGTTCGGATGTGCGTTTAGCTTTGGAAGTAAGATGGACAGCGTGAAAAAATTATCGCCGTATTTTCGGGATATTTATTTTTTGTTTTTTGATGAGTTTTCCATGGAGAGTGGGCAGTACGTAAAAGGAGAGAGCGAAAAACTACAATCGTTGTTATTGACGATCAGCCGTGGAAACGGAAGTCAGTCCCGATGGTTTAAACTGATTATGGCATCCAATAATATTTCGTTGCTCAATCCCTATTTTGTATTTTTTGGCATCCACAAACGGTATCAGAAAGAAACCAAAATGATGCATGGAAGTGGTTTTGTGTGCGAATTTACGCACAATGACAGTGCTAGTAAGGCGATGTGGGAAAATACTGCTCTGAAAGCATTCCGCGGCGGACACTATATGAAGAGCATGAGTGTAGGAGATCAGATGTTGATTGATGATGCCGTGTTTGTGCAAAAGCCGACCGGACGGTCGCGGTATCTGTTTACGATCGAGCACAGCGGAAAAAGTTATGGGGTGTATGAGTATTACGAAGAGGGTTACATCTATATTACTCATAACTATAACCCGTCTTGTAATTTTGTCGCGGTTTTTCGGGACGGAGATCATACCCAAAACACGGTTATGTTGGAACACTATGATTATTTGTTTGAAAATCTAGTTGACGCATATCGCAAAGCATATTTGCGGTTTGACGATCTAGACAGCAAAAATATGGCGGTTGAGTTACTAGGGATTGATCTTTATAAATAGTTCGTGGGAGACGGACAAAAGTACTTGACATACGGATAAAAAAGATGTATCATGAAAATACGGGGAAACCTTTTAAAAAGGGGTTGCCACGGTTGAGTAAACCGCCCTGTCCTTGGCAGGTCAAAAGGTTTCCTTGTTTTATGGGCAGGAAGAAAGGAGCAAAGATGGCAAGTATCGTTTTTAATATGATCGTCGGAATGATGAAAAAAGAAAATGCTTATCTTGCTTATACGGTACGATATAAAGGTGATGAGAAAGACACTTTGATTATCGTCCCACATGAAAATTATGAATCTCATATCCGTTACTTATGGGATTATTTTTTCATGGATGGCAACGCGTATAACAGTAAATCGCCAGTCCGCTTCATTCATAATTTTATTATGTGTGATAAAGTTAGTGAGATTGAGGACTGGCTAAAATGGCAGGATAAAGAGGTGGAAGAATGGATGTAACGATGGTAACACAGTTAGTTGGCAGTCTCGGGTTTCCAATCGTTTGTTGCGGCGCACTTTTCTGGTATCTGGTGAAAGAAAAAGACGCTCACAAAGAAGAAATGGAAGAATTACGGAAAAGTGTAGAAGCGAATACAACCGCGATTAATTCGCTTTGCCAGCACTTAGGAGGTGGAAAGAATGAGTAAAATCGAAAACGCAGTTGCATGGGCGGACCAGATCGCCGCTGACGATCGGCATGGTTACTCACAGCTACACCGGAATGGTCCGGACTATGATTGCTCCTCATTTGTCGGAACGGCACTTGCAAAAGCTGGGTTTCCGGTCAGTCAGTACAGTACCACTAGAAATCTCGGAGCGCAGTTAGAAAAAGCTGGTTTTGTAAAAGCTGAAAAACCGTGGCGGCGCGGCGATATTCACCTTGCGGCTGGACATCATGTTACTATGTCGGTTGACGCGAACCGCATTGTCCACGCAAGCCAGTCTGAAAACGGTGGGATTGATGGGCAGACGGGCGATCAGACCGGAAAAGAAATCTGCGTTCGATCTTACTACGATCTTCCGTATGAAAATATCGTTCATTATCGGTATGCAGGAGAAAACGAAAATCAGCAGAATGTGATTGAACGTTGGAACAAAATAGATTCAGCGCGTAGTTTTGACCGGAAAATCGCCGGAGCCTATCATACCAATGATCGTTATAATTTGCGCGTTGGCGCGGGAATGAATAAAACGGTCATTTTGACGTTGCCTGCCGGAACCGGTGTTAGAAACTACGGGTATTATACCGGGGAATGGTATCTTGTGAAAGCAGTTGTCAATGGAATTGTCTATACCGGATACGTAGCAAAAGAGGGTCTGACACGTGGCTGATCTAACGCTTGCTTATCATACTTGCATACAAATTTGTAATGCTCCAAACGTGGGTTATTCCCAAACGTATCGTGAGGGGCAGACCGTAGGAGGTATTACGTACTATGATTGTTCGTCCCTTATGAGTTATTGTTGCACAGTTGGCGGTTTTTTGGCAAGCAACCCGTGGTTTACCACTCGGAGCATGGACGGGTATCTGATCGGTGCGGGATTCCAAAAAGGAACCGCAAACCAGCCTTGGAAAAAAGGCGATATTTTGTGGCGTTCCGGGCATACCGAAATGGTATATGACCCGGCAGACGGCGGCGGGTATACCATGGGGGCGCACACCGACAGCTACCCACTGGACAGACAGGTGTCCATCAATACGTTTGTGTCGCCCTATAGTGCCTGGACGTATCTGTACCGATACCCAGTTGAGGTACAAAGCGGAATCAGCCAGTATGTGATTGCCGCCATCTGCGGCAACTTCTGGCAGGAATCAACCATTAATCCGGGTTTGTGGCAGGGTACGATTGTCGGTTCTCCCGGTTATGGTTTGGGACAATGGACGGATAACGCCGTCACCGACCGCCGGACAAAATTATTTAACTGGCTAGACGCGAACGGGTACAGCCGGGACGATGGAAACGCACAGTTGGAATATTTAATCTATGAAAATGTGTGGTATTCCGTAGGAGCCGCCAGTGCTTACGGAAATTTGCAGGCGTTTTTACACAGTGACAGCACCGATCTGGACGCACTAACCGCCGCCTATATGAAAGGATGGGAAGGAATCAGTGACGATGGAACACTTAGCTTAAGGCAGGAAAAAGCGCATGAGTGCTTCAATTATATTTCCGAACACGCAAAAGATTCTGCAATTACCGGATGGATTGTGGGGAACCGCTATCTATCCGATTCTGAAAGATTAAACAATGCGATTATGGTATTTCGGTATCTGTCCACTGGACAACCGGAACCGCCCGAGCCGCCCCACCCAATGAAACCAAAACGGCATAAAATGCCGATCTGGTTATATCCCAATTTAAAAAGGAGGTATTAACATGACACTTGAAGAGTATTGGACAGAAATTGTAGCCGATATTGGAAACATCGAAACGCATGGTGATGCTATCGCCGCCATCAGTGAAAAAATCAAAACAGAAGATACTGACATCGGAGCGCTGATGTCGGAGCGTGACGCACTGGTTGCGGAACGGGACGAACTGCGCGGAAAGTATGATTCCGCGGTAGCAGAAATCAAAAGCCGTTGGTCTGATCTGTCCCACGGCGGAAGTATCACAAAAGTAACCGAGTTTGGCGGAAACGCGCCGGAACAGGAAGAAACCGCAACAAGTATCAATGATCTTGATATGTCTCAGCTTATCATGAGCGGAAAAGGAGAGTGAAAACAATGGCAGAAAAATTAGATATGACCAATATTAATATGCTGAACGCCGTTCGGCAGACGATGAGTGTTGATTACCGTGACAGAGTTCCTGTGGCAACGCGTGATAATATTGCGGATATTGCAAAAACGTTAACTGACCCGTATAATCCGATGGCAAGAAACGAACTCGTTCCGGCACTGGTGAATCTGATCGCCAGCCAGTCCATCAGTACCGAAGCGTTCCGCAATCCTCTGCGTGTACTGAACAGTAACGCTATGCCGTATGGAAACGGTGAACAGGAAGTTTATGTAAACTTTGCGCAGGGATATGCACACGATGCCAATATCAGCATCGAAGATGCGACCGCCATTTATGACAGCTACATTATGGCGCTGTATCATGTAATCAATTTTAATAACGATTATCCGGTAACGATCTGGTTTGAGGATATGCGCGGCGCGTTTCTCGATGATTACGGACTCAGAAGTCTAGTGCAGGCAAAAGTGGAGAGTGTCGTTTCCGCTTGTAACTGGGATGAGTTTACCACGGCAAAAGAACTGATTGCATCTGCAAAGATCGCGGGTCAGATTTATCCGGTACACGTAGACCCGGTTACTGACCAGGCGAGCGCCAATGCGCTTGCGAAACAGATTCAGTCCTATATTGACAAGATTCAGTTCCCGAACCCGCTGTATAACTTTGCTGGCGCGACCTCGGCGGCGAAAGAAGATACGATTCTTCTGTTCGTTGACCCGGATACGAAAGCTGCTATGAACGTGGACAGCTATGCAAGTGCGTATAATCTGGACAGGATGATTCCGAAAGCACAGCAGGTACTCATTGACAACTTTAACGATGCAGAAGGTATTGTGGCTGTTCTTGTAGATAAGCGGTTCTTCAAAATCCGCGAACAGTACCGCATGATGGTGCAGGATAATGTAAACCGTGGTTTACGATGGAACAACACGTATACGGTGAAAGAGATGTTCTCGTACTCACTGTTTTATCCGATCATTGTGTTTACGACCGAGACGGTTGATGTTTCTTCCATTACCGCAAGTGACGTGGGACTGGTGAAAGTTGGAACAGATGTCGACTTCGGTAAAAGTTTTTCAGTTACTTCTAAAGGGGTAGCTGATAAAGCGATTGACGTAAAAGTAGAGGGTAACTCTTCTGCCGATACGTTTGTTATTCCGGGTACAACAATTCTTCGAATTGCAAAAGATGAAAATAATTTGAAACCGAAAGCAAATAAAACAGCGAGCGTAAAAGTTGTGATTACCAGTCGTTACGATTCGTCCAAAACAGCAACAATTTATTTCACGACCGATTAAATAAGAGGGTGGAAACATGGATAATTTTATTCCGATGCCGCCGCATACAGATGTGGCGGCGGTTTCCCCGCAGACAACGGTTATTTTAGCTAGTGGGATTGAGTGGGGAAACGATTATGAACACGTAAGATACTACAACGACGGAAAAGCAGGTTGTCTGGCGCACGTAAGAGAAAAAGCAATCCATACTTTTAAGCAGTCCGCGCCCGTGAGATGGGGAGAACTGACTTATAAGGGAAAAGGGAATGAGAGTGATTTTCTGAAATGCAATTATATTGCTTTTCAGAACAAACCCTATACGGAAGAATGGTATTTCGGTTTTGTGACGCGCGTAGAATGGTTGAGTGACGGAAGTTTCAAGATTTATTTCGAACCCGATCGTTTTCAGAACAGTTTTTACGATGTGGTATTACAGCCGTGCTATGTGGAGAGGGAACACGTTGCGAAAGCAGATGACGCAGTAGGTGCGAATCTAGTCCCCGAAAATCTGGAAACTGGAGAATACATTGTAAATGGTTCCGCTGGCATGGGTTTCGGTCTTATGAACTATTGTCTTATTGCCAGTGCGGATGAAAATGGCGTTGCATTGGAACCGGAATTAAATCAAAAAATAATGTCTGGTTTGACTTATTTTAACACTACAGATTTTGCTACCATGAAACAAAAAATTCAAGCCTATGCTAAAAGCGGAAATGCAGACGCTATTGTATCCATTTTTCAAGCACCTGCTTTATGCTTTTCTGCAAGTCCGCAAAACTTTACCATGGCTTTCCCAACAACGCTAGCTGGCTATACTCCAAAAAATAAAAAACTATTTCAATATCCATTTTCGTATTTAATTGCAGATGCGCACGATGGAACACAATATGCGTACCGACTCGAATACTTCAAAAACCAAAAAATAGTTTTTGGCGCACAAGGCGTAAAATTAAATATTCCGTCTATATACGTATATCCAATAAATTACAAAAATGAACCTACTGATAATACGCCATATGCATTTACTTATAGTAATTTTCCTACCTGCGCGTGGACAAATGACGCGTATCAGGCATGGCTTGCTCAGTCTCAGCCTATATGGGACTACCAGACAAAACAGCAGTATATTGATACCGGAAAAAGCGTTATTTCAACCATTGCAAATGTGTTAAGCGGAAATTTTGGAAAAGCCATCGAAAGCAGTATCGGTCAAACTGTAAGCAATTTTATGTTTGGCGAAAATATTTCTGCGCAGATGGAACAGCACGATTTAATACCGCCAACAGCAAAAGGAAGTGCTACCGGAAGTTATGTGCAAACTGCGCTTTTCAGTAATACGATTGCATTAAAGACCATGTGTGTAACTCCGGAAATGGCGAAAGTAATTGACGATTATTTCACCATGTACGGATATGCAACGCATAGAATCAAAGTGCCGAATATCACAGGGCGGTCAAACTGGAATTTTGTGAAAACGGTAAATTGCGGATTGCATGGCGCGTGCGTCACAGATGATATCAATTTTTTGCAAACAATGTTTAACCGCGGCGTGACGTTCTGGCATACGGATGATGTTGGAAACTATGGTCTTTCCAATGATTAAGGAGGTGATATCATGTACAATAACCCGTATCGGGTGAGTAACAAAGAAGTGTGGGGACAATGGGAAAACAACCCGAATACGTCACCGGAAGAAAAGATGTATTTTCGCCACTTTTTCGACAAGTTCGTAAATTTAGCATTATCACGTTATGAGTATGACGGTTTACCGGATGAGATTCCGCCGCGGATGCTCAACTCCTATCTGTTATGGCAGGGAATGTGTCTGTTCAAAAAAGAACCAATCACCGGACTTTTCGGCGTTTTCGGTGTTAATCTGGTTGGGGAACCGGATATTTATGGTATCCCGACCGATTGGATTGCTTATGCTATGAATGGGCAGTATTATGAACAGACAGATAAGGAAGAAAGCGCGCTGATTTTCGCCAGACCTTTTGCCGTGCCGGAAATTCTAAGCATTATTCTGCACGCGCAGAGTTTGGCGGAGAAAAAAGCGTCAACAAGGGTAAACGTCATTCAGCAGAGGACGCCAGTTGTCATCAGCGGAGATAGCACTCAGAAGTTATCCATTGACAACTTCATTCAAAAATGGGTGAAAAACATTCCGTTTATCAAAGCAAAAAACGATCTACGAAAACAGATTCAAATTGATACGATTGATCTGAAAGTACAGCCAATTTTTAATGAACTTGATACCGCCGCGCAGAGAGAAGTAGCAGAATGTCTAGCTGATCTCGGAATCGAAGCAAGCGGCGTTGAAAAACCGGAACGGCTAGTTTCCGCGGAAACGAGTTACAACGATGGAGAAATCGAGTTGACAAGAAACGGGAATCTGGCAACCATTCAGAGAGGACTTGACGCTATTAATGATATGTATGGTCTGAACATCCATGTACGTTTTAATTCTAAGATGGTAACGCCGATTAACAGACCAGATGTGTTTGACACAACAGAAAACAACGAAAACAACATACCAGAAAACGATACGCCGGAAAGAGAGGTGGAATAATGTTTATCGGTTACAACTACGAAACAAAAACATTGACGAATACCATTGAGCAGTTGGTTATTTCCGATCATGTGATTTCGCCGCTCGAAAATCAAACCATCGACAATATGATTGAAGCCGCAGTTCCATTAATCTTCAATTTTGACTTTCCGTTTTATGTCGATGCATCCGCGCCCGAATATACAAGCGCAAAACTTGCTTTCGAAAAAACGTTCTGTTTACAGTATTTCCGCGAGCAGATCGGGTTAGAAACTGTCGGAGAATTTCAATATCATCTAAAAAAGATTCTCACACTCAATATGCCATACTATGAGCAGTTGTACCGGAGTATTACTTTTGAGTATAACCCGCTGATTACTCATAAGAGTACGCGAAAAGTAACAAGTACGAAAGATGATACACGAACTGGTGTGATCTCAGGAGACAGCACAGCAAAAAACACAACATCAGCCGATACAAATAACGACACACAAAATATTCACTCTGACAATCCGCAGATCAATTTTGCCGGAACGAATTATGCGTCTACAATGGATAGGGGACAAAATACCATCCATAACAGTGCTATGAGCAATGGAGAGAATACCACAAAAACCAACAGTAATGACACGTATCATGCAGATAATAATGATACGATTGAAGATGAAGGATTCGACGGTAGTTACTCTATAGAAATTCAGAGATTCCGAGATACCATACTTAATCTTAACAAGCGTATTTGCGATGATTGCAGAGAGTTATTCTATCAATTTTATTAAGGAGGGATAATAATGGCAGAGAAACCAACGATTCCAGATTTTCCTACGTTGCCAGATTTCGGTCTGATGATTACGCAGGCTTGTGAAGTTGTAGCAAATGTGCGGGGGATTCCGTATGATTTTAACGGGACGTTGAGTCTAGAAAACAAATTCGTTGTGCTGTTTAAAACGGTAAAAGAAATGTTTGACGCACAGGACGAACTTGTAAAAAGTTACAAGGCGTTATATGATTTTGTCAATCAGTATTTTACCAATCTTGATATTCAGACAGAAGTCAACAAGAAAATAGAAGAAATGAAAGACAGCGGCGAACTTCTGAATTTATTAAAACCTACTGTAAGCAATGAGGTATCAACATGGCTAACATCTAATATCACGAATCCATCCAATCCGCCGATTGATAAGTCGTTGACGGTAGAAAATGCCGCCGCAGATTCTAAAGTAGTTGGAGAAAGATTATTAAAAGATGGACTTTCATATAGTAAGCAGTTTAGTGAGTCTGCATACTATAAGGGTTCCTCAATCAGTAGTAGAACTGATGTAAATGGAACTTCATATATTTCTTTTGATGACTATAATAAGGGAACAACCGGCACATCAATTTATTTAGTTGGCGTTGAGTCTAGTTTTACTGTCCCAATAGTAAACCCAAAAACTGACACACTAGACGTTTATTACTTAGTTGATGCAAGAAACACTGGAATTGTCGGCGGATATTCTCTTTCATTATGGCTATCGTCTAAAAATGATTGGAATAATGCTAATGTATGCTATGGGGGCAACATTGATTTTAAACCCGGAAAAATCTCTTTGAACAAAATGACACTTAGAAAAGGTGGCTCAACTTCTGATGTTATTAACTCAGCTATAGTAAGAATTGATAACATTTCACATGTACCAAACACTGTTAATATTAAATTCATGCTATTCACTGATAGTACACTGTACGACTTGTGGAATACTATTAATGTCGATGATTATACAACTGACCTTTGCTTTTGGGGAGATAGCTTAACAGCAGGAGCCGGAGGTTCTGGGACAAGTTATCCTAGCGTTTGTGCTTCTGAATTAGGAATTACTTCTTTTAAAAATTGCGGTGTTGGCGGAGAAAATGCTAATACCATCGCTTGTAGACAGGGTGGTGATTCACTTATTCTTAAACCAGGCAACGTAAGTGAATATTCTTTATCAGAATTAACAGATATTTACGGAACTCAATGCAACCCATTAAGACAAGGGTCTGGAAGTAATTCGGTTAATCCGATATACATTAACGGCGTGAAATGTACCTTGTCAATATCACAAACAAGCGCAACTGACCCGAATGCTAAATACACGATTACAGGGTATAATGAGCCGTTACTTGCAGAAACACCAGTTAAATTCGCCGGACGCGACATTAAATCTAAAATTACTATTATTTTTGTTGGACAAAATGGACCGGGTCTAGCAGAAAGATTAAGCATCATTGACTCAATGATTAGTAAAATTAACGACAAATATATAGTAATGGGTCTTAGTTCTGGAAACTCTGCTAGTAGAGCAGATGAAGAAGCACAAATGCTTAGTAAGTACGGCGTGCATTATTTTAACACAAGAAATATGCTTAGCAAGTACGGTATGCCTATAATGAATCTCACTCCAACAACCTCAGATGTGAATGAAATGAACAACGGAGAAGTACCGTCATCGTTACGTTCAGATTCAGTTCATCTTAACGCAAATGGATACACCGCTTTAGGTAAAATGCTTGCACAAAAAATCCGTGCTTGTGGATACGTATAAAGCCTTTCTATCATAAACTATTCAATTTACACACATAAACACGCCGCGCCGTGTCCGTCACCCGGAGGGTCACAACCTCCGGCGGTCACTGGCAGACAACCGAGCGATCACAAGCGATAACTAAATTTACACATATAATATAACAGGCAGTCCGCGGAGCGGACGACACCGGGCGATCACAATCGTTACACATATAATCAACCACATGGCAGCCGCGGGCAACCGCGGAGCGGTGACCCCGCAAGGGCAGGCGCGGACGGGAGCGAAGCGAATGGACGCGCCGTGTCCGTCACTCGCGGACACTTTACCCGACTAAAGTAAGTACCCGTTTCGGAAGTGTCCGCGACCCGCGGACAATGCCGCCGTTTTGTCCACTTTTCGGGCAAAATGAGTTAATAAAACGGAAGAATTGTGTGTGAATCGGGATGAAAACGTGAATAATTGTTGAATTGTATAGACAATTAGGCTGGACTAACACTTTAGTTGAGTGAAGCGTTTTTGTCAAGTCGGAAAAATGCATAAAAAATTTCGGACTTATGTGTTGGAATAAGTATTAAAAGTAAACAAATGCAATGAAATAGTTTGCAAAAGCGGTGTCTTTCTCACACGGACACCGCTTTTATTGTGCAAAGTGCTGTCCGCCGTACGCGGACAAAATTGGGAAAATGTCCGCGTGGGACGGACTGTATATATGTTT
>ERZ773110.1754-NODE-1754-length-16163-cov-2.933946_pt1 | contig 16163 bp, 10 predicted proteins | sample MGYA00580568_ERZ773110 | MGnify/ENA primary metagenome ERZ773110 (study PRJEB29015, sample SAMEA2737870) | human gut metagenome | biome: human gut; feature: human-associated habitat; material: faeces | place: China | collected 2012 ... | reverse complement strand
GTTAACGTGGTACTTACGACAGATAAGAATTATAAAGTAAAAGATACCGTGATCGTACATTCTGTAGAAGAGATGGTAGAAGAATTAAAAAAATACGATTCGGAAGATATCTATGTGATCGGTGGAGAGAGTATTTACCGCCAGCTTCTTCCGTATTGTACAAAGGCTTATGTTACAAAGATCGATCATGCGTATGATGCAGATACATACTTCCCGGATCTGGATGCAGATCCGGAATGGGAGATGACAAAAATCAGTGACGAACAGACGTATTTTGATCTGGAATATGTATTTGCGATATATGAGAGGAGATAAAGAAAGCGGGATGAGAATACTTAGTGTCACGGCACAGAAACCATGCAGTACCGGGAGTGGAGTCTATCTGACAGAGGTTGTGAAAGCACTTGCAGGATATATTGAAGAAAAAAATCTGAATGTCCGTCTGAGACTGATCGGTACTTCCGACGAAGAGATCGAAAGTCCGGTATTTTCCCAGACAGGAAGATATACAAGAGAGGAGATCCCAAGACTTACCCTGGAGCAGGATATTGATATGTTCCTGATCCCGTCCGTATGGCCGGAAACCTTCTCCTACACAACCTCGGAGATCATTTCCATGGGATTTCCGGTAGCTGTACTTCCGGTAGGTGCACCTGTAGAACGTGTGAAACGCTATGCCAAGGGCCTTGTCCTGAAAGATGAGAAGCCGGAGAATATTGTGGAAGAGATGATTTCTCTGTGGAAAACTCTCGGCGAAAGCGAGCTCCCTGTGGAAAAACGCAGGCTTCTTTTCGTAGGAGAGGAGATTTCCTTTGCCTCCAGATATCGTGTGGAGCATTTCCGGGAGCAGCTGATTCTTAAAGGCTATGCATCGAAGTTTATACAGATAGATCAGGCAGAGCAGGAAAAGATCGAGGAATATACAGCGATCGTGATGTACCGCTGCAGCAAGCTGATGGAAGCAGAAATGCTTGCCAACCGGGCGAAAGCAGCCGGAATCCCTGTTTACTATGATGTGGATGACCTGGTATTTAATTACGAAAAAATTTCCGGGCTGCATTTCCTGAAGGGAAGCGAGTACAGTGACTTCCGCACAACTACAGACCGTATCCGCGGATGTATGGGATTCTGCGACGGATATTTTACATCCACGGAGACACTAGCAGGAGAAATCCGGGAAGAATTTCCGGGAAAACCGGTGGTGATCAACCGCAACTGTATGAGTATGGAGATGGAGATCCTGTCTCACGAGGCTGTGGAGCAGACAGACAAGGCTAAAGACCGGATCTATATCGGATATTTAAGTGGTTCCAAAACGCATGATCAGGATTTTGCCCAGGTGGAGGCAGCACTTCTGGAGGTGATGGAGCGCCACCCGGAGGTTTACCTGAAGCTGGTGGGTGTGCTGGATGAATCCGGAATGGAGCCGGTGCAGAACCGCATCGAGAAGCTTCCGTTTATGGACTGGAGACAGCTGCCTGCCGTGATCGCAGGACTTGATATCAATCTGATGCCGCTGGAGAACAGCCTGTTCCACTGGTGCAAATCCGAGAATAAGTGGACAGAGGCTGCCCTTGTAAAGGTTCCGAGTGTCATGAGCCGTAACTGTGAGATGGAATACGTGGTCGAAAACGGAAAAGATGGCTGGATGTGCACCACAAAAGAAGAGTGGGTCAATGCCCTGGAAGCTCTGGTTACTGATGAGAAGGCCAGAAAAGCCATGGGTGAGGCCGCACATCAGAAGGTTATGGAGCATTACCTTACAGTAAATACCGGAAAGGATGCAATGGAGGAATTGTTATGCAGCGAGAGCTATACGAAGTAGAAAAGGACAGGTTTGACCTGAAGGACAGTTCTCTGTATCACCTTCAGGGAACCTGGCCGAAGGATCATAAGCCGGAAGCCGTTCTTGACGGGGAAAAGCTTCCGGCAGCCATCAGTGCCCAGGAGCGTGTCAGCGCCCTGGAGCGCTTTAAGGATCTGGATCTGGTAAACGGAGAACGTGTGCAGATGGAAATCTGCCTGCCGGATCTGGAGGGCAAAAAGAAGCTTGTTGTTTATGCGGTAAAGGGTGAAAAACGTGTCCGGTGGTTTTCTGTTTCGGCAGCACAGCTTTACAGGAAACAGGGAAAACCGCAGTACTTTATCGAGAGCATCGAGGTGGAAGCCGGGGAAAAGATCTGCCGTGTCCGTGGCTGGGCAGCCTTTAACAGCCCCCTGACCATACGCCTGGAGGATCGCAGCCGGAAGGAAATCCCCTGCGAGATCACCAGACTGAAACGTGTGGATGTGCAGAATCAGTACCAGGAAACAGAGATCGATGAGAAGAGCGGTTTTTTCTTTGAATTCCATTATGACAGTGTGAAGGAATTCTACATTGTATTTGAGGCAGGCAATGTGCGGACGCTTCGTCTGGTACATCTGCAGCCACAGAAGCGCCTTGCGGAGAAAGCTGCGGTATATTTCCGTAAGGGAAGCCGTTACATGAAGCTTCACGGGGCAGCAGCCCTTACCGGAAAGGTATTTGGAAAGGTGCTGGACCGTAAAAACCGTCCGGTGGATTATTCTAAATGGATCGTGAAGCATCTGCCGGACAAGGCAGAGCTTGCAGAAGAAAGAAAAACGAAATTTTCCAGGAATCCAAAATTCAGTATTGTGATCCCGCTTTACAAAACACCGGAAAAATATCTCCAGCAGCTGGTAGATTCCATAGAAGCCCAGACCTACGGGAACTGGGAACTCTGTCTTTCCGACGGAAGCGGAGCAGATTCTCCTCTTACCGATTATCTGAACAGGCTGGAAAAAAGTGATGACAGGATCCGTGTGATCCGCAACGACCAGGCACTTCAGATCGCAGAGAATACCAATGCGGCTATGAAAGCGGCAACAGGAGATTTTATCGTGTTTGCAGATCATGATGATGAGCTGACGCCGGACGCCTTGTTCCGGTGTGTGAAAGCGCTGAATGAGGATCCGGAGCTTAAGGTTCTGTATTCCGATGAAGATAAGATGTCCATGGACGGGCACAAATTCTTTCAGCCGCATTTCAAACCGGACTTCAATATTGATCTTTTGTGTACAGTAAACTACATCTGTCATCTTTTTGTCGTAAAAAAAGAGATCGTGGATCAGATCGGAATGCTGAAAAAGGAATTTGACGGTGCACAGGATTATGATTTTGTGTTCCGCTGTGTGGAAGCTGCGGGAAGAGAGCAGATCCATCATATCCCCAGGATCCTTTATCACTGGAGATGCCATGAGGATTCCACAGCAGAGAATCCGGAAAGCAAAATGTATGCCTTTGATGCAGGAGCACGTGCCATCAAGGCTCATTATGACAGGCTCGGAGTTCCGGTGGAAATCGAAAAAGGTGAATATCTTGGACTTTACCGTACAAAATTCCTCTGGGAGGAAAAACCGCTGATCTCCATCATCATCCCAAACAAGGATCACATCGATGATCTGAAGAGATGTATTGATTCCATCGAAGAAAAGGCAACTTACCGCAATTATGAGTATGTGATCGTGGAGAACAACAGTACAGAGGATGAGACCTTTGCTTACTATAAAGAGCTGGAAGCATCCAATCCGAAAGCCCATGTGGTGTACTGGGATGGTATTTTCAACTATTCTGCCATCAATAATTTCGGAGCTGCTCATGCTAAGGGTGACTATCTGCTTCTTCTCAACAATGATACGGAGATCATCAGCCCGGACTGTCTGGAGCAGCTTCTGGGATACTGTATGAGACCGGATGTGGGAGCTGTAGGAGCGCGGCTCTATTATGAGGATGATACCGTGCAGCATGCAGGAGTAGTCGTTGGCTTCGGCGGCATTGCGGGACACTGCTTTGTGCAGCAGAAAAGAGACGCTACCGGATACTGCCACAGGATCATCTGTGCCCAGGATTACAGCGCTGTAACCGCAGCCTGCATGATGGTGAAGCGTGAGGCCTTTGATAAGGTTCACGGATTAAGTGAGGAATTCCAGGTTGCCTTTAATGACATAGATTTCTGCCTTCGTCTGGGAAAAGCCGGATATCTGGTTGTATACAATCCTTATGCGGAGCTTTATCACTATGAATCCAAATCCAGAGGTCTTGAGGATACACCGGAGAAGGTGGCAAGATTTAACCGCGAGATCGCTTCCTTTGAGAAGCACTGGCCGGAGATCCTCCGTGACGGAGATCCTTACTATAATCCGAACCTTACACTGGAGAGCCAGGATTTTTCTCTGAAGCGGATATAGGAGGTTATATTTTGGAAAAGAAAAAAATCTGGAAGGATGAGAGAGTTCAGGCAGGGGTTCTTGTCCTGGCAGCATTTTTGCTCCTGACTGCATGGGCGTTCATGCAGCCCCTGGGGGCAGGCCCAGATGAAAAAATGCGCTACATGGTGGCACAGTATCTTCATGAGCATCCGGGAAAGCTGCCTCTTGGAGATGAGCCAACCATCCGTGATGCGACATGGGGGATTTCCTATGCCTATTATCCGATCCTTTCCTATATGGTATCTGCTGTATTTATGGGGATCGCAGGTCTGTTCCATGCATCTGCAGACGGATTACTCCATGCGGCGAGGATGGCAGATGTGCTCTTTGTGACTGGAGCGGTATATTTTGTGGTGAAAGCATCCGGAAAGCTTTTTCCGAAAGAGGGAAGATGGCTGTTTGCCGCACTGGCAGGCTTTATGCCGCAGGCATTGTTTCTGGGAACTTATGTAAACACGGATTCCCTGGCGCTTTTATCCATGGCGATGATCCTGTATTCCTGGTCCTGTTATCTGGAAGCGGGAGACTGGAGCTTCAGAAATTCGATCCTTCTGGCTGTTGGAATGGCAGTCTGTGCACTGTCCTACTATAATACCTACGGATGGATCTTATGCAGCTTCCTGTTTTTCTGCCTGACAGTCCTTCTGTGCAGGGAAGAGCCGGTAAAACAGAGAGTTGCATTTCTGTTCCGGAGAGGAATCGTGATCGCGGCAGTAACCCTTGCTTTATGCGGCTGGTGGTTTATACGAAATGCCGTTCTCTATGACGGAGATCTTATCGGAAGAAAAGCCTGTGCACAGTGTGCGGAAAAATATGCGGCTGTTGATTACAGGCCGTCCAGATATCCCACACCGGAGAAGCTGAACTGGTCATGGAAGGATATCCTTTTGTATCAGGACCCGGGCTGGCAGCATAACTGGCTGCTGACAGTTCTGGTAAGCTTTATCGGAACCTTTGGCCTGATGCAGATCTATATGCCTTATAGTGTGAGCAAGGCATATTTCCTGTTCTTTGGAATGGGTGGGATCGGTATTTTGACTATGCTGGGAATGTTTTATCCGAAGAAACGTACTGTGGTAAAAGAACGAAAAGCAGCAGGAAGTGAAAAGCTGAAGATAAAAACAATAACCGTGTACGATAAATGGGACAGAAAAGGGATCTTTCATCTGCTGCTGATCCTTCTGATCCTGATCCCTGTGGGGCTGTTTATGTATTATGTATATTATAGTGACAACCAGGCACAGGGACGTTATATCATGCCGGCACTGTATCCGGCCATGTATTTTGTGACAGCCGGCTGGAATCGTCTGCTTGAGCGTTTTGTAAAAAAAGAAAATATCAGGATGTGGATATACCGGGTCCTGACAGCACTTCTGGCTGCTTCTCCGTTTTTATGCTATATCTTCCTGGTAGTTCCGTTTTATGGCTGACACCCAGATGGTGAGATGGCAGAAAAAAATCCCTTCTATGTATCCGGATATGACCGGTACATAGGAGGGATTTTTTAATTCTGAAGTATATCCGCCTGGGAACCAAGATCAGGAACGGATGATCCGGATCATGCGCCACAGCAGAAGGATAAGGAGCAGGATGCCCACACCGCCAATGGCAAAATACGGGATCTGGGATCTGGATTCGGAATAAGCTTTTGCAGAATCCATGTTTTCATCATTTTCCAGTACATCGGAGGAGCTTTCCTGGGAGGGATCCTCGACAACTGCAGTTCCCACCTGAGTTCCGCCAAAGGAATAGGTACGTAAGATCTGACCATCAGATTCCGTATCTTCCGTAGTCAGGTCGTCTGCGGTCGCACCGGATGGAACCATTACAGTGCCGCCGGACAGGATGTGAAAATCATCCTCGCTGAGATCCAGAAGCTGGAAATTGGAAAAACCGTAATCCAGAAGTGAGATCGCTTCGTTGGCTGTCTGACCGGTCGCTCCGTTCATGACTACTGCGATCAGAGTAGTACCGTTTCGCTGTGCAGCTGTGACAAGAACGCTTCCGGAAGCAGTGGTGGTACTTTCACGACCGCCGATACATCCTTCATAATAGGAAGCGGATGCAGGATCTGTCATGGTAAAAGAGCTTGTCAGGTTACGGGTACCGCCGGAAACATTGGTAGCCGGAATCGTATAGGAGGTGGCTCCGGAGATGGTGCGGAAGCTGTCATTACGGATAGCCGCCTGCATGATCAGAGCCAGATCATGTGCTGTGGTATGCTGGTTGTCATCCGGGAGACCGGTAGGATTGGTGAATACCGTATTGGTACATCCTAGCTCCTTGGCACGGTCGTTCATTTTCTGGACAAAGGCATCCACAGATCCGCCGATCTGTTCTGCGACCTGGAGAGCAATGTCATTGGCAGAGGCCAGCATCAGAGCGTAAAGGCACTGCTCCATGGTAAATACCTCTCCGAGCTGTGAGGAAATATGAGCGCCTCCGTCTGTAACACCGGATACACCGGTTTCTGTCATGGTAACCTGATCGTCAAGCTGGCTGTTCTCCAGTGCCAGAAGACAGGTCATGATCTTAACTGCGCCGGCCGGAGAAAGCGTGGTGTCCATATCCTTGGCATAGAGGATCGTATCGGAAGTATCTTCCATGATCACGGCAGATGCGGAAGTGATCTCAGGCCCCTGAGGCCATCCGCTGATCCCATTGGTGGTAATACCGGAGGATACAGCAACAGCGGTTTCTTCTGTGGCGAAAACTGGAGTCTGGAACACTATGGAAGCGGAGATCCCAATAGCCAGAAGCGCTGTGGTTATTCTTGATTTTTTCATGATAAATGGTACTCCTGTATAAAAAATAATTCTTATGTAAGCAATACATACGTAAGCTCAGTATAACACATTTCCTCTCTTCCTTGCAAAAAAAATGATGGAATGGTAAAATATGTTCATCAAACTGTTACTGAGAACAGAGTGAACAGTAACATCAAACTGAGTAATACGGAGATAATATATGAGTAAAGATGATTCTACAGGAAAGATCCAATGGGACAGACTTATAAAGAAGCTTTCCCCCTATACAGTACAGAAGGGCCTAAGATACCTGAAGCATTATGGTCTGAAAGAGTTCTGGATCCGGCTTCATGAACGTTTTGAACCGGAAGAGGTTCCTTACGGACCATGGTATGAGGCATACAGACCTGACGAGGAAACACTGGAGAAGCAGCGGAAACGCAAATTTCCGGATGGGCCGTTGATCAGCATTGTGGTACCTGCATATCTGACACCGGAGCGTTTTTTAAGACAGATGCTGGACTCTCTCCTTGCACAGACATATGAGAACTGGGAGCTGTGTCTGGCAAACGGAAGCCCGGAGGATCCGGACATGCAGACTGTGCTGAGATCCTATGCAGAGATGGACAGGAGGATCCGCTATCAGGATCTGAAAGAGAATCTTGGCATTGCAGAAAATACAAACGCAGCTTTTGCCATGGCAGAGGGTGATTTTATCGCACTTCTGGATCATGATGATCTGCTGGCACCTAATGCATTGTATGAGATCGCGGCGGCACTGGAGGAGCATCCGGAGGCGGATGTGATCTATACAGATGAGGATAAGGTCACGACAGATCTTTCTGAACATTTTCAGCCCCATCTGAAACCGGACTTTAACCTGGATCTTTTAAGATCCAATAATTATATCTGCCATTTTCTGGTGGTAAGACGTTCCGTAGTGCAGACAGTGGGCGGATTTCGCCGGGAATTTGACGGCGCCCAGGATTATGATTTCATTTTCCGCTGTGTGGAGCAGGCCAGGGAAGTGGTCCATGTACCGGAGATCCTTTATCACTGGAGGACCCATAAATCCTCCACAGCAGATAATCCGGCAAGCAAGATGTATGCTTTTGAAGCCGGCAGACGTGCCATTGAGGGGAATCTCAAACGGACCGGAACTCCGGGAACCGTGGAGCATACTCCGGATTTTGGATTTTACCGTGTGAAGTATCCGGTGCAGGGAGAACCTCTGGTTTCTGTTATCATTCCGAACCGTGAGGAGAAAGAAACGCTTCAGGCCTGCGTGGAATCCATTTTTGAAAAAACTGCCTACAAAAATTACGAGATCATCATTGTGGAGAATAACAGCAGCTCCGAAGAGATCTTCCGGTATTACAGAAAGCTTTCGGAGGATCCCAGGGTCCATCTGATCCGCTGGAAAAAAGGCTTCAACTATTCTGCCATCAACAATTTCGGGGTGCGCCATGCCAAGGGAGATTATCTGCTTTTTCTGAATAATGACGTAAAGGTCATCGATCCGGACTGGATGTCAGAGATGCTGAGCGTGTGTCAGCGTAAGGAAACAGGTGCAGTTGGCGTCAAGCTGATCTATCCGGATAACACCATTCAGCATGCAGGCTGCGTGGTGGGAATGGGCGGAATTGCCGGGAACATGTTTGTGAATATGCCGGCAGAGCGTACCGGATATCTCCATAAGGCTTCTCTTCTGCAGGATATGAGCTGTGTGACTGCAGCATGTATGATGATGAAGAAGGAAGTTTTTCTGGAGGCAGGAGGCTTTACGGAAGAGCTTGCAGTTGCGTTTAATGATGTGGATCTCTGTCTGAAGGTGCGCAGCCACGGCCATCTGATCGTCTATGATCCGTATGTGAAGCTCTATCATTACGAATCCAAGTCAAGAGGCACTGAGGACAGCGAGGAAAAGGTCCGCCGTTTTCAGACGGAGATCGAATACATGCGCTGTCACTGGCTGGATATCCTGAAAAAAGGAGATCCATACTATAACAAAAATCTTTCTTTAACCAAATGGAATTATTCCCTGAAGCCCCTTCCGGGAATGGGAAAGAAGAAGGGATAAAGCAATGCAGGAAGTATCAGTAGTCATACCAAACTTTAACGGAATGGCATATCTGGATGGTGTTCTTTCCAGTCTTGAAAGACAGACTATCCGTAATTTTGAGGTTATACTAGTGGATAATGGTTCCACTGATGGCAGCTGTGCATTTGTTTCAGCGGAATATCCATGGGTACACATGATACAGCTTCCGGAGAATTACGGCTTCAGCAGAGCCGTCAATGAAGGGATCCATGCGGCACGTTCCCCATATGTGCTGCTTCTGAACAATGATACGGAAGCGGAACCGGATTTCCTGGAGGAGATGGTTGCTGCCCTGCGCAGACATAAGAAGGCATTTTCCTGTCAGGCAAAGATGATTCAGCTTCATGACAGGGACAAGATGGATGATGCTGGAAATTATTACTGTGCCCTTGGCTGGGCTTTTGCCAGGGGAAAAGGCAAGGACATCAGCCATTATGACCGAGAGCAGAAGATTTTTTCCACCTGTGCGGGAGCTGCGATCTACCGTAAGAAATTTATTGACAGGATCGGAGATTTTGATGAGGAGCATTTTGCTTATCTGGAGGATCTGGACATCGGTTATCGTGCCAGGATCTGCGGTTACCAGAACTGGTATGCTCCCAAAGCGAAGGTTTATCATGTAGGAAGCGGCACCAGCGGCTCCAGATATAATCAGTTTAAGATCCGGTATTCTTCCAGAAACAATATTTATCTTATCTATAAGAATATGCCGTTTCTCCAGATCGTGCTGAACCTTCCGTTTTTTCTGGTGGGATTCGGTGCGAAGATCCTGTTTTTTGCGTCCAAGGGATTCGGACGTGAGTACCTTGCAGGCATCAAAAACGGCTTTCAGATCAGCCGCAAAAACAAAAAAGTCAGATTTTCCATGAGGAATCTTCCGCGTTATATACAGCTCCAGTTTGAACTCTGGATCAACATTTTTAGGCGTTTTGCCGGTTAAGACACCATATTTTCACAGAATTTTTATATTTCGGAGGGAAGATTTTATTGCTTTTGGTTTTCATCTATTATAAGATAAAAGCAATGAACTTAAATGAGGTGGCGGAAATTGATTAAAGACAACCAGAAAAATTTCAGTCGTCTCCATATGCTGATCGATGTATTTGTGATCGCGGCCTCCTATGCCCTGGCCTGGTTGATCCGTTTTCAGGGAATTTTTGAGCATTCGGCGGTCCAGTCCAAGACCGTCCAGGAATATATGTTTATGCTGATATTCATTATTCCGGGATATTTACTTCTTTATCAGGCCTTTGATCTTTATACACCGATGCGAATGCAGGGGCGTCGTCTCGTACTTGCCGGAATTGTGAAGGCAAATGCGTTAGGGCTCCTTATCATCATGTTTGCACTTTACAATTTTAAAGAGCTGGACTATTCCCGTCTTACTCTGGTTTCTTTCTGTGTGATCAATATCGTCCTGGAATGGTTTGTGCGTATGGTTATATTTTACATTCTCCGGGATATGCGCAAAAAAGGAATGAACCAGAAACAGGTGCTGCTGGTAGGATACAGCCGTGCTGCCGAGGAATATGTAGACAGGATCCTGCAGAATCCGCAATGGGGATACGTGATCAGGGGCATACTGGATGACAATGTGCCGGCAGGCACTACTTATAAGGGCGTTAAGGTGATCGGTCGAATCGCCAATCTGATGATCATCCTTCCATCCAGTCGTCTGGATGAGATAGCCATTACCCTGGGCTTAAGTGAGTATTATCGTCTGGAAGAGATCGTTGCACTCTGTGAAAAATCCGGCGTGCACACAAAATTTATTCCGGATTATAATAATATTATTCCGACCAAACCATATACAGAAGATATTCTCGGGCTTCCGGTGATCAATATCCGGTATGTGCCCCTGAGCAACACGTTTAATGCACTGATCAAGAGATCTATGGATATTGCAGGCGCGATCGTTGCGATCATTGTGTCCTCACCAGTGATGCTGGTGTTGTGTATGTTGATCAAGCTGACTTCGCCGGGACCGCTGATCTATAAGCAGGAACGTGTCGGGCTTCACAATCAGACTTTCCGGATGTATAAATTCCGTTCCATGGAGATCCAGAAAGAATCAGAAGAAAAAAAGGCGTGGACAGTAAAGAACGATCCAAGAGTTACCGGAATCGGTAAATTTATGCGTCATACCAGTCTGGATGAGCTTCCACAGCTTTTTAACATTCTGAAGGGTGAGATGAGTCTTGTGGGACCAAGACCGGAGCGGCCGTTTTTTGTAGAAAAGTTTAGGGAGGAGATACCACGTTATATGGTCAAGCATCAGGTGCGGCCGGGTCTTACCGGGTGGGCACAGGTAAATGGCTATCGTGGAGATACTTCTATCAGAAAAAGGATAGAGTGTGATCTGTATTATATCGAAAACTGGTCTGTGGGATTTGATATAAAGATCATGTTTCTTACCATATTCAAAGGATTTATTAATAAGAACGCATACTAAAAAGGGGAAAAGGAAAAGATGTCAAAACCTCGGAAAAAAAGCAAGAAGATTTTATTTATCCTGGAAATCGTTGTACTGCTCCTGTTTATCGGAGGTCTGTTCGTTTATGGTCAGATCTCAGCCAAACTGGATAAGATCGACATCCAGGAAACAGATCTTGCAGACCAGGATATTGTAACCAATGATCAGGCACCGCAGATGACGGGATATACCACCTATGCACTGTTCGGACTGGACCACAGAAGCAAGAATGAGAAGCTGAACACAGAGAACAGTGATACCATCATCATTGCGAGTATCAACAATGATACGAAGGCAGTCAAACTTGTGTCTGTCTATAGAGATACCCTTCTCAATGTAAAGGATGATACCTATTCCAAAGCCAATTCGGCATATGCATTTGGCGGACCGACCAACGCGGTTTCCATGCTGAATACGAATCTGGATCTGAATATCACAGATTATGTTGCCATTGATTTTAATGCGCTGGTAACTGTGGTAGACTGCCTCGGAGGATTGGACATCCCTCTTTCCTATGCGGAGATCGTTCATATGAACAATTACTGTGTGGAGACATCAGAGGAAACCGGAAAGAGCTACACACCGATCGAACTGCCGGATCCGAAGCCGGAGGATGAGGAAGCGATCGTAGATACCTATCATCTTAATGGTGTACAGGCTACCTCCTACTGCCGTATCCGTTATACTGCAAGTCTTGATATGGGACGTACCGAGAGACAGAGACGAGTGATCCAGATGATCGTAGATAAGGCGAAAAAGGCAGGACTTTCCACTATCTTTGATATTATGGATCAGGTATTCCCGATGGTCAAAACTTCTGTTTCCAAAACAGAGATCTTGAAGATGATCCCGGCTATGATCGGCTACAGTATTGATGAAACTACAGGCTTCCCCAACGATTATAAATTTGCCCAGGTAAAGGGCAGCGTTATCGTACCTACCACACTGGAATCCAATGTTCTGAAGATGCATCAGTTTCTGTATGGAGACACCAGTTACACTCCGACGCAGGATGTACTCAACAGAAGTGCCCAGATCACAAATATCGCAGGCGGAGGCGACGTGCAGGACACTGCACCTGCGGTGACAGATACACCGAATGACGCAACGGATGATTCGTACACGTGGCAGGGAGATACATCCACAGATTACAGCAGTACGGACACAAGTGATGATGCTGATTACAGCACAGACGCAGATTATGATGCGGATTACTCCGGAGACGATTACAGCACAGATACGGATTATTCCGGAGACGATTACAGCACAGATACGGACTATTCCGGAGGCGATTCCGATACGGATTATAGCGATTATACCGACGGAGAAGATTATTCGGAGAATGAATAAAACATCAAAATGAGCAACCAGCAGAAGGGACCATCCAGTAACGGGTGGTCCTTTCTGGACAGGAGACAAATATGAAAACATTAAAAACAGACGTGATCATCCCGGCATACCGTCCGGGAGAAGAATTTGAAAAACTGCTGGAAAGACTCAGCGCACAGAAATATCCTATCAATAAGATCCTTGTCATGAATACAGAAAAGAAAGTCTGGAAAGAGACCTGGGAACAGGAATATCCGCTTGTGGAAGTCCGGCATCTTACAAAAGAAGAATTTGACCATGGCGGTACCAGAAGGCAGGCGGCAGAGCTTTCGGATGCGGAGATCCTTGTATTTATGACACAGGATGCAATGCCGGCAGACAGGGAACTGATCGGAGCACTGGTAGGAGCTCTTGCAGAGAATCCACAGGCAGGAGCCGCTTATGCGCGTCAGCTTCCCAAAAAGGACTGCAGATTTCTGGAAAAATATACCCGTTCCTTTAATTATCCGGAACAGTCCTGTCTGAAAACGGAAAAAGATGTACAGACCTACGGGATCAAAACATATTTCTGCTCCAACGTCTGTGCTGCTTATGATCACAGGATCTATGATGAGATTGGTGGATTTCCGGAGCATGCTATTTTTAATGAAGATATGATTTATGCAGGCTGGATGGTAAAAAAAGGCTATGGAGTTGCCTATGTATCAGAAGCGCGTGTATATCATTCTCACAATTACACCTGTATGCAGCAATTCCACAGGAATTTTGATCTGGGAGTTTCCCAGGCGGAGCATCCGGAGGTTTTTGAAGGAGTGCCTTCCGAAGGTGAGGGCATCCGGTTGGTAAAAAAAAGCATGGCATATCTTCTGAAAACAGGCCACATATGGCTGATCCCCGGACTGTTTTTGCAGAGCGCTTCCAAATACGCCGGATATTTTCTCGGAAAACGATACAAAAAGCTCCCTGAAAAAATGATCCGATCCTGCACCATGAATCCGGAATACTGGAAAAAGAACAAATAAGAGCAGGTCACGGTTTTTTAAAAGAGATATCACAGTTTAAACACAATTCCCTGTTAAACTGTCTTTTATAAGAAAAATAAATGTTACTGAGAACGGAGTGAGCAGTAACAGATACATGCATCAGATAACATAGAAGGGAGCACCAGAGGCATGAGTGAAGAGAATAAATGGGGGACAGACTTGCCGGATGAGGATAAGAATGCTTCGGCAGAACAGAAACCGCTGACGCATCCTTATTCTGAGGGACGCAGGATGCAGGAGAGCGGACAGGACAATTATGCAGGTGCCGGACAGAGTGAAGGCGCTTCGCAGGAGAAACCCAAATACGGACATTATGAGGTGCATCAGCCTCAGGCCGGTAATTATGCCGGTGGAAATATACCGCCCAAAAAGCCGCGGAAAAAGAGAGATTTTTCAGGCAACAACAGCTTTGGAAAGAAAGCAGCCACTGCGGTGGCACTGGCTGTGATCTTTGGGCTGGTAGCCGGAGCAGTTTTTCAGGGCGTGAATATTGCAGCAGATAAATACAGAGGGAATGACAGCAGTACAACGATCGGAAAGACAGAAACAGTTACCGGAACAGAGGACAGTACTGACAGTAGCTCTGCGGATTCTGCTGTGAAGGATATTGTGGCAGAGAGTGGTACAGTGGCCGGTGTAGCCCAGGCAACCATGTCGTCTATCGTTGCCATTACATCTGTCAGTGTGCAGGAGATCCCAAGCTTTTTCGGATATGGAACGAGGCAGTATCAGAGTGCAGGAAGTGGTTCCGGTATTATTGTAGGAGAAAATGACAGCGAGCTTCTCATTGCGACTAACAACCATGTGGTATCCGGAGCGACTACACTTACTGTGTGCTTTGCAGGCAGTGATGTGGTAGGAGCGGAAGAAGAAACCCAGGCTATGGCAAGTAGCTCCGATGGAGATGCGGATGTGGATAACGCAGTTTCTGCCAAGATCAAAGGTACCGATGAAGAGAATGATCTGGCAGTGGTGGCAGTGGAGAAATCCGATATTTCGGATGAGACCATGGATGAGATCAAGATCGCACAGATGGGAAGCTCGGACGATCTTGTAGTCGGTGAGCAGGTGGTTGCCATTGGCAATGCACTGGGCTATGGACAGTCAGTTACCTCCGGATGGATAAGTGCCCTTAATAGAAGCATCGGTACAGAGGACGGAGAAGCCAGCGGACTGATCCAGACTGATGCAGCGATCAATCCCGGAAACAGTGGCGGTGCACTTCTGAACATGAACGGTGAAGTGATCGGTATCAATGCGGCCAAGTATGCAGACAGTCAGGTGGAAGGCATGGGATATGCCATTCCGATCTCCAAGGCAGAGCCGATCCTGGAAGAACTGATGAACCGCGAAACCAGAGATAAGGTGGAAGATTCTTCCAAGGTAGGATATATGGGAGTCAAGGCTGCTGATCTTACAACAGAAGCCATCCAGATGTATAATATGCCGGCAGGTGCTTTTATTACTGAGGTAACGGAAGGTGGCGCAGCAGATAATGCAGGGATCAAAAAAGGCGATATCATTGTGAAGCTGGATGGACAGAAGGTAAGCGGCAAGGATGACCTTGTTGATAAGCTGCAGTATTATGAGGCAGGAGAAACCATCGAAGTGGTGATCTCCAGAGCGAACAGCGGAGAGTACAAGGAACAGACGGTTGAAGTGACCCTCGGAAGCAAACCCTCTTCTGACAAATAAAAGAAAATACAGGATAACCATTTATAAACCGGGGAGCTGCATAAGAACATGCAGCTCCCCGGTTTATAAAAACTTAATTTGATACAGCGGGATTATGTGCTATAATATGCATAATAAAAACCAGAAAGGAAATGTTATGGCAGATCAGTTTGATAATAATAAAGACAATGACCAGGAGCAGAAATACGAGAAATTCTGTTTTTTATGCCGCAGACCGGAGAGTCAGGCAGGGAAGATGATCGACCTTCCCAATCATATACATATCTGTGCAGATTGCATGCAGAAAAGCTTTGATACTATGAATACCCAGATGAACAATGGAAATTATTCCGATCTTTTTAACATGCCGAATGTGAGCATGATCGATCTGGGCAGTTTCCAGAATCCCGGAAACCAGGCGAAGAAGATCAAGAAAAAATCAGAGACTCCGAAGCCGGTGATCGATCTTAAAGATATTCCTGCACCACATAAGATCAAAGCAACTCTGGATGAATATGTGATCGGAC
>ERZ773110.1753-NODE-1753-length-16165-cov-28.857542_pt1 | contig 16165 bp, 9 predicted proteins | sample MGYA00580568_ERZ773110 | MGnify/ENA primary metagenome ERZ773110 (study PRJEB29015, sample SAMEA2737870) | human gut metagenome | biome: human gut; feature: human-associated habitat; material: faeces | place: China | collected 2012 ... | reverse complement strand
GCTGCGCGCCCACCCGCAGGCGATCCGCCTGCTGCCCACCCCCGCCGCCGAGCTGCGGGACATCGACACCCGCAGCGACCTTGAGGCGCTGCGCGGGGGCAAGGGGTAATGCCGTATTTTTGATTTATAGCTATTGAACACGCTCGCAATGATAAAGGTCTTACAAGAGAGTACCTTGCAGAGCGCATACGAAAAAGCGAACGCTATGTTGTTGCTATCGAACGAGGTGAACGAACCCCCAGCTTAAAAACCTGCTGCCAAATTGTTCGATGCCTTGGTATTTCTGCGGATAAACTTTTTTATCCGGAAGCAACGCTCGATGAAAACTCTGCGACTCGTGAAATTACCCGCATGGCTGCCACCTGTACATCGAAGCAGCTTTGGTTCCATTGAGAAATGCAGATACCTACATCGCAGGGTTCTCGCAAGTGAAAAGCCCTACGAACCAGTATATAAGTTTTGTTCTCCAGCAAGAAGTTGTACGCAAACCAACTCTACACCATCCCCTCACACCGCCCCTGTCGCCGCGAGAAACGCCCCGGTTTGGACTCATCCGCAGTGCATCGGCGTGGTACTCGTCCAGCCAAATATTGCCCTAAAATCCCCGCTTTCCGGGGATCTTTTGTTTTGCCATAATGAGATTTACCTAAACTGGATTTCCCTGTACAGGTAAATCCAACACAAATAAATACTAAATAAATGCCGCCCTGCTGGAAGTCAAGCAGCAAATCCAAAAAGCCCTGCGCCAGTACAAGAACCCGCCCATTCCTACCAAACAGGAACAGATCGTCGTGCCAAACAACAGCGTGTTGGTACTCGTCAAGGCGAGTTGACTACACTGACCGCTCCTATTTTTACCTGCCAACTCCGCAAAATTTATCCACAAAAAGCACCCGGACGGTTGAAAATCTCAACCGTCCGGGCGCAGTCGTTTTCCCGTTTTGGGGTCATTTTGGGGTCAAAGTTACCAGATCGTTACCAGTTTTGCCATATTGCAGAAAAAAGCTCGTTGAAACTTATCGTTTCAACGAGCTTTTGTTGGTTGCGGAGACAGGACTTGAACCTGCGACCTCCGGGTTATGAGAAATCTAAAATTTGTGCGTTACAATGCCGTTTTGTTGGGTTTGGTGGTATTGTGTACCAAAGGGCGAAATAGCTTTTGTCCCATGTGTACAAAAGAGTGCTGCATCGTGCTGACCCGTCCCAACCCCTTTTGGGGGCAGTTTTGGGGGCAAATCTGTAAGACGGATTCTGACTCGCACCGCTCAAATAAATATGCAGCTTTGGTTCCATTGAGAAATGTGGATACTTACATCACAGGGTTTACGCAAGTGAAAAGCCCAGCAAACTAATATATAAGTTTTACTCCCTAGCAAGAAGTTGTATGCAAACCCAACCCGCAACATTCCCGCACACCGCCCCTGTCGCCGCGAGAAACGCCCCTGTTTGGGCACGTTCGCACCGCATCGGCAATGGGCGCCGACTATACAACCGCATCCCAAAGCGCCCCTTTTCGGGGTGCTTTACCTTTGCCCGAGCGGCTTCATGAAAGCTCGTTTATTTTCGGCTTGTGTTGCAAACCAAGTACACAACCTGATGATCCTGTGCGATTTTGTCGAGCATTTCCAGCGCGCGTTTCGTATGCTCATCATCCAGATTTACAAAGGGGTCATCCAGAATCAAAAACGGTTTCTCATCGCCAAAGAGGGCATCCACAAGCGACAGACGCATACACAACATAATGCAATCTACCGTTCCTGCACTGAAGCTGCCGACTTCACGGGCAGCGCCTTTCTCGTCGATATACAGATGCAAATCCCTGTCGACCATAACATCGCCAAGTTGATCCCCCATCAGCGTGTTGGCGTAGCTCTCGAACCCGCGCTCTACCCGTCCAACATAGCTATTGGCAAGGTTATCCTTAGCCTGACTCAGCAGGGCAAGCGTTTGATCGGCGAGTGCGCATTTCCTTTCGTCCTCTTCCTGTTCATTTTGAAGACGAGACATGCGGTCCTCCCAAGCAGGGATGTTTTCAACAGACCGGCGAATACGGTCACGCTCTTGACGCAAATCTCGCAGTTCCGCTTCAATACCATCAATCATATTTTGAAGTTGCTTTTCGGATTCCTGCAAAACTTCCGGGTCAGCAAGATCATTATCAACGTCAATGACATCGGCTTCAACGCCGGGATTTTCTTCCAAGAATGTATTCAGGTTGCGCTGTGCCTCGCCAAGTGCCTTCTTAGTAGCCTCCCTGCTCCGAATATCATCATCGGCATAATCGATAAGATTCGCGGGGGTATCGTCCGAAAGTTGATACTTTTGCAGGAACTTCTGAACCTCAGCATTTGCCTGATTTTTCCGCGAGGTTGAATTTTCAAGTTCCTGTGTGTAGTGGGTAACGCGTTCCGATGCCTCTTTGTAACGGTCAAAGCGTTTGCGGAGATTCTGGAGACAGGTATCATACGGCAAGGCTTGATCCAAGGCTTTGTAGGTGAGCAGGATCTTGCAAATCGAGGCTTTCAGCGCATCAGCGCGTTCCTGATATTTTGCGTTGCCATCCAGCATGGCTTTCTTTTTCGCCTTAAGATCGTTATACGCCGTGACCTCGCCGCTTAATGTGCGGATTCCCTGACGCAGATCCTTTGGCAGTTCAATCGGATAGTACCTATGCAGAACAGGAATAATTTTGGAACGGTCGTCCTCAATCCTTGCTTTCAAATCATCACGCTTTGCGGATACCGTCCGGGCTTCTTCTGTCAACCTCTGGTATTTGCTAAGGCTATCACGCAGTCTTTTTACGAAATCATCCCGGTATGTATCGTGGGGATAGTACCGTTCAAACATTGCTTGAATTTCTTCATTTTTTGCCTGAATCTTTGCATCGATCTCTCGAAGTTCGTCCTCTGCTGCAAGCTTTTTTTCATGCAAATCGGCGTAAGCTTTGCTGTCGATGCGCAGTTGTACCAGCTTGTTATCCGGGTCGGCAGCGTCATCATAAAAACGTAACAGGAAATCATTAAGAGCGTGCTGCAGGTTGTACAACTCTTGATTTTCTTCATCCGAAATAGCACTGGCGGTAATAACGGAGGCGCTGCTCCGCGTCTGGTTGTTGACGATGGACTTGGTGTGCAGCCAAAATGCTGTGAGCAATGCTACAAACCCGGCAACCAGAAGAATGATGCCGGGGATCGAGAGCTGCATCACAAAGCAGATAATGCCGAAAACCAGCAGTGCCGCACCGACTCCTACACAAACCAAAGGGGCTTTAGAGGGTTCCGAAGGTTCTTGTGGAAGATCCTGCTGTATAATCGTGGTCTGTGTGTTTTTCTTAGCCGTCAGTTCTGCAATTCGGCGGCTGTCTGTTTGCTTGCTCTGGATTTCTTCCTCGGCAGGAACACCCGCAGCAAAGGTGCGTTTCAACGCATCATATTGCTTTTGCTCGTTGTCAGGGAAAATGTGCGCAGATCGGCTTTGGATCAGCACATCACGATCATGGAGAGTCAGTTCACAATCGCTTAGTGCGCTATCATCCGGAATGCCGCTTCTGAACAGTTCCTGAAGCTGTGCAAGACATTTTTGATTTTCCGCTGATATGGACAGATCCGCATATTGACGCTGTGCATCGCTGAGGTCATCGGCAGCTGTCATACAGGTTTGCAGCTCTGCTTCTGTTGGAATTCCAGCGTTAAACTGCTTGGACAATGCATTCAACCGTTCAAGTTCCTCCGGCAGCATCTGGGCGGTCATCTTGGCCGAAACTCCTCCGAGTTCCTTGCAATCTCGGTCGCATTGTTCAATATCTGCAGCAACCTGTTCGGTGTTTGCAAACCAGTGCTGTTCGCCTTCGGTGATTTCCTTGTCGGCATCGCTGAGCTTCAGTGCCTGAAGTCGTTGACCTTCCTGTTGTATAATGCTCAGGTTCTCCCGCTGTTCCTTGATTTCCTCGGCAGTAGGGTAACCGACCGGATATCCTTCGTCCATTTCCTGAAGATACTGCTGCTGCTTCTCGACTTCCAAGCGCAGGCTATTCAGCTGCTTCTGATTGGCTATACGGACCTTCTGATCCGACGCCAAACGAATCTTTTCTCGCAGATTATTTACAGCATCCGTTTTGATGGCTTTTTCACCATTCAAGCGATCAATGCTTTCCACAACCTCCTGCAATCCTGGTCGCAGCTGTTCTGCTTTATATTTATCACTTTCAAGCTTAAGACGTTCCCGTATTATTTCGTTGATAGCGCCGCCCTCGCCTCGATAAGAACGGAATTTTGTGCGATAATCGCGCAACTTTTTTTCTGCCGTGTCGTAGTTGCGGAGGTCATTGGTGTCATCGACCAGATTACTCAGCTTTGTCCGGATAGAAGTAGTTGCCTGCATATCGTTGGCAGACAGCTGTGGAACATAGGTGCTGCGTGCAAAGGAGTCTGCATCCAGCTGAAACAATTCCTCGCCGAGCTTTTCTGAAAACCGGGTGCTTGGGCGCCGATTAGTTAGATCCAACAGCGAGAATGTGTCTTTGGCGGCAGTCTTGCCAAAGTAACGCGTAACACGGTAACTGACATCCTGCACTTCAAACTCCAGGTAGCCGCCGTATTTTCCGCCCTGCCAGGGGTCGTACCGTTTGCGTTCATTTTCTACGATATTACGGGCACCCGTGCGGGGAAAGCCATAGAACATCGCTTTAATAAAGGCGGCAAAGGTACTTTTGCCGAATCCGTTACTTTGGCAAATGGTGGTCAGCCCCTCGGCAAAGCTGAAGTCGAAGTCGGAGAGTACGCCAAAGTTTTCAATATGGCATCGAATCAGTTTCATAGCGTGATTTCCTCCCCCATCAGTGCCTGCATACCGGTGCGGATGATTGCCGCTTTATCTTCCTCGCTGGCATCTGAATCCAATACCAAACGGATAAATTCACCCTTGAGCGAAATGTCGTGTTTGTAGTCCTCCGGGTTTATCGCCAGATGTGTTTGATTCTTTACTTTAACAAAGAAGAAATCTCTTTTTACAAGATTCTGCAGGTACGATACCGCAAGATTTGCAGTAGGATCTACCCCGCCGGAAAGAAGGAACTCAACCATATCCTCTGACGGGATGCCCTGTGCAGCGGCCTTCATTTTCTGACCGATTTCGGAATTCTTGGTCAAGCCGCTAATATCAACCGGAATACGGTGCAGCTGCCGACAACTGAATGGCACAAATTCATGTTCCAAATGGCCAGACTCTACAGTGAGCAAAACGAAACCCTTCGGGCCGCATTCATCAAAACCTCGTCCTTCCAAGCATCCCGAATAGCAATAGATGCCTTCACTGTCCAACGGCTGTTCCAAGTAGGTGTGAATATGCCCCAATGCCAGATAGTTAATTCCCTTGTTTTTTAGCAGAGAAAGGTTTATCTCATCCACATCAGAGGAAGAACTCACCTGTCCGTGCAGTGTAACAATGTTTACGACACCGTTTTTATGCGGGATATTCAGATAGAGCGAATGAGCATTGGCTTCACAAATCTCAATGCCGGAGATGGCTACGCCGTCATATTCGTAGGTAGCCCATTCTTTACTGAAGAGTTTCAAGTTAGTCGGTATGTCGTGATCGGCAAATGCGTAGGTTGTGTCATCATGGTTGCCGGCAAGATACAGATAATCAACATTGGGTGTGCGCCGCACGGCGTCAAGGATTTCGTCTATCGTCCGAACCTTAACGCGCTCACCATCAAACATATCTCCCGCCAGAATGACCGCGCGGACATCGTTTTTTGCGGCATATTCTGTAAGTCTGAGAAATGAGTGGATGATTTCTGTGTTTCTGGTCGATGCCTGCTCCTCGGTCATATGGGTTTCCATCGGAGAATCAAGATGCAGGTCAGCACAATGAATAATCTTTGTCAATGATTTCAACTCCTGTCTGCAAGAACATTGGGCGGGAACTTATCGCTATGATCTTGTTTTGATTATACTGTATTTTAACTGTAAAATCTACTATATAATGCAAAAAAGGCACTCGCTTTGCAGCAGTGGCTCGATTTATAGAGCATTTTTTGTTGGCAAAACGAATTTAAACGGACTTCTCCGGAAAACAGCCATGCTGTTTGTGCCTGCTCCTTAATGAGTCCTGCACAGGAAAAGCCCGTAAACGAGCGATTTTTCTTCGTTCTGCAACACGAGTTCTAATTGCAGCGTGAATCAGAACTGATTCATTTTTTCGAGTCAAGATTTTTGAATGAATCTAAACTGATTCACTCTGGGGCTATTGGCTGGATTTTTGCGACATTTCGCTTTTGTGGGCAAAGTGAATCTATCATTGATTCACTCCGACGAGTTAAATATTTTCAGTGAATCAACGGTCGATCCACTCTGGGGAATATACGGATTTGTATGGGCATCGAGTTTGATTGTCACCGTTTTAGGGGTAGACGTGTTTTGCTAGCATAGCGTTTGGATATCCACAAACGCATTTCTAGGGTGTACCCCAGACCCCCGCGCTGCTCTTGTGTGACGATAGTGACGCAGATGACGCTTGTGACGCTGTTTTGAGGATATCCCTATACCATATCCCAGATTCAGCGTCATTAGCGTCATCTGCGTCATTCTGATTTTGTGTTTCTCGTAGCATCATTGTTTTTGTTTCGAGCAGTAGTAAACTGCAAGCGTCATTTCACTATAAGCGTGACGGTGATGACGATGATGACGGTGTTCGTGGGATAGGGTAAAGGGGTATATCAAAAACATCGTCATTACCGTCAGCATCGTCATTCTACAGGCAAGCCGTTTTAATCTGCGGCTTGCCTGTTTTATTTTGAGTAATGTGGCAGGGTTTTTGCCCCGTTGCCTGTTAAAATGGATTTAGATATTTTGTAAAAGTGCAAGGGTTTTTAGCACAATGGGTGATATGCTGTTTTTGAAGTGTAATTTTGGCGTTTAGGCCAGTTCTTGAGAAAAAATTCCATTATTTTTTCAGCGAACGTTACTTTTTGCCCTTCCCCAGTGGCTATATAGTAGAGATAATTTTTTCAAAAATTTTGAGGACAGTTGCAAAAGTTGCGACTGCCGGTCTGTATGATATGATTTGGAATCTTTCAAAAAATTTGAACTTTTTCTAAACAGTTTAAAAAACCTCGTAATTTTCGCCGTTCTCAGCGGCTATATAGTAAGGACCTTTTTATAAATTATTTACATAGGAGGAACCCATGAACACGGAATTTCAAAATTTACCCAATGTTGTAAGCCCCAAGGAGGTGCAAACTTACTTCGGTATCTCACACTCGACCACCTACCGCATATTCCATGACGCAACTTTTCCTGCGTTCCACATTGGAAACCGACTGTTAGTACGGCGGGATGAACTGCTGGGCTGGCTGGAGCAGCAAAAGGTCAATAAAGCCCAAAACGAGAACCCGAAGATTGTCGGGTCTGATGAATAGCTTTGTGGCCGTACCTGTGGTAGTCTTTGTGTCACGAAAGGAGACGATGCAACGTGAAAGACACATCCAAAAAAGCCCTGCGCCGTGGGCACAACGAGGGCAACATCCGTCAGCGTACAGACGGGCGGTGGGAGGTAAGGCTATCAGCCGGAATCGACTACAAAACCGGTAAGCCCAGACGCACATCCACCTGCTGTAACACGCGGCAGGAAGCCATTGCCATTTTGCAGCAGCAAGCCCATGAAGTCCGCACACAGGGCTGGCGCGATCCTATGTCGGTGACCCTTAGCGAATGGTACGAGTATTGGCTGGATACCTACATGAAGGATACCGTCAAGCAATCTACCTACGCCAGCTACCGCAGTTATCTCAACAAGCACTTTTGTGTGCTGGGGAAAATCCTGCTTAAAAAGCTGGAACCGCACACCTTGCAGGAATTTTATAACTACAAATTCCGCGAGGAAGGCTTATCCCCCAAGACCTTGCGCAACTACCACATGGCATTACATAAGTGCTTACAGCAGGCTGTAAAGGAGCGCTTGTTAGTGTACAATCCCTGCGATGCCGTGACCTTGCCCAGCGGAGAAAAGCCCGAAATCAGCGTATTTACCAACGACCAGCAGCGTGCGCTGGTGCAAGCCAGCTACCGCCACCGCTACGGCGTTTTTATCCGCTTAGACCTGTGTACCGGATTACGCATGGGGGAGTTGCTGGCACTGAAGTGGGAAGATATTGACTTTTCTACCGCGCAGCTTCATGTCAGGCGCACGATTAACCGCCTTGCCAAGTACGAAGCCCACGATGGCGAGAACAAGACCGAAATTGTATTCGGCAGTCCCAAAACGAAAAACTCCCGCCGCACGATTCCGCTGACCCGCACAATGGCAGACGAGCTTACCCGCTGGAAGAAACAGCAGGAGCAGGACAAGATTCGGGCAGGGGATAAGTACACCGACGATGGCTTCATCGTCACCAACGAGTTTGGACACTACTTTGAGCAGAAAACCTTCAAGGATTACTACGACCGATTGTTGAAGGATGCCGACATCGGACACTTTACCTTCCACGCCCTGCGACACACCTTCGCTACTCGCGCGCTGGAGCGCGGCATGGACTACAAAACACTGTCGGCCATCCTCGGTCACTACTCGATAGCGTTCACAATGGACACCTACGTTCACAGCATGGACGAACACAAGCGCCACGAAATGGACAAGATGGACGATATGTTCGGGATGCAGTACGGCATCTCGGTTGAGAACCAGCCTTATCCTGTGCTTTGCACCCTATCCGCAGATGGCTGCACTGCCCATGTGCCGGACTTCCCCAAAATCACCGCACAAGCGCCCACGCTGGACGCCGCCCTGCTCGAGGTCAAGCAGCAAATCCAAAAAGCCCTGCGCCAGTACAAGAACCCGCCCATTCCCACCAAACAAGACCAAATCGTAGTGCCAACCAACAGCGTGCTGGTACTCGTCAAAGCAGGTTGACCGCTCCTATTTTTACCTGCCAACTCCGCAAAATTTATCCACAAAAAGCGCCCCGGCTGTTGAAAATTTCAATCGCCCGGGCGCAGTCATTTTGCCGTTTTGGGGTCATTTTTTTGTGGCGAATCGGCGGGATTTGTTTTGCTTCGGGGGCAGCGGAAGGACGCAATACTATGAAGGCAGTGAATCCTGTAAGCAGCGTTTGCAGCGAGGCTATTGCTCTTACGGCAGAAACATTTCCAGGCAAAGCGCACAGGGGCGCTGCTGCAAAAGCTCGGCGCTGCGTTCATCCGGCTGGCTCAGGCCGACATAAATCGTGTAGAGACCCGCGGTTCTTTGGGCGGTGCCGTCCGCTGCAAACCAGTCAAAGGCTTCGGGCGGCAGGTGCAGGGTCAGCCGCTGTGCCTCGCCTGCGCAGAGGGTGGCGCGGCGAATTTTCTTTAGCTGCGCATTGGGGGTGCCGCCCGGCGCACGGACATAGACCTGCACAACAGTGCTGCCGGCGCGGCAGCCGGTATTTTGCAGTGTGACGGACAGTGTAAGGTCCTCTCCCGGGTGCAGAACGGCGCGGTCGGCGGCAAGTTCCCGGCAGGAAAACGAGGTATAGCCAAGGCCGTAGCCAAAGGGGTAGAGCGGTTTTTCCTGCATAAAACGGTAGGTGCGGCCCTGCATGGCGTAATCCTCAAAGGGCGGCAGATGGTTCTGCTCGCTGTAAAATGTGACGGGCAGCCGTCCGCTGAAGTCCGAAAGCCCAAAAATCAGCTGTGCAAGCGCCCAGCCGCCCAGCGCGCCGGGATAAGAGCCATGCACAACAGCGGCGGTGTGCTCCTCTGCCCAGTCCAAGGCAAGAGCGCTCCCAGCAAGAGTAACAACAATCAGTGGCTTGCCAAAGGACGCTGCCGTTTCCAGCAGATGCTGCTGCAAGCCGGGCAGGCGCAGATTCGGCTTATCGCCGCTGCCGTACTCGTTGCCGGCATCGCCCTCCTCGCCCTCGATCGTGGCATCCAGCCCGACTACGGCCACGATCACATCGGCGGCAGCGCAGACCGCCTTTGCCTCGCTGATGCGGTCATCGGCCTGCGCCAGACCGCTTGTGCGGTCCTTATACAGGTGGCAGCCCTGCGCATACAGCACGCGGGTGTCCGGGCCGACGGCGTCTTGGATTCCTTCCAGCACCGTGACATAACGCGAGGCCGTGCCCTCATAGTTGCCGACCAATGCGGCGCGGCTGTTGGCGTTGGGTCCGATTACGGCAAGGGTCTGCTTTTTTGCGGGGTCCAACGGCAGGATGCCGTTGTTTTTCAGCAGCACGGGGCATTGGAGGGAAACCGCACGGTTAAGGGCTGCCATCTCGGGGCTGTCCACGACAGTATAAGGAATTTCGTCAAAATTTTCCGCGTGTTCGCCAAGGATTCCCAGCCGGATGCGGGTCGCCAGCAGATTCGTGACGGCCTCGTCCAGACGCTGCTGCGATACCTTTCCGCGGTGTACCGCATCGACCAGATGCTTATAAAAGCGCCCGGCATCCAGATCGCAGCCGCTGTTCATCGCCAAAGCGGCGGAATCCTCCTCATCGGCGGTCACGCCGTGGCCCTCGTGGAAATCCTTGATGGCATAAAAGTCAGAGGTGACATGCCCGTCAAAGCCCCATTCGCCGCGCAGCAGGTTCTCAAGCAGCTCCGGATTGCCGCAGCAGGGGACGCCGTTCAGCCGGTTGTACGCCCCCATAACGATTTCGACCTTTGCCTCCTGCACGCAGGCGCGGAAGGCGGGCAGGTAGGTTTCTGCCATGTCTTTGGGCGTTGCTTCGGCGTTGAAGGAATGGCGCACAGCCTCGGGGCCGCTGTGTACGGCAAAATGCTTGGCGCAGGCAGCCGTGCGCAGATGGTCGGGGTCATGCCCCTGCATCCCTTGAATAAACCGCACAGCCAGCCGGGAGGTCAGATACGGATCCTCGCCGTAGGTTTCATGCCCGCGTCCCCAGCGCGGATCGCGGAAAATATTCACATTGGGCGCCCAGCAGGTCAGCCCTTTGTAGATATCGCGGTCACCCGCCGCGCATTGGGCATTATACTTGGCGCGCGCCTCGGTGGAAACCGCCTCGCCAACCTTTTCCATCATTTCCTCATCAAAGGCGGCAGCCATTGCGATGGCCTGCGGGAACACGGTAGCCGTGCCCGCGCGGGCAATACCGTGCAGCGCCTCGTTCCACCAGTTGTAGGCGGGGATACCCAGCCGCGGTATGGCCGGTGCATTGTACAAGGTCTGGGAGACCTTTTCCTCCAGTGTCATTTGGGCCGTCAGGGCAGCGGCCTGTTCGCGGTAGGCAGCCAGCTTTTGCGGATTTGCAAGAAGTTCCATACGGTTGCTCCTCTTCTTTTATGGCAAAGGGACTGCCGGTATGCCGGCAGTCCCCTGTTGTTATTCTCGTACCAAAATATCCTCGGTGTTCTGCCAGAAGAAATCCTGTCCGTCCAGCCATTCGTTCATGTTTTCATCGTGGGTGACCCGGACATCCTCGCAGCGGATGCCCCTGCCGTAGACGCAGGTAACGCCGTGCGGTGCGCCGGGGATCAGCCCGGTGCCCTCGCAGGGGCGCAGGTCCCACTGATGCAGCGGCCACCGGGTCTGCTTTTTCATGTGGATGCGCACCCCGCGCAGCGAGATGTCCTCAAGATAATTGTCGGCACTTCCATGCAGGAATACGCCGTTCTCGCCGCAGCAGTCGATGTTTTCAAACCGGATGTTGCGGATATGCCCGGCCTTGCGGCCCTGCTTGCGGTCGATCGCCGTCACGCAGATGGCCTCGCCTTCGCCCCACCACTGGTCGGAGAACTGGCGGGTGTTGATGTGCAGGTTGGAGAAAAGGACATTCTCGATGCTGCCGCCGTCGCGCAGCATCAGCGAGATACCGCGGTTTGTGCGGGAGATCACGCAGTTGGTGACCGTGATGTTGCGGAAGTCGGATACGCTCTCGGTGCCAAACTTGATGGCCGCGCTCGTCGAGGTCAGCGTGCAGTTGCTGACCACAATGTTCTCGCAGGGGCCGAGTGCGGCGTTCTTCTCGGTCGTTTTAAAGACGATGCAGTCATCGGCGGACTCGATATGGCAGTTGCAGATTCGCACATTGCGGCAATGGTCAGGGTCGATGCCGTCGCAGTTGACCATTTTCAGGTTATTCAAAATGCGGATGCCGTCAATCAGCACATCCTCGCAGCCCACCAGATGCACAGTCCAGAACGCACTGCGGGTCAGGGTAACATCGCGGATGGTCAGGTGGTGAACACCCTTCATCAGCAGCATCGGGATGCGGGGGTAGTAGGTGCCCTCGATAAAATTATGGTCGATTGCACCGTAGAAGTTTTCCTCCGAACCGTCAATGGTGCCAGTGCCGCTGAGGCAGATATCCTCGGCATCCTTGGCCATGAGGAAGTAATTTTTCGGCTCACCGTCATATTCGCAGTTTTCATAGGAGGGAACCTTCAGCTCGGTATCGCGGTAGCTATCGCGGTAGGCGGCCTCGACCTCCAGAAAATCCGCGCTGTTCTCGCTGGCTTTCAGCCGCGAGCCATGGGCAAGGTGCAGCTCCACATGGCTGTGCAGCAGCAGAGAGCCTGATTTGTAGGTGTGCCCACCCGGCACCAGCACGCGCCCGCCGCCCGCCGCCGCGCAGGCGTCAATAGCTTTTTGTATGGCGGGGCCATCGTTGGTGCGTCCGTCGCCGACTGCACCGTAATCCAAAATATTGTAGACCATACTATTCTCCTGTCTATCCTTTTTTCCGCGCAGATCACAGCACACACATGGTGCCGGGCTCCACCGTGCGGAGCTTGCCGTCCGTGGTGAACCAGATCGTCTGTGCGGTGGGATTATACAGCAACCTTCCGTCTGCGCTTTGCCGCAGGCTGCGCAGCGCCGTGATATAGTCCTCGATCTGGCCGTTCGTTGCGTACCAGATATCCTTTGCATCTGCAAGCTTTTCCGCCAGCTGCCCGATCAGGTCCCATGTATTTTCCCTGTCAAACTCAAAGCTGTGGCCCCAGATGTAGAACAGCGGCATTTTTTCATAGCCGGGGGTATGCAGGAATTTGTCTGCCCGCTCCAACAGGCAGTCATTATGGTGGCAGGTCGGCTTCCACAACATAAAGTCCTGCGGCAGACCGAAATGCCCCGTATTGCTGACCGTGCGGCTGTAGCGGATGCCCATGGCACGCAGGGCGTCAACCTCGGCGGGCGTATACTCTCCAAACGCGTAGCTCATGCCCTGCACGATACGCCCTGTCAGCGCTTCCAGTGCCCGGCGGTCCTGCCAGACCTCGCGCAGCCATTCCTCCCGCGTCATCTGCAGGGGGTGGCGGTGGGTCACACCATGACAGGCGACCTCGTGGTTTTGGTACAGTGTGCCGACCTCCTCCGGCGTGACAAACCCGCGCTTGCCCAGATTACCGGAATTCAGATGGAATGTCGCCTTAAAGCCCGCTTCGTCAAACAGCTTTACCAGACGGCGGTCATAAACCTGACCGTCATCATAGCTGAATGTCATTGCCTTGGGCAAACCGCCCGGATACAGGTATTCCATAACGGTTCCTTCTTTGCTGTAATTATAGCTTTATATCGTGTAAATTTGCGTCCTGCCCGTAGCGGTCCGCGCGCAGGATATGCCCCTGCAGGTCGGTGGTGATGCGCAGATCGGGACCTGCTGTGAACACCTTGCGGCCATCCACGAACGCCTCGGCACCGTGCCCGCTGTTGACGATTTCCCAGCTGTGGTCGTTGACCGTCTGGGTGTAGCGGCATGCCGCGCCGGAGCAGCTGCCCCAGACGAGGGTGTCGCGCACGGGGCTGACGCCATACATGCGCGCGGTGTATTCCAGCACCGAAAGCATCGCCGGACCGTAGGCATCCTGCGGGGGCTGGCCCGGCTCACAGATGACAGACGGCGTCCCTGTAAAGGGGTCGTACTGCTGCACAAAGCGGCACTCGGGGCCGATGGCCTGCATCAGCCTGCGGCCAAGCTGCGGGATCAGCGTATAGTACCCGTAGTTTTCCAGGGCGCGTATGGCGCGCTGGTAGGTCAGTGCCTCGGCCTGACCGCTCCAGTTGTTGGTCGTCACATTGCGGAACAGCGGGTCATTGACCGCCACGCTGGGCAGCGGCATCGGTGTCCAGAATTCCGCCGGATTGCAGAGATGCTCCTTCACAAAGCGGGCCCCCAGCGGGGCGGGCAGGCTGTTCCAGTACATGCAGCGCAGCGTATTGTGGGTCAGCACCGACTGCGGCCGATGGTTTTTGTCGCGGTCAAAGCAGGCGCCGCGGGCGTCGTCCCACAGGTAATCGACCAGCTTATCCCGCACCCGGGCGGCCTGCAGCGACCAGCGCGCCGCATCGGCACCGCGGTTCTGCAGACGGGCGATCTCTGCCAGCGTCTCACAGGCCGAGTAGGAGAAGCTCATCACATCCATCGAGGCCATCGGCACAACGGTGCAGCCCTCGGGCGGGGTCTCTGCCTCCCACGGGTCGGGGGCATCGCCGTAGCGCATGGCGTGATCCTCGCCGGTGTCATATTTGCACCAGCTCTCCAGACAGCCGTCACCGTCCGAGTCCCGCACCCGCCAGAGGTAGTCGTTAAAGCGTTCCAGTGTGGTTTTTAGCTGTTCGAGATACGCGGAATCCTTGCCGCCCAGATAGTAGATATCCAGCGCAGGGGCGGGGAAACAGAACCCCTGAAATTTGTTGAACTGCGGCACCACTGCACCGTCTATGACGGCGATGCTGCCGGGGATGCGCCCGTCCGCCCGCTGGTGCCGCATAAAGAGCAGGCTGTTGTTCAGGCCGACGGTAAAATTGCGGGTGGCGTACATGGCGCCGCCCATGGGCTGCGTTTCCAGCCAGATCTTTTCATAGCCGCCGCCCTCGACCAGCACTTTGTCCGGGCCGAAGTCCTTGATGTTCGTCAGGCACTTTTTTTCAGCCTGCGGCACCAGTCTGGCCAGCAGCGGGTCCTCTGTCTGAAAGCAGACTCCCGTCACAGTGGTGTTCATCGTGTATCAGCCTTTCTCCGACCGCCTGCAGCAGACGGCCAGCCAGTCAAAATCAGCATACCCATGCAGCCCGGCCATATCGTGGGCATACAGACCCACATGCGCACCCGTAAAACCGCGGCAATGCTCATCGGTCAGGATCTCCGTTGTGCATACAGGGCCGATGTCGGCCCAGTCCCCGCCGTCGGCGCGCCAGCGGAACTGTGCGCCTCTGCCATCGGGCGTTGTCTCCAGCCGCAGCTCCAGCGGGCCATCCGGCACCGGGACGGGGTCGCAGACCTCCTCGATCACGCCGGTGTCGCTGCGCAGCAGGGTCAGCACCGCCGCGCCGTCCTCGCCGGAAAGAAAGGAAATGGCGTTGCCGCTCAGGCTCAGCCAGAGGGGAAACAGCAACACTAACAGCCACATGATAAAGGCGGCAGGCTTATGCGTTTGTATATACGCATCTATTCTTGTACGAATTTCTCGTAATTTTTTCATGTTTGCAAAACCTCTTTTGTGTAGATTGATTGAATTTCTAAATGGTTATTTTAACACGATTTTCATGCGTTTTCAAGAAATTGAAGAATTAAAATTGTGAAATAAGCCAAACGCCTGAATTCGTCTTAGGAAGGCACACGATAAAGAAAATTCTGCCTGTTCGCTTGACAGGGGCTGTTTCGTCCTGTAAAGTAAAAAATAGTGCCGTAACTGTGCATTTATTTGCATGCAGATTTCGGCAGAGAACGAGAGGTGGCACCATGAAAAAGCAAGATTCCAATTATAATAATGAAAGCATCACTTCCCTAAAGGGGTCGGAACGCGTCCGCCTGCGTCCGGGGGTAATCTTCGGCTCGGACGGTCTGGATGGGTGCGAGCATGCCTTTTTTGAAATCCTTTCCAATTCCATTGATGAGGCGAGAGAGGGCTACGGCAAAAAGATTGAGATTACCCGTTTCAAGGATGATTCCATTCTCGTGCGCGATCATGGCAGGGGGATTCCTGTGGATTATAACCCCAAGGAGGATTGCTTCAACTGGGAGCTGGTGTTTTGTGAGCTGTACGCAGGCGGCAAATATCAGAATAATGCAGGCGAAAACTATGAATTCAGCTTGGGTCTGAACGGTCTTGGTACCTGTGCAACCCAGTATGCCTCCGAATTTATGGATGCAGTCATTTATCGCGACGGCATGTGCTATCAGCTGCATTTTGAAAAGGGTGAAAATATCGGCGGTCTG
>ERZ773110.1743-NODE-1743-length-16240-cov-2.749645_pt1 | contig 16240 bp, 9 predicted proteins | sample MGYA00580568_ERZ773110 | MGnify/ENA primary metagenome ERZ773110 (study PRJEB29015, sample SAMEA2737870) | human gut metagenome | biome: human gut; feature: human-associated habitat; material: faeces | place: China | collected 2012 ... | reverse complement strand
ACCAGTGAATCAGTTCTTTGTCGGTACGAATCAACGAGTCGGGTTTCTTTCCGGCTAACTCTTTGTTTTTTCTTGTTTGGGCCAACAACCAACTCCGAGAAATGACGGCGTGCGATTTCAATAGTTCGAGCGAGGCGGTCGCACTCATTTCGGAAGATATGACACTAAGTAGATAGTCTTCTACGCTCAAAGCGTTTATAGTTGTGATAAGTCCGTTTTCCACTATCAGGTTCAGATTACCTATGAAGGAATTCTTGCAAATTTTACGCCGATAGTCACCTCTTTGAGACAAAACGAATAGTCTTCTTTTTCGGGAGTGAAAACGATTCGGGTGTAGCGGTTTCCGTTCCAGAAGATCTGTTTCCCGTCCGTATGAGCCTCATGCTCTCCTAAGACCGGAACGCCATTTGCCAGATACGTCCCGTTGAAGACGAAACGTATTTGTCGTTCTGACATGATTCCTACGGTAACTTGTGGCTCTTTCATGAATGTTTATTTAAGTTTTTCTATTATTTCGTACATCTTTTCCCGGTCGAGGCAGACTTCTGAAAGTATTTTTTCGAGATGTTCAGCGTCGATTTTCCTAAAATCTTTTTCGAGTGGGGTGATGAACACACCTCCCATATCGACCGAGGCGGGGCTGAGCAAGATATTTTCGTCGCCTTCGGCGAAATAACACGACGGTCGATGCTGGGCTCTCGGGAAGATACAAGAGCTCCATTTACCCTCTTCATACCATGTGAGTATGTTCATCATGGGTTCCGGTTCGCCCTCTTTTAGTTCGAGTGCGTTATAGAGCTTCACAAAGAGCTTTTCGGCGGTTTCTTCCGATTCCGCTTCGATAAGGAAGAAGGGACAGATATAATCCTCGACTTGACTTAGACGAGCCGATTTTTCGGTTCGTATGGGAATGCGCCTATACTTTTTCAACTCCTTTTCGAGAGGTAGAAATCCTTTGTTCCCAGCTTGGAAATGAGCATGATCTGGGGCCGATGCTCCGCATTTGGGACCGTTATAGAATAGTACGTAATGTTCGGCGGCCTGTGCCAAGCGAAGCATGTCGCCAAATCTCTTTTCGATAAGTTGCGGTAGGTGCTCGTTTACCGGAATGGTAAAGTGTTCCGGGAATATGGGGAAAGGATTAATCAACCATGTATAGCTGCCATCGGGTAATCCTTCTTGCACTTCCGGACGGTTTTCGGCACACAAAAAACATTTGCGCTCTTTCAGCGATTGAGTGTCCACTTTGGCTGCCGAAGATACGATACGGGCCGGGTTGAATTGTATCTTGACCGTACAACCTTCTACCGTTAGTTCTTTAACCTGTACCGCTTCCAATGCTTTGTAATTGTCACGCGCCGATTCCCATACGGAGAGTTGGTCGGTCAGTAATTGTTTGGCTTGTTCCGATGTAACTTTCATTTGCATTATTTTTTGTTCATGGCGATGCGGGCTTGTAATTCCCATGTGCGAATACGATCTTTATATAAATTGTTGGCGTTCATCTTTTCGATACTCAGTGAAGCGTCGGAGTTGTCGTCCCAACGGCGACACAAATAAACTACTTCGTAAACGCGCCCTATTTGGTAATGGCGCGAGATGTTCAAACCGAGGGCATAGTCTTCGCCATAACTCGTATTGGGAACCTTCACTTGACGGAGCAGTGGCGTGTAGAAGGCTCTGGGTGCGCCTAATCCGTTAATGCGGAGTGCATTGTTCCGTCCGTTCTCGGGAGTCCACTCTTTGTGGTCGATGATACCCGGAGCAATCATGTTCATATTGAAATCGGTCATCATGTAAGTTCCTACGACCATACCGCAGTTTTGGGCATAGAATGCATCGATCATGGTTTGCAGGGTATTTTCGTTGTTGTATACATCGTCGCTGTCTAATTGTACGGCAAATTTCCCGCATTTGGAATGATGTACGCCCATGTTCCAGCAACCGCCTATACCTAAGTCATTTCGTTCGGGAATAAGATGGATTACTCTTTCGTCGCCGGCAAAGCGATCGATAGCCTCCGAGGTTCCATCGGTCGAGTGGTTGTCGATAATAATCAGATTGAATTTGAAGTTCGTTTTTTGTTTCAAGACCGAGTCGATGGCATCGGCAATGGTGCGTACACGGTTCCGTACGGGAATGATTACCGAAGCCTCGTATTCGAAATTGTCGGCGTTGAATTCGATCTTTTCGAATACCGGTTCGAGATAACCGCCTATTTCTTTCAAGTGTTCGGTACATGCGGCTTCCATTTCTATTTGTACGCCCCGATTTTTGGGATTTACATAATCGAATATTTTCTCTCCGCTTTTTCGGGTATCGTTTTCGACTTCGGAATAGAGATATTCGTTAATGTGTACTAACGATGTTTTTTGAGATAATTTCAGACGGAGGTCGTATAATCCGGCAAATTGGAAATCGGTTTTCATGCGGGCAGCTGCATCTTTGAGTGCTTCGGCGTTGAATAACAGCAGGGAACCGAAATTAAAATCGTCTCGCAAACTGCCGAACTGATAGTCGATGACCGGGGCTTTCTTTTGTTCACCGTCGATTACATGGTAGGAATCGGCATATACCATACCGGCTTGGCTGTCTTCGGCGATGTGAACCATACGTTCGAGTGCGAAGTATCCTAACTCTAATGTGGTGTGTTTCGTATAAAGCAATGTGAAATCGGCATCGCTGTACGCTGCCAAAAGTTTCATAGTGGTTGAGGCATTGAGCGACGGAATGTCCAGTATTTCACAACCTTCTATTTGCTCTTTGCTTTTTTTCGAAGATAGCAAATATATGTTCTTCACATACTCGCAGTTGCGTAATCCTTTGATGGTTTCGGTAACTTGAACTTTACCAGAAAAAGGTATGAAACAGTTTATTGTTTTCATAGGGAAAATTATTTGTGTTTGTTTATTTTATAATCGATTACCAACAATCCTATTTCACCGCCGGTGGCAGTAAACAGGCATTTGTTTTTAGAGAGCGGTACGAGTGTACTGATGAGCGAATTACCCACTTTGTGTTTCCAGAGTACTTTGCCTGTGTGGGCATCCAACCCGAACATCAATCCGTTTTTGGTACTGCCGAAAACAACACCCTCTTTTTCAACCGGCATGGACGGGGCGTGCTCATATCCGAATCCGACATTCGAAGCCCATATTTTTTCAGGGAAGTTGGTAGTGGCAGAGTAACATACGACACTGTCGTTCATGGTTTTACTGTAAATTCTCCGTTTGTCTTCCGACAGGCCGACGGTCTCACGTACCATCGATTCTTTGGTTCTCCATACGGTTTTTCCGGTAGAAGCATCGATAGCTGTCAATGCTCTTTCGGGGTCGGCGATGAATACTTTCCCATTTGCCGCCACGGGCCAAACGGCCGCTGCCGAATAGAATCTACCCGGTTTCCCTTCGTGCCATTTCCAAACTTCTTTTCCTGTTTTCTTATCGAGGGCATAGAGGTTTTTATCCCATGCTCCGAATATCACGAGATTGTCGTAAACGAGGGGTTTGGTTTCTATGTAGCCTTCTACGCCGTCGTAACTCCAAACGACAGTTCCCGATTTGATGTCGATTGCGCGAAATTTGTGGTCGCTGCCTCCGATGTAGGCGATTCCGTTTCGTATGGTAACTGCTCCCAATACGGGTGCTTCGGTGTTTATTTTCCACAACAGTCGGCCGTTGGATGCATTCAGACCGTATATATTCATGTCGGCAGAGCCGAATACGACGACGTTTTTATCGGCGGCAGGTGTCCCTATGATACGCATATCCGATTTGAAACTCCACAGTTTTCGGCCGTCGGTGGCCGAGTAACAGGAAATGGCCCCGGAGTCATCGCCTACGTAAACTTTTTTATCCCAATAGGCAGGTGAGGAGAATATTTCATATCCGCTTCTGACGAGCCATTGCTCCGAAACTTGCGGGAACTCTTTGTTAACCGAGTAATCAGGACGAGGATAACCGGCATTGCTTTTGGGATAATTCATTCCGGTCATGGAGTATGCTCCTTTACGGGTAGGGACATTACCTATTTTATGCTCGTAAATGAAAATAGAATCAGGGGTGACTTCACACAGAGAGTATCCGCCTGTTTTCTCTTTGGCTCTTAGGTTCGACCGGCACAGAATACCGGGGATACCATCGTATTCCAGTTGCATATATTTGTGGTAATGCCCGCCCATGACGAGGCGGATATTGTAGGGGCGTATGGCATCGGTAACGTCGTACCAGTTATCTACATCGCCCGGTTGTAGGGGGTAGTGAGTGATAAAGATTACGGGTTTTTCGTTACCGGTTTTGTCCAATTCCGTTTTGATCCAGTCGATGTCCTGAGGCGCTACGTGACCGTCGGCCATTCGTATGATGGGGCCTGAATTTACTCCCATGAATAAGATACCGTCATGTTCGAATTTGAATCTTTCGTTTCCGAATACCCTTGCGAAATCGGTTACTCCCGATTCACTCCATTTCGTTTCATGATTACCGGGAATGATATGGTATTCGACATTCAGTCGGTCGAGTAGCGATTTGACCACTTCCATCGATTGACGGTCTCCTATATTGGTGATGTCGCCCGATACAATGGCAAATTCAATGCCCGGAGTATCGTTGATTTGGTTTACCGACCGGGCTAAATCGTTGTAAGGGATAGAATCTCCGGCGGTAATGTGTATATCGGTGAGAAATGCGAATTTGAAGTTTGCGGCTCTACTACCGATAATGACAAGCAATAAAAGCGAGAGAGAAAGATAAATTCTTTTCATAACTTATTGATGGGTTATTGTTTGGTCGAAAGATGATAGAATGGCATTCATCAGCTCATTCCTTTGTTTTTCCGTTTTGATGGTTTCGAACGGGTATCCTAAAATGCATGTGTTATAACGCTGTCCCCGATAGAAGATTCCGGCGCCGATGTTGTTTTCTCCGTATCGTTGTATGGTATAACTTCCTTTTCCGAAAGGCTCTATCCCGTCGGGCGATTCTACCGCATAACAATTTTCGTTGAGCGTATTGTGGTATTCGACATGGAGCGTGTCGAATGCAGGGAACGGCGAAGCTGCGGGTTTCACCTGTCCGCTGACCGAGGCTTGTCCTGTTCTCCAAGTATAGTGCAAGATTTCATTGGCAAATCGTTTGTCGGTTTCATTCACATCTCCGTTGTCCCATAAATCGGTAGCGACGTAGGCTCCTGAGACGAAGATGTTTCCTCCGTTTTCACAATAGTCGGCAATGATCGTTTGCAGGGATTCGGGGAATGTTTTAAATGCTCTGTCGGTGACACCTCTACCTATTTTCACTTGTTTTTCTTTTCCGAGAATGAGGTCAACGATACGATAATCGTTCAAGGCGACGAGTTGGTCGGTCATAGCTTCGTCGCTTGCCGATAGGAAAGAATATCCGGCATTCGTTATGGCTAGGCCGTGTATATACGGATAGTCGAATGTGTTCCCGGCGATGACGCGGGTTTCATAGTCGGCACGACTGGCTCCAAATCCGGGAGCATCATCGTCTATCCACGGGATATTTCGTCGAAACTCATATTGTTCGCCGATGAAACTGATGTCGTAGAGGTAAGGCACTCCGAAGTCCTTGCGTGTGTCGAAGCCTGCCATGAGGGTGTCTATTTCGAAACTGTCGGGTGCACTTATCCGGTCGAATCCGTTAATAACCATGACCGTGCCTTTTTCTTGCGAGCAGCGACAAAGCGACACCGTTTCGGAAGGGAAACTTTCTCCTCCCGAATTTACGGCTGTGACTTTGAAGCTATAAATCGAATCGGGTATTATACTTTTCGTGTATGAAGTGTCCGATACAAGTGTGCCACTGTCGAACGCTCCGTTTCCGATTCGGGTGTAGACGATATATTTTTCGGGAGTGGCCGTCGGTTCCAACGGATCTTCGACGGCACGCCATGTCAGTTTTATTTCGTGCGTCCCGATGAACTCCGTTCTCAGATGATTTACCGGCAGGGGTTGTACCTGATATTCATAGTCGTTTTGTTTGGCGATAAATTTTAGAATACCCTTGTATATGGCTCTGGAAACCAAAAATCTGAATCGTGGGTCGAGCCCGTAACGCATGTCGGCGAAATTTTGGTGAGACAGCAATTCGAGGAGCATGGTAGGGACTTCGGGTACACGGGCTTCGAAATAGGATTTGTTCCACATGCCTCGGCGGTTCCACTCCGGTTCATAAGTCTCTCGTATGTCGTCGGCGATTTGTGTCAATACGACATCGGTGAGATAACGAGAAACTTGTCTGGGAGTGTTTTTCCCATAGGTCTTTCTCCCTTTTCCGGTAAAATAAATTCCTAAGCTCCCGATTATCGAGTCGTTTTTGGTTGTGCCCGCATCGGAATGGAAAGCGAAAGCGAGGTCTAAGGGAACGTTCAATCCTGAACTGTCGGGCAGTATGTCCGAACCTCCTGCCAGATAATTGACCCATTCTCCCCGGCATTTGTAATCGTCGGTATAGTCGTTTTTCCCTTGACTGGGGGAATAGACTTTTTCGGGGAATCCCGCCCATTGTAGCCAATAGCGGGCGGCTTCGGTGAAACGGGGATAACCGCTTGTCGTATAGGAATAGTTTATCGATGAATTTCCCGGATTTTCGTCGATGTGCGAATCGTCTACTCGTCGGGCGATATTGCCATATCCGCCTCCTATTTTCACCGCATCGGCCGTGACTGTTTTTCCATTTTTTCGGGAAAGATTGCTGAGTTCTACATGGGCGTTTTCACCTTTGGCGAAATCGAAATGTCCTAAATATATCCATGTGCCGCCGCCCATACTTTGATTGACTTTGAACTGTGTTTTTCCGCCTTTGTGATATACGGTGTATAAAGCGTCGTCGGTACTGTTTTTGACTGTGCGGTAGGCGATATAAACTGCATATTTCCCGGTTTGGGGTATCGGAGCATACCAATGGGCCTGTATCTCTTTCCGGGGATCGGTCGTGGTTTTTGTTTGTCTGAAACTTCCGTCGTCGAACGGGTTTCGAGTGCCGGTATAGACCGAGACTGTATGGGCGAATCCTGTGCCGCCGTTCTCCCATTTTACCTTTTCGGTTCCTGTTTCGAAATAAGTATCGGCATTGTCGTTGTCTGCAATGAGTTCGTGCCGGTTCGTATCTCGTTCACGAGGAGAAAATACATAGGCTCCTGCATTTTGAAGCATGGGGGTTAGGAACGGCATGACGAAACTTTGGGTGTACAGATCCTCTACGGTTTCGAAAATCCGGGCACGTTGCCATTCCCATCGGTTCAAGGATTGTTCGAAATAGTATCCATGACTTTGCCATAGAGCGATATGTCTGTTGAGTAAACCTTTTGTAGGAAGGTAGTGACATTTTATTGGGCTGACGATCGGTCGCTCGCAATGAATTTCGAATCTTTTGCGGTTGTCGGCGAAAGGAATCAATTCGCTTATTTCATAGCCACTGGTAAGAATGAAAAGTTTTTTCTTTTTCAAGTCCGGAGGTAAAATAGAACGTATGGTGTCATAGGCTCGTTTAACGAGTTCCTTTCTGAATGGAAGATAAGAAAACTCATCGTTCATTTGAACGACAAGTTTGTTGCCCTTTTCTAAAAGAAGCGTATCTAATTTTATTTCACCGATGGCTAAGTGTTCGGGTTTTAGAGAAACAAGTGCTTCTTCGACAGTCGTTCTTAGGTCGCTATGCGTTTGTGAATGGATTGATAGTGAGCTTAATAAGAAAATTATAAATGATAAAATATATCGGTTCTCTTTCATGTTTTTCGAATGGATAAACTTCGGTTCTTGTTTTTTGTCAATCTATTTTCTCTTTGTTAGAACTTTTTACAGCGTTATTTTAGGTGCTGAAAGTTCATGAGTAGATACCTCTCTACTATGGTTCATACAAATATAATATATGTTTTTGATTCGAGAACATATATTTAGTATTTTTTAATATGAATTCATCTCTCTTTTTTACAAGAAAAAAATATGCAGAATCTGTCGATACGATCCTGCATATGAGTATAAATCGAAATAATGAGATATCTTTACCCGTAGATCGAGTGATATTCGATGAGTCCCTGCATAGGGCTTTTTCCCGTTTTTTCTATATTCAATCCGAAATCCTTAGCTACCAAATCGAGAATATCGGCGTAGGTATAGGCCAAATTACCCATGAAATAAACCGGATATGATTTATAGTCATATTGGATAATGTTTCTTTGGAAGAATCTCATCAATTCTTCATAGACTAAATTGAAAGCATATTTGTTGTCCAAGAAATAGGAGAAAGTAGAAAGCGAACGGTTGGGGAAAGGGTGGTTATATATGGAGTCCATAATCTGGTCCGGAGTAACTTTGAATTTTTCATGAAAAGCATCGCAGAGGTCCTTTGGAGTAAGGTTCTTTAAATAGTCACTTAAAAAACGTCGTCCCATAGCAGCCCCACTGCCTTCGTCTCCTAAGATATATCCGGCGGAACGTACGTTTTTAATGATACGTTCTCCATCGTATAGACAAGAATTCGAACCGGTCCCCAAGATACAGGCTATTCCCGGTTTGTCGATTAGCAAACCTCTGGCGGCAGCCAATAAATCGCTTTCCGCCGAAATGGGTGTTTTGAACTGTGCTACTAACGAGGCTTCGAGTATGTTTTTCTTATCCAGATTGGCACATCCGGCGCCATAAAAATAGACCCGTTCCCATCGTTTCTTAAAAAAAGTTTCCGGTAAATTGAGACGGATACTGTGGCTTATTTCCCTTCTCGTTTGGAAAAAGGGATTTATTCCTTCCGTAAAGCTTCTTTCCAAAACATTTTTTCCATCGACGAGAACCCATTCTGTTGTCGTGGAACCACTTTCTGCTATAACTTTCATAAATAAAAAATCTTGATAGATGTGCTTTCTGGCATCATTCAACTCTTTATAAAGATAGAACAGACGGCCGTAATGAAAATTAATTTTCGTATCGGCGAGTGTCGTTTATCTTTTATGAGAATAGTGCCGTTCGAAAGTAGAAACAATGTTAGCATCGATTTTACTGAGGCACAACCTATTTCTGCATCTTATGCAAAGATAAAATATCTTTCTTCATTTTCCAAATAGAATACTTATTTTACTGTAAAGTATCAAAATTCTGTTAAAAATAGTACGATAAAAATACGGACGGTAAAGTACAAAGCAGATTGTTTATACTTTATCGCCCGTATATTCTTAATCCTTTGTCAATGTACAATCAAAACCGGATAACAGAACTCTTTTCCTTCGGTCTGTATTTTCAACAAGTACGTTCCTGAGGGAATGTTCGAGGTATCTATCGTTGTTTCCGAACCGGTAGCGATACAGCTTCCCGATAGGCTGTACAGGGTCCATCGTTGTACGGAGGTGTCAGACTGAATTTTTAATATATCGGAGGCCGGATTAGGATAAACATTTACGGCTTTCGATGTAGCGATAAAGTGAATGTCCGAGGAGGTATATACCAGCATATTGTCTAAGAAGAAACTACCCGATTCGGAGAAGAACGGTTTTGTTCTCGTTATCTTTATACCGCTTATGCGATAGTTTTTTCCCGGATTCAGCTGGTCCAAACGGGTTTCTCGGAATTGCCAGCCTCTGAAATCGACATTCGTCAATAAAATCTCTTGTGTATCGTTCTCAGAGGATAGTTGCAGCCATATTTCGTCGCAAGAAAGATCGCCGTAAATGTGCATACCGATAGTTTGGGTATTGTCGACCACAGTGGAACTTCCGAATGTATCGGCTGTCGTGAATACGGCGTGAGCTTCGTCTGCATTGAATGTGTATGTGAAATTGTAAGATGCGCTACCGAACAGTTTTTGAGCGGTAGAGCGAATCGTTTTTGCAGTGGTTGTCCCGATACTTTGGGCCGCATCGAATGTAATCATGTCGGGAGTTTCGAATTCCTCGACGGCTGTTTCGGAGCGGCTTACATCTCCGGCGGTAAAATTGATTTCGATGGGGTCTACGATCGCTATATTTTCCACATCGTGCAACGAGGCATCTATTTTCAATTTATAATTTTGTCCTTGTTTCAAATCGGCAGCTGTGGTAAAATAATAGTTCCCGTAGGAGTCTCCTAACTGGTTGTATTTGGCAGAACGCAAGTTGATGCTGACATCGTTTCCTTCATTATCCTGTAATTTGATGAGGTCTCGAATATTGACAGGGTCGAGAACATTATCGAATCTTACTTCGATCGTCGGTTTCGGATAGTGTAGTACCGCTCCTTCCGAGGGGCTGGCTGCCAATAGTTTCAATTGGTTTCTTCCCTGCGTTAAGAACGTGAAGGAAAAATCTTCGGCCATAGACATATTACCCGGGTGTTTTGCACGTTTGTCGAGTTTTACGGTATATAGGGTAGCTACCTCGTAAGGACGAGTGGGAGTAAATACCATTCGGTACTGTGAATCTTCGAATGTAATGTTCCCTTCTACGGGAGGGTCGATCGAGAAAGCCTTTTGTACAGATTCCGTGTCCATATCCCAATTGAAATTCAAGACAATGGGAGTCGTACAGTTGATGCTGTCTGTTTCGTTTTCCATGACAGGGCTGTAAGAGGTGACTTCCGGTGCTGTATTTCTCACTCTGTCCATAGCCACATTGGTATAACTTATTGTATTGGCTGTCACTGTTACATCGATTGTCCGATCGTAATGGTCTTCCGCTGCGATTTTTAGCTGGTAATTACCCGGAGCGAGGTTTTTAAACATGTATACGCCGTTGTATAGGTTATCCGTCGTATAGGTGATATTGTTCGGCAACAGGGTTACTGTGGCTCCGCATAATGGCACTTGCTTGTCTCTTCCGTGTTGTACATACGATTCGGTACGGGTCATGCGGCTATCATAAATAACACCGGCGATATTTCCCGTTGTGAATCCTTCTGTGTCGAAGTATTCCATGACAGCTTTGGTGAAATGCCATGCTTCCATCCATTTGTAGTCCATGTTGAGCAAACGATATGTTTCGGGCACATAGTCGTGATAAGAACCTTCTGAAAGAAACCCGGTGACGGTTAATTTTCGGAGGACTCCCAATCCTGCATTGTTCCAGTCGGGATAGAAGTCAAAATCGCCCACGACATACTCTTCCGTTTGAGTCCAATAGGTTACTTGGTTTTCGATAAGGTGCTTGAACAGTATCTTTGCCGCTACCTTGTCCTCGGGCTTTACCGGATTTTCGGTATATCCTCTGAACAACATCATCGGGAAATTATCCCGGCGGCTCGTGCCGGTCGCATTGCTGTGTATGGAGAAAAACAGGTCGGCCTCCCATTCGCTGGCTTCCCGCCCGATGGTTTCGAGCCCTCGATCGTCTTCCGTCCGATTTAATACGCGAGACATCGCTACGGTAGCTCCCTGCTCTTGTAGCAGTTCTCTTAACATCAATCCTTTGTGCAGATTCGACGAGGATTCCCAAAAACCGAGTGTGTCGCCTTGTGCATACGGATATACGGCTACATTGCGGTCGTCCGAGTCATAACCGCCGTGACCCGGATTGATGTAAATTTTAAGTCCGGTCATATCTTTGGCTTGCAAGCCTAAACAGCCCAAGAAGGCAATGAGAATGATATAATATTTTTTCATGGCGATGAGGTTATTTCGTTACATTCAATTCCAACATAAAAAGTTTTCCTTCGACCGTGCTGTACACTATTCTGCCTGCTTCGGCCGAGGCCGACGGATTCATACCCATTTCGGAAGGAGATGTCAAATCGTGTACTTGTTTACTGTTGCAGTCTAACAATACGATTTTCGACGAAGTAAATTGGTGACCGTCGTCGGTCGCTTTCATGGCTGCAACGAAATCGTTGCCATACCACGTAGGGGATTCGTAGTCGCCCAGTTCGGCAAGTATGTTACCCTGCATATCGAGTACAACGGTTCCTACGCCTATGGCATAAGTCACGATTTTGGATCCGTCGGGCGATACGGCTGTCCACAAATAACTTTCCACTTTGTCGCCGTAAGGACGTAATATGCGGGTGCTTTTACCGTCGCACACGATTATTTTTCCCTCTTTGATGATGGAATAGACATAGTTCCCGCTTATTTGAGAGCCTGTACTTTTCATAAGTTTATTGTCGGCCACTACTTCCATACCGCCTGAGATGGCGACCGGACGTTTCAAATCGCGGGTTGGGGCGATAAGTTGTTTTTCGGCTTTCTCGATCAAGTTATATTCTTTCAAAGATCGGTGAACACGTCCGTTTATGATGCTTTGCGGCCGATAATACACCGTTGAACCGTCGGTGCTGAAAATCGGGTCGAACCCGGCTCCCTCGGCAGTAGTGATAATCTGGGTTTTCCCTGACGCAAAATCGTATGATTTTAAGCCGGAAAAATTTTCAGAGGTATATACGATTCGATTCCCGTCGGGACTAAGTATCGGATAGAAGGCCGATTGTCCGACCGAAGGGGTTATCTCGTAATGTTTGGTAACTTTTACATTCTGTCCCGATAGCGATGCGATACATGCTAGCAGGATTATGGTTAAATTTACTCTCATGGATTATAATGAATTAAGTTATTGAATAACGATTTTGCATACATGGGTCCCTAGCTCATTTTGCACGTTCACGATGTATACACCCGGCTGTTGGTCGCCGATGTTTACGATTCCTGTTTCGTCGAGTAGTTGTTCCAGTATCAATGCCCCCACTCGGTCGTATATGCGTATCAACGAACCGGGAACGATGTTCTCTCCCTGTAAGAAGAGGGTATTGCCCGTTATCGGATTCGGGTAGACGACCATGTTTTTGTTACCGGCCACCGTCTCGTCTATTCCGCTTTCTATGCCGTTATAGACCAGAGAGAACTCTTTGATATGTATCTTATAGGCTTGTCAGCTATTCGTTCCGGTCGTGTTGATATAGAATTTGATATAATTCAGAGAGACGGGAAATCCTCCTCTGTTGTTTTTTCCGGTGATATCGGACAGAGGAATGCTGATGAGATAATCTTCATTGACTGTTATTCCTTCGTATTCGAAATACTGCTCTTTGTCGCCATTGGCTTTGCAGGCTATTTGTATTTTCGACACGGGTATCTCGCTATTGATTAGCATGCGCAAGGTATCGGGAATACTGTAAAGAGTAATCGCTTTGTCCATTTCTACGTATGGGAGTCGTCCGGTTTTGTAAGTGAATCCCAATATGGCCTGATTGTTCCCCGAAGGAGTAACGGTGGCATCGGTGATGGAGCTGATGGATTTTGTAGTCCAGCCGGAAAAATCGTCGGCCGGGATTTTGGGGGATTCCGGTATTTCGACGGTTACCTTCATGTTTCCGGAGAAGTTGCCTATGCTGCCGGTAATGTTCGTCGTTCCGTTTTTTATTCCGGTCAATATTCCGTTTTCGATTTTGCAGACAGTCGGGTCTTCGATACTCCAAGACAATGACGAAGGGTCGTATGTGAACGTGTTTTCGCCGATATGAGAAATGACTTCGAGAGAGTAGGGGTGAGCCTTGTCGGCTATGATTTCACTGTTCTTCATGACGATATCCGCTTCTTTTACAGTTACCTTTATTTTTCCTGTCGCTGTTCCCGAAGTGACGTGAAGGTAACCCGAAGTCGCATTCGGCGAGGCATAGAATTTTTTTCCGTCCGAAGAAATGGTTCCTAACGAGGCATCGCAACTTAATGTAAATTCTTGCACATCGGTATCGATCAATACGCCGTATGAGTTGTATCCCAGAATAGTCGGCTCGAAACAAGAGTAGGAAGGAACTTCCAAATTGTAATTATCGAAAGCAAGGCTGTTCAACGTGTTGTCTTCGGGAGCGTTGGTGAAGATCATGAATCCGTTCGATACCGGACGTTCCTTTCCGTCGGCCGGGTTGTTGACGAGCTTGCCTCTCAACATCATCTGAGCCGATCCTCCGGCATCCATGTTGGCCACGTTCCAAGCTCCCGCTTGTTTCAGTATGTAACACATCGTCGCCGTGTTTGTCCCTACCGAAGTGCTCGACTTGTAATCGATAACGATCAGATAGAGTGTCTTTCCGTCTTGCGACATGCCTATGCCCGAGCGTGAATAGGTTTGTGAGTTATATGCTTCGTTTTCGTTTCGGGGAGTCAATTTCCCTTCCCTCATGACGAGAGCGTTACCGGTGAGCATTTGCTCGGCTATGGGAATCAGATTGTCAGTGCGGGTAGTAAGTTTTGTATTTATCTTTACTTTATCGCCGACATTCATTTGGTTTAGAAACTCTGCTCCTGTTCCGTTTCCCGAAAGAGCATATTCACCCTCTTCGAGTTCGGTTCCGCCTTTGCTTTGCACGATACGGGTTACGACGCATTCCACGTCCTTGTTAAGCCCCCACGATGCTCCCTCGATGGGCTTGATGAGTACATCGGTTCCGTCGATGTCGCTGGTCGTTTGTCCGGTAAAGTGGTTGTAAAGTACAATTTCGTTTTCATTGCGGATACGGTTCACTTCGGCGATGTCGAAACTTTTTTCATTAGCGGCGTTTATGACTTTCGCCTCGAAATTCATGTCGTCGATCCACATTTTTTTGTCTTGGTCGAGTACGACGAATCCTATCTCCTGCAATTTCTCTATTTCGTCTCCTCGTCCGGCTCGGTTCCAGCCATTCGGTTCAGTGGCTATTTCTCCGTTCACTATACAACCGCTGTGCGGTTGTCCCAGCAGGCGGTCGTCCATATTTTGTCCTGAAACAATCCAGAAGTTACCGTTTATCGATCCGATGGATTGATGTTCGGGAGTGGACAATCGGGTATATGCCGAGGTCATGGCCTCGGTACTTCCGGCATGGTTTTTCCCGATGAAAGCATCCACATCGTTATACGGATTGTTCAGATCGATAGTCATGGTATAGACGTCCAGTGGATATTCGGGCATGTGCATACGCACATATTGAACGCCCGGCCCTACCGTACGGCATTCCAGCGTGTCTACCTGTTTCTCCACGCCTGCGATGTTTATGGTTGCTTCGGCACTTAATCCGCATAGAGCAGATAAGGCGAAAACGAATAGTTCCTTTTTCATGATTTTGTGAATAAGTGATTTATTTGATAATCAGTTTGGCGACATCGCTTTTACCGTCTTTGTTGATGTTCAGCAGATAGTTGCCGGGTTGCAGGCTCGAAATGGGTATGGCTATGATTCCGCTTTCGCATTTCCCGTAATTTTTCGAGACGAGCAGTTTCCCGTTCAAGTCGTACACTTGTACCGATATTTCGGCCGGTTCTTCGATTTGCAGATATACGTCTGTCTCACCGGCTTTAACCGGATTAGGAAAAACTCGTAACGCGGATGCCAATGCAATGTTTGGGACGCTCAAAGTGACTTTGTCGTATACCAAATCGAAATTTTTGATGCGAATCTTATATTTTTGTCCTGCGGTCTGTGAGGAGGCATCCAAGAAAAATTTAAGATATTGGAACTGTACGGGGTAATTGCCGAGGTCTTCTTTATCGTCCAAGAAGTCGTTCATGGCGACTTCGTAGGTGAAGTCTTCGTTGGGGTTCACTGCGGGCCATTCCATGATTTGCGAGGTCGACATAAGTCCGCCTTTCATCGACATGGTTATTTTGGAACATTTGGTGTCGCCTGTGTTGAGCGTTATTCTGAATGTATCGGGGATACTGTAAAAGCTGAAAGTTTTAGCCATTTGTATGTAAGGCTGTCTGCCGCTTTTGTATGTGTATTCGAGGTTTGTTTCTCCATTCGCATGGGGTGTCAGAGCCACGTCGTTTATCGCCGAGATACTTGTGAGTTCCCAGCCGGAGGTGAACTGGTCGGCCTGTTGAATATGAGTTTGCGGTATTTCTACTTTTACCTTCAAAGAGCCGGTAAAATCATCGAGTTTTCCGGTTACAGTCGTTACGCCGTTTTTCAGACCCGATAAAACGCCGTTCGATATACCGCATATTTCCGGGTCGGCGACCTCCCATTGAGGGTTCGACGGATTCAGTACGAATTCTTTGTCGTCGATTGTAGCCGATATTTCGATGGGATACTCTTCGTATCCGTCCAAAATTACGGAGTCGAGACGCATGGCGAAATCGGTTTCTTGTATGGTTACATCTTTTGTCACCGATATGCCGTTGTAGGTTGCCGTGATGGTTCCGTGTCCCGGATTACCGTAAGCTACGAATGCATTGCTCTCGTCTATGTAACCTATTTCGGGGGAACAGGAAAGCGTATAATCCTTGAAGTCGGGGTTCACGATCAATCCGTATTGGTTGTATGCCGTCACTTGGGGGATAAACCGACAGTA
>ERZ773110.1731-NODE-1731-length-16293-cov-4.665969_pt1 | contig 16293 bp, 19 predicted proteins | sample MGYA00580568_ERZ773110 | MGnify/ENA primary metagenome ERZ773110 (study PRJEB29015, sample SAMEA2737870) | human gut metagenome | biome: human gut; feature: human-associated habitat; material: faeces | place: China | collected 2012 ... | reverse complement strand
AAATCTGTTTTTATTAACCATATTCTTCTCTATTCTTTGCTATTTCCATTTCAATCCATTCAAACTTATGTGGCAATGGTTTCTGTTTTTTGAATGGTCTATTTCGTTTGCATATTCTCATCCTTTCGTGTGTTTTGTATAAAAGTCAGCCGTCGTCGAAGAAAGACAGTCCTCATACCTCAGACTAACTTCCTCCGACTATGGCACGGCAAGAAAAATCCTTGGCGGTATGCCTTGAAATACTTCAAGACTATACAGCCAAGGACTTTTCTTTGTTTGCCGTGCTGACAACGGCTGATTTTTATAGCCACAACTAGCAGTTCCATTTTTTATCGCACAATCCAAACGACATGAAACAGTGGCACGCCACCCTTTCATGTCTTAGTAGTACGGCATGAAGAAAAGTGCTTCTTTTTGTCGGTTGCAGGCTAACCGATCAAAAGAAACACCATTCCTTGATTTGCCGTACAATTTTGTTTGCATACTCCACCGCAAGAAAGAAGTCATTGATGTAAACCTCAACGACCACTTTCATGCTTGGCTGCACAGCCTTGGAGAAAACCCGATGCAAGAAGCATGGACAAGCCATACTCTTCTTTCACCGGAATTTCTCTGAAGGCTGTGCCATTCTTGTATGCGATTTCCATTTTCCTAAAAACATATGCAAGACAGTAATTGTATCCATTTCTCAGAAATGAGTATGCGATAATCGTGCAGTCCAAAAACTTCCGTGAAGTTTCTATTTTCATTTGCCGCTCTGATTTTCTTTCCTCCACATGGTCTTTCCTTTTGGCATCAACCGTTATCGTGCAGGTGCAAAGGTATGGCAGCGGGCTTTGGAAATAAAAGGTCGAGCCTTCGGTTTTCGAAAAAATCTCCACACCGTTGGGTAGTATTTTTCCAAAAAACCTTGTATTTCCAGCCTCGCCGCCCTTGAAAGGCACCTGAAACGAAACGACCGATGCGACAGGAAGACGCAAAAAAAAATGTCGGAAAAGGGAGCGACAAAAAGGTGAAGAAACGAGAACTTCCCTTCAGTTCCTGGAACCGCAAATAAATTTAATTCAAGGCTATATGACAACAAACATCAACATAACACAGACTTGGTGGAGATTACTCTCCGCAGTCGGCTCAACCATCATCACTTTGGTGGCTTGGTTGGGATATATGGCTCTCTGCATGGTCGGTGAAGTCATATTGGGAATTGTGAAGTTCATCTTCGGCATCATCATTTCCATTCTTTCTATGGTGGTACTGATTGGAACATTCATTTGGTTATTGACACTTTAAAGTACAAGCGATATGAACAGAAGCATTGAAGCGATACCTACATGGGCACTCTGCTACATCATCAACGGCGATGCAAGCGGACTGACTGACGAGGAAATCCGTATGGTGGACGAAGCCATGCGCAAGAACAATATTGAGATAGTAAGTCCAAGATACAACGAGGACATGTGTACAGAACCTTACTTCAGCCATTATCCGTTCTTCGGACTGCCTACAGAAGTTGAGGACTGCGACATCATCTATCATGAGTAACAACCCCTTTAACAACATCAGATATGAACACTACAGAATATTTCAAGAGAACCATACAAGCCTATTTGGAGGAGCGTGCTATGGAGGACGAACTCTTTGCAGCCAAGTATGACAACCCCGACAAGAACATAGACGATTGCGTCACCTATATCCTTAATTGGGTACAGAAGAGCGGTTGCAACGGCTTTTGCGATGACGAGATATATGGGCAAGCCATCCACTACTACGAGGAGAAGGACATCGAGGTAGGAAAACCATTGAACTGCCAAGTGTCTGTTAACCACCACATCGAACTCACAGAGGAGGAGAAGGCACAGGCAAGACAGGAAGCCATCCGCCAATATCAGCAAGAGCAGATGAACAAGATGCGTAACAGAGATATAGCCAAGCGCACCTCACAGAGAACGGAAACAGAAGTACACCAACCATCATTATTCGACACGTTATGAAACCAAGAACGAAATATCAGAAGCAAGTTGTAACCTCAAACAAGGGGTTACGACCTATCAAAGGAGCGCAAATGCAATGGGCATTCCGTGAGTGTCTTGACCACTATGCCTTTCAGTTGAAGCACGGACAGACCACCTGCATGGACTGCGGACACACTTGGACTACGGACGAGGATGCGGACAAATGTGTCTGCCCGAAGTGTAAGGCAAAGTTGGAAGTGCAGCGCACCAAGCGACAGAAGGCAATGTCTTCTACCTATTTCAGTGTACTCACCGAGCGCAAGGGACTACAACTTATGCGAGCATTTCAGATGAAAGCCTATTACCGCAAGGGACAAAAGGCAGACATTTATTGTTGGGAGGTGGCACGATATTGGATGAACGAGAAAGGCAAGGTGGAGGTTATGGCACGCAAGCGCACAATGGGTATTTATATGGACACGTTCTGCTACGACTCCGACATTGAACTGCGCAGGGACAACACCACCTATCAGCATATCGCCTCATTCCCAGTCTGTCCCGACATGAAAGTCATTCCTCAGATATGGCGCAACGGCTTTGACGGAGCGTTTCACGGCATCGAACCGCTTACATTGTTCAAGGCAATGCTGACAGACCACCGCATCGAAACGATGATGAAACAATGTCGTTACGGACACGTCCGCCACTTCATAGACCACCCACGGCACTTGGAAACTTGTTGGAATGCCTACAAGATAGCCAACCGCAACCATTACCTTATTACAGACATCGGCAAATGGGCGGACTACATCTGTATGTTGGTGGAAATGGGCAAGGATATCAGAAGTCCACATTACATTTGCCCCGACAACCTTGAAGCCGAGCACGACAGAATATCCGAGAAAATCAGAGCAAAGAAAGAAAAGGAACGCACCGAGGAGGAGATACGCAAGGCATTGAAAAACGAGGACAAGTTCAAGGAAATGAAGAGCCGTTTCTTCGGTTTGATGTTCACGGACGGCAATATCGTGGTGAGAATGCTTGAAAGCGTCAGGGAGCACGTTCTTGAAGGTAAGGCGATGCACCATTGCGTAGGCAGCGGTACAAACTACTCACTCAATCCCGACTGCATCATCTTCTCAGCAAGAATAGCCGAACAAAGGGTTGAGACCGTGGAGTTTTCACTCGAACAGATGAAAGTCGTACAATGCCACGGACTACAGAACAAGGACACCGAGCACCATGCCGACATCATCAACTTGGTGAACAGCAATGCAAGACTTATAGAGCAACGAATGGTTGCAACGACATAACACCACATTATTATAATTTAGGCAGAGCGATGAAAATTCGTTCCGCCACTTTCTTCATGAGCCGAGGAGCGGAAAGAAAGTGGCAAAGAACCGTTTTTTCCTTATCTGCGATGCTTGCAGAATAACAAAGGACAGCCCAAATCAAAAGGACTGTCCTTTATTCATAAATCGTTTTTTCTGTTCCTTGGGAGATAGTCCCATCTGGCGATTGACACTTTTGCTTACTAATGCGGCATGATGCCGTCCTATGGATTCAGTGGCAAGCTGAGATTTTAGCCGTAGTCTTTCTTTTTCATTGGCGTACTCTTAATTTATTGTCAGAGGCGATACGACTTGAGACCTTCATCGAATGCAGCCTTGATTTCGGCTGCATAGGCATTGAAGTGTTCGTTGATGATGTTATCCACATAACTTGCAATGGAAATCTTTCCCTTGCCTACGATACTGACAAATTTAGTCACACGCTCATGAATGTCCTCGCTGATGCCAACATGTCTGCCATATCTTGCGGTAAAACCTGCATTTGCCATGAACTTACCGACATACTGCTCAGCACGCTCTTTCTCCATTCTGTCGATTGGCTCAAATTCACCCACATCATAATTCTCATATGCTGCATCTTCATCAAAACACTCCTCCTTGTCGGAAATAGTTGACGATGTACGGTCTTGAAATGTCTCTTCAAGACCAGCGTCAATCTGTTTCCCAGCTTCCTCCATTGTCTCTTCATAATTTCTCATGAAAGCCTCATACAACTCCTTGGCATCTGTCGAAGTGAGTTGTCCTTTACCACAGTTTTTTGTTTTGTCTGCCATAATCATTCTTTTAATTGTTATACAAATTCTCTGCTATTGAAATACTTGTTGACTATTGAAAATCCAACCTCAACAGTTTTTGTCAGATACCTGACATATGCAATTCCATCAACGCATCTATTTTGCGTTTAATAATCTTTGAGCGTTCTGCGATTTCAGCTTGTAGCTTTTCGCTGTCCATTTCCGAGAATATTTTGCCCACATGTGCAAATCTATCCTTTGTTGCATTGTTCTCTTCTGTTCTTTCCATAATTCTCCTTATTAAATTGTTATACAAAGTCGAGGATATTAAAGTCCTCTATACTGTCTGGCACCTTAAACTCTTTCTTTGGCTTGGAAATCTCTACAATCTTGTGAGTTTGCAAGTAGAAGGTGACGTAATCATGGATGTTCTTCTTGCACTCCTCGCTGTTTTCCATGAATTTCTCATAGAATTGGTTGCCATCCATCTCATGGAAAACCTTGCCTGCATGTCTTTTCTCCTTGTCCGTTGCTTTCGGTGCCTTGACGGTATTCACAGCTGCGTCAATGTCCTCAAAACTTGACCCTTTGGCTTGTGGCATATCGGCATCTTCCTTATTGTCAGAATATTTCACACCAATATCTTCTATGCGAACATTCGTAAACACATCATCAAGCTGTTCGTCAGGAATCTGGGCCGTGCTCTTTGGCGAATCCTCGAATGTCACGTCATTCTCTGATACAGGCTCTGATTCAGTTTGCTTCTGTTCAGTTTCTTCTTTCTTTCGCAACTGAGACACCTTGAAAAGGCTTTTGCCAACAAGCGCCATAGGGTCGATGGGTGGCTTTTCCTCTTCTTCCTTATTGTTCGCAACTTCAAGGAGTAACTTGTTATAAAAATAGATAGTCCAGACATTGAATGCAACCAAAACTATCATGAATATACTTTCCATTGTCATGCTTATTCCTTTTTATGTGTCATACATTCCAGTCATCTATCTCTTTTCTCAGCAAGACGTTGATTTCTTCCTGGTTCTCTTCAAGATGTCTCTCAAGAATAAGGTCGATATAACCACCAACTGTCAACTCATGCTTTGCGAGCACACTGACTATTCTTGAAATTCTCCTGTGTATCTCACGGCTGATATAAACGCATTGACGAGTCTTTATCTCGTTTCGCTTGAAGAATGCCGAATCGTAACTTTCCGAAGAAGCCTTGGGAGGCTTGCGTGAAATTGGCGACTTATCGGTCTGCGAGCATTGGGACTTCCAGCCAACCTCTTCTTTCTCTTCGGTATCTTTCACTTGGGATTGGGAAGCTCCGTCAAGAATGGATGCCGTTGTCGTGCCAATCTTGCTCTTGCCAATAGAGGCAATGAGCAGATTTTCATCTATTGCGTCAGTGTTGATTTTTCTGCTTACCATAGGCTCATGTCTTTATGATTTCACAAATCTCGTCGGACAACTCCTTGATGCCACTCCCTCGCAACAGGTTTGGGTCTGATGGAAAGATGGTGGAACGGAACACTGCCTTTCTGTTCTCCGACAGCTCTCTTCTGAAACGTTTGCTGTCTGGCAGTCGTGTGTTGAGAACCGAATAGTCGAGAGACTTGAACATACCTTCATATACATCATACAAACTCGTGCGTTCTCGTTTGTCAACCATTGTCCAAAAGAAAGCAAGTTTCTTGGTGACCGACCAACCCTGTGTCAAAAAGTTGTCGTGGAACAACTGCATGAAGCTCATTGCGCTTTCTACAACAAAGCGGTCTGCGCTGACGGGTACAAAGATGTAATCCATCTGAGACAAGGTCTTCATGACGCCCTCACTTTTGATAGTCCCAGGCATGTCAAAGAAGATGAAGTCAAGTTTAACCTCTGTTTCATTCAACACTGTCTCTGCGTCGTCAAGCGCATTGACAGCATTGCTTCTCGTTACGCTGAAGGACTTCTTGCCCAGCTTTTTGAAATGCTCACAGGCTTGCGCCTTGAAATAGTCGCTGCTTTTGATGAGTTCCAGTTCCTCGTCTCGCAGGTCTGCAAGGTTGTATTGTGGCTCGTCACAGTCTATGACCGCCACATTGTAACCCTTGACATTGTGAAAGTAGTTGGCTACAAGAGCCGTGATGGTGGACTTTCCTATTCCGCCTTTCTGTGTTGCGAACGCAACAAATCTTGTCTTACTCATATCGTTAACTTTTTAAATTGTTGATTACTCGTTTCTATGATTTCCTGCCAATTCAAAGATATGAACACTTTGATGTCCATGTCTATCGGTCATTGCTCCATTATGGAGACCTTGAACTGTTGCAATGCTTCATCATTTCCATACGACAGTACGACAGTGAATCAGTAAGTCTGTACGTCAGTGGAGCATCATGGATGCAAAGAGACGCTGCAATAGTGACAGACTTATTCGTTGCTGCAAATGCTTGTTTCATCATATTTTCAAATCATTAGTTCGATGTTTACGGCTGCAAAGTAACAACGCTTTTTCCGAAAAACAATGGTTTTCAAATCCTGTGGCAGCATGTTGCCGATAGTTGCAGTGGTTGTCTGGGGTGCATCTGTTCCAAGGGCGCTTTTTTAGCCGTAATTTTGCACCCGAAAGGCAAAGCGATGGATAGCGCATCCATATCGTTCCGAGAAGAACAAGGCTTGATATTCCGCAAAGGATTGGATTTCCCGAACAGCTTCCATTCGGGATGGGGATTGCTTCTTACAAAGGCTAATTCCAATCCACCCTAAGCGGATTTTTATGTCCTCAAAGACATAGCAAGGTATGTTTTGAGTTACTCAAAACCTTTGGAGTTACTCTCCAAAGACCTTGCCCTGCCGGGTTGGTAGCCTCTCCGAAGTCGGGCTCCCCATGTTCCAATCTGACGATAGTTTGTGCAATTCCATTATTGCCGCATGTACCACTTAATCCATTTTAATATGAACACAGAAAGAAAACGAGGGGGACGAATCCCCAAGCTGAACCCGAAGTCGCACCATGTGATGCTTCGGTTCGACGATAACGAGTGGATGAAATTCCTCGTCATGTATGAGCAGACTGATGTGAAGGCAAAGGCTGTCTTTGCCAAGGCACGCATCTTCGGCGAGCCGTTCAAGGTGCTGCGCGAGGACAAGACATTGGTGGAATACTACACCAAGCTTTCTTCTTTTCACTCGCAGTACCGAATGATTGGCAACAACTACAACCAGGTTGTCAAGGAACTCCGTTGTCATTTCTCAGAGAAAAAGGCGATGGCTTTGCTCTATAAGCTGGAGAGCTGCACCAGGGAACTGGTCTCTCTTACCCGTGAGATTGTTGAACTAACCCGTAAGTTTGAGGAAAGATGGTCGCAAAGATAAGTTTCGGAAGTTCATTGTATGGCGCACTGGCATACAATGGTGAGAAGATTAACAAGGAAGAGGGAAAGCTCTTGGCAACGAACAAAATCTTCGATGATTGTTCGGGAAAAACAAGCATCACCAACGCCTTGCGTGATTTCCAGCGATACCTTTCTCCGTACATCAGAACGGAAAATCCTGTCGTACATATCTCCTTGAATCCACATCCAGATGATGTGCTGACGGATATGGAGATGGAGAACATCGCCCGTGAATACTTGGAGCGCATGGGATATGGCAACCAGCCATACATGGTCTACAAGCATGAGGACATTGACCGTCATCACATGCACATCGTAACTATCCGAGTGGATGAAAACGGCAAGTGTTTGGATAGCCGATACAACTACCATAAGAGCAAGGCTATCACCCGTGACTTGGAGGAGAAGTACAACCTCCACAAGGCACTCCTCTTTGGCTACATTATGGATACTGCCCAATTAGACAAATAAAAAAGAGTGTCACGGCATTATATAGAAATAATGTCGTGACACTCTTTATCTATTTTTTTGGTAATTATCTATTTGCTTCAACAATTTTGGCAATTCTTACACTAACTTCATATAGTAAGTATAACGGAATTGTTACCAAAACAAGAGTCATCAAATCTGGAGGTGTTATAATTGCTGCAACAAGCATAATGACAATCAAAGCATGCTTCCTATATCTCGCCAATAGTTGTGAAGATATGAATCCTAATTTTGCTAAAAAGAACATAATTACTGGTAATTGAAAAACAATCCCCATAATGAATGTCAAAGTTGTAAACGTTTCAACATAAGAATCCAATGTAATGGTACTGCGAATATTTTCAGAAACACTATATGTACCCAAAAAACGGAATGAAATTGGAAACAATATATAGTAGCTCATGAGGACTCCTATTATAAACAATAAATATATTATTACAGCTACGCTTACCGAATACTTCTTTTCGCTTTCATAAAGTGCAGGAGATACGAATTTGAATAGTTCAAAAAGGATATAAGGCGAAGCTCCTAATACCCCCAAATACACAGATGTTGTAATATGGGTCATGAATTGACTGGACAAGTCTGTTGCGATTAAATCAACATGGAATTTTTCAAAATGGAAATCATAACCACATAACGATACGATATTCTCTATAAACGTATATGTGGTGAAATTGTATTCACTTGGGGCTAACAATATTCCCCAAGTGGTCTCCTTACAAAAGAAAACGATTACAGAGAGCGTGCCAGCAACAGCAATAATGCGAAATAACATTCGACGGAACACTTCTAAATGTCCGCCGAATGTCATTAAATTAGAATCATTTTCTTTCGTCATTTTTCAATTCATCTTTTGATGGATTCTCTTCTGACTCCTTCTTTTCTACTTTTTCATTATTAGGATTTTCATCGGTTTCTTTGGTGTCATTGACTCCTTTTTTGAACTCTCGAACTCCTTGTCCTAAGCCTCGCATCATTTCAGGCAGTTTCTTGCCGCCAAACAAGAGTAAGGCTATGCCACCAATAAGCAGCAATTCAGTAGAACCAATAAATAGCAACTGTGTTGCAAATAGTAAATGTGTCATCTTTATTCTGTTACAAGATAAATATTACATGTTTCGAAGTCGATTTCCCAATTAGCGCCTTCGACACTTTCCCTGTTATACTTTTCGCCCATACGATTCCACCAGTCTTGAAACTTAGCTCCTGTTTCGCCGAGATCCTTCACTAATTTCTCGTATAGAGCCTTGTTTTCTACAGTAAGAATTTGGGACAATTCGTTTAATCCATTTCTGCGTTCAAACAGTGCTAGGATTTCGTTTTTCTCATTTGTGGTCACCTGACCAATTGTTTTTTTGTTAGCATAAGCATTATTATTTATTATTGTAGTTACTTTTCATCTGAAAATACTCTTGCGCTCTAACTTGATATGGTACAGTCAACAATGAGGTCAATATACATATCCTCAGAAAATGAATGGACTCAATCTTTATATGAAAAGACATTTCTCTTTAAATTATTTACAGAATTTGCATTCTTGTTTATAAAACCTCCCATCACCTCCACATGTTGGGCAAATACCAACCGATTCATCAGGTCCTCCATACTTTCTTGGAACACATCGACCAGTTCCTTTACATTTTGGACAATTCCAATACCATTTCTTTCCTCCACAATGATCACATGAATAAATAATTCTGCGATCTTGTATTACAGATTTTCCTTTTTCTTCTGTAACTTCACGTTTAATCCAATTATCAAATTCATCATAAGCTAGATAATTGTACGATATAGTTTTCCCTTTGTGCTTTATCCTTATTGGGAAACCATTTTTCAGAAGAATATCATAGTTCCATAGATCTTTCTTATATAAACTATTTATGGCCCAATGATTTTTTGTTATTGTTATTGACCATGGTGTTCCCTTACAGATGTAAACGGAATCATTAATCTTTAAAATAGAATCCCCAATATTATATGAATGATAATGAGTTGATTCGATCCAGTTGTTCTTTATACCTTTTCTTTGAGCAAATGAAGATTCTGGAAATCCTTTTTTACGAGAGTTACACTGAATATTAATATTTGTGTCGGAATAGATTATGCTATCATGTATTTCTGTTAGATAGTAAAAATATATGTTATTACTCTCGGTCGTATATGAATGAGAATAACTTTTAAGTTTCCCTTCTTCAACAATATAATTACTAATTTTTCCAGAACCTTTAATCGGGTACTGACAATAAGCATTATGAACAATTGGATTAAACCAAGTAAAAATATCAGTTAATGCTTCTTCGACATAACTTCCTTGAGCGAATGTCGTAAAACAAAAGCCCATAGACAAAAAAATCACAATTATTCGTTTTATACCCATTCTTCTTTTGCGTTAAAAGGGTCAAGATAATTAATTTCTTTTATCTCTCTTCCAGGGAGGAACACACCTATTTTTCTTATGTCTGTCAATAGCTGCCAAGACGCATTACGTTCCAAGTGAGCGATTACACATTGTTTCATGGCTTGTATACTTAATCTTTGTTGCTAAAAATGTAACTTGGATTTTGAATCAATTTAGCATTACCTGCCAAAGCATCGTAAGGGATTGGTAGGTTTTTATGCGCAAAAGATCGCAAATAGCCATATGATACGAAATCTATTCCGTCTAGACAGTTATAACGAACCATATCGAACCATTCTTCATTATTTTCAGCACTTAGTTCGATATATTTGTGGCGAAATATTTGTAATAACAAATCCTTATTTTCTATCTGATTTGTATAATTTGGTTTATATCCTGCACGATTGGTTACGACACTTAAACATTTGCGAGATTCTGACAGATTATTCAGTCTTGCTTCAGCTTCAGCTTTTATTAAATAAACTTCTGCTAATCTGATAAAATAATACGGATTACAATCTGTTCCATTCACATTGTTTGTGTATTTTTTGCATAGGGTTTCGGACCCATCCTCCCATTCATCTGTTACATAGACAGATTTATACCTATAATCAAGTCCTTCTCCTGTTACAAAATTACCATCTTCTGCTCCGTCAACGAGTTCGTCAGCAATTGTTTGTAATGTATAACCAAAACCATTATAATAAAAATCAAAAAATAATCCTTTTGATATTGTTTCCTGAGGGTATGAAGTATAGATAGCGAACAGCAATTCAGGTGAATTATACGTATGTTGATAAATATCTGCATAGTTCTCCTCTAATTTTATAGAAATCTTTTCACTTTCTGTAAGAACTTCTTGGGCAAGTGTTTTTGCGCTTTCAAAATCGTTTTGATAGAGTTTTACTCTAGCTTTTATTGCTTTTGCTGCTAGTTTATTCGCTTTGCAATTATTAAATTCCTTTGAAGCCAATAATAAAGAAGCCTTGTCTAAGTCGCTATTAATAATCTCAAAACAGTCTTTTACTGAAGATCTTGCTTTACCAATATTGTCACTCACTGGAGTCTCATAAATAACGACTCCAAGCGCCGAATCTTCGTTCCAAAACTCACCGAAAGAACGAAGTAACATGAAATATGCAATGGCACGGTTAAAATATGCTTCTCCTATTATTTCTTTTTTCCGTTCTTCATTTAATAATTTAGGCGTTGATTTTGGGAGATAATTAATTATGGTATTAGCTTGATTTATTATCAAATATAAATTGCTATAGTAGTCAAATACTAATGATGAACGTGGACTAACATCATTGATTTTAAATTCATATGCTTTTGGTACAGATGAATTATTTGAAGTCCTTGTTAATAGAGACATACAATTTCTCATTTGGGTTATCCCATCACTACGCCAATGCTGATATAATCCATCAACAAAAGCTTCTGTCGAATTAGCATCAACAAAAACATTTTTATCTGTAAGGACATATTCTGGAGTAATGTCGTTTACAGACCCCAACTGCTCACATGAAGTTAATGCAAATAGGGCAATGCTATATATTATTGTTCTTATTGTCATTGTAAAATGTGCTTTAGATTAAAAATGCAAATTTAGTCCAATTGATATTGATTTACTTAATGGGTATGGATCTGTATTACGCCCCATATATGTAGCTCCAGGAGTTAAAGTTTCTGGATCTAACCCCGGCCAGTTGCAAATCGTGAACAGGTTTGTTGCTGTAAGAAATATATTTGCGCTATTGGCATGAAATCTTTGCAATATTTTATTGGGGATGTTATAGGAGAATGTTATATTTTTCATTCTCAAATAAGAAGTACTAAAAACATACCTATCGTTAACCTCACTATTCATATTATACAAGCCAGGTGCCAATCTAGCATATTTTGCTTCTTTTCGTTCTGGTGTCCAAAAGTTTCCATACATTTCAGGACTTACACTATGCGCCAGTAATGAATTGGCATCTTCTTGTAATTGTGTATAGAGAGCTTCTCCTCCATAAGAAAACTGTATCGTAAATGAAAGTGTAAAACTTTTATATGAGAATTGGTTAAACCATCCACCAAAAAAAGTTGGTTCTGGATTTACAATAATAGTTCTATCATTGTCGTCAATAATTCCATTGCCATTAATATCCTTATATAAGTAGTCGCCAACACCAGTTGTTGATTGATATTCTTGTTCATAAAGCTTCCACGCATTCTCATTTAATGCATCTATTTCCTCTTGTGATTGAACAATATGATCAATGACATATCCTTTGATTGTTCCTACAGGATAACCTACAATAAATGATTCTTGTAAGTCAGGACTTATCTGCGCATCATTAAGTTTGTCTATTACGCTCCTGTTTGATGACAAATTTAGTATCGTTTTCCAGATGAAATCCTTATTCTTGACAATATCTGCTCCAAACGAAATTTCATATCCTTTATTGGTTAAATCTATTATGTTGCCAAAGTAATAGTGCTGTCCCGACTCTGCGATATGTGGTGCAGGTGCTAACGCACCATCCGTTTTACGGTAATAAACGTCTATATTTCCATATATGCGATTATTTAAAAAGGCAAAATCAATTCCGAAATTGCTTTCTGTTGTTTTCTCCCATTTAATGCCTTTATTAGGTAGCATATCATTGAGCACAATAGAAGAATTACCAATATATTGTCCTTTCGAACTATAATACTGTCTATAAGAGAAATCATCTATATTTGTCGAACCTGTTTGACCTATACTTGCACGAAATTTTAAATTATCAAGCCATCTAAAATGTTTGAAGAAATTCTCTTGACTAGCTACCCAAGCAGCAGAAAATGCAGGGAAATATCCCCATTGGTTGTTAGGACCAAATTTTGATGAAGCATCGGCTCTGAAGCTAAATTCTGCGAAATATTTATTGAAACATCCGTAATTTAGACGAGTGAACCATGAATTTAAACCATGTTTTTGAATTATTTGGTTTTGTCCAGAACTCCATTTTGCTGATGCTACATTATTTAGAACTTCATCGTTGGGGAATCCTTCATAAGTCAGTGTTGTTAAAACATTTCTTGTGCGTTCTGTTCCATATCCCAATAGGGCATTAATATTGTGTTTCCCTGTATCAAGTTTGTAGTCTACTTGAAAATTCGCAGTAGATGTTTTATATATTCCATTCCAAAGAGTAAGTGTAGAAATTGGTGATTCACCTAATATAGATTGGTCTTGCTGCGTAATAATTGGTCGGAAATAGCTCGACTCATACTTGTAATTTGTATGTCCATAATCAGCCCTAAATTTCAGTCCCTTGTATATTGAAAATTCAGCATAAGCATTAGCTAATAATTGACTACTTTCATGTGAATTTTTCATATTCAACATGGCTACTGGATTAGGGGAGTATAAACCGTTTCCTCCCATCATACCGATTTCATCAATTTTATTATAATCTCCAGCACTATTTTTTATCGGCAAATCAGGTCTAACCACGAATGGTTGAGTATACCAATAAAACTCGTCTGACAAAGAAAAATTTCTTTTTGATTCTGAGTAACTGGCATTTGTTCCAATTTTTATACCTTTAGTCAAATCTGTTTCTAAAGATAAACGTCCACCATATGTGTTCAAATTATCATTCTTGTATATTCCTTCTTTATTTGAACCGTGAAATGAAACAGAATAAATTGTATTGTTAGATCCGCCTCTTACAGCTACATTATATTGATGTGTACCTGCATTAGTACGTTCTATTTCATCTTGCCAATCAATATTTTCGTTGCCAAAAGCATCTGATTTTAATCCTTCAAATTTTATACTCTCACCACCTGTATACGGATTCACGTCTCCCAACGTTGAAATATTTGCAAAATATTCCAATTGGGAATAATCCCATACGTATCCCTTGTTGTATGCGTCTATGCTATTGTTTATCATTTCTGAATATAGAGTTCTAAATTGAGAATTATTTAAAACCTTATATTTCTTTATTGGTCTAGCAATGCTATAGGAATACCCAAAAGATATTTGTGGCTTTTCATTTTTCTTTCCTACCTTTGTTCTAATCATTATAACACCATTTGCACCACGTGATCCATATATCGCCGTAGCTGCAGCATCTTTTAAGATGTCAATACTTTCAATGTCTGTAGGAGAATAACACAATAAAGGATTGAGTGAATTTGCTTCCACAAACATTGGTATTCCATCAATTACATACAGCGGTGCGTTGTTGAGGGTACTTGTAGTGAGATTAGGATAAGGTGAGGTCGTACCACGCACATTGATAGTTGGTGGTGCGCCAGGCTCACCTGTATTTTGAATTGACAACACACCCTTAGCCAATCCACTACTCAAAATATCTTGAATAGACATTGCTGTTGGGGCAAGCCGCTCAATGTCTGCCTTTCCAATTGACGACACACTCTTGGTCAACTGTTTCCTTGTCTGTGTGCCATAACCCACGACCACAACCTCGTCCAAATGCGTCGTGTCATTCAGCATATCCGTTGTTCTTTGTGCGTTGCTTGGCATAGAAAACAATAGAAGAGCCGATAATAAGTAAGTATCTCTTTTCTTAATCATATTACAAACTTTTGTTATTCACAAGTTTATCGTAGTCGTATCGCGCCACCCTTACTCTTTCGTAATAAGATAGATTTCACATTTGTCAAAGGTAATCTCCCATCGACCATTATCTGTCATCTCCCAATTATATTTACTAGCCATATTATCCCACCAATTTTGGAATTTAGTAGAAGTTTCTCCTAAATCTTTAACTAGTTTTTCATACAGTTCCACATTCTCGGGAGTTACGATTTTGGCAAGTTCATTCAATCCATTTCTTCTTTCAAAAATAGTCTGGATTTCATCCTTTTCTTCGGGTGTTACGTGTCCCACCAATTTCCTGTTTTGCATATGTATTTATTTAAATGGAAAATTAATATATTTATTCTCAAATTCATCCTGAGATTTACATGGTTCTACTTCTTTGGCTGCATCTACATAATATTCTGTTATGTAAAATTCATTCCTCATAGTCATTCCCCAATCAGGCTCACCTTCCCAGACAATTTTCTTAAGGGATAGACAACTAAAATCATCGCTATATTTAGCATAATAATAAAATCTAAAGTTATCTATTTCGTTATAGTATCTAAATGTTGTTGAATTTATCTTTTTCCAGTTTGTATCATGTCCTATATTATTATGTCTTATATTATAATATATATTATGTATATTCTTTATAGAATCAATCTCAACAAAAATGGTTTTACCAAGATATTGATTAGCGCGCGAAACAATATCTTGCTCTTTTGCATTATGTCGACTTGACACAGAAACCCATATACATTTCATCATACTACGTTCGAGACCCTCTGCACTTATAGAAACTACAGTGGTCATCAACGCCATTATTAATAGTGTAGTTTTTGCTATCATTACCATTCTTTGCGATTATCAAAAGGATCCAAATAGTCTATTGGAGGTATCTCAATATCAGAAAGACTATCATGTTGCTTCCTAATAGATTCCAATAACTCCTTGCTACAATTTCTTTCTAAATGCGATATGACACATTGCTCATGACTTGGAGTATTAACTTCTAATGTCGTTTTTTTGTTGAGCCATATGCATCTTCTGCATTGAAAAGCATCACATGTTCTACATAATGGAGAATTTTCCAATTTGTAAAGACTTTCATTTGGAATGTGTATCTCATTGCACATCTCTCCTAAACAGAAATCATATTCAGGATATTTACTTTGATGAGTTTTTTTATCAGCATAAAATGCTGGACATATATACAACAATCCATTAGGAGCAAGTGTTAAATGAGAAAAGCCAGCATTGCAGTTGTTCATTTTGTTTAAAATAATACGATCTGTTAGTAAATTCAATTGGACACTATCATTATTATTAAAAACGTCCGCTAATTTATTAACGCGAGTTCGAGATAATATTCTAAAAAGTAAAGAGCAGAAAAACATCCA
>ERZ773110.1702-NODE-1702-length-16533-cov-5.012684_pt1 | contig 16533 bp, 8 predicted proteins | sample MGYA00580568_ERZ773110 | MGnify/ENA primary metagenome ERZ773110 (study PRJEB29015, sample SAMEA2737870) | human gut metagenome | biome: human gut; feature: human-associated habitat; material: faeces | place: China | collected 2012 ... | reverse complement strand
CACCGCCAAGGGTTACCGCGCTGTAATCCAGCACAACATTGGTATTGCCGTCATAGGCCTTGTCTTTTGCGGTGATACCTGAAACCGTAACCGTCTTGCGGTTGACCGTAACAGTTGCGGTGCCGTTGTTCGTCGTGTATTTTCCGCCGTAGGACGCATCCGGGGTGAATGTCCACGTGGCATTATTGCTGCCCGCATCAGGCTTGACCGTGCCATCCACCCATGTAAACGTACCGTTGACCGCATAACCCGTGTCGGGGTCTTTCATCTTGCCCGAAATTTTGCTCTTGCTCAGTGTATCGCCGTAGGTAATCGGCGTTGCGGTGATTTCGCCGTCCGGCATGGGCTTGATCTGGTTCACCGCGCTGACATTGACAGTCAGGGTGATGTCCTGATAGTTGGAGGTGGTGACCGGAATCGTGACCGTGCCGATTTTTCCTGTCAGGCTGCCGGTCTGAGTCATGTGCAGCAATAACCGGAGAGTATTTTTGTTTTCAGGATCGGCGCCCACCGCACTTTGGGCTGTGTACCCTTTAGACAAGTTGATCGTAGGCGTCTTTCTGTATTCTACTGTACCATAGGATTTGCCTTTACCCAATTCGGGCAGCGGCGGCAGGTCGACAAAATAGTCTTTTTGCACACCATTGTAGATGGTCAGCTCAACGGGCTGCACTGTGGGGGCAGCAGCCTTGGTAATGGTGCCGTCGTCAGTGCTGAAATTTCCATCTTTCAGCCGATAGTTTTTTGCTGTATCTCTTTGGTTCAGTGTCATTTTGCCGGTAACGATCTTTTGGTACCCCACCTTGGCATTTTCAAAAGCAGCCGTGACGCTGTAATCCTCTGCGGTGAGGGTGTCCCCGCCTTGCAGCCCGATAAAGGTCGGCGTCACCGTTGCGTTGGCGGTTCCGTCATACTCCTTTGTGACGCTCTGAACGCTGACGGTCAATTTCGCAGGGGTGATTTTCCACTCTGCTGTGGCAGTTCCGATGTAGTTGCCGGTACCTTCGATGGTCAGGGTAATGCTGTCATTGGCATTGATGGCCTTGTCACCGCTTACAATATCGTAGGTGGTGATGGTTTTAGACCAGCCATTCAGCGTCACGCCGGTGATCTTCGGCGATTGCTCCGCCGCGTTGTACGTGAATTCGCGTTTTTCCAGCGTGATGGTTGCACCCTCGATGGACTTGGGGGCAACCTCGACGGTTGCTTTGCCGGTTACGGTCGCGTATTCCTCGTAGCCTCCAGCCGGGGTGAATATCCACCCGGCTACATAGCTGTCATTTGCATCTGGCTTGATTGTGCCATCTTCCCACGCAAAGGTGCCCTTGACCTCTTTTTCTGTGGTGGGGTCTTTCATCTTGCCGGTGATCTTGATCTTGCTCAGCGGCTCACCGTAGGTGATCTTGGTGGGCGTGAGCGTCAGTGTGCCGGCCAGAACCGGGGTGAGCTTGTTCTTCGCGCTGACATTGACAGTCAGGGTGATGTCCTCATAGTTTGTGCTCTTGATCACTACGGTCACTGTGCCCACAGAGCCGGTGGTTCCCACGTCATTTTTCTGAATGGGCAGGGTCAGCTTGCCGTTTTCCACCTTCGCGCCGCTGGTGTAGTAGCCGCCATTGAGTTTGATCTCGCCCAGCTCATAGGTGGGTGCACCGTACTCTTTGGGCGTTTCCAGCTTGGGCAGGGCGGGGAGCGTCACAGTGTAGGTCTTTTCGTGGCCGTTTACAATGGTAAGCGCAGTTTCCTTGACGAAGTCAGGCGCAGCGGCCTTGGCGATGCTGGCAGTCGTAGGGAAGCTGCTCTGCTCCAGGGAGTAATTCTTCGCGGCCTGCCCCATCAGGGTCACTGTGGCAGTGACGTTCTTGCCGTTGCCCACGCCGGCATCGTCAAAGCTGGCGGCCACGGTTTAGTCTGTGCCTCGGTTCAAGTTCATGCCGTCGAAGGTTACGCTGGTAATGCCTGCGTCTGTCGTGCCATCATAGGGCTTGGACACAGCCGTTACCCCGCTGATCGTCAGCGGTTTCTTTCCAATGCTGACCTCCACGCTGGCGGGTGCGGTATCATTGTGGTTTGCATCGCCAATCACCCGATACCACACGGTATACGTTCCGGCATCGGTGCCGGTAGGGATGCCCAGGCTGTATGTACCGTTCTCGGTCAGGCTGTACTGCATGGTGCCACCGCTGGTCACGCTGCCTGCGGTAATCAGCGCCTGCTCCTGGCCGGTATAGGTCAGGTTTTCCTGTGCTGTGGGAGGCGTGATGAGGCTTGACCTGATGTCGGCCTTTTGTACCGTTACAACAATATCCTGGCTCATCTTCTTGTAGCCGTCGCAGGTGGCCAAAAAGCGGAAGGTGTGCTGGTCTGCGGGTAGCTTTTGCGTAGAAAGATCAAATTGATTCTTTGTTGCGTTGTCAACCGCTGTCTCTTTGCCGTTCTCCACCTTGTACCACTGGAAGCTCACAGCGCCTGTGCCGCTTTCCTTATTTACATTGACAAGAAGCGTCCCCGTACCGCCATAAGTCATGCTCATCTTGTTCGGATAGTCCATGCTCTTGATGGGGATCTTGGCCATAGAAACATTGGTCAGCTCCTTGCCGGTAAGATCGGTTATCCAGGTACTGCCGCTCTTAAACACGTAACCCTCCGGCAGCAGGGATGCCAGCGTAACATTTCCGGTAACGGTCAGTTTTGCCGCCGTCTTACCGTTCAGATCCAGCTTGAGCGGGCTGCCGATGGTGATCTCGCCTGCATTTGCCAGCAGCTTCACCGTACCGCCGTCGGCTGCGGCGATGGCCGCGTCTGCCGTCAGATAGTAGGAAATGCTGCCGTCCGTCTTTGTCGCCGCAGCGGCATAGCCGCAGTAGGGGCAAACATTCCCGCCGGAAGGGTCATCCGGGTGACTGCACTTCACAACGGTTACGGCAGTATTCTCATTCATCTCCGACAGCCTGACCAATGCGCCGCCTTGCTTCTGATAGGCATAGCCCTTTTCCAGCAGGGATTGATACTTTGCGCCATTCTCGATTTGGATGCTGCCAAAGGAGCCGCCGGACAGGGGCACTGGAATACCCTCGAGCGCACCCAATTCCAGCTGATCCGCGCTGCCGCCGGACATGCTCAGCGCTCCCTCCGTGTAGATGCCGCCGGGGAACGTGCCGCTCGTTACCACAGCTTCGTTCCCGGTACAAATGGAAAGCCCAGTTCCACCGGAACCAATTCCGCCGCCTACGCTGCCCTCCAGGGTGACATTGTCCAGCGTCAGCTTTGCGCCTGTGTGGTCAAATTTTCCAACTTCCACCGCGGTAGCGGGCTTGCTGGTGCAGGTGCTTAGCACCTTGCCGTTCATGATGGCTACATTGGAGCCGAGGATGCGTAGAAGCGCATTCTCAGCGGATTTACTCAGGGTGTGTCCATTCAAGTTCAGTATAATATTTTTGCTGATTTCGATAGGCTCTGCGTTCTCGATGTCCAAAGGCCCCCGCAGCGTGATAGTGTCACCGTCCTGCGCGGCAGTCAGCGCGTTTTCCAGACTGGTGTATCGCTTGCCGCCGGTTTCAAATGCCTCCACCAGCATATGGCAGCGGGTGCAGTAACCGGCGCTGTCCACCTTGCCCGCATGGTCGCAGACTCTGCCGCAGGCGCATTTGCCGTTATGATATTGGTCGGTATGCTCGACCACCTTGACCGCTCTATCCGGAATATCTACATTGGAAACGTTCAAAATTTCGTCGCTATCAGCGTCTGCAAAGGCATATCCGTCCGCCAGCAGAGCCAGGGCCTCCTCACCAAGTTCTGCATTGATTCCACATTGGAACGTGCCGCCCTGGAGCTGGGTTTTCCCAAGGAATTTCACCTGATGCTGAAACACGCAGTCGCCCTTTACCGTCAGGGTAAACAGGTTATTAACGACACCCCCGCCTGTTGTAACGCTGTCTAATATCAATACCGTGGGGCCTTTGGTGGCAATGACCTCTCCAATGCCCTCTATCGTGCCGTTTTTGATGGTGACGCTGTTGTACGGGCAATCTTGCAAATCCAGCGCCTTGACCTTGTGGCCCTGCAGGTCCAGCGTAAGGTCCTTTTTGTTGGTCCCATCACCTCCTCCCGCACGCAAGATTGCGTCAATATCCCGCACAAAATAAAAGGTTCCGCCGGAAATCAGCCTGCTCCCAACCATGGCTTGATTGTTCCCGAGTTCAGACGAATAGGGGATACCATCTTCGTCAATAAAGAGCACTTCCTTGCGACACGGTTCGCCGCACTGTTGGCATTTGCCATCGTGGGTGTATTTTGCATGGGTGCAGGTGTTAATGGTAACGGTGACAGTTTTTGTATCTACGGTATAGTTATTATAGGACAGCTTGCAGTAGACCTGGCCGCTGTACTCCCAGTCCCTGCCCTCCACTGGGGTCAGGTTGGACTTGGTCAGGACGATTTTATTATAACTGCCGCTGCCTGTGCCCTGAAATTCTTTTCCGTTCACATACCACTGATAGGTAATATTACCGGACTGACCGCTTGCCAGAGAGGCGCTGACATCGACAACCGCTACACTTTCCCCATCTAATTTCTCATATACGACCTGCGGCTGCGTTCTTATGGTAATGGGGTTTTTGGGCGCGGCGGCGACGGTGACCGTTGCGGTGGCGGTCGCCTTGGCAGGAGAGTATCCTGCTTCGCTGTTTGCGGTCAGCTTCAGCTTATAGCGGCCCTCCTTGACATTGTTGTCCGCGGTAACGGTGATGGTCTGGTTGTCAGCGGATTTTGCCGCCGTCAGACCGGTGTGGTCGCCCACCCATTCCACGTTCAGGGTATTCATCTGGACCTTGCTGCCGGTAACGGAGAAGGTCGCCGTCTGACTGCCTGAGCCTTCCTGCAGGGTTCCCTGCTGCGCGCCGACGGTCAGGCTTGCGCGGGGCGCCATCTTGGCGATATAGATGGTCTTGACGTCCCCTTCTCTTGTCGTATCGGCCGCTGTGCCGACCGACATATCGTCTGTTTTTGCATTCTGACTTTCCGAATACAGAATGGTCAGGTTTTTGTTGATGTTTCGGGCGTTTCCATACCTACTATTCGAAATCGCACCATATTTTCCGGTGGCGTAAAGGGTTCCTCCCTTCATGGTCAGGGATGCAGTGTTAATACCCCAACCGGAATTTAGATTCAGCTTTCCATTCTCAATCACGATGGTTTTAGCGCTCAAGCCGCACAAACCGCCGTTGGTGGTTATCTTTACCCCGTCTTTTATGGTAAGCGTCCCGCCGGCGGTGTCGCTCCAACTGCCGTCCGCAATACCATCTTTCCCGCTAGGAACATTGACCGTCAGACTGCCGCTTCCCTGAATGGTCAGATTGGCGGAATACATATCCAGAGCGGCGGTATATGCGGTATCGGTAATCGTAATGGTATTCTCGCCTTTCAGCGTGATTGTTGTGTCGCCCTTCACCGTCACCGGGGTAGTTATGTTTCTGTTCTCCCAGATAACATTGCCGGAGATGGTTTCATCGTCTGCTGCAGCTGCCATCAGGGGCGTTGCCTGCTCTGTTCCCTTGCAGGCAGAGAGATCCGCATCTTCCGCAGAGCAGACCGGACAGTCGGGATTGACCGCCCCCTGCTCACAGCGGGTTTCGCAGATACACTCCGCCGGAGCATTCCCGGACACGCCGGGAACAAGCCCGTTGTCCTGAGAATTGCACAGTTCACAGGTATACCCGCAGGGCGTCCCCTCTGTGGCCGGGATGTAGCCGCAGCTATCGTCATGCTCGCCGCGTTCATGAGGACAGCTTAATTTTTTTGTGATACAGCCGCTTTCCTTACTGCATTTATGGGTACACTCGGTCGGCTGGGCCTCCTCTACTTCAGATGAGGTCGCCGTATTTTCTGATACGCTGCCTTCCAAAACAGGGTAACAGCTTTCGTCATGTTCATGGATACACTTCTTCACAAGGGTGTAGCAATCCTCAGTATGCTCATGTTCACAGGCTGCCCCTTCGGCTCCTTCCGTATATCCGCAGTCCTCTGTATGTTCCGGGTGATGCTTGCACAACCCCGTATGGACGGCGGATACACCCGCTTCCACCGCAGATGCCGGAACTCCCGGCATCGTAAAAATCATTGCCGCCGCCAGTAAAAATGCGGCCGGCCGTTTCCATTTCCATATCATTTATTCATCCTCCTCACGCGGTTCGTTCCTTCTCGTTGTTTTCTGAAGCAGCTGGGATACCGCCTCCCGCAGCTGATATTCTGTCACAGGCTTTACCAAAAAGGTGTCCGCCTGCATCCTGCGGCTTTGGGGTTCAAACTCTGCCTGGTCGCTGATCCACAGGAGAGGGACATCCTTGCTGTACCCTCGTATGCTCATGCAGAAATTCATCCCCCTGGCTCCGTCCTCCATGACCACCACAGCATCATAAGGCCCATCCCGCTGCATGGCATAGGTACAAAACACACCATTATCAAAGCGGTCTACTTTGCCCAGCTTCATCAGCAAAGCGGTTTCTTTTTCTTTCTGGCTATAACTGCACAGCGCAATTCGCATTTCCATACCTCCGTTTCCTGATGGGCTCCATCGCCTCATATAGCTCCTGATCACTACAATCTATGGAGAGGAATGCCGGGATACGAAGCTGATACGCGATCAGGGCGAAGTTTTTATCATCGCTCCACCAGACAAGCGGTGTTTCCGGTGCCAGCTGCTTTGCCTGAATGGCAGCCTCCAATCCCCTTGCCCCGGTCATTGCGATGACAACCGCATGATATCGGCTCCGCCGCAGTGCCTGAGATAGCTGCTTCTCATTCCATAGCTCGTCGATGACAAGCTGTCCGTCCCCAGCAAAAAGGGAGCGCAGCCTGCTCTCAAACCATTCTGCATTCCTTAATTCCGTACAAAGTGCGATTTTCATGCTGAGCCTCCTTTCCTGAAAAGAAAAACAAGAAAGAATGTGCCTTGCGCGGTCGCTTGCGACAATCTACATCTTCGCGCAAGTGCGCATCTTTGGCACGTTAGTGCCTTTTTTATGTGACAGGGAATTCTTCGGAATTTCCTGTCACATAAAAAAAACAGACCTTCTCATCGGAAAGTCTGGTAGTATAATTAGAGTAGCATCTTGTCAAGGGAAATGCAACCGACTTTGTTTAAGACGCAGGTTTCCTGTTTAAGACGCAAGTTTTTTCCTGCGGTTTTATGTTATACTAATATTGGATTATTGTGCAAAGGAGATGGCACGATGCAGATTGCGATTGTGGATGACAGAGCAGAGGACAGAGCAGAACTGTCTGCCTGCCTGGAAAATTATATGAAAAAGCATCAGCTGGACTATACGCTGACAGAATTTGAGGACGGAGAGAATTTTCTGAAAGCTGCCGCCCAGGTCAATTTTCAGCTTGTCTTTATGGACATCTATATGGAGAACATGGATGGAATAGAGGCCGCCAGAAGGCTGCGCCAGAAAAACAGGCTTTGTAAGATTGTTTTTCTGACCATTACAGAAGATTATGCCCGGATGGGGTATAGCCTGTCCGCCAGCTATTATCTGCTGAAGCCGCTTTCGCTCCATCAGGCAGATTTTGAAGAAGCGATGGAGCTGTGCCAGCTAAAACCGCCCTATGAAGTGATGACACTTTCGGTTATGGCTGACCGTCAAAAGCTGGAACTTCCCACAGAGAAGATTCTGTACATAGATTATCAAAACCGTATGACACGGATTCATACGGCGGAACGCGTGATACCGGTAAGCGGAGGCTTTCAGGAGGTTACTGCCGCATTGCAGAAGGACAAGCGTTTTTTGCCCTGCTACCGGGGCATTTTAATCAACATGGATTACATCAGCCAGGTTGACAGTCAGACCTTCCGTCTGATAAACGGAGAGGAGCTTCCGATCTCCCTCCGAAACAGAAAACAGCTGCGTGAGGTCTACCGCCGGTATGTTTTCTCCGGAATGGAGGGAATTGTATGATAATAAAGCGGACACAACAAAAACGATTTCCCGTCTTCTGTCTGATCTGCTGTCTGACCTGCCTTTTCTGTTTCATCGGCAGCATATCCGCCTTTGCCTTTCAGACTGCCACCCCATCAGATGCCGATAAGATCAGGATCACAAAAATACAAAATGAAGATGAGCTTCTCGCCCTGCCGGATTTTACGCTGCCCCTTAAAAGCAGCCCCTCCGACGATGACATGGAACCCATTTATCTCTTTGCCCTTAAATACCAAACGGTTTCCGCCACTGTAATTGAAAATAATGAAAGCCGGTCTGAAAGATTTTCCGTCTGCTGGGATTTTTCGGCCATTGACCAGACCACTTTGGGGGATTACGCCGCTACCGGCAGGATCGAGCTGCCGGAGGGATATTGCTTTGGCGAAAATGTATTAAAGGAGCTTGTGATTTCCGTCCATGTAGAAAAAACACCTCCTGCTGTCATTATTTCCATAGAACAATGGTATCCTTATACGGACGCTTTTGCACTTCCACAGGGCAGTACAGAAGAAACGCTGAACCACCTGCTTCGTTTTTCCCCGCATCATCTGGAATGCTATACAGAAAACAAAATCAGCTATTCCGCTTTGGTGGAATGGGATCTTTCCGATATTGATTTCGATACTGTGGGACTGTATCAGGCAAAGGGACAGCTTGCCGCACCTGAAAATACGGAATTTGCGGACGGGATCGTTTTCCCGGAAATATCGATCCCCGTTTCTATACAGGCCCCCGGCAGACCGGATATCAACTGTGTTATAGCTGCCAGAGGAAATCTACGCTTTCCATGGATCACACCGCCGGGAGATCCGGATAAGATCAACGTATGGCTATCCGAAAACGATGAACCATGGAAACAGCTGGAAAATGGCGTTTATGCAGGGAAGGAAATGCTCTCGATCAAAACGTATCTGCTGACAGCTACCGTCTTCAGGTCGATTACGATGGCGGACAGACCGGCATCCTGTCCTTCACTTACTCAGATGAGCTTGTCCTTGAGGGGTATTATAAGGGTGATCGCGATGGAGGGGACGCAAAAGGAAATCCGCCTGGCAGCATCACACAGCCTCCGCCCGAACAGAACATTGATCAGAGGGTTGAACAGAACGGGGACGAGAACAAGGATGAGAATCCCGATCGAGAAAACGCTCCAACCGACCGGACAGAGAACGCCTCCTCTATGAAACCGCTCTCTAAAGCAGAGGCGGCTTCAGATCCTAAAGAGCCTTCCTCCTCCGAAATAGCCTTTACCGAATTTTTTGATGATACCACTGACCGGATCTCCGGCACGCGCTTATTGATGATGCTTCAAACGGGAAGACAAAAAGCAAGCTTTTCCAAACAGGGCATCACCATCCGCGTCCCAAGAGCTTCTTTACCAAAGGACATCCAAAATAACGATCAGATCGAGGTCATCATCAAAAAAATCTCTGACCGCAGTTTTTCTTTTTCCTTTTGCATCAACGGAGTTTCCTTTGACTCTCTGCCGGGTGCCTCTGTCATGCTGCCCTATCCGCAAGAGACGGCAGCGGATAGCTTATATCTCTGTGACGAAAGCGGCATAAAAATCCCGGTTTCCGACTATGATGATGCAGCAAAAGCCGCTTCCTTTCCGATTGATCATACCGGAACCTACACCATGGCAGCCACGAAGGATCCTGATTCCCCGGCCCAGACAGCCGAAAAGAATCCTGATTCCCCGGCCCGGACTGCCGCTAAGGATTCCGAGTCCTCGGCTCCGGCAGGCGAAAAGGATCCTGATTCCCCGACCCAGACAGCCACGAAGGATTTTGCCTCCTCGGCTATGGCAGACGGGAAGGATCCTGCTTCCCCGACTCTGACTGCGGACGCCGAGCGCGGCAGATCCCCTCTGCTCTTTTTGCTCCCGGCTTCCCTGCTTCTTTTGTCCGCTGGTGTACTTTTTCTGCGTAGGAGGTGGAAATAGCTGATGTCTTCTGTTATAAGAAAATATGCTGCCTTATGTATCGTCTGCCTGTGTTCATCCCTGTTTTTTCTTGGATTGTATCATTTCGATAATAAATATAGTCAGAATACGATCCAGGCGGCAAACGGCATTTTGGCTCTCTCCGAGAATGATCTGAAAAAGTCACCGGTACGATTTCTGGTATCCGGCTGGGAATTTTATCCGGATGCTCTTTTGTCTCCGGAAGAAATACAGGATTCCGACCACTATATGCGCTATCTTTCCATTGGCGAGATGAGCAATTTTTCCAGTCCGGCAGCTCCTTCTCCCTACGGCTGCGGAACTTACCGGATGACCTTCTTTTTGCCGGAACGGAAAGAGGCGTATGCCATTGAACTCCCGGAAGTATTTTCTTCCTATACCCTTTATCTCGACCATGACCGGATCCTGCAGCTGGGAGATCCGGAGCAAAGGATCCCTTTGGTTCAAAACCGAATGGTCACTTTTTATGGAGGAAAGCCGGTCACACTCACCATAGCGGTCAGCAACTATGACCACTTTTATGGCGGGATCGTTTATCCGCCTGCTTTTGGGACGATGCTGGCAGTAAATACCTCCCGGGGGATCCGGTTTGCATTCTGCCTGTTCAGCTGCACAGTTACCTTCGTCTGTGCCCTGCTGTCTTTTTACTTCAGTCACCGGATGAAACAGAAAAATGCCTTTCTGTTTGGACTTATCTGCCTTGCTATGTGTGGTCTGTCCTCTTATCCTGCACTCCACATGCTGATGGCACTTCCTGTCTTCCCCTGGTATACGCTCGAGCTGTTCTGTATCTATCTGGTCACCTTGCTGATCATAATTCTGCAAAACCGGATCTGCCGCCCGGGCTTCCTTCTTTCCGCCATCAGTAACGGAGCAGGCACTGCCTTCCTTATATATGCACTGGGATATGGTATGATGGCTTCCCGCCTTTCCCTTGGAGCCATTCGTTTCTTCTCGGCAGCCGTCTTTTGCTATAAAGCGGCATCGGCACTCTATCTTCTTATCATATCCATTCTTGCCATCCACCGGGGAGAAAAGCGACGCAGACCGATCTTCTATGCCACAGCCGCCGCCACCTGCGCCCTTATATGGGATCGGCTTCTGCCGGTATATGAGCCGGTCATCGGCGGGTGGTTTGTGGAGTGGGGCAGACTCTTTATCGCAGCAGCGATCGGTTACTCTCTCTGGCACGATGTGGTAGAAGGATACGGAAACAGCCTGATCTTTCAGGAGGAGCGTAAGCAGGTCATCCGTCAGCTTTCTATGCAGACCGAATACAGCCGTCAGCTTTCTGAGGCCGCAGCGGAAAATCGGAGGCTGATCCATGACATCAAACATCATCTGCGTGCCATAGACCGCATGGCCTCGGAGCATGGACAGACGGAGATCTGTGACTTCCTGTTACAGGTAGAGGAACAGGTTGCCGCATCTTTAGCCTACTCCCATGTTGCATTCTGCAAAAATCCTGTTGTCAATGCCCTGATCGAATACTACTACGGCATGGCGCAGACACAAGGGACAGAATTTCAGGTGCGGCTCGATCTTCCCGATCCGATGCCGCTTACTGACGTGGAGCTGTGTACGGTGCTGGGCAATCTTTTAGACAATGCGGTAGAAGCCTGCAGCCGCCAAACGAAAGGGAAACGCCGCATTTTGGTTGTAGGTGAGATTCGAGGCAATATGTACTTTTTAAAGATTGAAAACACATACGATGGTCTGATCCTTCCGGAGGAAAAAACATTCCGCTCACGAAAGGGCACATCTGCAGATCATGGAATCGGACTTTCCTCTGTCCGAAGGATCCTTGAAAACCATGGCGGTGACCTTGATCTCGTACCCGGGGAAGAAACGTTCCTTGTCGGGATCACAATAGAATGTCCCTTTATCTCAAAAAGTCAACGTGTAATATAAATTTATTATGGGATGGGGATGCCAAATTAAAAAAAGCAATCGAATCCTTTCAATTCAATTGCTTTTCTGTTTCCGATGCCGATTAATGCTTTTTATTATAGCGTTCACCGAAACGCTTGACAAGCTTAATTTTAGCAGATTTTTTCCTGCGCAGTGATTCTGGCAGGAATATGTCAGCTTCTCTGACCAGAATCACGCGCCAAGTCTGACGGAGGTTCGGCTTGAAACTCGCTTTACTGCTTGCTTCTTCCGTCCCAGACACCGTTTTTATCTACATAGTATCCATCCGGTGTCCTTTGTCCGGCGTACATCATCCCTCTCTTTCCATCGGAATTCGGGTTAAAATAGTACCATGCTCCATCGAGAAGCACCCAGCCGGTCTGCATGCCGTGTTCCAGATCCATATAGAACCAGCCGCCGTAATCCTCATCCCTTAACCAGCCTGTCTTAGCATAACCCGTTTCATTAAAGGCCCACCATTTTCCGTTGATATGCTCCCAGTGATATGCACCAGTACGATCGGCCATTGGCCATGTACCGTCACTAAAGCGGAGCCACCAGCCTTTGGCGTCTTTCATCCAATGGCTGTAGCCATCGTTCACGGTCTGATTGGCTGTGCCGGTGATGACGCCCTGTTCCACATTCCTGTAGCCCTTCTGACTGTCTTTCGTAACCTTGTTGGACGGATCCGGGGTTACTTTAACACTACTTTCATTCGGATCATCATAATCGGAGCTGTCCCCGTCTGAACTGGAGCTGCCATTGGAATTACCATTATTGGAGCCATTGTTGCCGGAATTATTTCCAGAGTTGTTGTTGGAGTTACTGTCAGACGAATCTGCAGTCAGAGTCACTATCACAGGAATCTGAATATCCTCGTAATTCTTAGTCTCCACCTTCACGACAACCTGGGCAGTCTTGCCAACCATGTTTTTAGAACTGCCTTTCAGACGAAGTACCAGATTCATGCCATCCACTGCCGCACTATCTAAGATCTGTCCCTCATCGGAAACGATCTGTGCCGTGATACTTCCAATGGTTCCGCAGTTCTCCGGAAATCCTGGCAATGCCACCTGTCTCTCGCCAGTCTCTTTGTAGCTGTATGATTCTGACATAGCAGATACGGTTGGAGCAGCTGCTTTCTGCACAGTCACAGCAACTGTTTTCGTTTCGTCGTTGAAATTCGCCATGGACGCTTTCACATATACCAGATATGTTCCCGCATCGGTAAAGCCCGGGATCTCACTCTGGTAATTAACGCCGTCCTTAGAGTAGGTAAATGTTGCATCCGGGCTTACATTTTCAAGTCCGGTTTCCACAGAAGCATTGATCTTCGGCTGCTGCTCGGTACCGTTGTAGGTGAGCGGGTCTGCCGATACCGTCATGGACGCGAAATCACGGGGCTTGATAACGCCCTTCAGTGATGAAGTCTCATTTACCAGCTCATAATTATCCAACTGATCACCTGCTAAAGTAATAATTGTCGCATCTATATAGTGTTCTCCAACATCTGCGCTCTGATATGCATATTCGACCTTGTCCACATGAATATCCCGGAAATCAGGCACACCAGAATCGCCAAAAAGCGTAACAAGTACCTTCTGCTCTTCCGTAACATTCGTAGTTCCATCGTAAACTTTATCTAGCGGGCCTCCTTCCATTTGCGATTTTAATTTGCACTTGTTGATTGTGAATATAGCTCCATTCTGTACATCCGTATAATTCCCTTTTCCCACCAGAATAACCTTATAGTTTCCAGCGTTCTTTCGTTCGTTAACTTCTACTCTGTTCTCATTTTCCCACCACTTAATGGTATAATCGACATCTTTTTTCAACGCATTTCCTAACGAACCGTTCCAGTTCTCAACCACTTTGATCTCCGGATTCTGATTTTCTCCATTATAAGTACTGGGATCGATCGTTACTGTTACTTCCGAAGCAAAGTCACGCCTGGTAATTTCCGTTTGATCACGAGAAACAAAGATTCCCGGCTGATAATTGTCTGTGAGCACTCTTACAAATACATACTTACCAGAATCATTTACATTTACAATCTTTGGGCACTCTGACAGCCATTGATCTGGTAAATTACTACTGTTCGATGTTGCAGCAAGCTGATATTCGTACCTTGCATCAGCTGGGATACCAGGCGATTTATATTTAATTGCAGCTGCTGGATATCCCTCAGCACCATTATATACACCCTTAGCAGCTTCCACATTTAAATCCCACCTAACAGGATATGTTCCCGGAGTAACCTTCAATGTTATCGTAACTGGCTTTGCAGGTGTATAGACTCCTGTCCCTTCTGTTGTAACCTGAATTACAAACGTACCTATCTTTTCAACTGTCAAACGGCCATTCGTATCAATAGTACCTTTTCCTGTGCTTTCATTAAGAATTTCATATGTCAATGCACCTGCATTCGTTGGCTTTTCAATGCTCGCACAAGTCTTAACATCCACTACCAATTTATCCTTATACGAAACATCCGCAGGCTGGCTAAATGTAATATCACCAGGGTCTGTTCTGTTTCCTTCCGGCACTTGTCCGGTTCCGCTGATTGTACCAGTATTTTCAATCGTTCCATTTCCTTCAAAACTACCATTTGCAATAAGCTTTCCTTTATTTATCAGCTTACCATTATCTCCAATCTTTATTCCTCCAGTCTCTAATATTCCTCCTTCTACTGTCGTTGTAACCCCTTGCGCAATTTCAAGAATATTCACATTCATCCTTCCGCCTTTAATCGTCAAGCCACCTTTTGTAATAAATCCAGTATGACCAGTCGGAGAAGTAATAGTAACCGTACCACCAGAAAGTGTAAAATTAGAAGTCTGGCCATGATCCACTGCTACCTTGTTTTCTCCAGTAATCTCAAAATTGCCATCAGACATATTAACTGTTCCTAATGCACATAGACCATACTTTCCCTTTCCTTTTGCGGTAACCGATCCTCCATTAATATTTAAAGTTCCTTTTTGAGTTACATAAATCGCTCCAGACGCATCATTAAACTGACCCGTCGCCTCCATAACTGCTACAACATTTCCACTTTTTACTGTTAAATTTCCTTGAACTTCTATTCCACATGATCCATCAGCGTTACCCGATGTTTTATATCCATTAGCCGTTAGAGAGGCTGCACCAGTTCCTGCAACGATTGTTGCGGTTCCCCCGTCAGTAATGTGAAGTGCTATTCCAGCACACTGCTTTCCCGCCCCATCCAACTTATTATTACCATTTAACACTATTTCCCAGTCTCCACTAGGTATAATAATATTACTTGCTGAAGTATTATTTAGTGTTAAGCGAAAATGATGCTGGTCATCAGTTCCCTTTTCCAAATATTCAACCTGTATATTTGTCTGATCCTTTATACTATCAAAAACACCATTAAGACTTGAAAAACGCTTCCCATCAAAATTAAGCGTTTTGGATTCCTGTCCAGAAGCAGGGCTCACACGTAACACCGGCCATTCATTCGCCGTCACCGCTGCCTGATCACCAGCCACAGACACTTCCACCACCAGCGCATCCACGCCTTCTGCCAGCTCATATCTCTCCGACAGCTCTGCTTTAAACTCATAGGTGCCTTCCAGTGGCCAGCGGCCTTCTTCGTCCTGCACATACTCCGTGCAAACCCAGTTGGTGATCTGCAGATTCTTTTCTTCCCAGTCTTCACCCTCTCCCACCTGGGCGATGATCGCCTGTGGTAAATACTCGATGACTTCTGTAAAGGATGGCTGGGCTTCCTCAGTGATTCCGGTCAGCTCCAGCCTGCCATCAAGCAGATTTTCCTCCGGATCAAACCATGACCATGACAGGATCTTCGTCTGTGGAACCGGTGTGACGGTTCCACCTGTGGTTGTGATATCTTTCGCATCGGATGGCGTACTGACCGAAAGTGCTGCCCCGTTCTGAGCAGGCGCATCGTTTAAGTTTTTATTTTCATCTGCATTACCAGAAGAATCCTTCCGGTCTGCGGCTTTTTCTCCAGCTTGCTCTTTCTTAGAATCATTCTTGCCGGTATTGGAAGCAACAGTATCCAACGTGTCGGTATTCTCATTATTTTCCTTCTCTGTATCCCGTATACAGCCACTTTCTACGCTGCAAATGTGGGTACATTCCGTAGGCTCCTTTCCGATCTGGGATGGAGTTGCTGTTTCGTCTGCATCTTTGTAGCACTCTGCCGTATGCACATGGACACACCGGTTATTCCCTGTATCCGGCCGAATCTCTCCCCATGCTGTATTCCCAAAAGCTGTCGATATTGCCAACGACATGGCCAGCCAGACCGCCGCTGCTTTTCGTGTATTTTTCATTACCACAACGCCCCTTTCTGATTCCTTTTCACATTTCATGTACGCTCATATAGTCAGCCTATTGCTCTACTTTCATTATTTAATAATCCGCGCGACATGTCAAGCAAATGCACACGAATTGTTGTTTTTTTTGCACGAAAATAAGTAAATAAATAGAAATCCGGAAGGATTCCCAAAGCCTGCAGATCCTTTCCGGATTATTCTATACTTAGTGCAAGAGCATCTCTCCGCGAAGATGCGCAGTGATTCTGATAGAAGCATGTCAGCTTCGATGACCAGAATCACGCGCCAAGTCTCACGGAGGTTCGGCTTGAAACTCGCTTTACTGCTTGCTTCTTCCGTCCCAGACACC
>ERZ773110.1675-NODE-1675-length-16718-cov-4.374962_pt1 | contig 16718 bp, 20 predicted proteins | sample MGYA00580568_ERZ773110 | MGnify/ENA primary metagenome ERZ773110 (study PRJEB29015, sample SAMEA2737870) | human gut metagenome | biome: human gut; feature: human-associated habitat; material: faeces | place: China | collected 2012 ... | reverse complement strand
GGTGTCGGTGCTAAGATCCTTCAGGGAATGAGCCAGTCATACTGGTTTAATCCGAACTATCCTTGGGGATTCCTTGGATTGGCAGTATATATCTTACTGGTATTCTTCTTCGCGTATTTCTATACAGCAATTACCTTCAATCCAATGGAGATTGCAAATAACATGAAGAAGAGCGGTGGTTTTGTACCGGGTATTCGACCAGGTAAGCCAACCCAGGACTATTTAAATAAAATACTGAACTATATTATATTTATCGGAGCAGTTGGTCTTTTGATCGTTGCGATGATTCCTATGTTCTTCAACGGATTTTTCAGTGTAAATGTTTCATTCGGTGGAACATCCATCATAATCGTAGTTGGTGTTGTAATTGAAACCATGAAGAGTCTGGAATCACAGATGTTAGTAAGACATTATCAGGGATTCTTATTAGATTAATTGTAAGATACAGATATAAAAAACACGAAAAATGGGAGTGTACACTTGTGCACTTCCTATTCGTGTATTATAGTATAAGTATCTATGGCTTGTTCATTTGGAGGACGGCTGATAACAGGAGGGATTGCAATGAACGTATCCCGCAGGAAAATAAAAAATGGAGGTTATATATGAAGATAATTATGTTAGGTGCGCCAGGCGCAGGCAAAGGTACACAGGCTAAAATGATTGCTGAGAAGTACGGAGTACCACATATCTCAACAGGAGATATTTTCAGAGCAAACATCAAGAACGGAACAGAACTCGGAGCAAAGGCAAAAGAATATATGGATAAGGGACTTCTTGTTCCGGATGAATTAGTTGTAGATCTGGTAATTGACAGATTCAAAGCAGCCGACTGCGCAAAGGGATATATCCTTGATGGATTTCCAAGAACTATTCCACAGGCAGAGGCACTTGACAAAGCATTATCAGCAATCGGTGATTCTGTAGACTATGCGATCAACGTAGAAGTACCGGATGAGAATATCGTTCGCAGAATGTCCGGAAGACGTGCATGCGTTGGCTGTGGTGCAACATATCATATTGTATATAACCCTACAAAAGTGGAAGGCAAATGTGATGTATGTTCATCCGATCTTATCTTAAGAGATGACGATCAGCCGGAAACAGTATTAAACAGACTGAAAGTATATCATGAGCAGACACAGCCATTGATCGATTTCTATGCTAAGAAAGGAATCCTGAAAGAAGTTGATGGAACAATGGATATGAATGATGTATTTGCAGCAATCGTTAAGATTTTAGGTGAATAAAATGGCAATATCTATAAAATCTGAGAGAGAAATTGAATTGATGAAAGAAGCCGGCAGAATTCTGGCTCTCACACATGAGGAGCTGAAGAAGGCGATCAAACCGGGAATCACAACCTATGAGATCGATAAACTTGGTGAAGAAGTGATCAGAAGCTATGGCTGTATTCCTTCCTTCCTGAATTATAACGGTTATCCGGCATCTATCTGTGTATCCGTGAATGAGGAAGTTGTTCATGGTATACCATCAAAGACAAGATTTCTGAAAGAGGGCGACATAGTAAGTCTTGATGCAGGCGTTATCTATGAAGGATATCACTCCGATGCAGCAAGAACTTATGGAGTAGGAAAGATTTCACCGGAAAATGAGCATCTGATTGCAGTTACAAAGCAGAGCTTTTTCGAAGCAATGAAGGTTGCTGTTCCGGGAAATCATATTCGAGATATCGGAAGGGCTGTAGAGCAGTATGTTTTGAAATTTGGATATGGAATCGTAGAAGATCTGGTTGGACATGGTGTTGGAGCAAATCTTCATGAGGATCCGGAAATACCGAATTTTGAAACGATCAAAAAAGGACCAAAGCTGAAACCGGGAATGACGATCGCAATCGAACCGATGATAACAGCAGGTGATTATGAAGTAGACTGGCTGGATGATGACTGGACTGTCGTAACCGTGGATGGTTCCAATGCAGCACACTATGAGAACACGATCCTTATTACAGAGGACAAACCGATCATCTTGTCGCAGGCAGAAGGATTGGAATTATAGAAAATAAAAAATGAATTCAAAATCTCAAGGATTTTAAGGAGGATTAAAAATGTCAAAGGCAGACGTAATTGAAGTAGAAGGAACAGTAATCGAGAAGTTACCAAATGCAATGTTTCAGGTAGAGATCGAGAATGGTCATAAGGTTTTAGCACACATTAGTGGTAAGCTCAGAATGAATTATATCAAGATCCTTCCGGGTGATAAGGTAACAATTGAATTATCACCATACGACCTGACAAAGGGAAGAATTGTTTGGAGAGATAAATAAATTCTTCTATATAAAGAGGTATGTAATGAATATCCTGTAAAGATATTCCCTTTATAGGATGTGATTTATCATAATAATCCCATTAATATGAAAAAAATAGAAAATGGGACTTGCATTCTATTGTGAAAAATGATAGAATGCTTATTCGTAGCGGACTTTTTTTGAAAGGAGATTTTCTAATGAAGGTTAGAGCATCAGTAAAACCTATATGCGATAAGTGCAAAGTTATCAAGAGAAAGGGTATCGTTAGAGTTATCTGCGAGAATCCAAAGCACAAACAGCGTCAGGGTTAATCAAAAAAAGAAACTGGGTATCCGGATGATAGCCCATCCATATGATATCTTGTTTTTTAAGTATCAACACACACGGATGTGTTGTAAATTTTAAAAGCGGCTGTAGCATAATCATTATATGCTAGTAAAAATAAAAAAACAGGCAGCGAGATGGAAACATATGCATTTCACCTCAGCATTTTTATGTTGAGATATGTCGAGATCCGATATGCCGGACAGAAGAATTTTTACGGAGGTTAATTAGAATGGCTCGTATTTCAGGTGTTGATTTACCAAGAGACAAGCGTGTTGAGATTGGTCTTACTTATGTATATGGTATAGGTTTGACATCTTCACAGCGTATCCTTAAGGAAGCAAATGTTAATCCTGACACACGTTGTAATGATTTAACTGATGATGAAGTAAGAAGAATCAGCGAAGTAATCAATGCAACACAGACTGTTGAAGGAGATTTACGTAGAGAAGTAGCGCTTAACATCAAGCGTTTACAGGAAATTGCATGCTACCGTGGTAAGCGTCATAGACAGGGACTTCCTGTTCGTGGACAGAAGACAAAGACAAACGCAAGAACACGTAAGGGACCTAAGAAGACAGTAGCAAACAAGAAGAAATAATACTGTTTTCATTTGTTCTTATATATAGTAGAAGATAAGAGATCTTCTGCACCGGGCAGAAGATAAAGTACATTTGTATAAATTTGGAAAACCATAGGAGGTTTAAGAGTTAATGGCTAAGCAAGTTACTAAAAAAGTGGCTAAGAAGCGTGTCAGAAAGAGTGTTCAGCACGGACAGGCTCATATTCAGTCATCTTTCAATAATACAATCGTTACATTAACAGACGCTGAAGGTAATGCACTTTCATGGGCAAGTGCTGGCGGTTTAGGATTCAAGGGTTCTAAGAAGTCAACACCATATGCTGCTCAGATGGCTGCTGAGACAGCTGCAAAGGCTGCTGCTCCTTACGGATTAAAGACTGTTGATGTTATGGTAAAAGGCCCAGGCTCAGGTAGAGAAGCAGCTATCCGTGCTCTCGCAGCTTGCGGTATCGATGTTGTAAGTATCAAAGACGTTACACCAGTTCCACATAATGGTTGTCGTCCACCAAAGAGAAGAAGAGTCTAATTAGGAGGTACAGAGTAAGATGGCAGTAGATAGAACCCCAGTTCTTAAGAGATGCAGATCTTTAGGCATGGAGCCAATGTATCTCGGAATTGACAAGAAATCAAATAGAAAATCAACAAGAGCAAACAGAAAAGTAAGTGAGTATGGTTTACAGCTTCGTGAAAAGCAGAAGGCTAAGTTCATTTACGGTGTATTAGAGAAGCCTTTCCGTAACCTTTACGCTAAGGCAGAGCAGCAGAAGGGCTTAACAGGTCCTAACCTTATGACATTACTTGAGTTAAGACTTGATAATGTTATCTTCAGATTAGGTTTTGCAAGAACAAGAAGAGAAGCAAGACAGATTGTAGATCACAAGCATGTACTTGTTAATGGAAAGAGTGTTAACATTCCTTCATACCAGGTAAAGGCTGGAGACAAGATCGAGATCAGAGAGAAGAGCAAATCCTTACAGAGATATAAGGATATCATTGCTGCAACAGAAGGACATTTAGTTCCAGGTTGGTTAACCGCTGACAGAGAAAACCTTTGTGGAGAAGTAGTTGAGAAGCCAAACAGAGAGCAGATCGATGTTCCTGTAAACGAGACCCTTATTGTCGAGTTATATTCCAAGTAATAAGAATAAATATGATCATCCGTACATCCATCCGGGATTTACCCGTGTGGATGTCTGGATGCAGAATATATTTATGATATTTGCAAAGTTGGAGTATACCAGTTAATTACCCATAAAGGAGGGGCTTAAATGTTTGAGTTTGAGAAACCAAAAATTGAGATAGTTGAGATTTCAGATGATAACAAGTATGGTAAGTTTGTAGTAGAGCCTTTAGAGAGAGGCTATGGTACAACCCTTGGTAATTCATTAAGAAGAATTATGCTTTCTTCATTACCTGGTACAGCAGTAACACACGTTAAGATTAAAGGTGTTTTGCATGAGTTCAGTTCTATTCCCGGAGTAAAGGAAGATGTAACTGAGATCGTTATGAATATCAAGTCTTTAGTAATAAAGAACAATTCATTAACAAATGAGCCGAAGCAGGCTTATATCGATGTAGCTGGTGACTGTGTTGTCAGAGCATCCGATATTCATGTAGACGGCGATATCGAGATCATCAATCCTGATCTTGTAATTGCAAATCTTAGTGGCCCGGATGCAAGACTTGAGATGGAACTCACCATCGGCAACGGCAGAGGCTACGTTGGTTCTGATAAGAATAAAGAAGCAGATGCACCGATTGATGTCATCGCTATTGATTCTATATATACACCGGTTGAGAGAGTTAATCTTACAGTTCAGAATACTCGTGTTGGTCAGGTTACAGATTATGATAAGCTGACACTTGATGTATTTACAAATGGTGCTATCGCACCGGATGAGGCTGTCAGCCTCGCTGCAAGAGTCCTTGTAGAACATTTGAACCTGTTCGTTGATCTGTCTGAGAACGCAAAATCCGTTGATGTAATGGTAGAGAGCGTAACAGATGAGAAGGAAAAGGTTCTGGAAATGAATATTGATGAGCTTGAATTATCAGTTCGTTCATACAACTGCTTAAAGAGAGCCGGTATCAATACAGTTGAAGAATTGATCAATAAGACTCCGGAGGATATGATGAAAGTTCGTAACCTCGGTCGTAAGTCATTAGATGAAGTATTAGCTAAGCTGAAAGAATTAGGCTTATCACTGAATGACAGTGAGGAATAATACTTTTTACCACTCAAGCCGAATAATAGTAAGCACAGTGAAGACCCGCAAGGGTAAGGAGGATAAATAAAAATGGCAATGTATAGAAAACTTGGAAAAGCAAGCGCACAGAGAAATGCATTACTTCGTAACCAGGTAACACAGTTATTATACCATGGTAAAATCAGAACAACAGAAGCTAGAGCTAAGGAAGTTGTTAAGATTGCAGAGAAGCTTATCACATTAGCAGTTAAGGAAAAGGATAACTATGATGAAGTTACCGTTACCGCTAAGGTTGCTAAGAAAGATAAAGATGGTAAGAGAGTGAAGGAAGTTGTTGATGGTAAGAAAGTTACTGTATATGATGAAGTAGAAAAGACCATCAAGAAGGATCAGCCTTCAAGACTTCATGCAAGAAGAGAAATGCTTAAGGTATTATATCCGGTTGTTGAAGTTCCTACAGATGCTGCCGGAAAGAAAGCCGGTACAAAGAAAGTTGATTTAACAAGTAAGTTATTCGATGAGTACGGTACAAAGTACGCAGGACGTAAGGGTGGTTACACAAGAATCATCAAGATCGGTCAGCGTAAGGGCGATGCTGCAATGGAAGTTATTCTTGAGTTAGTATAATTATAAACATAAGGGCTGTCAGGTACATGTATGTGTATTTGGCAGCTTTTTTATTTCTAGGAGCGTGTACATGAGTTTTATTCAGGTGAGAAAGCTTGGACATAAATTTAATATCAAGGACAAGGATGGAAATGTTACAGGTGAAAAATGGGCTGTGAAGGATATGGATTTTGATGCCCATAAGGGACAGATCATTGCCGTTCTTGGACGTAACGGTTCGGGAAAGTCAACATTTGCCAGACACCTGAATGGCTTATATGCACCAAATCAGGGAACGGTATGGATACAGGGAGATTCTGATGTATTAGATACGAGCCGGGAAGGTGATCTGCTGGCCATTCGTCGTGCAGTCGGGATGATCTTTCAGAATCCGGATAACCAAATGGTAGGAAATACGGTTGCGGAAGATGTAGGATTTGGTTTGGAAAATCTGGGCTTCCAGGCAGAGGAGATATGGGAGCGGATCAACGAAGTACTTCGATTGACAGGGATGGAGGCATATCTGGAACGAAATGTATCACATCTAAGCGGTGGACAGAAGCAAAGACTGGCAATCGCATCTGTGATGGCCATGTCACCGGAATGTATCGTTATGGATGAAGCAACTGCCATGCTCGATCCTGTGGGAAGCAGACAGATACTTGATACCTTATATCATTTGAACCGGGAGTTTGGCATCACGGTCATTATGATCACACATCGAATGGAGGAAACGGTTCGGGCAGATCAGATCTATGTAATGGATGATGGAAATGTAGAGTTGATTGGCGCACCATATGAGATTTATCCACAGGTAGAGAAGTTAGAGCAGCTTGGTCTTGACAGTTTATTGCCATATAAGCTGTTGCATGAGTTGAAAGTAGATTATTCCGATGATAAGAAATTTGTCAAAGATTTGGATGAAGACGTAAAAAGTGCGTTGGTTGATAGAAAAGAGGGGCTCTTGTCGGTACAGGATGCTGCGGACAGGATAAAGGCATGTTTGTGTGATGGAAAATCTTTTGTAAACAGACAAGAAGTAGCAGAACATTTTAATTCGGCGCAGAAAGATATGCCATCAAGTAAAAATGAGGATGGAATACATGAGGATATCCTTGATAATAGAAATAACATGGATAGAGAAGAACACAATGGTATGTTATTGGATGCCGGGATAAAAAAAGATATCTTGGTCGAGGCTGATAATCTGGAGTATTCTTATAAGGATGGTGCGGTACTGGTTCCTGCGGTAGAGCAGGTGTCATTTCAGATCAGAAAAGGAGAGATCCTTGCGGTGGCAGGACAGACCGGTTCCGGGAAAAGTACGCTGTTATATATGTTAAATGGTATTTACCGTCCGATGGGGGGGACACTTAAGGTTGATGGAATTGATGTAGGAAAGACGAAGAATCTGAAAGAATTGCGGAAGAAGATCGGATTTGTGTTCCAGTATCCGGAGTATCAGTTATTTGAAAGTACGGTGTTAGCGGATGTAATGTATGGCACATTGAACTTCGGGATGTCGAAAGCAGAAGCAGAACAGGCGGCAAGGGAAGCATTGGCACTTGTGAATATATCAGAGGAATATTTTGAATATTCTCCGTTTGACCTTTCGGGTGGACAGAAGAAGCGTGTAGCACTTGCAGGAATCCTTGCATATAAGCCGGAGATCCTTATTCTCGATGAGCCGGTTGCCGGCATGGATCCGAAATCCAAACGGGAATTATTTGCACTGATCCGCAGATTACATGAAGAACGGAATATAACTGTAATCTTTGTATCACACGACATGAAGGATGTGTATGAGATTGCAGATCGTATACTGGTTATGGGACAGGGAAAGCTGGTCTATGATGGAGCAGTAGAGCAGGCATTTGGAACGCCGGAGATTGTAGAAAAACTGGGCTTAGAGATGCCGGAAATGGCGATGTTCAGGGAGGCATTACTGCCGGAGATAAGACTCACAGCAAGAAGCATGGCGGGCGTGATCGACGAGTTGCGAGATTATATACAGTAACGTAAAGGAAAGAAGCATGGTAAGAGATATTACAATCGGACAATATTACAATACCAGATCACCGATTCACGAGTTGGATGCCAGAACAAAACTGGTGCTCACGATCGTATATGCGGTTACGATCTTCTGGTGCAGGGATTTGTGGACTTTTCTTGCTGCAACAGCATTTCTTATTGTGTATGTGGCATTAAGTCGTGTTCCACTTTCTTTTATCTGCCGGGGACTTAAGGTTGTCTGGGCGTTTATATTATTTACAGCATTTTTCAGTCTGTTTAACGGTGATGGAAGGGTTCTGGTCAGTATCTGGAGATTTCATATCACGACCGGCAGCTTAAAGACGACCGGAATTGTAGTATTCCGTTTCGTGTACCTGATCATTGGTTCATCGATCATGACATATACAACGCTTCCACTGGCACTTACAGCAGGCTTGGAGAAGTTGTTTGGATTCCTGAAGATATTCCGTGTTCCGGTATCGGATATGGCATTGATGCTTTCAATCACGCTTCGATTTATTCCGATTCTGATGGAAGAACTGGACAAAATTATGAAAGCACAGCTTTCGCGTGGAGCCGATTTTGAAAATGGAAATATTTTCAAACGGATACGAAGTTATACCCAGATATTTATTCCGTTATTTGCATCTGCGATCCGACGTGCAACCGATCTGGCATATGCGATGGACGCCAGATGTTATCACGGAAGCGAATGCCGTACCAGCATGAAACCGTTGAGATATAGTAAAAAAGATGCATTTGCATATGGTCTGCTGGTGGTATATGTGGTAGGATTGATCTTGATGAAGATATTTTTATAACAGGAAACCGGGAAAATGAAACGAGTAAAATTAGTAGTAGCCTATGATGGTACGAACTATCATGGCTGGCAGGTACAGGACAACGGAATAACGATAGAGGAAGTGCTGAATCGGACGATCAGCGAGCTGGTGCAGGAAGATATCAAGGTGATCGGAGCCAGCAGGACAGATGCTGGTGTACATGCCTGTGGAAATGTGGCAGTATTTGACACTGAATCCCGGATACCGGGGGATAAGTTTTCATTTGCGTTAAATCAGCGGCTTCCGGAGGATATACGGATTCAGGAATCCTGCGAGGTGGATGCAGACTTTCATCCAAGGTATGCAGATACAGTAAAAACCTATGAATATAATATATTGAACCGGCGGTTTGAACTGCCGACAAAACGGTTATATGCGGCATTTTGCTACTATCCGATGGATATAGAGCGGATGAATCAGGCGGCGGCGTATCTGGTTGGTGAACATGATTTTAAGAGCTTCTGTTCTGCAGGTGCACAGGTGCAGACGACGGTTCGGACGATCTATGCGGTAAATGTGACGAAAGAGGATGACATGGTTCATATCAGGATCACGGGAAATGGCTTCTTATATAACATGGTAAGGATCATTGCAGGAACTTTGATGCAGGTCGGAACCGGGCTGATGGAGCCGGAGCAGGTGAAGGAGATCCTGGAAGCGAGAGACCGAAGCAAGGCAGGACCGACAGCAGTAGCGAAAGGCTTGACACTGGTGGAGATCCGATATGAATAAAAGAATCGTTTGTATATGTATGAGTGTGCTTTTATGTCTGACTGTTATATGTATGGACACAGGCACAGATGTACATGCCGGATATTATGAAGATAATGACAAATATATAAAACAACGTGTAGCTGACAGGATGAAGGAAATGAGCTGGGAGGAGAAAATAGCCCAGATGATCCTGGTGAAGGCTCCTGCTAAAAATGCTGCAAATATCCAGAAACAATATCAGTTTGGCGGATATGTTTTGTTTGGGGAAGATTTTGAAAACAGTACACCGGAGAAACTTAGAAATCGGATCTATGGAATTCAGAAAGCGTCAAAGATTCCGATGTTGATCGCAGTGGATGAAGAAGGCGGAGCTGTAGTAAGAGCATCCAGATACCGTCAGTTCCGATCCACATCATATGCTTCGCCGAGGACAGTATTTTCTGCAGGCGGATGGAATGGTATAGTAAAGGATACGAAGGATAAAGCGAAGTTTCTGAAAAAGCTTGGAATCAATACGAATCTTGCACCGGTTGCCGATGTTGCATATGATTCGAGTAACTTTATTTACAATAGAAGCTTTTCTACAAATGCAGCGGATACTTCCAGATATATCAATCTTGTGGTGGATAATATGAAACAGGAGGATATGATCAGCTCATTAAAACATTTTCCGGGCTATGGAAATAATGGGGATACGCATACAAACCTGATCCATGATTATCGGAGCTATAGTAGCTTCAAGAACCGGGATCTGAAGCCATTTCAGGCGGGAATCCGGTCGGGATGTGATATGATCATGGTAAGCCATAATATTGTACATTGTTTTGATTCTAAAAATCCGGCATCTATATCACCGAAGGTAAACAAATACATTAGAAATACAATGGGATTTAAAGGTGTGATCGTTACGGATTCGTTGTCGATGGCAGGAGTACGGAGCTTTACCGGAAGTGAGGGTGAGAGTGCTGTCAGAGCAGTTCAGGCAGGAGACGATCTTCTCTGCACGGAACATTATAAAGAAACATATCAGGCATTGCTTCGGGCTTACAAGACAAAGCGGATATCGAAAAAACGGATCAATGCATCTGTCAAAAGAATTCTCATGATGAAATACCGCCGTGGTCTGAACGGAAGATTTGCGGTCAGACGTAGATAGCGTATTTGAATGCGAAATGGCAGATGAATGCTGAGAAATAAAGAAAAACGCCTGAAAAAATAAAGAAAGTTTATTGACACACACGGATGAGTATTGTATAATGTCCAAATGTGTGAAGTTTAAAGATACGGTGTGAACCAATGCCCCGGTAAACAACGTATTTGAGGATATACCATATTAATATTTTAGAAAATAATTTAGGAGGTACCACGATGAAGAGCTTTATGGCAAGCCCATCAACAATAGAAAGAAAGTGGTATGTAGTTGACGCTACAGGACATACTTTAGGACGCTTATCATCAGAGATAGCAAGCATTTTAAGAGGAAAGAACAAGCCAACATTTACACCACATATCGATACAGGTGATTATGTAATAGTAGTAAACGCAGACAAGATCAAGGTTACCGGTAAGAAGATGGATCAGAAGATCTACTACAACCACTCAGATTATGTAGGCGGAATGAAAGAGACTACATTAAAAGAGAAGATGGCTAAGAAGCCAGAGGATGTTATCCGTTTAGCAGTTAAGGGAATGCTTCCAAAGGGACCACTTGGAAGAGATATGATTACAAAGCTTTATGTATACGCTGGACCTGATCATAAGCAGCAGGCTCAGAAGCCAGAAGTTTTAGAGATTAAGTACTAAGAAGGAGGATATCATCAATGGCTAAAACAACTAAGTTCTATGGAACAGGAAGAAGAAAAAGCAGTATCGCCAGAGTTTATATCGCTCCAGGTACTGGTAAGATCACAATCAACAAGAAAGATATGGACGAGTACTTCGGACTTGATACACTGAAAGTTATCGTTAAGCAGCCATTAGTTGCTACAGGTACAGATGGTAAGTTCGACGTTATGGTTAACGTAAAGGGCGGCGGCTTCACAGGTCAGGCCGGTGCTATCAGACATGGTATTTCAAGAGCATTACTTGAGGCTGATTCAGAAGAATACAGACCAATCCTCAAGAAGGCCGGATACCTTACAAGAGATCCTCGTATGAAGGAAAGAAAGAAGTACGGCTTAAAGGCAGCTCGTCGTGCTCCACAGTTCAGCAAGCGATAATCGGTTGCGTAATTCAAAACGTTTTAGAGCGTTTCAGAATCGTATATTACACTCCAGGACTTTTGTTCTGGAGTGTTTTTTTATGTGAACTATGATAGAATAGATATCATAGTAGTAGATTATATTATGTGTGATTGATAAGTCGTTTGCATATTAACTAATACGAAAGGAGTGTTTATATGACAACTGTAAGCACAAAAAGTGGAAAAGTTATAAAGGTTGTATCACAAGAAGAAGAAAAAAGTACGTTGACAGTATCAGATAATGAAATGGATAAAAGAGCAGTTGAAGCTGTTAAGGCAGCGATAAATAAAGCGAAGATTTGTAAAAAGCCTATAGCAGGTTATGATAAAGAAAAGAAAATGGCTTATGTTGAGTATGCAAATGGGGAAAGAAAGTATGCAGAATAGAAAACCGATGATTCTTGTATTAGCTGGTCCGAATGGTTCAGGTAAAAGTACGATAACAACTTTTTTTGATAAAGTTGGGAAATATACGAATGCTGATGATGTTGTTGCAACTACAGGAATGGACAATATGGAAGCGGCTGTTTTAGTTGATAAGATGAGATATGAATCGATTGACAAGAAAGAAGATTTTACATTTGAAACGGTTTTATCATCTGATTATAAATTAAACATACTAAGAAAAGCAAAAGAAGATGGATATTTCATAAAATGCGTATTTGTGTTAACAGTTGATCCACAAATTAATATTGCCAGAATAGAATCGAGAGTGGCAGCAGGTGGACACAATGTCGATAGTGGTAAAGTTATTGAAAGATATTATAAATCAATTAATAACATAAAAGAATTACTTAGTATATGTGATATTATGCATGTTTATGACAATACAGAAACTCCAAAAAGAATTATTCGTAAACACAAAGATGAACTATCCATATATCCAAATGAATATTGGAGTGAGCAGGATATAATAGAATTGATGGAATGATGTTAGTGACGAAAACATTAGACTGCTTGGGAGTTCTGGAAATGCATTGGAGACCTTGGCATATAACATATATGCAAACTATCATACACAAATACCTTATTTATGGGCTTTGATTGTTCTTAAAATGTTAATAAATAGGAAATTACAGCTACTTTAATTTGATATAAATTCAAAGGAATGGAAGTATTTTTAATAAACGCTAGAGTTTTTTCGGGATCAAGCGGAAGTTCTGTGTATATATATAATCAAGGTTCGTATTTGACAAGAGAAGGAATCACTATAGGAAATGGATTTCTGTTTGAGAACCTGATTTTGATAATTATGGTGCAAAATGATAACAATACAAAAGCTATTTAGATTTAGTTAGGGTATTTGATAGTAGAGCAATGTATTGAGAAATTGAAAAAATTGATATAGAATATAGATGGTATAATAAAATTGATAAAAATAGGTGTGCAGTTGTTTACTTATCCAATATATGAGGCATATATTAGCATTGTTAGTGCTGTGACATAGTACGGCAGATTCGTAGAACATTTAGTTGCATATATAATCATATTATTGTGCTTATACAAAGAGGTGTATTCGTATCTAAAGTGAGACAATTATTGTTTGAGCTTATGAGTGTAATTTAAACAAGGAGGGATAAAAGTGAAAACTATCAGTTTAATTAATATGAAAGGTGGCGTAGGAAAAACGACTTTATCTGTAAATATTGCAGATTGCCTTTCTAGAAGATATGGAAAGAGAGTGCTACTTATAGATGTAGATCCGCAGTATAATGCTACACAATGTTTGATGAAAGCGGAAGAATACTATACATATAAAACAGCTTCAAAGGATACAATAATAGACATATTCGAAAGAGAAAGTCATCTTGAAGTAAGTGTTGTGGATGGTAATACAGAAAAAAAACCAAATGATATTGAAGAAATTACACCTATTTCAGTAAGAGAAAAATTTGATTTGATACCTGGAGCTTTAGATTTATATAAAATAGAAATGTCAGCAGGGGAAGGAAAAGAATTCGGAATAAAACAGTATCTGGCTACAGTTCAGAACAAATACGATTATGTGATTATAGATACTCCGCCAACGCCATCTGTTTGGATGACAAGTGCACTTTTAGCTTCAAATTATTACTTGATTCCTACTAAAGCAGATCCGATAAGTTTGACGGGAATAGATTTGTTGCATACTATTATTGAAACTAAATCTAGACGTTTTGGATTATCTGAACTAAAATGTTGTGGTGTGGTCTTGACAGTTGCTGAACGTAATACAGTTATTTTTCAAAATGCCCAAAATAATTTGAAAGCAAATGATAGATGGAAAAACAAATTGTATACATATTCATTATGTAAAAGAGTTAATATGGCTCGTGAGCAGTTGAATCAAAAGTTTATACTTGATATGAACGATACACAAATTAAGAGTGATTTAAACAACATCGTAAAAGAGATGTTGACTAGGATAGGAGATGATGTTGATGAGTAAAAAAAGGAACGAACAAAATATAGATAAATTTTTGAATTTTGTAGAAGAATTGTCATGGTTACTGGATAATTATAAAGGATTGAAAATAGGAGAAACGGTTTTACAGATAAAGAGTTTAATGTCTGAAGGAGAGCATGCTGTATTACGAAAGAACTTTGTGAATGAGACACATAAAAGTACCCGTTCATTGGTTGGGATTTTTCCAGAGTTATTTCAAAATAGAACTTTGTTTCCAACGAACCAATCAATAATCGAATTTGCAAATGAAGTATTGCAAATGAATATTAATCCATCTAAGAATCGATCGAAAACAGAAATTATTGGTGAAATAGTATGTACGACATATAATCTTACGGAAACAGAGATTGAAAAAGTTGTAAATGCATTAAATAAAATGGTAGATAATGAAAATATAGCTAAATCGGTAAAAAAAATGAAAATCGAAGCTACATTTTCTTGGAACGAGATTATACAAAAATTGGCGGAGTAAAGTATGGGAAAATATGCTAATGAAGATGCAGATAAACTGAGACGATATTTTGAAGACTATGAATTGAAACATATTTTTTTGAATGAAGAGTTTGTGGATGAATTTAAAAAGGTACACAAAAAGGCATTAGGGTATCTAGTTATTTATTCAGAAATGGAGAAGCAAAATATAACAAGAAAGCATTTAGATGATAGGGCAGTATTTTACTTAAAAGAAAGTGTGTCGGATGTACTTCAATCAGTTTTTACATGGGTAAATGGAGCGTATAAAGCTTCAGATCTATTGTTGAGAAGTTCGATAGAAAATTTTAATAAAGCTATAATTGGAAATGTTAATGTTAACGTATATATTGAAAAGAGCGTGTATAAAATATTTGAAATGGCTGAACAAATGGATGAGTATAAGGTTATGATTGGAAGAGAGTCATTATCAATAGTACTACATAGGATATACGGTGAATTGTGTAAAACGACGCATACTGCAACTGTGGCGGATATGGATCATATTACGGCGTTAAATTTATTGCCAATGTATGAAAAAGAAAAAACTGTGGAATTTAGAAAAAACTTTGAAGTGTTAGTAGATGCATATTTAGGTTTTTTTCTTGCAAATTACAAAGATGTGGTAGATAGTATGCATAGGTGTAATGTGGATATCTTTTATGAAGTGTTATCAAAGCATATTATTAGAAGTGTCTTAACCAGTTGAGTGTAACTGGACTTATGAAATGTAGCTTAGATGATAGACTAGATTCCATTTTTATCTTCTTAACATATTTTTGTAAGCCATCATATTGGGGAATCAATTTAACATACAATCCAGTTGTTTTTTTGTAAACCTTGTAAGATAATATATATTAGATATGTTGTTCAGATGAATAGAAGTATCGCATTTTTGATGGTCAAAAGAGACAGGGAGTTGTTTGGCGAGGTTGACTTCCACGCAGATGTTTTCAGGGTTAAACATTGCAAAGATTAATTTACCCATAAGTAAATCTTTTCGATAAACACTATATGTGGATTGTAAGTATATAGAGAAGTCAGGGAACGCCCTAAGTGGTCTACCGTATAAAATGTACACGCAACGCTGTTGCATAAAACCTCTATTTCTGTTTTTTTTCTCAAAGAGAGCATTTTAAATGAAAATATAAATTTTTAACAAGCCCTCAAAGCTTTATGTTTTTGAGGTGTCCCCCAAAAGTTAGACTTTTATTGCGTAACAAATTGATTTCTGTTACGCATTTTTTATGCAACCATGAGAGCTAGTCTGTATTGTACGGGACTTTTCCAGCCTAATGTCTCTTTTATTCGTTGTTCACTATAATACTTTATATATCGTTCTATTTCTGACTTTAATTCTTCATAGCTATAGTGAATAACTCCGTAGTAAATTTCCTGTTTAAGCAATCCAAAGAAGTTTTCCATAACAGAGTTATCATGGCAATTCCCTTTTCTTGACATGCTTTGAAAAATATGTTCTTCCTTTAGCCGACGAGAATAAGATTTCATTTGATAAGCCCATCCTTGATCAGAATGAAAAGTTCTACGATATTGACAATCAGAAGTAACAGATATCGCCTTTTCTAATGCACTCATAACATTTTCTGCAGAAGGATGTTTATCGATACCAAAACTTATGATTTCGCCATTACACATATCCATAAATGGATCAAGATAAAGTTTATGCATTGTCATATGCCCTTTAGAATCCACTTCATAATATTTAAACGCTGTTGTATCAGTTGTGATTTTTTGATGAGGTATATGTGTATTGAAGCGCTTTCGAATTCTATTAGGTGCGACAGTACCTACTTTTCCTTTATAAGAGCTATATTTACGACTTTTACGTGTAAATGAAGTAACTTGAAGTCCTAGTTTTTGCATAATTCTTTGAACTTTTTTCTTGTTAAGAACAATGTTTTGGTTCCGAAGTTCTCCAAGAATATGGCGGTAACCATAGTTTTTATGTAATTTCCTGATTTCAAGAATCTTTTCTTCCAG
>ERZ773110.1671-NODE-1671-length-16763-cov-4.939370_pt1 | contig 16763 bp, 18 predicted proteins | sample MGYA00580568_ERZ773110 | MGnify/ENA primary metagenome ERZ773110 (study PRJEB29015, sample SAMEA2737870) | human gut metagenome | biome: human gut; feature: human-associated habitat; material: faeces | place: China | collected 2012 ... | reverse complement strand
CTGATCATCAGTATTCTGTACAAAGCATCGCCGGAGGAAGTCAAGCTTATCATGATCGACCCGAAGGTAGTTGAGTTAAGTGTCTATAATGGCATCCCGCATCTGTTCATCCCGGTCGTCACAGACCCAAAGAAAGCTGCAGGAGCACTCAACTGGGCAGTGTCCGAGATGATGAGTCGTTATAATACTTTTGCTGAGTACGGCGTTCGAAATCTGGGTGAATATAACCGCAAGATCAGTAACATGGCAGTTCCGGAGGGTGGAACCCCGCAGAAACCGATGCCGCAGATCGTGATCATCGTAGACGAGCTTGCGGACCTTATGATGGTCGCACCGGGAGAGGTAGAGGATGCGATCTGCCGTCTGGCACAGCTTGCACGTGCAGCAGGCATCCATCTGATCATTGCGACGCAGAGACCGTCTGTCAATGTCATCACAGGACTGATCAAGGCGAATATGCCGTCGAGGATTGCATTCTCTGTTTCCTCTGGCGTCGATTCACGAACGATTCTCGATATGAACGGTGCAGAGAAGCTGCTCGGAAAAGGTGATATGCTGTTTTATCCGCAGGGATATCAGAAACCGGCCAGACTGCAGGGGGCTTTTGTATCCGATGAAGAAGTCAGCAGTATTGTTGACTTCCTGGCAGAAAAGAATCCGGGAATGCAGTACAATTCCCAGATTGAACAGCAGGTAAATACGGCAGGCATGTCCGGTGGCACCGGTGGTTCTTCGGCTGACGACAGGGATGCTTATTTTGTGGAGGCCGGTAAATTCATTATTGAAAAAGAAAAGGCATCGATCGGTATGCTCCAGAGAATGTTCAAAATCGGTTTCAACAGAGCTGCAAGAATCATGGATCAGTTATGTGATGCAGGGGTTGTCGGACCGGAGGAAGGAACGAAACCTCGTAAGGTACTGATGTCTGCAGAAGAATTTGAAAATTATATAGAGGAATACCTGTAAATGGAAATTAAGATCATAACTGTAGGGAAAATTAAAGAAAAATATCTGAATGATGGAATTGCCGAGTATGCGAAGCGTCTGAGCCGTTACTGCAAACTGACATTTTGCCAGGTTCCGGATGAAAAAACACCGGATAAAGCATCTGATGCACTGAACGAGCAGATTAAGAATACAGAAGCGGAACGTCTGATGAAGCATATCCGGGAACAGGATTATGTAATTGCACTTGCGATTGATGGTAAAATGCTGGATTCCGTCGAGTTATCCGAAAAAATCGGACGTCTGGGTGTAGAAGGCAAAAGTTCTGTCGCATTTGTGATCGGAGGCTCGTTAGGTCTTGGCAATGAAGTTCTGAAAAGAGCAGATTATAAACTGAGCTTTTCCAGAATGACATTTCCTCATCAGCTGATGCAGATGATTCTTCTGGAGCAGATCTATCGTGGCTACAGGATCCTGAACCATGAACCTTATCATAAATAAAAAGACACAAACCGGAAATAACTCCGGCTTGCAATAAATGATTTCCAAAAAAGGAGGATATAGTGATATGACAACAGAACGAGTAGAACATATGGCAGGTGGACAGGGACATGCATTGGTGAAACGTCTCCTTGATGAGAAGCAGTTAAACGGAAAATGCAAATTATATGCGCAGGTAACTCTGGAACCGGGATGTTCTCTGGGATATCATGAACATCATAATGAGAGTGAAACGTATTATATTCTTTCAGGAAAAGGTATTTACAGCGATAATGGAACACTCCGTATGGTGCAGGCCGGTGATGTGACATTTACTCCGGACGGCAAAGGACATGGACTTACAAACAGCGGCGATGAAGACCTTGTATTCATGGCGCTGATTATTCTGGATTAATTAAAATGGAGGAACCCTGATGACGGCAGAACTGAATATTGATAAATTTGAAGATTTTATTGCGCAGTATCCGATCTTTGAATATCGTATCCTGAATACTGGAGATCTGTCTGTCGAGGAGAGAGTAAGGATCGTCTGTCAGCAGGAATGTGAACGGTATGGATCGACCTGGGCATGTCCGCCGGCTGTGGGTACTCTGAAAGAATGCGAGGAAAGAATCCGCAAGTTTGGACAGGCTGTTTTCTTTTCCAGTGTGGCAGAAGTTTCTGATCTTATGAATATGCAGGAAATGCTGCAAACAAGAGCTGCACACGAAGAACTGACAACGGAAGTTGCCCGTTTTTTGAAAGAACAGGGATTTGAGACGTTTACACTTTCAACGGAATCCTGTGATATCTGTGAGGACTGTGCATATCCACATGGCAAACCGTGCAGACATCCGGACCGAATGCATCCCTGCCTGGAAAGCCATGGCGTGGTAGTAAGTGAGATCGTAGAGAAACAGCAGATGGAGTATAATCTGGGCGGAAATACGATACTCTGGTTTTCCATGGTGCTTTTTAAATAAAATATCAGAGAATAAACAAGACCTCTCCGGCGTACATTTATAATGAGCGCCAGGGAGGTTTTTGTTATGAAAAAGATGGGACAATGGAAAGAAAATCTTGTTACCTCGCTGGAAATACCGAGAGATCTGGCAATGAAAGAAACGGTGTTTACTGTTACAGGAAAACATCAGGCAGTAGTCTGCAACTATCGAAGTGTTTTGCGGTATGAGAAAGAAGAAATAATATTACTGACTTTTCAGGGGAAACTTCGAATACAGGGAAAAAGACTGAGGATTCCGATGTATACACCTGAAGAAATGTATATTGAAGGTGTGATCACGGAGATTATCCTGGAAGGTTAGGAGGAGATTATGAAAAAGTATGCCGGGTTTCGAAATGGATACGTTCGTGTGAGGATATATGGGGAACAGACAGAACGTTTTCTGAATCTGTGCAGAGCGCATGAGATTCGAATCAGTGATCTCAGAAAAGAATCAGATCTGAGTCTTACGGGATGTCTGCAGATCAGAGATTTTTTCAGACTCGCTCCAATACATAGAAAAACAAAAGTAAAAATTCATATTCTGGAAAAGCATGGACTTCCTTTCTTTTTTTACCGAAGTAAAAAGAGAAAGGCTTTTTTTCTTGGATTACTTTTATGTGCAGGACTGCTTTTGTTCCTGTCCGGACGGTTGTGGGAAATTGATGTAGAGGGAAATGTCAGAAACAGCACACCTGAGATACTGGATTTTCTGGAACAAAAAGGAATCAGGCATGGAATGGCAAAAGAAAGGCTCAGCTGCAGTGAGATTGCAGCTGAGATCCGTAAAAAATATCCGGATATTACGTGGGTATCAGCAAAACTGGAGGGAACCAGACTGCTCCTTACAGTCAGAGAAGGGATATTTATACAGACTACAGAAGAAAAGGACAAATCTGCCTGTGATATTATGGCAGAACGCGATGGTGAGATCATAAAAATGATAACCAGAAGCGGACTGCCCCGGAAAAAGGTTGGGGATTTATGTAAAAAAGGTGAAATCCTGGTATCGGGAATACTGGAATTAAAGGATGACAGTCAGGAGGTTGTAAAGTATGAAGCGGTTCATGCAGATGCAGATATTTATATAAAAAGACAGAAGGCATATTATCATGAGATTCCAATGATCTATGAGACATATGAATGGACCGGTAAAAAGAAAAAGGGTATCTATCTGAAAGCAGGCAGATTTTATTTGGAAATTGCAGACAGGACAAAAAATGGCTGGTATCAGATAGCAGAAGAACAGAAAATGTATCTGACCAAAAGTTTTCAGCTGCCGTGCTCAATAGGGTATATTACCCAAAACCAGTACAGAAAGATAAAAAAAGAGTATACAAGGGAAGAAGTAAAAAAACTTGCATGGCATACTTTGCAGAGGTATGAAGAAAAATTAATGCAAAAAGGGGTTCAAATATCTGCAAATAATGTTAAAATAGAAATTGACCACAAGACCTGTGTAAGCAAAGGTTTTTTGGAAATTATAGAAAAAATCGGAGAGGAGACTCCTGTAGAAATACCGGAGCAGCCTGCAGAAAGGACAACAGAGGATGGCTAACAGCATTATCGAGCTATATACGCAGGTGCCTGCAGATCTGGAGGGGAATGTGTTCGGTCAGTTTGACGAACACCTGAAGCTGATTGAACGGACGTTAAATGTAACACTGATATCCAGAGATGGCATGCTGAAGATCCTGGGTACCGAACAGAGTGCAACTCAGGCAAAAAAACTGATAGAGGAACTGGTGACGCTTGCAGGAAGAGGCAATACTATAACACGGCAGAACGTAAGTTATGCACTGTCTCTTGCCATGGAGGAACGAAATCAGGTACTCACGGAAATAGATAAAGATTTTATCTGTAATACGATACAGGGAAGACCAATCAAACCCAAAACATTAGGACAGCAGGAATATGTAGAACAGATCCGAAAGAAAATGATCGTATTTGGAATCGGACCTGCAGGCACCGGTAAGACTTACCTTGCTATGGCAATGGCAGTTACCGCATTTCGAAATGAAGAAGTCAGCCGTATCATTCTGACCAGACCGGCGATCGAAGCAGGGGAGAAACTTGGATTCCTTCCGGGTGATCTTCAGAGTAAAGTAGATCCGTATCTGCGCCCATTGTATGATGCATTATATCAGATCATGGGAGCTGACAGTTTCGCAAAAAATATGGAACGAGGGCTGATCGAAGTGGCTCCGCTTGCTTATATGCGAGGACGTACACTGGATAATGCATTTATTATTCTGGATGAGGCACAGAATACAACACCGGCACAGATGAAGATGTTTCTGACCCGTATTGGTTTTGGCTCCAAAGTGGTTGTTACCGGTGATGCGTCTCAGAAAGACCTTCCGAGAGATGCAGTATCTGGTCTTGATGTGGCGGCAAAGGTCCTTAAGAAGATAGATGATATTGGATTTTGCCAGCTTACCAGCAAAGACGTTGTACGTCATCCGCTGGTACAGCAGATCGTACAGGCATATGAAGATTACGAAAAGAAACAGAAACCGTCCAGAAGTACCGGTGGTACAAGGACAGTCCGGAGGAAAAAGAATGACCATACAAATTGATTATGAAGCAGAACGTAAACTGGATATTGATTATGAAAAACTGGCATCAGAAGTCGCTGAGCATATTCTTGAGACAGAGAACTGTCCTTATGATGTCTGCGTAAATCTTGTGATTACTGACAACGAAGAAATCAAACGGGTAAATACGGAATTTCGCTCAATCGGGGCACCGACAGATGTACTTTCTTTCCCGATGATACCGTTTAAGACACCGGCAGATTATTCAGTGATCGAGGGCGATGACAGCTATTTTGATCTTGATACAGATGAACTGATCCTTGGGGACGTTATGATCTCTGTAGATAAGGTCTATGCGCAGGCAGAAGAATATGGACACAGCACAGAGCGGGAATTCAGTTTCCTGTTTGCACACAGTATGCTGCATCTGCTCGGCTATGATCATATGGAACCGGATGAGGCAGCGGTAATGGAGGCCAAGCAGGCAAAGGCACTGGAGGATCTGGGAATTACCAGGTGATGATCACCATCTGAAAGGAGAACATCTATGAAGAAGAAATTTCTGGCAGCAGTTATGGCATTGGTTATGATAGGAACGACACCTGTTGGTGTATTTGCTGATACTATGGTGAAAAGCTACCTTACAGGACTGGATGTTCCCGAATCGGAAGGCCGGGTCCGCCCGGTAGCGGTTATGCTGAATAATATTAAGCAGGGATGCCCACAGAGTGGGATCGCGAATGCCGGTGTTGTGTATGAGGCACCTGTAGAGGGCGATATCACAAGACTGATGGGAATTTTTGAGGATTATAAAAATCTGGAACGGATTGGTTCCGTCAGAAGCTGCAGAGATTATTATATCTTTTATGCGAATGAATTTGATGCAATTTATGCACATTATGGACAGTCTGCTTTTGCACTTCCATATTTTGAACAGCATCTGATCGACAATCTGAATGGCGTGAAACTGGGAAAAATCTGTTATTTCAGGAGTACTGACCGTAAGGCTCCGCACAATGCTTATACAACATATGACCTGCTTCAGCAGGGTATAGACAAGATGGGATACCGCAGAGAATACAAAGAAGATTATGATGGGCACTATGTGTTTGTACCTGATGGAACTGAAAACACACTTCCGCAGGGTACATCCGCACAGGAGATACATTTTGATAATTTTACAGTGAATCATCCATGGTTTGTTTATGATGAAAATACAAAAAAATACAGCCGTTTCCAGTATGGTGCGGCACAGATCGATGATCTTACCGGAGAGCAACTGACCTGTGACAATATCCTGATCCAGTACTCTTACGTGACTACGTATGAGGGAACAAGCTATAAGGATATTGAGACGATTACCGATCGTGACGGAAATTCCGGTGGACGAGGCAAATATATCACAAGAGGGAAAGCAATCGATGTCACCTGGCAGAAAGATTCCCCATGGGGTGTGACTCATTATATTACAGATGATAATCAGGAAGTTCAGCTGAATCCGGGAACGACCTGGGTGGAGATCGTACAGGATGACAGAGTGGATGATATCAGCTATCAATAGAGAACAGAGACTGTTTACAGGTGATGACCTGAAACAGATTGCAGAAGAAATTACTGGAGAATAAATACCATGAATTATCGTGAATTACTGAAAGACAAAAAACGTGTTGTGATCAAAGTTGGTTCTTCCTCTTTGATCCACAAGGAAACAAATAAACTGGATCTTCGTAAACTGGAAGTGCTTGTAAGAGAACTGAGTGATCTTCATAACCAGGGCAAAGATGTTGTCCTGGTTACTTCAGGTGCAGTGGCAGTTGGTGCATCTGCATTTGGCATGCATGAGAAGCCGACAGAACTTAAGAAAAAACAGGCATGCTCCGCAGTTGGACAGGCGCGTCTGATGATGATCTATCAGAAACTTTTTTCAGAGTACAACCAGATGGCGGCGCAGATTCTGATGACAAAGAATACGATGGTCAATAACCTGAACCGCATAAATGCACGGAATACATTTGAAGAGTTGCTGGAGCTCGGGGCAATTCCGGTTGTTAATGAAAATGACTCCATTTCAAGCTACGAGCTGGAGATGCTGGAATCTTTTGGTGATAATGATACATTGTCAGCTGTTATCGCGGGATTGATCGGGGCGGATCTTCTGATCCTGCTTTCTGATATCGACGGACTTTTTACCGATGACCCGAATACGAATCCAGATGCAGAATTCATTGATACTGTCGAAGTATTGGATGAGAAATTGCTGAGTATGGGAAAAGGACCGAAGAGCAAGGTCGGAACCGGTGGAATGGCTACAAAACTGACTGCTGCCGAGATAGCAACGGCTGCAGGTGCGGATATGGTGATCGCGAATGGCCGGGATTTTCATGTGATCCACAAGATCATGGAAGGCAGAAAATATGGTACCTTATTTGCAGGAAACAAAAAAGAAGAGTTTTTCCTGATTGATTATATAGAAAAACTTCTCTAGGAGGAAATTATTATGATGGATAATGTGAAGATAGACCGAATCAATACTCTGGCACATAAAGCGAAGAGTGTCGGTCTTACAGAAGAAGAAAAGAAAGAACAGGCAGAACTTCGACAGGAATATCTGGCTGCCGTGCGTAAAAATCTCAGGGCACAGTTAAATAATATTGATATTCAGGAAAAAGATGGTTCGGTTGTGAACCTTGGTGAAAAGTATGGAAGAAAAAAAGGCAATTAGAAAACAGGTTTTTGCAGCGCGAAAAGCACACACCGATCAGCAGATCGATGACTGGAGCAGAAAAATTGCTGAAACAGTTACGGCACTTCCGGAATACAGCAACAGCCGGAGAATTCTTGCTTATGCGGATTATAATCACGAAGTTATGACAAAGTATATTATAGAAGCGGCATGGAATGATGGCAAAGAAGTTGCGGTTCCTAAAGTAGTTGGACAGGATATGGTATTTTATAAACTGACAGATTTTGCACAGCTTGAAAAGGGATATTTTGGTATTCCGGAGCCGGCAAGAGGTGAGATCGTTCAGTGGGAAGAGGCTCTGATGATCATGCCGGGAGTCGCGTTTGACAGGCAGAATCACAGAGTTGGTTATGGCGGCGGTTTTTATGACCGCTTTCTGGAAAAACATCCATATATCACAAGGGTTGCAGTTGCATTTGAATTTCAGATGATGTCAGAGGTACCGGTGGAGCCTACAGACATTTCACCGGAGATCATTGTTACAGAAAAAGAAATTTATAAATAAGCATTTTTTAAGGTTTTTATTATTTAAAGGGACAGGAAATGTCCCGGGGAGGTTATGCTATGAATGAAATGCTGTTAGAGCTTGGACAAAATGCAAAAGAAGCTGAAAATATGCTGCGGACCATAACCACAAACAAAAAGAACCAGGTGCTTGCGGCAGTTGCGGAACATCTTGTGGAATGTACAGATGAGCTGATCAAAGCCAATGCTGTTGATGTGGAGAATGGAAAAAAGAACAATATGCCGGAAGGACTGGTAGACAGACTTCTTCTTACACCGGAAAGAATTCAGGGAATGGCAGAAGGTCTGCAGCAGCTGGTAGCGCTGGAGGATCCGATCGGTGAGGTAACCGGGATGAAAAAACGTCCGAATGGACTGCTCATCGGACAGAAACGGGTACCGCTTGGCGTGATCGGAATCATTTATGAAGCACGTCCGAATGTAACGGCGGATGCTTTTGGCCTTTGCTTTAAGACCGGAAATGTAGTGATCTTGAAGGGTGGCAGTGATGCAATCCATTCAAATGAAGCTATCGTGAAGTGTATTCGGGAAACCCTGAAAGCCAATGACATAACAGAGAACGCAATTCAGCTGATCCAGGATACTTCCCGTGAGACTGCTGCAGAATTTATGAAAATGAATGAATATGTGGATGTGCTGATTCCACGAGGCGGCAAGGGACTGATCAAAGCAGTTGTTAATCAGAGTACGATTCCGGTCATCGAGACCGGCACAGGAAACTGCCATATATATGTAGATGAGAGTGCTGATCTGAATATGGCGGTTGATATTATTATGAATGCCAAGACACAGAGAGTTGGGGTTTGCAATGCCTGCGAATCACTTCTGGTAAATGCGAATATCAAAGATGTATTGCTGCCGGTTCTTGCAAACCGTCTGAAAGAAAAGCATGTACAGATGCGCGCAGATAAAGAAGCCATGACGCTGATGCCGGGGGCTGTTGCAGCCACAGAGGAAGACTGGGGAACGGAATATCTGGATTACATATTATCAATCAAAGTAGTGTATTCTGTAGACGAGGCTATTGCACATATCAACCGGTACAATACAGGACATTCTGAGGCAATCATCACCAATGATTATACCAATGCCCAGAAATTCCTGGATGAAGTGGATGCAGCGGCGGTATATGTCAATGCTTCTACCAGATTTACCGATGGATTTGAATTCGGATATGGGGCAGAGATCGGTATCAGTACCCAGAAACTTCACGCCAGAGGACCGATGGGACTGCTTGCACTGACAACTACCAAATATATCATCTATGGAAATGGACAGATCCGTAAATGATAGAATATAAAAGCTGAAATCAACAAGTTATTTCAGGATCTTAAGAAAATCTGAAGAAAAACATAGATTTTTTGTATGCAAATGCAAAGAAATTGTTAAAAAAACATTGAAAAATAAAAGAGACTATGGTATTATAAGTCTTGTGTTCAAAGGAGTTTTCATTTTATGAGAACTCTTTTTTTTCGCAATGGAAAAAAATGTAAAGAAGAAAGGAAGGCTTAAAATGGCATTGTTTACATTTAGCGGCGGTGTTCATCCGGCAGATGGTAAAGAATTTGCAAAGAATTCACCAATCACCGAATACCTGCCAAAAGGAGATGTTGTTTTACCTTTAGGTCAGCACATCGGTGCTCCTGCACAGCCAATCGTTAGCAAGGGAGACCAGGTGTTAGTAGGCCAGAAGGTGGCAGAAGCTGGAGGATTTGTATCCGCGAATATTTTCAGCTCTGTTTCAGGAACTGTAAAGGCGATCGAGCCAAGAATGACTCCAGCCGGAGCAAAAGTTAACTCTATCGTAATTGAGAATGATGGAGAATTCAAAGAGGCTGCCTTTGAGGCAAAACCTTATGATCAGATGTCTAAAGATGATGTTTTAGCAGCGATCAAAGAAGCTGGAATCGTAGGACTTGGTGGAGCCGGATTCCCAACACATGTGAAATTAGCGCCAAAAGATCCAGATGCGATCGAATATATCATCGTAAATGGAGCGGAGTGTGAACCTTATATCACAGGTGACTACCGCATCTTAATGGAGACACCAGAACTTTTAATTGAAGGATTAAATATCGTACTTGATATGTTCCCAAAAGCAAAAGGTATCATTGGTATTGAAGATAATAAAAAAGATGCAATTGCTAAAGTAGAAGCATTAGTAAAAGGTGATGCAAGAATCAGCGTTGCTACATTAAAGACAAAATACCCACAGGGTGCAGAACGTTCTTTGATTTATGCAACAACAGGAAGAAGCATCAACTCCAGCATGTTACCAGCAGATGCAGGATGCATCGTAGATAACGTAGCTACGATCGTAGCGATCAAAGAAGCTGTCAAAGATGGTAAACCATTATACGAACGTGTTGTGACAGTTACTGGAGATGCGATCAAGAATCCAAGTAACTTTAAAGTACGTACAGGAACAAACGTACAGGAACTGATCGAAGCAGCCGGTGGATTTAAGACACAGCCTGAGAAGATCATTTCTGGTGGACCTATGATGGGTATGGCAATGTTTACAACAGATGTACCAGCTGTCAAAACATTCTCATGCTTCTTAGCATTCACAAAAGATGAAGTTGCTGCGAACCAACCAAGCAATTGTATTCGTTGTGGAAGATGTGTGAGCGTCTGTCCACAGAAGCTGATGCCAGCAAAATTATCTGTATTAGCAGATCATAATCAGTTTGACGAGTTTGAGAAACTTTATGGAGCAGAATGCGTTGAGTGTGGATCTTGTTCATTTGTATGTCCAGCAAAACGTAACCTTGCACAGTCCATGAAGACAGGTCGTAAACAGGTATTAGCTAACCGTAGAAAGAAATAAAGGAGAGATACATATGAGCGAAACATTATATCATGTGTCAGCCAATCCTCATGTCAGAGATAATGGCTCAACACAAAAGATTATGTTAGATGTTATCATCGCATTACTACCCGCTACAATTTTTGGTATCTATATCTTTGGAGCATCTGCGGCACTGACAGTTGCAATTTCTGTTGCTACCTGTGTTGTCGTTGAGTATATTTACCAGAAACTTATGAAACAGCCAATCACTGTAGGTGACTTAAGTGCGGCATTGACCGGACTGTTACTTGCATTAAACTTACCATCAGGAGCACCATTCTGGATGCCGATCCTTGGTGGAATCTTCGCGATCATCGTTGTAAAACAGCTTTACGGTGGTCTGGGACAGAACTTCATGAACCCGGCACTGGCAGCCAGATGTTTCCTTCTGACTTCCTTCGCTCTGTTTATGAATAACTTCTCATCCGCAAAGCTTGGATTTGACAGTCTGACAGGTGCAACTCCGCTGGCACAGTTAAGAGCCGGTGAGACAGTGGATCTGGCATCCCTGGTAATCGGACGTATCCCGGGAACTATCGGTGAGGTATCTGTAATTGCCCTGCTGATTGGTGCGATTTACATGGTAGTCCGCAAAGTTATCAGCCCGGTTATTCCGCTGATTTACATTGGAACCGTATTTGTATTTACATTCCTGTTTGGCGGATTCAACCTGACCTATTCTCTCAGTGAGATCTGTGCAGGTGGTCTTATCTTCGGTGCATTCTTTATGGCAACCGATTATGTAACGAGTCCTCTGACTCCGAAGGGACAGATCGTATACGGACTGATCCTCGGAATCGTAACCGGAATCTTCCGTCTCTGGGGTGCTTCTCCGGAGGGCGTTTCCTATGCGATCATCTTCAGCAACCTGCTGGTTCCGCTGATTGAGCGCTATACGCTTCCGACAGCATTTGGAAAAGGAGGTCAGAAGAAATAATGAACCAGATTATCAAAAATACAATCATCCTTTTCGTTATTACTCTGGTAGCTGGTATCTGTCTGGGAACAGTACATGATATTACGCTGGATCCGATTGCACAGGCACAGGAGGCAGCAGCTACTAAAACTTATCAGGAAGTTTACCCGGATGCGGCAAGCTTTGATGAACCGCAGGAGCTGGCTGACGCAGTAACTGCTGCAGCGGACAGCATCTCTGAGTGGGGATTTGGAAAAGTTACCATCAATGATGCAAAAGAAGCGCTGGATGCAAGCGGCAACCAGATCGGTTACCTGATTACCTCTACCTCCGCAGAGAGCTACGGCGGCAACGTGCAGATCGCAGTTGGTATCACCAACGAGGGCGAGCTGACCGGTATCGGTTTCTTAAGCATCAGCGATACGCCAGGTCTTGGTATGAGAGCCAAAGAACCGGATTTCAAGGATCAGTTTATCGGCAAGAAAGCTGAGAACCTGGAAGTTACAAAGACAGGCGCGTCTGCAGATAATCAGATTGAAGCCATCAGTGGTGCAACGATCACTTCCAAGGCAGTCACCAACGCGACAGATGCAGCTATCTATTTCGTGGCTAACTGCCTGGCACAGTAGGAGGTGGAAAGATTATGAATAAATATGTAGAGCGCTTATATAACGGTATCTGGAAAGAAAACCCGATTTTCGTTCAGATGCTGGGTCTGTGTCCGACCCTGGCGGTAACCACTTCCGCCATCAACGGTGTCGGCATGGGACTTTCGACAACCGCCGTACTGATTGCGGCGAACTTTCTGATTGCATTGCTTCGTAAGATCATTCCGGACGGCGTGCGTCTGCCGGCAGAGATCGTAGTCGTAGCATCCTTCGTAACCATCGTAGATATGTTGATGGAAGGTTTCGTTCCAAGCTTATATGCTTCCCTGGGACTTTACATTCCGCTGATCGTAGTTAACTGTATCATCCTTGGCCGTGCCGAGGCATATGCTATGAAGAACGGTCCGATCCTGTCTGCATTTGACGGTATCGGTATGGGACTTGGATTTACAGTTGCTCTGGCACTCATCGGTTCCTTCCGTGAGCTTCTGGGTGCAGGTACTATCTTTGGTATCCAGATTATGCCGGCTTCCTATCAGCCGATCTCAATCTTCATCCTGGCGCCGGGTGCATTCTTCGTACTGGCTTGCCTGACTGCTCTTCAGAATCGTCTGAAGATGCCGTGTGCAACAAACGGTTCCGTAAAAGAGAAGAAGAAGGGTGGCTGCTGCAGCGGCGACTGCTTAAGCTGTGCTGGTCATGATGCAGAAGTTAAGAAGGAACAGGAGGAGAAGTGATGAAAGAATTACTTATTATTGCGATAAGCTCGGCGCTGGTCAGCAACGTCGTACTGAGCCAGTTCCTCGGTATCTGCTCCTTCGTCGGCGTATCCAAAAAAGTTGAAACAGCAGCTGGTATGGGTGGTGCGGTTATCTTCGTTATTACCATCGCATCCATCGTTGCAAACTTGATTTATCAGTTCGTTCTGGCACCGCTTGGTATCGATTACCTGAAAACCATCGTTTTCATTCTCGTTATCGCAGCACTGGTTCAGATCGTTGAGATGTTCTTAAAGAAGTGCATGGTTTCCCTGTATAACGCGCTGGGTGTATTCCTTCCGCTGATTACGACCAACTGTGCAGTTCTGGGTTCTGCCCTGACCAACGTACAGAAGGGTTATAACTTCATTTTCAGTGTAGCAAACGGACTTGGTACTGCGGTTGGTTTCACCGTCGCAATCGTACTGCTGGCAAGCATTCGTGAGAGTATTGAAGACAATGATATCCCATATAATTTCCAGGGTTCTCCGATCGTTCTGATTACCTCTGGTCTGATGGCGATTGCCTTCATGGGCTTCTCCGGACTGATTTAATGGGAGGTAACAGAATATGACAGGTTTGCTTTTAGCGGCAGTTGTCATCGGCGCCATCGGTATCATTATCGGTGTGCTGCTGGGCATTGCCAGTGAGAAGTTTAAGGTTGAGGTTGACGAAAAAGAAATTCTGGTGCGTGCAGAACTTCCGGGCAACAACTGTGGTGGTTGTGGTTTCCCGGGATGTGACGGTCTGGCTGCAGCAATTGCTGCAGGCACCGCTCCGGTTAACGGATGTCCGGTCGGCGGCGCTCCGGTAGCAGATAAGATCGCTGCGATCATGGGTGTTGAGAGCGGCAGCTCCGAAAAGAAGGTAGCTTTCGTAAAATGTAAAGGTACCTGCGACAAGACAAACGTAAAGTACAATTACTATGGAATTACCGATTGTTCCATGGTAACCGTAGCACCGGGTTCCGGCGAGAAGGCTTGTGCTTACGGCTGTATGGGATATGGCTCCTGCGTGAAAGCATGTCAGTTTGACGCAATCCACGTAGTAGACGGTGTTGCAGTCGTTGACAAAGAGAAGTGCGTAGCCTGCGGCAAGTGCGTAGCTACCTGCCCGAAGGGCCTGATCGAGCTCGTTCCTTACAAGGCAGAGCATCTTGTACAGTGCTCTTCCCACGACAAGGGACCGGCTGTCAAGAAAGTCTGCACCGCTGGCTGTATCGGATGTACGCTGTGTACAAAGGAGTGCCCGTTTGATGCAATCCATATGGATAATAACGTGGCAGTTATCGATTACACGAAGTGTAAGAACTGCGGTAAGTGCGCAAAGAAGTGCCCGGTACAGGCAATCCTGTAGGCGGACGCAAATTGGGGCAAATGCCAGGATTAAGCGAATGCAAATGAAGGAAATGTGAATCTAATTTGGGTAAAAGCCTAAATGAAATAAGAGTTAATAAAACTTCATGAAAATTAGAAAAGGCGATGTTTTCGGAGAGATCCGAGGACATCGTCTTTTTTGTATGAGTGCGCCCGGCGGCGCACGTTTCTAACCGGTGCAAGTCCGGAATCCGCCCGGTAGTGGGAAGGATATAGCCGAAGGCAAGGGTGTCCATCGCGAGGTGGAATTCGAAGGAAGCCGGATGTGGGGAATATACTACCCTGCGGGCAAATCTCTGGTCTGACGAACAGAAATCACATATAAGGTTTCGCATGAGGGTAAGACTGCTCACCAAGTTGAAGCCCAATAACTACACGGAATCATGTGGAATAAATGTGGCAGATGGATGGAGAGAAAGAAACGTGTGATACCCGGGGAGGTCTGTGCGGTATGCTTCGAAAGAGGTAACCACTGCCCAAAGCAGTGCTGAACGCACAGAAGTCAGCAGAGGTCATAGTAGCCGAGAGGTGAAGGACCGAATCAATAGGAGTCTTGAGTATGACCCGGAAAGGAGAAATGAGCACATGGGTACGGAAAACAAAGAGAGCTGCTCGCAGAGAGATAGCGCGGAACGTAAAGGGTATGTGAGAGCGCACCGCTCATTTAACCGGATATGGAAAGAAAGAGACAGTGCAGAGCTGGATATCTTAGGTAAGATACTGAATAAGGATAACCTCAACAGAGCTTACAAAAGAGTGAAGGCAAACAAGGGAGCGCCGGGAGTAGATGGAATGACCGTCGAAGAAGCGTTTGAGTGGCTGAAGGAACACAATCACGAACTGACAGAACGGATTCGAAAGGGACATTATACCCCATCGCCGGTCAGAAGAGTGGAGATTCCGAAGCCGGATGGAGGAATACGAAAGCTTGGCATTCCTACCGTCATAGACCGCATCATTCAACAGGCAATGACGCAGCAACTGATACCGATCTACGAGCCAAAGTTTTCGGATGGAAGTTTCGGATATCGTCCGGGGCGAAGTGCGAAAGATGCAGTTCAGAGGATAAAGGAGTACGCAGAACAGGGATATACAAGGGCGGTAGTCCTTGACCTGTCAAAGTATTTCGATACACTGAACCATGAATTACTTGTAAATATCCTGCGTAGAGACATAAAGGATGAGCGAGTGATTCAGATGATAAAGAGGTATCTGAGAAGTGGAGTGATGGAAAACGGAGTAGTGGTTGAGACGGAAGAAGGCTCACCGCAGGGAGGAAATCTTTCCCCGTTATTAGCGAACATCTATCTCAATGAGTTTGACCAGGAATTCAACAAAAGAGGAGTACCGTGCATCCGCTATGCAGACGATATCGTACTGTTAGCGAAAAGTGAACGTGCATCCGAGCGACTGTTGGAAAGCAGTACGAAATTTTTGGAAGGGACACTGAAACTTAAAGTGAATCGAGAGAAAAGTCGTACGGTCAGCGTGTTTGCAATACGAAATTTTAAGTATCTTGGCTTTTGTTTTGGGAGAAACGGAAAAGGAATTTATGTCCGTGTCCATGGAAAGTCATGGAAGAAAGCCAAGGATAAGCTGCGAATGCTCACTTCCCGGAGCAGATGCGGAAGTGTCGTAAAGACCATGGAACGCATAAAAGAATACATGCGTGGATGGATGAACTATTATAGTATGGCAGACATGAAAAGTAACATTGAAAGTCTGAATGGATGGCTGTACAGAAGGATACGGATGTGTATCTGGAAACAGTGGAAACTGCCCAGAACCAGGATGCGAAAGTTGATAGGACTGGGAGTAGCTAGCCATTATGCGGCAACAATCGCCTATGACCGAAAAGGATACTGGTTTAATGCCGGAAACAAAGCGGTAAACTGGGCATTAAGTAAAGAAAGACTGATAAACTGGGGATTTTATGATTTAACCACAGCCTATCAGTCTATGCACATCAACTATTGAAACCGCCGTGTACCGAACGGTACGCACGGTGGTGTGAGAGGACG
>ERZ773110.1648-NODE-1648-length-16866-cov-6.029742_pt1 | contig 16866 bp, 15 predicted proteins | sample MGYA00580568_ERZ773110 | MGnify/ENA primary metagenome ERZ773110 (study PRJEB29015, sample SAMEA2737870) | human gut metagenome | biome: human gut; feature: human-associated habitat; material: faeces | place: China | collected 2012 ... | reverse complement strand
GCCTTGGAATAATCAAATGTAACTTGTCTGCTCATAATGCTCCTCCTTATATCTTTCAGATATATCACATACTTAACAAAACTTGTCTGATCCATATTTGCATAACTTCTTGTGAAGCTTTCTTTTTGCAAATATGCCTCAGATAGTTTTTATTTTAACAAAGTTACATTCCATTTTCAAGATGTATATCGAAATCGTTTCCATTTATTACACAGTAAGCAGTTCCTGCAAAAGTGCCTGTAATTCTTCCTCCGTGACGCTTGAAGATTCCTCCTGCTGAGACATGCCTCTGTCTTCCGTTTTCCCGGGTATCGCATGTTCCGCGGAAAACACCTCTCTTCCTGCCTCCCGGACCATCTCCTGCGGCTGCGCTACCCTGCCCCGGATCGGCATCAGCTCTACAGTCCGCCTGCCGGGAAGATTCGGTGCTCCATACAGTCTCACGTAGTCCTGCTCCGTCACCGGGATCCTGCCGGACAGGTGATTTTCCAGATAATCGATCAGATTCGTCTTCAGTACCCGCCGCTTCCCCTTGATATCTATCATCGCCGACAGAGAAAAATAGAGATACAGCCCCAGAAAACTCGCAATATAATATGGCAGAATCTCTCCAAGCATTCTTCCGTCCAGAATCCCCTTACAGATCCCCACTCCCGCAAATACTACCGAGAACAGCATGCACTGCCCGGACAGATGATACCATGCATCAAAGGATAAATGTCCGAAGGACAATCGGTTTAAGAACTTGTCCACAAACACCGGAATATTGGACACGCCTCCGTTTAACTGGTAACAATTCGCGAATTTGACCTTACACTGTTTCAAAAGCCGGTTCCCCGTAGTTGCCATATTGTCTGTCTCCCGGATCATTGTATGATACATCCACGCCAGCATCAGACGCACCAGAACGCTGAGACATAAAAATACCAGGATCCCCGCCGTGATCACTTTTTCTTCTTTAAATATCGTAAACATCCTCAAAACTCCTTTCCGTCGTTTCCTCAAGTATAACGTATATATGTCCTGTTTTGTACGGTTTTTCATCGTCATTCTTCTACTGCGTCAGACAAAAATTATGAGCTTTCTACATTTTTTATAACAAGAAAAGCATTCTGACATTATTGTATAAACCATAAAAATCTGCTATAATCAATTTTTAGTGATTCTGTTAGAAAAGAGGTTGATTTACTTATGATATACAAGACAAAGGGTACTTGCTCTACTATGATCGACGTAGAATTAAAGGACGGTGTCATCGATTCCGTTAAATTTACCGGCGGCTGCAACGGCAACCTGCAGGGCATCAGTGCTCTGGTAAAAGGTATGAAGCCCGAAGAGGCCATCAACCGTCTGAAAGGAATCCGCTGCGGCTTCAAACCTACCTCCTGTCCTGACCAGCTGGCTCACGCCCTGGAGGAAATGATCGCAAAATAATAAACAGGTTACCGAAAGGCATTGAGATTTTATGAAAAAAATAGTACTGACCGGCGGCGGAACTGCCGGACACGTTACACCGAATATTGCATTGTTACCGGCGCTGCAGGCAGCCGGCTATGAGATTGCCTACGTAGGCTCCTATGAAGGTATTGAGAAAAAGCTCATCGCGGACTTTAACATTCCGTATACCGGAATCTCTACCGGAAAATTCCGCAGATACTTAGATCCGAAGAACTTCTCGGATCCTTTCCGTGTCATGAAGGGATTCGTGGAGGCACGCAATTATCTGAAAAATTATCAGCCGGATGTAGTATTTTCCAAGGGAGGCTTCGTAAGCGTCCCCGTGGTCCGCGCCGCAGCTTCCTTACATATTCCCTGTATCATTCACGAATCGGATATGACTCCGGGGCTGGCGAACAAGCTGTGCATTCCCGTTGCGGAAAAGGTATGCTGCAATTTCCCGGAGACTATGAAGAACATCCCCGCAGACAAAGCCGTCCTCACCGGTTCTCCCATCCGTGCGGAGCTGGCCCAGGGCAGTAAGCTTGCGGGACTTAACATGTGCGGATTTACTGCGAATAAGCCTGTGATCATGGTCATCGGCGGAAGCCTGGGTGCTGCCAATGTCAATAAGGCAGTCCGTGATGCCCTGCCGAAGCTGTTGGAGGATTTCCAGGTCGTACACCTCTGCGGCAAAGACAAGATCGACAATCTGTTATTAAATACCCCCGGGTATAAACAGTTTGAATATATCAAGGCCGAATTAAAAGACATCTTTGCCATGGCGGATGTGGTGATCTCCCGCGCCGGAGCCAACGCCATCTGCGAGCTTCTGGCACTGAAAAAACCCAATATCCTGATCCCCCTGCCTGCTGCCAGCAGCCGCGGAGACCAGTTATTGAACGCCGCTTCCTTCGAAGCCCAGGGGTATTCCATTGTCCTGAATGAAGATGATATTACGACGAATCTTCTGGTAGCTAAAGTACATGAGCTGTACTTTAACCGCCAGAATTATGTAGACGCCATGAGCAAAAGCCATCAGATGGATGCCGTTAAGACCATCATGGAACTGATCAACGCTGCGGCAGAGAAAAAGACGAATTAGCATCTTAACAATCTAAATAAGATCACTCAGCTGTGCAAATTGTTCCAGCGTCAGTGCCTCTCCGCGAACGGTAGGTGACAATCCCATCTGTTCGAGAGCTGCTGACGCTGATTCTTTTGTAATTCCGGGAAGTCCCGCATTGCCAAGACCGTTCACCAGAGTCTTCCGGCGCTGGTTAAAAGAAGCACGGATCAGTGAGAACATCTTCTTCTCGTCCTTTACCTTCACAGGCGGCTCTTCATAACGGGTCAGACGGATCACCGCACTACCCACGTTAGGTCTCGGAATAAAACAGTTCGGAGGAACGTTAGCCACGATCTCCGGCTTCGCATAATACTGCACCGCCAGGGATAATGCACCGTAATCCTTCGTGCCGGGTCCTACCTGCATACGATCCGCCACCTCCTTCTGTACCATGATCGTAATGCTTTTCAGCGGTACACGGCTCTCGAACAGTCCCATAATGATCGGTGTCGTAATGTAATAGGGCAGATTTGCCACCACTTTAATGGGGCGTCCGCCGTTTTTCTCCTCCACCAGTCTGTTAATATCCACTTTCAAAATATCATCATTGATCACTGTTACATTATCGTAATCCTGCAAAGTCTCCTCCAGGATCGGAAGTAACGCCTTGTCGATCTCCACCGCCACAACACTGCCCGCGCGCTCCGCCAGATACTGTGTCATGGTGCCGATGCCCGGACCGATCTCCAGCACACAATCCTCCTTCGTGATCTCCGCGGAAGATATGATCCGGTCTAAGACCGTCGTATCTATCAGAAAATTCTGTCCGAATTTTTTCTGAAAATTAAAATGGTATTTCTGAAGTACCGCGATGGTATTCTGGGGAATTCCCAAATAAGCCATGGTAAACCTCCTTAATTACTTATGTTATCATGTAAAGATGTCGGGGTCAAAAGCCCCCGATTTTGATGCTTACGGATTGTTCCGTGCTACGCACTCTCACAATCCTACCCTCTATTCGCATATCGTGGGATTATCATCCCACTTTTATGCTCATATCGGGGCGGGTCATAAGGTCTTTCACCCACTTATGAGCAAGCTCATGTGGGCTTAGACCTTTTGACCCTGGCATCAATGTAAATCCTTAATAGAATTTAAAATCCTCTAAAAAGTGAATGCAATCATACAGTACCAGCACATCCATGCCCTGCTTGGGCTCGTACTGCTCCATGAGCTGGAACAGTTTCCCGTTAAAATACCGAAGATCCACCACATAGATCGTCTCATAGTGCGCCGCGAGCAGCGGGATCATGCTGTTCGCATAGGAATCCTTGATCACAAAAAGCGTCTTGCCAGGGTTGTAGCCGGTATGAATCTCTATAAAGGCATGATTATCATTCAGGAAAAATCCGTACTGATTCTTGGTCTCCAGATATTCCGGCGCATACAGAGAGTCCACCGTGTCTGCGAAATCATAGGTGACCGATACCGACTTTTTCTCCGTCTCGGGAAAATACTGTATCCTGTCCTTCGTCCAGGCCACATTGATCCGGGACTGCAGTGTCCCCTGAAAATCCTCCGACACTGTCTTCATGCCTGCCGTATTATACGGATAGGGGAATTTTCCCATGTTGTCTGCCCATGCCAGGAATCCGTAATAGGCTCCGAGGCTGGTCCAGTGATGATCCGTGCGGTAATAGATCAGTTCCCCCGCATGCTCCTGCAATGCGGAGTACACATCGATATAGTGCTCCTCACCGACAGACTCCTTCACCTTCGCAAGCAGTCTCATCTCATCATAATGCGGTGCAAAAGCGGGCAGCTTATCTGTCAGAATATTATCCGCGGTAGGTACCAGCATGACTTTTGCATCCCACCGGTTTACCAGCTTTTTCAGGGACGCAATCCGGGAATCTTCCATCTGTTCCGTGTATTTTTCCGGATCATTTACCCCGATCAGATAACGGTCTGCCCCCAGATAGACTCCATTGATCTCCTTTTTCTGAAACAGAATATCCGCGAGGGTCTTTATTCCCACCCATTTATCCCGTCCTACAAACTGGTCAGACATATATTCTTCGTAATCGTCGCCATACTCTCCCGACAGCAGGCTCTCCCAGGAAAATGTCGGTCTGGAAGCCAGCACCCTGTTCTCTGTCTCAGAATAAATTCTGTCACTGTTACACAGATCGGCGATTCCCAGAACGAAAAGAACCGCACATATCAGTCCGACAGTCAGCAGAGCATTTCTCTTATCATCCACACACGGTTCCTCCTTCCCTGTCAGAATCGGAAATACAAAAACGGGTTATAAGATGCATCCACTATATATGCTACAGACAAAATCAGCAATGCCGCCGGAATGACTTTTTCACCTACGCGGTATAATGCCATGGCTGGCCCTGTCTTGCTGCTTTTGAGTCTGTGTATCAGCAGACTGCCGACGGGCAGACATGCCACCAGTGCAATGATCAGAAGCACCAGATACTCATTTCCCAAAAACATTGCCTGTGTGTTCATAAGTCCAACACCATTTAATCCAAACATCGCCTGCAGATATGCCGGAATCTCTCCAGGCTTCTCCAGTGCGAAAAATACCCAGCTGATCAATACCACTGTCAGCGTATAGACTCTGCCAAACACCACCGGAGCATTTTTCAGGAGTTCTCCCAAAAACAGTTTTTCCAGAATTAAAAACAGGGCAAACCAGAGTCCCCAGAACAGGAAATTCCACCCTGCGCCATGCCAGATTCCCGTCAGCGTCCATACGATCAGGATATTGAGGATCTGTCTGGGCAGCCCCTTACGGTTACCGCCCAGGGGAATATATACATATTCCTTGAACCAGGTGCTGAGGGAAATATGCCATCTGTGCCAAAAATCCGTAACAGAGGTGGCAATATAAGGATAATTAAAATTCTCCGGGAAATGAAATCCCAAAATTGCTCCCAGTCCGATCGCCATATCCGAATATCCGGAAAAATCAAAATAGATCTGAAAAGCGTATGCCGCAATTCCTATCCACGCCATCAGCACACTCATCTGATCATTTTTCAGGGAAGATATCTGTGTCCACAAAAGTCCGAGATTGTTGGCCAGAAGAACTTTTTTCGCAAGTCCCGTCACAAAGCGTTTCGCTCCGTAGCTGATGGCATCCAGATCGGAACGCCTTTCCTGAAGATATTTTTCGATCTGATGATACTTTAGGATCGGTCCCGCGATCAGCTGCGGGAACATGGTCACGTAGACACCGAACTGTAAAATATTGCGCTGCGCTTTGGCATCTCCTCTGTATACATCGATCACGTAAGACATCGTCTGGAAGGTGTAAAAAGAGATACCGATGGGTAACGGAAGCCCCAGCAATGGGATCGATGTTCCGAACACTGTATTCACCGTCTGCAGCAGGAAATCGGCATATTTAAAAAATCCCAGGATAAACAGGTTGATAACAACAGAACATAACAAAAAGATCCTGGAGCGGTCCTCCCCTCTATAGTCCTCTATCAGCCTTCCCCATACGAAGTCCGAAATCGTGGAAAAAAGCATCAGAAAAATATAGACCGGCTCTCCCCAGGCATAAAAGACCAGGCTCCCCAGAAACAGAACCAGATTCTTCATGTTCCGGGGAACCAGGAAATAGCAGATCATAAAAATCGGTAAAAACCGAAAAAGAAACAACACACTGCTGAATACCATTCACTCTACTCCGCATTTACTCCAGAGTCTGTCTGATAGCCTCCAGGGCAAGTTCATTCTGCTCCTGACAGTAAGTGATCACGGCCTCATCGCCCTGTTCTTCCACAGAGGAAGTGTCCGCACCCAACTGTACAAAGCATACATAATCGCCTATCCGTTCCACTCGGGATGCCTGTATCTTGCCAAGATTCATGGGATACTGCATCGTGTCATTCACCAGACTGTCACGATAGGCGTTCAATGCATTTTCTACATCCTCTACCTTACCATCTTTTGCGTGAATAATCAATAAAGTATCTACATTGACACTGATCATGGGACACTCACCCAGATAAGCATCATACAGATCCGCACTGACACCGTAAGTCTCATTCAGCATTTCCTCCGGAATTTCGGAATCCGGCCAGTAATCATCACCCAGCGCATCTGTCACTGCCTTTTTGGCGCTCTGTAATGCCGATACCACATCTCCACTTTCCTGCTGTGTGCCGGCATTTTCCGCCTCAGTGCTCTCTGCACTCGTCCCAGTGGATTCCGTGGTGCCTTCTGTGCTTTCCACACCGGTCTCTGTAGCAGCACCGGTATCCTTGTCCTGCCCGTTTCCGCAGGCAGCCATAGCCAGTGCCAAAGTACCCATAAGTAACATACATGCTAATTTCTTCTTCATATAGTCTCTCCTCATTTCTATGGGGCATGCCCATATTTATTGTTGTAGTGTCCCTCAGACGGGGCTTCCTATACTATCAGACGACAGCTGATGATGAAAAGTTTCAAAAAAATCAATTTTGCTTTCTATTTTTCTTTCTTTACAAACCTGCGGGTCGTAGGCTATACTTGCAGGAGAATACGGAAATGAGTCCGCTGCATACGCAGCAGAATGTGAGGAATTATGAGTATATTAAACGTAGAACACCTGACCCACGGCTTCGGCGACCGTGCTATTTTTAACGATGTATCGTTTCGACTGCTAAAGGGCGAGCATATCGGTCTCATCGGTGCCAACGGCGAGGGCAAATCTACTTTTATGAATATTATCACCGGCAAGCTCATGCCGGATGAGGGAAAAGTAGAATGGGCGAAAAATGTCCGTGTCGGTTATCTGGACCAGCATACCGTGCTGACTCCCGGCATGACCATCCGCCAGGTGCTGGCTTCCGCCTTTGACTTTTTATATGATATGGAAGCACAGATGAACGAGATCTGTGACAAAATGGGAGATGCCACTCCCGAAGAGCTGGAACAGTATATGGAAGATCTGGGGACGATCCAGGACCTCTTAACCATGCATGACTTCTATATGATCGATGCCAAGGTGGAAGAAGTGGCAAGAGCCTTAGGGTTGATGGAGATCGGTCTCGATCGTGATGTCACCGAGCTGTCCGGCGGCCAGCGTACCAAGGTCCTGCTGGGGAAACTCCTGTTGGAGAAGCCGGATATCCTGCTCTTGGACGAGCCTACCAACTATCTGGATGCGGAGCATATCGAATGGCTGAAGCGTTATCTGAACGAATACGAGAATGCTTTCATTCTGATCAGCCATGACGTTCCCTTCCTGAACAGTGTCATCAACCTCATCTATCATATGGACAATCAGGAGCTGACCCGTTACGTGGGCGATTACGACAAGTTCCAGGAAGTCTATGCCATGAAAAAGTCCCAGCTGGAGGCCGCTTACAACCGCCAGCAGAAGGAGATCGCCGATCTGAAGGACTTCGTGGCAAGGAATAAAGCCAGAGTCTCCACCCGTAATATGGCGATGTCCCGGCAGAAGAAGCTGGACAAAATGGATGTCATCGAGCTTGCTGCGGAGAAGCCGAAGCCGGAATTCTCTTTTAAGGAAGGACGTACTACCGGACGCATCATTTTCGAGACCAGAGATCTCGTCATCGGGTACGACGAGCCGCTGTCCAAGCCTCTGAACCTGTCTATGGAGCGTGGCGAGAAGGTGGCGCTGATCGGTGCCAACGGTATCGGTAAGACCACTCTGTTAAAAAGTATTCTGGGTCTGATCCCGCCGTTGTCCGGTGAAGTGGAGCAGGGCGATTATCTGGAGATCGGATACTTCGAGCAGGAGATGTCCGGCTCCGGTGACAACAGCTGCATCGAAGAGATCTGGCAGGAGTTCCCCGCCTTCACCCAGTATGAGGTACGTTCCGCCCTGGCAAGATGCGGACTCACCACCAAGCATATCGAGAGCCGCGTCAAGGTATTGAGTGGTGGCGAACAGGCAAAGGTACGTCTCTGCAAGCTGATGAACCGCGCCACGAATGTATTGCTGTTGGATGAGCCGACGAACCACCTGGATGTCGATGCCAAGGACGAGCTGAAACGTGCCCTGCAGGAATACAAGGGCAGCATCCTCATGGTCTGCCATGAACCGGAGTTCTATGACGGACTGGCTACCCAGGTATGGGACCTCTCCCGATGGACCACGAAGATATAAAGAAGATATAAATTAGGGGGATTATTTTGAAAGGATTATTGGAAATCTGCTGCGGCAGCTTCGAAGATGTGAAAACCGCCTGGCAAAATGGTGCCGACAGGGTGGAGCTTAACAGTGCACTGTATCTGGGTGGTCTCACACCTTCTACGGCCAATCTGATCTGTGCAAAAGAGCAGTGCAGCATCCCTATTGTAACAATGGTCCGCCCAAGAGGAGGCGGCTTCTGCTATTCACAGGATGAATACGAGACCATGCTCCTGGACGCCCGCATGCTTTTAGAGCACGGAGCTGACGGCATTGCTTTCGGCTTCCTGACAGAGGACCATGCCATCCATAGGAACCGGACACAGGAAATGATCGACCTCATCCATAGCGCCGGAAAAGAAGCTGTATTTCACCGGGCGTTTGATTGTGTTGCACAACAGGAACGTGCGGTGGAAGCATTGATCTTACTTGGTGCGGACCGGATCCTCACCAGTGGTGGTGCACCCGATGTATGGTCGGGCAGAACGCAATTGCAAAAGCTGCAAAGCCTGTATGGTAAGGATATCACATTTTTAGCCGGAAGCGGCGTGAATGCACAAAACGTAAAAGCTCTGATGGAATATACGAGCATAGAGCAGGTTCATACATCCTGCAGAAGCTGGCAGCCGGATGCGACCGCCTCCCTGCAGGACGTGGACTTCTCTTATGATAGAAACCGAAAGAATGCATATGAAGCAGTGGATGCCGGAAAGGTGAAGGAAATGCGGGCAGCAATGCCTATATTGTAATCAGCCCATGTTCTAAGCAAAAATCGTAGACTCCGTCTTCTTCCACCGATCTGCACGTGCAGGTGGCGTGGGCTTTGATCTCATCCTTCGCATTCCCCATGGCCACACCGGTGCCGACTGCTTCCAGCATCTCGATATCATTGAAGCCATCTCCAAAAGCGATGGCTTCCTCCTTTGTAAAGCCAAAATGCTGAAGTACCGCGCGCACAGCGTTTCCCTTCCCACATTCCAGAGGAATGATATCAGCCGCTCTATCCCACCACGCTGTAATCTGTGTATGGTGCGTACCATAGAGAATCCTCTCATACTCTTCTTCCCGGCAGGCACACATCATCTGATAGATATCCTCATGAACCCGTTCATCGAATTGTTTATCTATTTTCAGCATCTCATTACCGAATCTGAAATACTGCTCCAGATCCGGATCTGTACCGTTGGTGATGATAAAATGTTCGTTACTTATTGCTACCGCCCTATGCATGTCTTTCAGATTCTGAAGAAGCTGAAGCTTGTCCACCCGATCAAGCGGGCACTTAAAAATAATCTCGTCTCCTACTGTTACATAAGAACCGTTAAAGGTCAGAAGAGCATCGAAATCAATTCCCGGAAAACGCGGCGCCGACAGATATCCTCTTCCGGTCGCCATACACAGCTTTACCCCATTCTGACGAAGAGAAGTTAACGCATGCAGTGTCCGCTCACTTAACTCTTTATGCCCCATCTTCAGAAGTGTCCCATCGACATCAAAAAATGCAATTTTAATCATGCTTGCCACCTCCATCCGGCTCACAGGATATATTCCATCTGCCGTTCTTTTGTCTTCATTCCCATCTTTTCATAAAAGTGCTCTGCCGAAGTGTTGCCTGCCCAGACGTTCAGGGTTACTTCATAGCAGCCCAGTTCTTTTGCCTGCTGTTTCACATATTCAAACAGGCTTTCCCCGATATGCTGCCCCCGTGTCTGCTTGTCAACACAAAGGTCATCGATAAACAATGATTTGAAGGGCACCATATTAGTGGAAAAGGGCTGCTCCCTGAGTTGGCAGAATGCATAGCCCATGCACAGATCGTCCTCGTCTACGGCAACATAGATAGGGTGATCCTCCTGTTCCAATAGCTCTGCCAGCTCGCAGGGGGTGTATTTCGTAGTACCCGGTATAAAAATATCCGGACGGATCTCTGCATGTATCTGTAATACCTGCCCCAACAGTGCAAGAATTCTTGGAATGTCCTTTTTTTCTGCCTTGCGAATCTTCATTTCTATTTCGCTCCTTTATTCGACAAATCCCGTTTTATTACTTCTCCCAGTGTTATAACCCTTCCATGTCTAGATCCACGATTAACTTTCCAATTTTCCGTTCTTTTAAAAGATAGCACATATAGATGGGAAGATATACCACGGCTCCCTCCTGTTCCATATTTGCTACCGATAAAACATATGCTTTCTCAATATGATAATCAGAAATTTTCATAAAGTTATCCAAGGATTTGTGTGCTTTGTAAGCTTTCCCGGATTTCACCTCAATGGGAACCACTTTCCCATCCATTTCGACCAAAACATCCAGTTCCCCTATATTTTTCTTTTTACAGAAATAAGGTTCCAAACCATTGGCCGTTAATTGCTGTGCCACAGCATTTTCAAAGTGAGCACCGTTATTTACTTCGCTGTTTTTATTGATCAGTTCCAGTTTGGTTTCCGCCGGATATGCACTGGTAAGCAAACCGGTGTCATTGGAAAAAAGTCGGAACACATTACTGCTCTTGCTCGCTTTGAGAGGAATAACAGGAGCTTCCACGTTATACACCGGTAACGCAACTCCGGCATCTTTCAGCCATAAAAAGCTGTTTTCATATCTGTCAAACTTTAACTCTTTATTCAGCATTGTAAATACAAATTTTTTATTCTGTTTATTCAATTCTGCCGGAATGATATCATAAATAGATATCAATTTCAGTTTTTTATCTTCACTCTCATATTGAGAGAAATCCTCTTTATATAGCGCAACGATATCCCGTTGTACCTTATCCACTTCCCGGATATCTTTCGTAGCAATATAGATTTTTACCGCATCCGGCATGCCTCCGACAATTAGATAGATAAAAAACAGCGACAATAGCTTCTGATGTATGAATTCATCCACGGGCTGACATGTTTCAAATTTCGCTTTCAACATTTCCAAAGTTGTTTTTGACACATTATTTGCTATCATGAATTCTTCAAAATCCATCGGATACATTCTCAAAACAGTTAAATATCCAACCGGAACCGACGTTATTCCCTTAAGCTCTACTCCTAATAAGGATCCGCTCATTACATATTTGAAGCTGCCTTCTTCTACAAGGAATTTTATTTTTGTCACTATTTCCGGACATTTCTGTATCTCATCAAAAAAGACGACCGTTTCCTGCGGCTTACAATCCTCCGGCATAATCATTTTTAATTTCACCAGAAACTCATTCGCACTCATTTTTACATTGAGATAATCCACCAAATCCGGCTGATCTATAAAATTAACTTCAAACTTACGATATCCGCTTTTGGCAATTTCCTCTCTTATCAGCCAGGTCTTTCCAATCTGTCTGGCGCCTGTTACCAATAATGCTTTATCCGATCTTTTCAACCATTCTTCTATGATAATAGAGTCTTTTCTATACATAAATTCCCTCCTCCCTTTTTAACAGTATCTCTTTTGCCCCGTTTTTTCAATATGATTTGTAATATTTTGCCCCGTTTTATTCAATTTACCATTCCAAAGGTATTTTTTTCTTTCTCGTCGAATTCTTTTTTCCATGCAATAATAATTGTTGTATCATCCCTATAAACTGGAATTTACTTGCTTTTCTTCTCTTTGCTGCGTCTCACTAATGCGATAAATAGTTCAATAACTCCGCCACATAGCCATATGATACCTAACGCAATATTTTCTGCCCAGAACCAAAACGGTGACATAACAATCCATGTAATCGCTAAAATAAAAATTCCCCTACTGCTCATGATTTTCCTCCTGAAACTCCGATTTATTGATTCCATTTTAACACAGGACATAATGTAATCAAAATTATTTTGCAAAAAAACAAGCCCAATAGCAGCATCTTGCCACATATCGGACTTGTCTGTTATTTTGATTTTTTAATAAAGCTATCTGCCAAGTGTGTCAGAGATATTTTCGGAAGATTTCACTTCAGTACTTTCAGAGGATTTCATTTCTGTACTTTCAGAGGATTTTACCTCAGTGTTCTCAGACGATTTCACTTCAGTACTCTCAGACGATTTTACCTCCGTATTTTCGGACGATTTTACCTCCGTATTTTCGGACGATTTCACCTCCGTATTTTCGGAAGATTTCACTTCCGTGCTTTCAAAAGATTTCATATCTGTCTTTTCCGAAGAAGGCATGTTCAGATTCCATGTGGATGCAGGGACTGGTACTTCGGTTGTTTCGGTCGGATCTTCCGTCTCTGTCTCATGGATCACATCTGGATCTTCATAAACAACCTCATCAACTCCGGCACGAAGAAGGATTCCCTTTGAACCGAGAATATTTACGCTGATCATATCTCCATCTTTTACGTTATCGAGACTGGTTGTAACAAGTGCAGAAGAAATGTAGTTAGTAGGAACTTTCTCACCATTTACAAAGATCTTTGCATTCTTGGTAAATCTTGAACCATAAACAGCAAGGATGTTACGGTCAGAGTTTTTGCGGAGATTGGAAATCGTAACATCCTCCACATCCATCTGAAGGTCAGTAGCAGGATAGAGATCCTCGCCGCTGTAAGTATATCTTTTGCCGTAAAGTAAATCATACTGCAGATTCTCAAGACCATTTAAGTATGTCTCGGAATTGCGCTGTGTCTGATGATAACTAAACATGGTTCCTTCGTGGATACCTGCCTGATCTGTGATCTGGGAGAGAAGCTGGTATGCTGTAAGATCAGCATCCTCTTTTGGAAGTCCCATGTTATTCCAGGTGATGTATTTTGTCTTGAAAATATCACCGGATTTCATATCAGAATCAGAAAGTCCCATGGTAGGAAGATGATCACCGAACATAACAACGATGGTATCTTCACCGCGGCGGTCAACAGCAGTGATCAGGTCACCGATGAAATCATCTACTTCATGGATCATATTTACATAATATTCCCACTGATTGTTTGATTCCTCTGTGGCTGCACCGGAAACTTTGATTGCCGGATCTGTTAAGATCTTTTCGGTCGGGTAATCACCGTGACCTTCTACAGTGATCGTGTATACAAAATCGGACTGGTCTTTTGTGGAGTCTAAAGCCTTTACCGTTTCCTGAACTAAGATATCGTCAGTTGGCCAGTTGCCATTTGGAGTGTACTGTGTGATGTTCATTAACTCCTTACTGGTGAAAGTATCAAATCCCATCATGGAAAAAGCATTGTTTCTGCTGTAGAAAGTAGCGGTATTGTTGTGTACTACATGTGTACCGTAACCGATCTTTGACAGGTCAGATGCAATACTTTCGCAGTCTGTCTGTTTTAAGATGGTTTTGTAAGGGTACTCACCGGTTCCGAAATACTGCATGCTCATACCGGTTAAAACTTCAAATTCTGTGTTTGCCGTACCTGCGCCGACAACCGGAACAGTGAGATATCCGGTGGAGTAATTGCTCTCTAAATTGTGAAAATTCGGGATCGGATCTTCGGACATATTTAAAAAGTTTACTTCGTAAGGATCTGCGAATGACTCTAACAGTACACAGATGATATTCGGTTCGCTGCCTTTAGAAACAGTGGTCTGTTCTTTGGAAGAATTAACCAGAGTTTCGATCGCATCGACCGTTTCCTCAGAATAATCATCCGGTTTGCTCATACCACGGCCAACCACACTGGTGGAAAAACCGTATACAAAACCATAATCGGCATAACCCTGAGCGATATTGGAAAAATAGGAAGCAAGGATGTTAGAACCCTGTGCAGCCTGTGTAGTAATCGGAAGTCCGACTAAAAGTAAAGCAGCGATCGCAACCGGACCTAATACAAAATGACGTTTTCCCTGATATTTTGGCCCTTTTGCAAAAAAGAAACCTAAAAATACGAAAAATGCAACGACAACGCCAACGACAAGAGTTGCCTCTTCTGCGGTAAAGTAGTTTGTGTTCTGCATTGCGAACAGATCAGAGATACATTTTAAATCAGTATAGCTGAAAGGTGTAACACGGTTTGAAAGGATCAGACCGTTGATCGTACCAAGGAACAGCCATAAACCGCTGATCAGTACACGCAGCTGTGCCCTGCACCGGAACAGATATACGATCGAGAGCGAAGCAAATACGATAAATGCGTTGTAAAGGTAAGCTAGTGTGTGATTATGTAAGAAAGAGATGGTAGAAAGGAAATCTCTTCTTGAAATCACTTCAATTGCGAACGTCAGCACGCATGCTAAAATAAAATGAAATACTAAGGAATATTTGTTTAAAAATGCAATCATTTTATAATATTTTTCGCTGTGCGGTTTTTTCTTTGGTAATTTTGAGCGGATAAGAGAAATCTTATCAAGACAAAACTGTAATTTTTCTTTCATAGTGACCTCCCAAAGTTTCATGTAATATCAAACTGTCTATCTGTAAACGGAAATGCTGTCATTTCCAGTATTTTGTAAAAGGTGTGTAAAAATCTTATTTTTGACACTAAGAGAATATATCGCTTCTCAGGTAAAAAATCAATCGGAAAGATGAATAAAAAAGAATGAACAATCTGTGTTTTTCTATGGAATATGAATAAAAAATGAACAAAATATGTCCAAAACAGGCAAAAACAGGAAAAAAATTGGGATTGCATGTGTGCAGAAGTTCTATTTATAATAAGGAAAGAAAATAAATAGAGCAGTCACAGATATAGGAAGACGCTGTCTGTACAGGCATGTGGAGACAGCAGTGTAGGAAAATGTTGAATTGGGAAAGGAGCGCTGCGTATGGGTGAGTTTACACATTTCAATAAGGAAGGAAATGCTGTCATGGTAGATGTTCATGCGAAGGATGACACCTACCGTGTGGCGGTGGCAGCCGGGAAAATATATGTCAATAAGGAGGTATATGCGGCAATCAAGGGACACACCGCAAAAAAAGGAGATGTCCTTGGGGTGGCGCGTATTGCCGGGATCATGGCGGCGAAGAAAAATTCGGAACTGATCCCGTTGTGTCATATCATTGCATTGACGGACTGTGAGATCCGCTATGAGATGCATGATGAGGAGCATTCGATCGAAGCATTTTGTAAAACTTCCTGTATCGGGAAGACCGGTGTGGAGATGGAGGCAATGACAGGCGTGAGTGTGACGCTATTGACCATTTACGATATGTGCAAGGCGATGGACCGTGGAATGCGGATTACTGATATTCATCTGATGGAGAAGGATGGCGGCAAGAGCGGGCATTATGTGTGTGAAGAATCATGCAGCGATTGAAAGCTGTGTCAAAGATTTCTGAAAGACAAAATATACAATGTTGTGTTAAAACAGGACGAAAGGAAAACATGATATGGACAATAAATATACAGTAGGAATTATAACAGCAAGCGATAAGGGTTCCAAAGGAGAGCGTGAGGATATCAGCGGAAGAAGGATCAGAGAGATTCTCCCGGCAGAAAACTACGAGGTCGTATCCTGTAAAGTGCTGCCGGATGAGCAGGAAGAACTGGAACAGGAAATGATCCATCTTGCGGATGAATGTAAATGCAATCTGATCTTAACGACAGGCGGGACGGGATTTTCCATGCGGGATGTGACACCGGAGGCAACGCTTGCGGTTTGTGACCGGAATGCACCGGGAATTGCGGAGGCAATCCGCGCCTACAGCATGACGATCACAAAACGCGCCATGTTAAGCCGTGGTGCGAGTGCGATCCGTGGACAGTCACTGATCGTAAATCTGCCGGGCAGTCCGAAGGCGGTGGAGGAGAGTCTGACTTATATTCTGGATTCGCTGGAACATGGGATGGATATCCTGTTAGGGAGAGATGGGGAGTGTGCACGGAGATGATAACGCTCTTTATGCTGGAAAGCACCTGAAATGCATAGAGTTCTTCGCTGAATAATATCTTTTCATTCTCTGGGAATAATGTTATACTTAAGAAAAAATAACGAGGGCGTTACAGGAGTGATCCGTAATGTCCTTTTTTGTGGAATGGAATATCAGAACAGAAAGGCTGGAAATAACTATGATTACAGTAAATGCAATGGGAGATACCTGCCCGATTCCGGTAGTAAAAACAAAAAATGCAATTAAAGAGCTTAATGGTGCAGGTGTTGTGGAGACATTGGTGGATAATGAGATCGCAGTTCAGAACCTGACAAAGATGGCAAACCAGAAAGGTTATGGCGTAAAGTCAGAAAAGATTTCAGATGGACAGTACAAAGTGACGATGGAGATCGGGAAAGAGGCGGCAGCAGGGAACACAGCACTGACGGCAAACGAT
>ERZ773110.1644-NODE-1644-length-16894-cov-4.763585_pt1 | contig 16894 bp, 10 predicted proteins | sample MGYA00580568_ERZ773110 | MGnify/ENA primary metagenome ERZ773110 (study PRJEB29015, sample SAMEA2737870) | human gut metagenome | biome: human gut; feature: human-associated habitat; material: faeces | place: China | collected 2012 ... | reverse complement strand
ATATTTTTATATTGATATTGACATTTTTTCTCAACCGAATTATACTGAATTTTGTAAATGAAACGGGGAGCTTGTTTGACAGGCTGAGAGGAAGTTCAGAACTTCGACCCATATACCTGATTTGGATAATGCCAACGTAGGAATGTATGACGTAGATTTTAGGAGAGATGCATTGAGTTGGTATCTCTCTTTTTTGTTGCTATGTGACGTAAATCAGGAACAATAGAATATCGGATAAGTTGAGAGTGAACGAGAGTTCACGAAGGGGTGCACCACCACGGGTGTATTTACTTCGTGAACTCTTTTTTTATCTGACAAGTACTTTTGAAAGTATGATCCGGGAAAGGAGAACGCATGATTATCGTAAATGGAAAAGAAATCAATTTGACAGAGGATACGACTGTTGCAGAATATCTGGAACAGAATCAGTATCAGGTAAAAAGAATCGCTGTAGAGTTAAATGGAGATATTCTTCCGAAATACAGCTATTCCGATACCATGTTAAAAGACGGCGACCGTCTGGAAGTTGTGACATTCGTGGGAGGAGGCTAACATTCATGGAAGAAACCGGATTAGAAAATATGACGGAGAATACAGAGAAAGAAAAAGTACTTAGTAAAGAAGCGATTGTGGCAGCATTAAATGAGAGACATTCTCCGGAGAAACAGAAACTTCTGTCAGCGGGGAGGGTTGCAATCGCCGGGCTTGGCGGATTGGGGTCAAACGTGGCATATGCACTTGCAAGAATCGGAGTCGGCCATCTGCATCTGATTGATTTTGATGTGGTGGATATCACGAATCTGAACCGGCAGCAGTATTTTATGGAGCATATCGGGATGTATAAGACAGATGCGCTGAAATCATTATTGTTAAAGATCAATCCATATCTGGATATCGATACAGATTGCGTAAAAGTCACAGAAAAAAATCTTACGAAATTATTTTGTGACGACCTGATTGTGTGTGAAGCATTCGATAATCCAGAAGCGAAAGCAATGCTGGTAAATGGAATACTGGAACATTTTCCGGAAAAGAAACTGGTATCGGCAACCGGTATGGCAGGATACGGAAGCAGTAATACGATTCGCACACAGAAGTTAATGAAGAACTTTTACCTGTGCGGAGACCGCGAGACGGCACCAACGTATGGAAATGGCCTGATGGCACCAAGAGTGGCCATCTGTGCAGCACATGAGGCGAATATGATCACACGTCTGATCCTTGGAGAAGAGGATGTGTAGGAAGACAGGTAAGAAACATAAGATTCATGCCGCAAAAAAAGATAGATAAATAAAAAAGCATGAGCAGAAAATAATAGGAAAGAAGGTCCTGATTATGGATAAAAAAGAAATAAAAAATACAGATATAAATCCATATATAACATATGCAGTTGAATTTTTTATTTTTATAGCAAAACAATCAGCTACAAACTCTCCTATTAACCAATAAAAATAAAAAATAAAAATTATAGATGGATAAAAACACGATAATAGGTTTCCTGCTTATTGGAGTTGTCTTAATTGTATTTACCTGGTTGAACCAGCCTACGCCGGAGCAGATAGAAGCATATACTACTGTGGGTGGTACTCCACATCTGGATGGCGAATATACAGTATTCGGCGAAGTAGTGGAGGGTATGGACGTCGTAGATAAAATCCAGAAGGTGAAGACGGACCGTAGCGACCGTCCCGAAGAAGATGTGAAGATAATAAAAGCGACTATACTTGACTAAATGATATGAAAATCAATAGGCACATTCTTGACAACGGGTTGCGGCTGGTACATTCGCGGGACGAAAGTACACAGATGGTGGCTCTAAATATATTATATAATGTGGGAGCTCGTGACGAACATCCCGAACATACCGGCTTCGCACATCTGTTTGAACACTTGATGTTCGGTGGATCGGTAAATATCCCCGATTATGATATGCCGCTTCAGCTAGCGGGTGGAGAGAATAATGCCTGGACGAACAATGATATCACCAATTACTACCTCACTGTGCCCCGGCAGAATGTGGAAACCGGCTTCTGGTTGGAGTCCGACCGTATGTTGAGCCTTGATTTTAGCGAACGGAGTCTGGAAGTACAGCGAGGAGTAGTAATGGAAGAATTCAAGCAACGCTGTCTGAACCAGCCTTATGGAGATGTGGGGCATCTTTTGCGCCCGTTGGCTTATCAGAAACATCCTTATCAATGGCCGACTATCGGAAAAGACCTGTCGCATGTCGCTAATGCAACATTAGAAGAGGTGAAAGCATTCTTTTTCCGTTTTTATGCTCCTAACAATGCGATACTGGCGGTGACCGGGAATATCTCTTTTGAGGAAGCAGTGGAATTGACGGAGAAATGGTTCGGATCTGTTCCCCGTCGGGAAGTTCCTGTACGGAATCTGCCACAGGAGCCGGAACAGACGGAAGAACGCAGGCTGACGGTAGAGAGAAATGTACCTCTTGATTCTCTGTTCATGGCTTATCACATGTGCGATCATCGTCACCCGGATTATTATGTGTTCGATATACTGTCGGATGTATTGAGTAACGGGCGTTCCAGTCGATTGAACCAACATCTGGTACAGGAAAAACAGCTATTCTCGAGCATTGATGCTTACATCTCAGGTAGTGTGGATGCAGGCTTGTTTCACATTGCCGGAAAACCTTCGGCGGGAGTTAGCCTCGAACTGGCGGAAGCGGCAGTGCGCGACGAACTCGATCGCCTGCAACAAGAATTGGTTGACGGACAGGAATTGGAGAAGGTGAAAAATAAGTTTGAGTCTACCCAGATATTCGGTAATATAAATTATTTGAATGTGGCTACCAATCTTGCCTGGTTCGAATTGCTCGGTAAAGCGGAAGATTTGGAGAAAGAAGTAGAACGTTATCGCTCTGTCACTGCTATGCAGTTGCGGGAAGTCGCTCAATCGGCTTTTCGGAAAGAGAACGGAGTTGTACTCTATTATAAAAGTAAATGAGAAATATATATAGAACATACAGAGAGCATTATAAAGCATTATTTTTTCTTGGTTTACCTATCGTTATCGGACAAATAGGAGTGATCGTGCTCGGGTTTGCCGATACCCTGATGATTGGACATCATAGTACGGTAGAATTGGGAGCAGCTTCTTTTGTAAATAACGTGTTCAATTTGGCTATCATTTTCAGTACCGGTTTTTCATACGGGCTAACTCCTGTTGTGGGAGGTCTATATGGAACACATCAGTTTGCACCTGCCGGACAGGCATTGCGTAACAGTTTGTTAGCGAATCTGATGGTCGCGTTATTATTGACGCTTTGTATGACTGTCCTTTATCTGAATATAGAGAATCTCGGCCAGCCGGAAGAACTGATTCCTTTGATTAAGCCTTATTATTTGGTGCTGCTGGCTTCATTGGTGTTTGTTATGCTTTTCAATGGATTCAAGCAGTTTACGGATGGAATCACGGATACCAAGACGGCCATGTGGATACTCTTGGGAGGAAATGTATTGAATATCATAGGAAATTATCTTTTGATTTACGGAAAGTTAGGTTTGCCCGAGTTGGGATTGTTGGGAGCCGGTATCAGCACATTGTTTTCACGTATTATGATGGTGCTCGTGTTTATCATTATCTTCTTGCGTAGTTCTCGTTTTATCCGTTACAAAGTCGGCTTCTTCCGTTTGGGGTGGTCACGGGCTATATTCGGTCGGTTGAACGGACTTGGTTGGCCGGTTGCTTTTCAAATGGGAATGGAAACAGCTTCTTTTAGTCTGAGTGCCATAATGATAGGTTGGTTGGGGACCATTGCACTGGCTTCGCATCAGGTTATGTTGGCTATTTCACAGTTTACGTTTATGATGTATTATGGCATGGGAGCTGCCGTAGCTGTTCGTGTCAGCAACTTCAAAGGTCAGAACGATATTTTGAACGTTCGTCGTTCGGCCTATGCCGGTTTTCATCTGATGATGACATTGGGCGTAGTGCTTTCTTTTATTGTCTTTCTTTGCCGTAACTATTTAGGAGGTTGGTTTACCGACAGTCCTGAGGTGGCGGCTATGGTAACTTCTCTCATTTTTCCTTTCCTCGTTTATCAGTTCGGGGACGGGTTACAGATTACTTTTGCTAATGCCTTGCGTGGCATTTCGGATGTAAAACTGATGATGCTCATCGCCTTTATCGCTTACTTTATCATCTCACTTCCCGTAGGTTATTTCTGCGGCTTCGTAATGGGCTGGGGGGTGGTAGGTGTCTGGATGGCGTTCCCTTTCGGTCTGACAAGTGCAGGATTAATGCTTTGGTGGCGTTTTCATTACATGACGAAACTCCCCACTCCCCAAGTGAATACTTGATACTTAAAACTTTACCGTATGGCTTCCTATCGTTCCACAAAGTTGAAAGTAACAATCGGTTATACGTTATTACTTGCAATTCTTCTTTTTTCTCTGGTATTTGTACATCGCGAAATGGAGACATTGTCGGCTGCCGATGACCAGGAGAATCTGCGGACAGACAGCCTGTTGACCCTGCTGCACGAGAAAGACCGGAATACGATACAGATGCTCCGGGTATTGAGCGAAGCGAATGACAGCTTACTTTCCGCTTCGGAGATTGAAGAAATAATTTCCGAACAAGATTCTGTCATTACTCAGCAACGGGTACAACACCGAGTTATCACTAAACGGGATTCTTTACTGACTACGCCTAAGAAGAAAGGTTTCTTTAAGAGATTGGCAGAAGTGTTTGTCCCAACTAAACAAGACAGTGCCGTGCTTGTTAATACCTCCATGGAGGTTGCTACGGATACTATTCTGGAACCGACCACTTCTAAAGATTCCCTTCAGCAAAAGATTCGTATGGCTACAGAGGAAAAACGGTTGCAGCGGCGAAAAACAATCCGGCGGACTAGTACAAAATATCAGCGTATGAATTCGCAGTTGACAGCAAGAATGGATAGCCTGATAAAACAATACGAGGAGGAAATGACCTTGCGTGCCCGCCAGGATGCAGAAATGCAACAGGAGGTAAGAATGCGTTCAGCACGCACCATTGGTGGAATAGCTATCGGAGCAGTGCTGCTCTCTGTCTTTTTCCTGATTTTGATAGTGCGTGACATATCCCGCAGCAATCGTTACCGCCGGCAATTGGAAGAAGCTAATAAACGGGCGGAAGACCTGCTTATTGCCCGTGAAAAGCTGATGCTCGCCATTACTCACGACTTTAAAGCACCGTTAGGCTCTATTATGGGATATACCGAATTACTTTCCCGACTGACGGAGGACGAACGGCAGCGCTTCTATCTTGACAATATGAAAAGTTCTTCGGAACATCTTTTGAAATTGGTCAGCGACTTGCTCGACTTTCATCGGCTCGACCTTAATAAAGCGGAAGTGAACCGCGTCACCTTCAATCCTTCGCAGTTATTCGAAGAAATCCATGTTAGCTTCGAACCATTGACAGCCGCCAAAGGATTAACCTTGCAATGCCATGTCGCTCAGGAATTAAATGGGAGATACATCAGCGACCCTTTACGGCTCCGGCAGATAGTGAATAATCTTTTGTCTAACGCAGTGAAGTTTACTCCGAAAGGCGAGATTGCATTAACGGCTAAATATGATTCTTCCAAGCTGACGATAGCGATTTCGGATACCGGAAAAGGTATGGCTACGGAAGACCGCGAACGGATTTTTCAGGAATTTACCCGTTTATCCGGTGCACAAGGAGAAGAAGGCTTCGGCTTGGGATTGTCTATTGTGAAGAAGTTGGTTGTTTTGCTTGAAGGTACGATTGATGTGCAAAGTAAGCTGGGGGAGGGAAGTTGCTTCACAGTCATTCTCCCTCTTTATCCGGTGGGAAAATCTGTGTCCGAAAGGGCATTGGAAGAAAAAACAATTTCGGCAGAAGACCCTGTCACGCTTCCCCCGATGAAAGTGATACGTGTACTGTTGATTGATGATGATAAAATTCAATTAAGCTTGACGGCAGCCATGTTAAAGCAACATGGAATTGACGCCGTTTGTTGTGAGCAACTGGAGGAGTTGATAGAACAGCTCCGTACCTCTGTTTTCGATGTATTGCTGACTGATATACAAATGCCTGCTATTAATGGCTTTGATTTGGTAAAACTCTTGCGCGCTTCCAATATTCCGCAGGCAAAGACAATTCCTGTGATTGCCGTAACTGCCCGCAGTGAAATGGATATAGATGCTTTACAAGAACACGGTTTTGCCGGTTGCCTGCACAAACCTTTTACGGTGAAAGAACTATTGCTCACAGTCAACGAAGGACAGCTTGCCGCTGACGAAGCACACATTACTGAGGATATGCAGACTGTAAGTTCCTTGAACTTTTCTGCATTAACAGCCTTTTCTGAAGACGATGCTGATGCCGCACATTCCATTATTCAGACCTTTATCGAAGAAACCGGAAAGAATGCCGATCGGATGCAACAAGCATTGGCAGGCAAGGAGGTGGACGGAATAGCGGCTATGGCTCACAAACTACTTCCGCTTTTCACTTTAATCGGGGCAATGGAAGCTGTGCCTTTATTGAACTGGCTGGAAACACAACGTGGGCAATGTTTTTCAGAGGAGATAGGTGAAAAAACGGCTTGTGTACTTCTGGAGATTCAGAAGGTTCTGGAAGAAGCTCGTAAGGTATAAGTAGCTTGAAGTAGTGACAAGAGCTCCGGTAAAGAAGGTGAAGAAAGAAAACCATAATGCTTGTATTTCTTTTGTGATTGAACATTTTGCTCCTAACGTCAACCTTTTTTCAGAATTAATTGTTTACTTTGTGTCACCTTTTAATACACTGGCACATTTTACATGAAACGAAAATGGATAAGAAGGGTGAGTTGGATATTGCTCACTCCTGTATTGCTTTTTGTAATACTAATGATATTACTTTATATACCTCCCGTTCAGAATCTTTTGCGTCGGGAGGTGACAGCATACGCTTCCAAAGCAACTGGTATGCAGATTCAGGTGGAACGAATCGACCTTCGTTTTCCGCTCAATCTGTTGGTTCGTGGCGTGGAAGTGATCCAGCAACCGGATACGCTGTTGTCTTTGGAAAGTCTGAACGTGCGTGTACAGGCATGGCCGCTCGTCAAGGGAAAGGTAGAGGTAGATGAAGTAACATTAAGTCAGGTAGCGTTCAATTCGGCTAATCTAATAGAAGGCATGAAGATAAAGGGGGTACTGGGACGTTTCTTTTTACAAAGTCATGGAGTTGATCTTTCTAATGAGCTGGCCGTTATCAACCAGACGGAATTATCGGACACTCACGTACAAATGTTGATGAACGATACTACGACTACGCCTAAAGACACAACAGCTTCTGCTCCTGTAAACTGGAAAGTGGATCTTCATAAACTGAAGTTGAAGAATGTGTCGTTCAGTATGCAACTTCCTGCTGACTCGATGCGAATGGCTGCTCATATCGGAGAAGCATTTATCAATGATGCACAAGCTGATTTGAAGAATCAGTTTTATGAACTGAAACAATTCCTGTTATCCGGAAGTTCTGCCAATTATGATACCGGAGCAGCCAAACCCGGAGAAGGTTTCGATGCGTCTCATATTGCCGTTCGTGATATCCGTATCGGTTTGGATTCCTTATTATATAAAGGTAGGGATATGAATGCTGTAATCCGTGAGCTTTCGATGAATGAACGTTCCGGATTGAGTATCACTTCATTGACGGGTAGGGCATTTTCTAACGACTCGATTATTCGTATTCCCGGCATAAAACTGCAAACCCCTCATTCCGAAATAGATTTATCCGCCCAGACATATTGGGAACTTGTCAATATTCCCACTACAGGACGTTTGTCCGCCGGTCTCAATGCTTATATCGGTAAAGAGGATGTTATGTTATTTGCCGGCGGTTTGCCGGATAGTTTCAAAGAGGCGTATCCCTTCCGTCCGCTTGTGGTTCGTGCCGGTACGGACGGAAATCTGAAACAAATGCAGATTTCTCGTTTCACAGTCGATCTCCCGGGAGCTTTTTCCATGAAAGGAGGCGGTATTCTTGAAAACTTGGCTGACAGCCTGACGCGTTCGGGGACTATCGGTCTGGATATGATTACTCAGAATCTAAATTTCCTGACTGCTTTAACGGGAGAAGCCCCCAACGGTACTATCGTAATCCCAGATAGCATGAATCTGAAGGCCCGTGTCGAGCTGAAAGGACCTGAATATAAGGCTAATCTTCACTTGAAACAGGGGCAAGGCTCTATGGGGGTGAATGCAGAACTTAATACCTCAAGCGAGGCTTATGCAGCCGACTTGAAGATTGACAATCTACAACTCCATAATTTCCTTCCGAAAGACTCTATCTACGAACTTTCTCTTTCGGCAGATGCCAAAGGCCGTGGGCTGGACGTCATGTCTTATCGTGCTTTAGCCAAACTGAATCTTTCATTAGATCAACTACATTATGCACGTTACCAGCTTTCCAATGTTCATTTGACTGGAGCTTTGAAAGGTGCATTGGTGACGGCTAATCTGACAAGTGACAATGCGCTGTTGAAGATGACAACAGATGCAGAATACAATCTGGCACATCGTTATCCAGATGGAAAAGTGACGGTTGACGTCACTCAGCTCGACTTACACGAACTGGGGTTGATGCCTCAACCGATGAAGCGCCCGCTCGCCTTTAATCTTTCTGCCGAAGCTCGTCAAAACAGGGTGTTCACACATCTAACATCCGGTGATATGAAACTCAACTTGAGTGCACGTTCCGGTGTTAATCCTTTGATAAGTCAGTCTACACACTTCATGGATGTCCTGATGAAGCAGATTGATGAAAAAGCCTTGAACCACGCCGAACTGCGTGAAGCGTTGCCGACAGCTATTTTATCTTTCTCCGCAGGAAAAGAGAATCCGTTAGCTTATTTTCTGGCTACTAAAAACATATCCTACCATGATGTTTCCATGAAGTTCGGTACGGCTCCCGATTGGGGAATCAATGGAAAAGCTGCGGTGCATGCATTGAAGATGGACACATTGCAACTGGATACAATCTTCTTCACTGTCAAACAGGATACTACTTTAATGAAACTACGTGCCGGTGTAATAAACGGACCGAAGAATCCGCAATTCTCTTTTGCTACTACTTTGACCGGAGAGATTCGCGACCGCGATGCGGAATTGCTGGTAGACTACAAAAACGGCAAAGGAGAAACAGGCGTATTGCTGGGGGTAAATGCCCGCCCTTTGTTCGAAGGACATGGTAAGGGGAACGGAATCGCTTTCACACTGATTCCGGAGAATCCGATTGTTGCCTTCCAAAGATTTCATTTCAACGAGAATCATAACTGGATTTACCTGCATAAAAATATGCGTGTATACGCGAACGTGGATATGTGGGATGAAGAAGGAATGGGATTCAGGGTACATTCCGTACCGGGCGATACGGTGTCTCTGCAGAATATAGATGTTGAAATACGTAGAATCCGTCTGCAAGAGATAACGAGTGTGTTGCCTTACTTCCCCGAAATAACCGGATTGTTCTCGTTGGAAGCTCATTACATACAGACAGAAAAGGATTTGCAACTCTCGGCTGAGGCGTCTGTTGATGAACTGACTTATGAACGTCAGCGTATCGGTGACGTTGCATTAGGGGCTACGTGGTTGCCGGGCGAACAGGGAAAACAATATCTGAATGCTTATCTGAATCACGATCAGGCAGAAGTGCTGGTGGCAGATGGGAAACTGGTTCCTACCCGCACAGGCAAAGATAGTTTGGAAGTGAATACAACATTGGAGCATTTTCCGCTGCGGGTGGCGAATGTGTTTATTCCTGACCAGATGGTCACTTTGTCCGGTGATATGGATGGTAATCTGAATATAACGGGCAGTACTGAACAACCTTTGATAAACGGCGAACTTGTATTGGATAGTGTTGCTGTCCTTTCCCGTCAATATGGTGCGCGTTTCATGTTTGACAATCGTCCTGTGCAAATAAAGAACAATCGGTTGGAATTTGATAAATTTGCTATTTACACAACATCGAAGAATCCGTTTACTATTGATGGCTATGTTGATTTCCGTGATATGAGCCGTCCAATGGCGAACCTGAATATGCTGGCACAAAATTATACGTTACTGGATGCTAAGCGTACCCGTGAAAGTCTGGTTTACGGCAAAGTATTTGCTGATTTCCGGGCGACGGTGAAAGGGCCTTTGGACGGGCTGAATATGCGTGGGAACGTGAGTCTGCTGGGGAACACCGATGTTTCGTATGTCTTGACCGATTCACCATTGACAGTGCAGGACCGTTTGGGAAGTTTGGTAACATTTACTTCATTTAGCGATACTACAACTGTTGTCCGGCAGGAAGTGCCGACTGTCTCTTTAGGCGGATTGGACATGGTAATGATGGTACATATCGATCCGTCCGTCCGAGTGAAAGTTGACCTGGATGCAAGTAATGATAACCGTATCGAACTGGAAGGCGGGGGTGACCTTTCCATGAAATACACTCCGCAAGGTGACCTGACTCTGACCGGACGTTATACGTTGAGTGGCGGCTTGATGAAATATGCTTTGCCGGTGATTGCAGCAAAGGAATTTGCCATTGATAACGGTAGTTACGTGGAATGGACGGGAAATCCGATGGACCCGATGTTGAACTTTAAGGCGACTGACCGTATCCGTGCGTCAGTTTCCGAAGGAGAGAATGGTGGAAGTCGTATGGTTAATTTCGATGTTTCCGTTGTAGTCAAGAACCGCTTGGATAATCTTTCGTTTGCATTCGATGTTGCGGCTCCCGAAGATGCGACCGTACAAAACGAGTTGACCGCTATGGGGGCGGAAGAACGAGGTAAACAGGCATTGTATATCATGGTGATGAAAACTTATCTCGGCACCGGACCGATTGGTGGGGGTGGCGGCGGACTCGGCAAGCTGAATATGGGATCTGCTCTGACTTCTGTATTGAGTAGTCAGATAAACTCCTTGATGGGTAACTTGAAGAATGCGAGTCTCTCTGTCGGTGTCGAAGACCACGACGATTCAGAGACGGGAAGTAAACGTACGGATTACAGTTTCCGTTATTCACAACGCTTGTTTAACAATCGTTTCCAGATTGTAATCGGTGGCAAGGTTTCTCAAGGTGAGAATGCGACGAATGACGCCGAATCCTTCATCGACAATATTTCTCTGGAATATCGTCTGGATAGAACCGGAACCCGGTATATCCGCCTGTTCTATGACAAGAACTACGAGAGTGTGCTCGAAGGTGAGATTACGGAAACCGGAGTCGGTATTGTGCTTCGCAAGAAGCTGGACAAACTTAGTGAACTGTTCATCTTTAAGAAAAAGAAGTAAGTATGAAAGAGATACATATAAATATATTGGCTGTTTGTCTGATAAGTGTAGTGTTACTGTCGGCTTGTTCGGTGACGAAACATCTTCCCGAAGGGGAGGTGCTTTACACCGGAAGCAAGACTGTCATATTGAATAAATCGACAACACCGGTAGGAGAGACGGCGCTGACGGAAATTGATGCTGCACTCGATAAGACACCTAGTACAAAGATGTTTGGCGGTATCCTTCCTATCCCTTTTAAAATGTGGATGTACAATGACTTCGTGAAATATAAGAAGGGATTCGGTAAATGGATGTTCAACCGTTTTGCGGCCAATCCTCCCGTATTTATTTCTACGGTCAACCCGGAGGTACGTGTGAAGGTAACTACTAATTTGCTTCGTGATTATGGCTATTTCAATGGGAAGGTAGCTTATGAAACGGTTGTTGATAAGAAAGACAGTCTGAAGGCGGGCATTATCTATACGGTGGATATGAAGAACCCTTATTTCATTGATACGGTTTACTATCAACGGTTCACTCCCCAGACTCTGCGGATTATGGAGCGCGGACGCCGGATGTCTTATATAAGTCCGGGTGAGCAGTTCAACGTGGTTGATTTGGACGAAGAACGCTCCCGTATCAGTACATTGTTGCGTAACCTCGGATATTTTTATTTCCGTCCCGACTATATGACTTACCAGGCGGATACGACTTTGGTACCCGGAGGGCATATCAGCCTTCGCCTGATTCCTGTGCCGGGATTGCCGGCTGCGGCACAGCGTCCTTATTACGTGGGTGATGCGTCTGTCTATCTGTTCGGAAAGAACGGAGAAGCGCCGAATGACAGTATGATGTATAAGAACTTGAATATCCACTATTACAATAAATTGCAGGTTCGTCCCAATATGCTTTATCGTTGGCTGAATTATCAACAGTTTGTACGGAACGCACAGATGCGTGCTTCCAACCGTACCCGGCTTTACAGCCAGTATCGGCAGGAACAGATACAGGAGAAACTCAGCCAGTTGGGAATATTTAGTTATATGGATATCCAATATGCCCCCAAAGATACAACAGCTGTTTGTGATACGTTGGACATCACGATGCAGGCTACTTTTGCCAAACCGTTGGACGCTGAACTGGAATTGAACGTAGTAACTAAAAGTAACGACCAGACCGGTCCGGGTGCTTCGTTCGGAGTTACACGGAATAATGTATTTGGTGGTGGAGAAAGTTGGAACGTGAAACTGAAAGGCTCTTATGAATGGCAGACCGGTGGCGGAGAGAAAAGTTCGTTGATGAACAGTTGGGAAATGGGAATATCTACTTCTCTGACTTTCCCTAGAGTGGTTTTCCCGCGTTGGGGGAAAAGGGAATTTGACTTTCCCGCTACGACTACTTTCCGTTTGTATATCGATCAGTTGAACCGGGCAAGATATTATAAACTGTTATCTTTCGGCGGAAACGCAACCTACGATTTCCAGCCGACGCGTACCAGTCGTCATAGTATCACACCTTTCAAACTGACATTCAACGTCTTGCAACACCAGTCGAAAGAGTTTATGGAGATTGCAGCCGACAATCCGGCACTATATGTCAGCTTAGACAACCAGTTCATCCCGGCTATGGAGTACACTTATACGTATGATAATGCCTCTGTGCGGAGAGTGAAGAATCCTATCTGGTGGCAATCTACCGTGACTTCTGCCGGAAATGTGACTGCCACTATTTATCGTGCTTTCGGCAAACCTTATAATGAGGAAGGGAAAAAACTTTTGGGGGCTCCGTTCTCGCAGTTTATGAAATTTAATACCGAGTTCCGCCATTTGTGGAACATAGACAAAAATAATAAAATAGCTTCCCGTGTAGCGTTAGGCGCTCTTTTTGCATACGGTAATGCTACGATTGCCCCATATAGTGAACAATTCTACGTTGGTGGTGCCAACAGTATCCGTGCTTTTACGGTGCGTAGTATTGGTCCCGGTGGCTATCACCCGAAAGACAGCAAGTATTCTTATCTCGACCAGACAGGTACGTTCCGTTTCGAAGCGAACGTAGAATATCGTTTCCGTATCTTCAAGAGCATTTGGGGAGCTACTTTCCTGGATGCGGGTAACGTCTGGCTGCTGCGCAAGGACGAGGCACGTCCTGATTCGCAACTTCGTCTGAAAACTTTCCCGAAACAAATAGCTTTGGGGACAGGCGTAGGCGTCCGTTACGACATGGATATTCTTGTGTTCCGTCTTGACTTCGGTATTCCTTTGCATCTGCCCTATGATACGGAACGAAGCGGATATTATAATGTTACCGGTGCCTTCTTCAAAAATCTGGGAATACATTTCGCTATCGGGTATCCGTTCTAACGTTCTTTCTTTGTCTCAAGACAAAAGAAAGGACATCACATAAGACAAAAGAAAGAAAGTTTTTGTACATTTGCACCAAAATCAGATGCCGTTGACATCACTAACCTTTTAATATTACACAATTTATGAAACCAACTTTATTCTTATTGGCAGCCGGTATGGGCAGCCGCTATGGAGGCTTGAAACAATTGGACGGTCTGGGGCCTAATGGCGAAACTATTATGGATTATTCAATCTATGACGCTATTAATGCCGGATTCGGCAAACTTGTATTTGTAATCCGCAAAGACTTTGAACAGGATTTCCGTGATAAGATTATTTCTAAATACGAAGGTCACATTCCTTGTGAACTGGTTTTCCAAGCTTTGGATGCACTTCCTGAAGGCTTCACTTGTCCGGCAGACCGTACAAAACCTTGGGGTACCAACCATGCAGTAATGATGGGTGCTGATGTGATTAAAGAACCGTTCGCTGTAATTAACTGTGACGACTTTTATGGTCGTGATTCCTTCCAAGTAATGGGTAAATTCCTTTCTGCACTTCCTGCGGATTCTAAAAATGTTTATTCAATGGTAGGTTTCCGCGTAGGAAATACGCTGAGTGAAAGCGGTACGGTATCTCGTGGTATTTGTAGTACAGATGATAAAGGTCTGCTGACTTCAGTAGTGGAACGTACTAAGATCCAACGTCTGGATGGTGAAGTGAAATATATCGATGATAACGGCGAATGGACTGCAACTCCCGATACTACTCCGGTAAGTATGAACTTCTGGGGCTTCACTCCTGATTACTTCGCTTACAGTCAGGAATTCTTCAAGACTTTCCTGAGCGACCCGAAAAACATGGAAAACTTGAAGAGCGAATTCTTTATTCCATTGATGGTAGATAAATTGATTAATGACGGAACGGCTACTGTTGAAGTGCTGGATACTGCCAGCAAATGGTTCGGCGTTACTTATCCGGAAGACCGTCAAAGTGTAGTAGACAAGATTCAGGCATTGGTTGATGCCGGTGAATATCCTGCCAAGTTGTTCTAAAGAAGTACTATTGGTTAAAATAGAAAGCAGTCATTCTGATGAGTGGCTGCTTTTTTTGTTTTTCATAACGTGCCATACTACTCTGTATCCAATAAATATTCATTATCTTTGCAGTTCAAAATCGTATAAATCAGAGACAGAAGTGATTTCAGTAGAAGGATTATCAGTAGAATTTAATGCGACACCCCTTTTTGAGGATGTCAGTTATGTTATCAATAAGAAAGACCGCATTGCGTTAGTCGGCAAGAATGGTGCGGGCAAATCGACCATGTTGAAGATATTGGCAGGTTTACAATCGCCGACACATGGAGTTGTAGCTACTCCGAAAGATGTAACTATCGGATATTTGCCTCAGGTCATGATTCTTTCCGACAACCGGACGGTGATGGGAGAAGCGGAACAGGCATTCGAACATATTTTTGAACTTCAGGCGAAGTTGGAACGAATGAATCAGGAACTGGCTGAACGGACAGACTATGATTCGGAAGAATACCATCAGTTGATAGACCGTTTCACGCATGAGAACGACCGCTTCCTAATGATGGGGGGCACGAACTATCAGGCGGAAATCGAACGGACACTTCTCGGACTGGGATTCAGCCGTGAGGATTTTGATCGTCCTACTTCAGAGTTTTCCGGTGGTTGGCGTATGCGTATCGAATTGGCAAAATTGTTGTTGCGCCGTCCGGATGTGCTGCTACTCGACGAGCCGACCAATCATCTTGATATCGAAAGTATCCAATGGCTGGAAAATTTCCTGGCAATTCGTGCCAATGCTGTCGTACTAGTCAGCCATGACCGCGCTTTCTTGAACAACGTAACCACACGTACTATCGAAATTACCTGTGGACAGATTTATGATTACAAAGTGAAGTATGACGAATTTGTTGTCTTGCGCAAGGAACGTCGCGAACAGCAGCTCCGCGCTTACGAGAATCAACAGAAACAGATACAGGATACGGAAGATTTCATTGAACGCTTCCGCTATAAAGCAACTAAAGCCGTGCAGGTACAAAGCCGCATCAAGCAATTGGAAAAGATAGAGCGTATTGAAGTGGACGAAGAAGACAACTCCTCACTTCGCTTGAAATTTCCTCCTGCCAGCCGTAGCGGAAACTATCCGGTGATTTGCGAAGACGTGCGCAAAGCGTATGGTAATCATGTTGTTTTTCATGATGTAAATCTCACTATCAATCGGGGAGAGAAAGTAGCTTTTGTCGGTAAGAACGGTGAAGGTAAATCTACATTGGTGAAATGTATAATGGGTGAGATTGACTTTGACGGCAAACTGACCATCGGTCATAATGTTCAGATCGGTTATTTTGCACAGAATCAGGCACAGATGTTGGATGAAAATCTGACGGTGTTTGATACCATAGACCGGGTAGCAACGGGAGATATCCGTTTGAAGATACGGGATATTTTGGGTGCCTTCATGTTTGGCGGCGAAGCTTCGGACAAGAAAGTCAAAGTCCTTTCCGGTGGAGAACGTACCCGATTGGCAATGATCAAACTTCTTCTTGAACCTGTAAACTTCCTGATTCTTGACGAACCGACCAATCACTTGGATATGCGTTCAAAGGATGTGTTGAAAGAAGCGATCCGTGAATTTGACGGCACAGTCATTCTTGTCAGTCACGACCGTGATTTTTTGGACGGACTTGCGACTAAAGTATATGAGTTCGGTGGAGGAATGGTGAAAGAGCATCTCGGAGGTATTTATGAATTTCTGCAAAAGAAAAAGATAGATAGCCTGAATGAACTTCAAAAAGGCGCCGGATTGTCTGCTTCTCCTACGGCAACAGCCAAAGGAAATGGAGAACAGGAAGCTGTGCAACCTTCGGAAAACAAACTTTCTTATGAGGCACAGAAAGAGTTGAATAAGAAGATTAAGAAACTCGAACGTCAGGTAGCGGACTGTGAAGCCTCGATAGAAGAGACGGAAGCCGCGATTGCCATTGTGGAAGAGAAGATGGCGACTCCGGAAGGGGCTTCGGATATGCAGCTATATGAACGCCATCAGAAACTGAAACAACAGTTGGACACAATCGTTGAAGAGTGGGAACGGGTGTCGATGGAACTGGAAGAAGTGAAAGGCTAGGGTCTTCCTTCGCATAACATGATAATTCTATAATATATTATATTGAGTATGAAAGTAACCAAGTATTTACCAATTCTTGCCGTATGCCTTATGACAACAGGA
>ERZ773110.1639-NODE-1639-length-16967-cov-3.977117_pt1 | contig 16967 bp, 10 predicted proteins | sample MGYA00580568_ERZ773110 | MGnify/ENA primary metagenome ERZ773110 (study PRJEB29015, sample SAMEA2737870) | human gut metagenome | biome: human gut; feature: human-associated habitat; material: faeces | place: China | collected 2012 ... | reverse complement strand
TTCGCAACCATATCACATATTTGTTTCTCATCTTCAACTATTAATAATCTCAAAAATCTTTCACCTGTTTCTTAACAAAAATTTTACAACAGCTATTGTATAATACCTAAGTCAGCTGGTCAACAAACACAATCAAGAAAGGAGCTGCAATATCTTGAAGTACAGGAAAATATCTCAGATCGTTTTACTCATCACAGGTATAGCAATGATCAGCTATGGTGTAGTCAGAGGTGAAGCGGCTGCCGTGCTCAGCAAAGCAATAAAATTATGTCTGGAGTGTGTAGGAATTGGATAAGAACAAATCAATATCAAAAAAAACAGCCAGAATACGCGGATGGATACAGGCAGCTGCCACGCTGCTTACCAATATTCACATCCCCAATTTATTTAAAGGCAAGATCTATCAGGGCAAAGCGAAAACAATATGCGTACCGGGATTAAACTGTTACTCCTGTCCCGCTGCAACCGGAGCGTGTCCGATCGGGGCATTCCAAGCAGTTGTCGGCTCATTCAAATTTAAATTTTCTTACTACATAACCGGTTTTTTCATTTTACTCGGTGTGATTCTCGGAAGATTTATATGTGGATTTTTGTGTCCATTTGGATGGTTTCAGGATCTGCTTCACAAAATTCCCGGAAAAAAGTTTTCCACAGCCAGGCTGAAACCGTTAAGATACCTGAAATATATCATCCTGATCGTTTTCGTTATACTTCTGCCGATGCTTGTAACGAACTCCATAGGAATGGGTGATCCGTTCTTCTGTAAGTATATTTGCCCACAGGGTGTTTTAGAGGGAGCTATACCACTTTCACTTGGAAATACCGCTATACGGTCTGCTCTCGGAAAGCTTTTTTCTTTTAAGTGCCTTATTTTAATTACGGTTATTATACTGAGTATTTTGTTCTACAGGCCTTTCTGCAAATGGATTTGTCCGCTTGGAGCAATCTATTCATTATTTAACAAGGTCAGCCTTCTGAATATCAAGGTTGAAAGCAGCAAATGTGTCGGATGCGGTAAGTGTTCAAAGGCATGCAAAATGGACGTCGATGTCTGTAAGACTCCGAATCATCCGGAATGCATACGATGCGGAGCATGTATAAAGGCCTGTCCAAAAGACGCGATCTGCTATCAGTTTATGGGAAGACCATGTTCCCAAAAGGGACATAAGCAATCTTCCAAAACCAACGTGTAACAATCAGCCACACTAATATTATCTAAATTATTATTTAAAGGAGCAATTATCTATGAAGACAAAAAAAACATTACTATCTATTATCACTCTCTGTGCAGCATTATCTCTCACGGCATGTAGCGGATCAGGATCTGCCACAACTGAGAGTTCACAAAAAACCCAGACAGAAGCCACCACTGAAGCTGCGGACAATTCCAACACGAAGCTGGATGATTTATATCAGCAGGAGAACCAGATTTTTGCAGATCATGCGGATGTATGGAACAAGGTATTTGGCATGATGAATAAAAGCAGCGCTGATCCAAGCGGAGATTATGCCGATTATCTGGCCGGCACCGTGGAATCAAACAAGGAATCCTTTACAGATGATGAACTGAAAACACTTAACGATGATATTGAAACCATCAGACAGATTGAAAAGCAGATATCCGAAATCGAAAATAATAATACAGGATCAGAAAGCACCGACCAGAACGACAGTTCCGAAGAAATCACACCTTTCAAAAGTTTCTCCGGCAAGGATTTTGATGGTAATTCTGTTGACGAAAGCCTGTTTTCCAATAATGCAGTAACTGTCGTTAATTTCTGGTTTACTGGCTGCAAACCTTGTGTCGCAGAATTATCCAAGCTTAATGAATTAAACGATGCCATCAAATCGATGGGAGGCGAGGTAGTAGGTATCAACACAGAGACCTTTGACGGAAACGAAGATGCTATCAAGGAAGCCGCAGCCATTCTTGACAGTCAGGGTGCCAAATACCGCAATATTTCCATTGACTCTGATTCAAACATAGGTAAATATGCCTCCGACATCATGGCATTTCCTACAACCATACTTGTCGATAGGAATGGTAATATCGTCGGAGATCCTATGCTCGGCGGTATCGATGACCAGAATAACTATGACACTCTTATGAAACAGATCCAATCAGTAATCGATGCTGATAAATAGAATAAATAATCAGATTCAGGGGCAGGATAAAAAGCAAACTTTTTATCCTGCCCCTGATTACATTCTTAATCATGCTCCTTTGTCTTAATCTTATTTTGTTATCTTGACCTTCTTTACTTTACTGTATTTACCATATACTTTCCTGCCTGTAGAATCCTTCTTATATGCACGGACCCGTACATAATAGGTCTTTCCTTTTTTCAGCTTCTTTATGGTCTTCGTTCTCTTCGTTGTATTGACAACCTTCTTACCCTTGGTGAACTTAGAATTGGTCGCGTATGTGATCTGATATCCCTTTGCTCCGGATACCTTTGAATACTTCACAACCAGATTCCTGCCATTCGTATTCGTAACCTTAAGTCCGGTTGTCTTCTTCACCTTTATCTTCGACCACTTCGCATATACGGTATAATTCTTCTTTGAGCCTTTCTTGATCGAGGTTATCTTCTTCGTATAATTACTATTTGTATACCATCCCTTGAATGCATATCCCTTCCGGGTCGGTTTCTTTAATATAACCTTCTTCGCTGATGTATAGGTCTTCGGATTCTTCTTGTTATTCTTACCCTTATTTAACTTATAAGTAATCGTATATTTTTTCTGGCTTAACTTGCTGACCTGACGTTTCTCAACCTTCTTACATACAGAGCAGGTTCTGCTTTCTTCCCCTGCATTTGAGGTAGTCGGCTTCACTGTCACTGTCCATGCAGTCCAGGTATGACCCTTTGCTGCTATACTGACATTTGTCTGCACTGTCTTTCCACAGGTATCACAAACATAATGTCCACTTCCTGCCGCCGTACAGGTTGCTTTCTTATCTGTTACCAGACGCTTTGATACATGCTTGCAGATAAGCTGTGCCAGCTCTCTTCTCTCAACCGCTCCACATACAGAACAGGTTCTTGTTTCTTCTCCTGCCGTATCATAAGTAGCAGGTGTAACAACCTTCCATTCTCCACAGGTATGTTGATCCGCAAATTCTACTATGATCTTCTGTGGTTTTGTCACATTTTTGATCGTATACTTTCCATCTGCAAATTCTATCCTTGTGCCATTTGCAGATACAAGAACACATCGACCGGCTGCAGCCTTAACTGTAAAGGAATAATCCTCGCCATAACTGATTGTTTCTCCCTCTTTCTCCGGAAGGATCGTATAATCATCCCCACCGGATGGGATTGTAACCTCATACCGGTTCGGGATCACATCTTCTGCTTTCACATCTATGATGTAGTCTTTTCCAATGTTCTTAATAGTATAGCATCTGCCATCTGTCTTAAGTGCCTCTGCCACTTCATCAGACAGTTTATAATAGTTACCATCAAATCCCCTCACCGCTTCGTATACATAGACAACCGCATGGGCATTGCTGTATCTATCTCTTGCCGATAATGTATAGTCTGAATCTTCAACTACGTCGCCACCTGTTTCTTCCAGATAGTCCTGCGCATTCTCTGTAAGTGTAACTCTGTAATACTCGATGCATCCGTCAGGTTTCGTATTTGTCGCTCTGTTCATCGAAAGCTTAAGATCCCGACCGGTTACATCCGATCCCTCTAATCTGACACCAGCGGTTTCACTCTCTGCCTTCCAGTTATTCTCATAATACTTTATGGCTGCTAACTGATATTCTGCCTCTTCTAATTTCTCAAACCGATAAGAGCCATCTTCTGCTGATGTCGTCTTTTTTGTATCACCGTTTCCTTTTAATTTAACTGTTACACCCGGTACAGGATTGCCTTCGGGATCGCGAACAGTTCCGGAGATCGCATAAGTCTCTATATTCTTTTCAAAGATTGCGGTGTAGGTCTCGCCCTCAAAAACACCGTTTACCGCAGTTGGATAGAGTCCGGTTATGGAATAGGACGGACTACCCTCCTTGCTGTCAACCCACTTCACGAAATGCCAGCCAAGATCTGCCACCGGAAGAACTCCCTTTGGTGTTCCGCTTACTGCCTTGATCGTCTCTGTCAATTCACCGGAACCGGTCTTGTCACCTACCCATTTTACTGTTCCATGCTCGCCGGCCTTGTAGGTAAATGTAACTTCTGTTTCCTTTGTTGTAATCTCTACCGTATGATTTGCTGAGATATCGGATATCGTATAATTGCCATCCTCATCCGGCTTCAGTGTCTTTCCATCCAAGCTTACCCCTTCTAATATGCATCCTGTATCCGGTGTTACTGTAAATACAACAGTCTCACCGGTCTCGGTGATAAGCTCTGTCACTTTCTTCTTATCAACGCTTGCCGATGCATAACTACCTTCCGTCAATTTAAATTCCAGAGTATACAGGTCATATGCTTCTGCATATACATCCTTATCTGTAGTTAATACATGCGTGAAATCATACAAGGTCGTATGTTCCTTATCTTCATACCAGTCGAATGTATGAATCGCATCATTCTTTCCTGTTACAGTCGGTGCCTGGGTCTCGGTAACTGCATGGTTGTAATTCGTATATCCATATCCTGCAAGATCTTTACCACCGGTCGTATAATGGAAGGTCATCTGCATAACGCTTCTGCTTGTTTCTTCCTCTGTTAAATCAAGATACGGATATCGTTCGATTTCTGCTCCGCTTATTATCTGTTTCCATACAAATAACTGCTTTCCTCCGGAAGCCTTCAGATCTTCATTGATACCATTCTGCAGTTTCCAGGCAGCCTTACCGGATTCAAAATCTTCCGCTGTCATAGCTTCATTATCAGTAAATGTCACCTTATGTCCCTTCAAATCCATGGAATATCCGTAAGCTTCCACATCAATATCTCCCACATAACAGCAGGCAGATACCACTGCATTTCCCAAATAAGATGAAACACAACCTGCAATAGGCGCTGCAAATGCATGCGGTTCATTATTCTGGAAGCTGGTTGCAACATTTGTTGTCTTTATATTCATGGAATAATTATAGCAGTCTCTTATCAGAGCATTCTCTACCCCTCCTACAATTCCTCCGGTATGGGAACCACCTTCAACATCTCCTGTATTATAACAGCCATAGATCGTACCCTTACTACATATTGCATAAGCAGCAATACCTCCGGCGCAACTGTCCGAAGCTGTAACAGCTCCTGTATTATAACAATAATAGATTCCATACTGTGACAGAGAAACCGGAACCAATTCCTCCGCTTCCGTAGAACCGCTTCCCGAATCATCTGAAGATCCGCCGGATGTATCTTCCCACCCCCCAATAGATGGATTTACGATTATTACATCACCGCCTTCTGCCACACCGGTTCCTGCTGCAATACCTCCGACATATGTTCCTGTAAGTGCTCCTTTATTATAGCAGTTAGCAACATATCCCTTGTTATCTCTTACAATACCGGCTGCCTGACCGGTTGATGTAATTGGCGCTTCATTATAACAGTTCAGGATCTTGCCCTTATTCCAATCACAAATTCCTCCCACATCTCCGCTAATGCGTCCTCCGGTATTGTCGATTGCTCCACGATTGACACAGTTTTTTACAATGCCATAATTCATATCTACTATGCCAAAGCAATTTTCACGCTGTTTATCGATCCATTCTACATCTGCTGTATTCACACAGGCATCCATAATTCCATAATTCTTATATACAAAAACAGCACCGCCATGCCCACAATATTTTGTGCGCAGTCTTCCGGCTGTACAGTTCGTAACGGATCCATTATTGAAACCTGCAAATACTGCACATGCAGTTACATAAGACTTCTCTATCGTCAGATTCTTTAAAGCTCCCGATCTGCCAATATACCCGATCAGTCCGCCCTGATTATCATAACCCGGATTTTTCCGATACAAGCCCCGGATCGTCTTATGATTTCCGTCAAAAACTCCCTGATACATAATGTTATATTTCGTAAAATTAACATTATAAGATCCGAGAGATGGCCAGTTGATCACATTTGTCGTTTCATCTGTCCATACATCCCATTCACTTGTATCATTCATCTCGATATCATTGCAAAGAACGACATTCTCCGACAGATGTGCCGTAGCATCATCTCCGTTTCCATTTACATAATCAGCAAACCAGTATAACTGTCCAGCATTGCTTACTGCATAGTATCCTATGTAGTTTTCGTCTAATCCAAATGCCTTACAATTCTCTGCCGTGACCTGCTCAGCCGGCTGATAAGAACCATCCACCGTTGCAAATCCGTTTTCATCATAGGTCAGGCTCTTGCTGACTTCTCCACATGTACTACATTCTGCCGTATAGGTATATATGCCATCCTTTACACCGGCCAATTTCCAACCCACCTTTTCCTCATGGAAAGTGATGTGATCTCTTGGCACACCAAAGGTCTCTGTCAGGCATCTGTAAACCTCAAATGAATGTACTGTATAATACATCATCTTTAAACTTTTCCCTATCGTCTCTTTCGATGTAGTTCCATAATCTGTTAAAGTTAACTGCAAAGAATCCTTATCTGTGTGCGGAATCTCCACTATCGTTCTGTTCCACGAACCACAAAATACATTCATATTTAACTCTTTTAAAGAAAGAGGCAGCTTAATCTCACGTTGTTCTTTCAGATTTGTATTATTTTCTTTATATGTAGAAAATAAGCCTTCCGGCAAGGTATTCAAGGCACATCCGTCTTCAAATGTTATGTACTTGATTTTTGCATTTCCGCCACCATCCAATGAAGTCGCTGTAAAATCCGTCAAGCATTTTGGATATTCAAGGCTTCGCAGATTACTGATGCTAAATGCCCGAGTTCCAATGGTAGTCACGTTCTGCATATACGGCAGCTCGGTTATATATATATAACGGAACGCTTCATCTTTAATTGTCTTAACACTGTCCGGAATCCGAAGTGATGATACCTTTGAGCATCCCATGAAAGCCTGCTCTTCAATCATCTCTAACTGATCAGGAAGTTGTATATCGGTAACATTACCGCAATATGCAAATGCTGCTTTTCCAATTGATGTCACGGAATCCGGAATTGCGATCTCCTGCAATCCGTCACAATCATAAAATGCACATATACCGATCGTTGTGACTGTACCAGGAATCACAAGCTTCTCCATCTGATCCAGATTTCGGAATGCTGATTCTCCGATCGTTGTAAGTCCTTCCGCTAATTCAACATCTTTCAAAGCGTAACAGGCATAAAAAGCTTCCTTTCCTATGCTTTCAACCTTTGAGCCTTTTTCGAACCGGATTGTCTCAAGATACTGTGAATTATAAAAGCACCTCTCCGGTATCGTTTCAATGGAAGCCGGAACCGTAAATTCTTTTAAAGACTTACAACCGTAAAGTAAATATTGAACATTCTTTCCAAATGAAGTAAGCTTGCATCCTTCCTCAAATGTAATCTTCTCCAGTGACTCATCCATATAGAACATGCCATGATTGAACGAACCTGAATTGAATTCTGTAACAGATGCCGGAATCGTGATCTCCTTCAGCTTCTTCTGTTGCTGCACCAGTGCTGTTGTTAATTTCTGCATCGTACTTGGAAGATAGATATATTCATACTGGAGATTTTCTGGTGGACTATATACATTAAAATATGTCAGTCCTTCTCCAACTTCTACCTGCACGATATTGTACTTGGCAAATACGTCTGCATAACCTGAGAATACACTAAACTCACCAGCCCTGCTGCTGTTTGTATCTACGCCTCCATATGTGATCGTAGCAATATATTTTTTCACTGATGAATCTTCTGTATCCACTGCATCTGCTGTGTCTGCCGTAGCTTCCGTATCTGCTGTATTTTCTGCAGCTGCATAGATCCGCCATATATTTCCGTTGTTATCTTTTTCCTCCACCAATGGTTCACCAGTCTTCTGATAGTGATATCCGGTTTCTTCATTGGTTACTTCACCAGTATCTTCACCAGATTCTGCCCCGGCCGCGTCATCCGTCTGTGCATACGTTGTCACAGACCCATAAAGCGTTATCGGCGTCGCAACCGCAAGCATGGCAAGCATGGCGGCTGCCAGATAATGCTTTTTTCTCTTTGTTTTTAATTTACTCATATTTACCTCCCTTTCATTCATGCACGTATCCCTTATATCCCTAGTACCCCTGCATCCTGTTATACGGATGCTGTCGCATAGTTTATGATCATTTCCTTTAAACGTATCAACTCCGGCATATAATCCCTGTTATCCTCTGCGCCCCATATAAAGCCTCCCGCGTAGTAGGTACATGCTGCCATCATCGTATGTACGGTCACACGGATAAATTCATCCTCCGGTATATCCGTGCGAAAGGTATGATCTTCCTTTGCTTTCTCATACATCATATGCAATCGGGTATCAGCCGAATACACCGACGTATGAATATTCTCAAACTGTTCCGGATCTACGCCCTCATGTGTGACGTAGTGATTAAAGTTATCATTGTACTGAAGCAGTTCCTTATGGTTCAGATACATTTCAATATAACTGTCCAGCGTGAATATGAATCGATCGATCGCCGGAATATCCTGAACCGATGAAATCGGTCTGTTTCTATCGAGCTCATCCAGATATGATTTCCACTGTGCCATACAGACTGCGATCGCCAGTTCTGTCTTATTCGAATAACACCGGAATAAGGTCGCCCTGCCGATACCGACCGCCTCTGCGATCTCGCCCATACTTACCGCTTCAATCTTCTTTTCTACAAAGATTCGAAATGCAGTATCCAGGATCCGCTGTCGTCGTTCATTTTCTTTTGCTTTTTGTTTCTCTGATTTGTTCATTACCATGTTCCTTTTTGATACGTACTGTATCATTAATTTTATAGGAAATAAAATGTGATGTCAATACGCACAAACACCTCTTATATATGTATGATTCTTCCGGGGATGCAACGCCCTTACTCTGCGATCTCTTTCGCCCAGGCACGAAGCTCCGCTTCTGAGATACTGCCATTTAACAGCTTGCCTTCCTTGATAATGGTATCTGCTGCAACGCTGCCTTTCAGATTCTCAACAGTCTTACCGAATCCGCTTCCGCCGGAGGTTGCAAATAACACGATCTTCTTACCGGACAGGTCATACTGCTCTAAGAATGTGTTAATGATCGTCGGTGCTACATACCACCAGATTGGGAAGCCTACAAAGATCACGTCATAGTCTGCCATATTAGAAACCTTTTCTGCGATTTCCGGTCTAGAAGATTTGTCTGCCATCTCTATGCTGCTTCTGCTCTTTTTATTCATCCAGTCCAGATCTGCTCTTGTATATGGCTGTACCGGTTTGATCTCAAAAAGATCTGCATCTGCTGCCTTTGCCAGTTTCCCTGCTGCCTTTGCAGTAACTCCGCTTGCTGAAAAATATGCTACTAATTTCTTACTCATAATGATAATCTCCTTTTCTTTTATTTTTCTTCTATTATAACTTACTTTCTCACTATAGTCCTTTGACTTCGCTCCAAGTCAAGGATTTTTTCTGACCTCAAAAAAATTAGGCAGCCCTGCTTTGTAGGCTGCCTGTCTCTATTTAAGCTCCAGATATTTCTTAAGCTTTGGCTTTTTCTTTTTATAGTATTTCTGCAGCTTCTCCACCAACAGGGTGAGGTAGCGGAACAGGGATTCTGCCGCGAATCCGAATACCACCATAAGCAGTACGCAGATATTTGACAGATCAGTCAATGCAAATAACTTCTTCAGGAAAAATCCTGAGAATATAAATCCAACGATGTTCAGTCCGATCACACCATATTTCATCTTGTTTAACGGCTCACTGATCTTAAACAGGATCATAAAGCCAACAACGCAAAGCACCATTGTTGCGATCGTACCGATGCTTTCTCCCGGCAGGGCAAATACCTCACCGCAGATTACCAACGCACCAACCGCAATTACATCAGTAAGACCACCCGGAAATGCTTTGAACATAACATTTGTAAGGAAATGTCCTTTGATCCTGTCTCTGTTCGGTTCGAGTGCCAGCAGAAATCCGGGAGCACCGATCGTAAACATACTGACCAATGAGATCTGCGCCGGTTCCAGCGGATAGGTGATCATAAAGATAACCGAGAACAGCGACATCAACAGTGAGAATATATTCTTAACAAGGAACAGGCTGGCGGAACGCTGTACATTATTTACAACCCGTCGTCCTTCGTATACCACATCCGGCATATGTGCAAAATCTGAATCCAGCAAAACGACCTGTGCTGCCTGTGTGGCAGCCTCACTACCGGACGCCATCGCCACGCTGCAATCCGCATCCTTCATTGCAAGGATATCATTGACACCATCACCTGTCATCGCCACGGTATGCCCCTGCTTTTTAAGTGCCTGCACAAGCTTTTGCTTCTGCTTCGGCGTCACACGGCCAAATACCGTATATTCCCGTACGGCTTTCTTAATCTTCGTATCCGTATCAAGTGTCGTCGCATCCACATAACTTTCTGCGTTGTCAATACCCGCCTGAACTGCGATCTGTGATACCGTCTTTGGATTATCACCGGATATAACCTTGATCGCTACATCCTGACTCTTAAAGTATGCAAAAGTCTTTACCGCATTTTCACGAATCGGATTTGCCAGTGCCACAAAGCCAAGCGGTGTTACTCTGTCAGATAATCCATTTGCAATACTGCTTCCTTCATATCTTCCAAATAACAGCACACGATCTCCCTTTTCGGCATAAGGAAGGATCTCTTTCTCGATTGACGCATAATCATCCCGCATGATGAATTCCGGTGCGCCAAGCAGATAGATGCCATCCGAAAATGTAATACTGCCGTATTTCAAACTGGATGAAAATGCCAGACGGTCAAGCGGTACTCTGTGTTTTCCGACACTACCGTCTGCCTCATCGGCATATTTCTTCAATGCCTCCATCGTAGCGTTATTATCCTGTGACGCTGCTGTATAATCGATCAGCAGCCCTTTTAATTCGTCCGTCGTCTTTAACGGATTCCGGCTATCCTTACTTAAGAACATATCCTTGACACTCATAACAGGCTCTGTGATCGTTCCGGTCTTATCCACACATAACACATCGACACGTGCCAGTGTCTCGATACTTTTCATATCGTGCAGCAGGACTTTTCGTTTTGCCAGATTCATCGTACTGAGTGCCAGTGCGATCGTAGTAAGAAGATATAACCCCTCCGGGATCATACCAAGGATAGCTGCAACTGTCGAGGTTACACTCTTCCGGATCGAGTCATCATTTACGAAATGGCTCTGCCAGAACAGAATAATACCGATCGGTATAATGATGATACCAACCCATTTTACGATCAGGTTGATCGACCGGATCATCTCGGACTGTTCACCGCTTCCCATGGTCTTTGCTTCCATGCTGAGTTTTGAGATATAGGATTCATTTCCGACCTTTTCCAGTCTGGCATAACATTCACCGGACACCACAAAGCTGCCGGACAGCAGTTCATCGCCATTTTTCTTTACAATTTCATCCGCTTCTCCGGTAAGGAGTGATTCATTCACATTTAACTGCCCTTCTAACACAACTGCATCCGCCGGTATCTGTCCGCCCGCAGAAAGCTCCACGATATCATCCATCACCAGTTCTTCTGCCGGTATTTCTTTTTTACTGCCCTCCCGGATTACCCGTGTTTTCGGACTGTTTAAGATAGACAGATCATCCAGAACCTTTTTCGAGCGGATCTCCTGCACGATTCCGATCAGCGTATTTGCAACAATGATTGGAAGAAATGTCAGATCCCGGAAAGCACCAACGCCGATTAACAATAACGCGATCACTAAAAATATCAGGTTAAAATATGTAAATACGTTTGATTTTACGATCTCTTTCGTCGTCTTTGTCGCCGACTCCGCTTTTTTATTCCAGAGACCCTTTTCTTTCCGCTCTGCCACCTGCTGTGCGGTCAGTCCCCGGATCGTTTCTGTCTGTTCCAAGTTTGCATTTTCTGCCACTTCTTTTCCCGTCTGATTCTGTTTTTCGTTTTCTGCCATTTCTTTCTCTGTCTGGTTCACATTTTCCTCCATATAGCTATACCTCTTAGTATTCATCACTGTCACTCTGACTCATTTACAATTCATCATAACTTTGCTTACAAGTATAACCAATATTTTTAAAAAAAAGTAGGTTTTGGATAAGATTTAAGGAATATTTTAGATGTGTTAAGAAATTTTTATAAAAAAAAGTTTTTAAGAAAAAATGCCGGACATCAGCAGTTTCCACTGACTCCGGCATTTTTACCATCACTGGTCTATTATTTATTGCTCAGATATTCATCGATTCCCTTTGCGGCAGCTTTTCCTGCACCCATGGCAAGAATTACAGTTGCAGCTCCGGTTACGGCATCACCACCGGCAAATACACCGGCTTTTGAGGTAGCACCGTTTTCTTCCTCTGCGATGATACATTTTCTGCGGTTGATCTCAAGTCCCTTTGTAGTGGAAGAGATCAGCGGGTTCGGGGAAGTTCCAAGTGACATGATCACGGTATCTGCCTCGATCTCATACTCAGATCCCGGAATCTCTACCGGGCTTCTTCTTCCGGATGCATCCGGTTCACCGAGTTCCATCTTAATGACTTTCGCGCCTTTTACCCAGCCATTCTCATCTACAAGAATTTCTGTCGGGTTCTGGAGCAGATCAAAGATCACGCCCTCTTCTTTTGCATGATGTACTTCCTCCACACGCGCCGGAAGCTCTTCCTCGCCACGGCGGTATACGATATGTACCTCCGCGCCAAGTCTCTTTGCAGTTCTCGCAGCATCCATAGCAACGTTACCGCCGCCGACAACAATAACTTTCTTGCCTGCTTTGATCGGTGTATCATACTCATCTTTAAATGCCTTCATCAGGTTGTTTCTGGTCAGGAACTCATTTGCAGAAAATACACCCATTGCCTGCTCGCCAGGAATACCCATAAATCTTGGAAGTCCGGCACCGGAACCGATAAATACGGCCTCAAATCCCTCGTTTTCCATTAATTCATCGATTGTAACAGATTTTCCGATAACAACGTTTGTCTCGATCTTAACACCGAGTGCTTTTACATTTTCCACCTCAGCAGCAACAACCTTCTGTTTCGGAAGACGGAACTCCGGGATACCGTAAATCAGTACACCGCCTGCCTCATGAAGTGCCTCAAAGATTGTCACATCATAGCCAAGTTTTGCCAGATCTCCGGCACAGGTTAAACCTGCAGGGCCGGAACCGATGACTGCAACCTTATGTCCGTTTAATTTCTCTGCTTTTTTCGGTTTAATACCATTTTCTCTTGCCCAGTCGGCAACAAAACGCTCTAATTTACCGATTGCAACCGGTTCACCCTTGATTCCGCGGATACATTTTCCTTCACACTGGCTCTCCTGTGGGCAGACACGTCCGCAGACTGCCGGAAGTGCGGAAGACTGGCTGATGATGTGATATGCCTCCTCAAAGTTTCCTTCCTTTACCTGTGCGATAAATGCCGGGATATTGATAGATACCGGACAGCCCTTCATACACTGCGCATTTTTACAGTTTAAGCAGCGTGCTGCCTCAGCTTTTGCCTCTTCCTCGTTATATCCTAAACATACCTCTTCAAAGTTAGCCGCACGAACCTGTGGTTCCTGCTCGCGAACCGGTACTCTATTTAATACGTCCATTCTCTCTATCTCCTTTTCAAACGCTCAACCCTACTGACAGTTGCCACAGCCGCCGTGATGTGTATCACCTTCCTGCAGCTTTAACATCGCTCTTCCCTCTTCTGTCTTGTACTGTGCCTGACGTTTCATCGCCTGGTCAAAATCAACCTGATGCCCGTCAAACTCCGGTCCGTCTACGCAGGCAAATTTTACTTCCCCGCCTACTATCAGACGACATGCACCGCACATTCCGGTTCCGTCTACCATGATCGGGTTCATGGAAACAACGGTCGGGATTCCAAGCTCTTTTGTCAGCTTACATACGAATTTCATCATGATCATCGGTCCGATCGCTACACAGTGATCATAGCGTTTTCCTGCATCCCAGAGTTCCTGTAACTGATTAGTTCCCATACCGTGGAATCCATAAGAACCATCATCGGTCGTCACATAGAGATTTGTCGCAACTTCTTTCATCTGGTCTACTAAGATCAACAGATCTTTTGTCTTAGATCCCATGATCACATCACAGTCCACACCGTGCTCATGCAGCCATTTTACCTGCGGATATACCGGTGCTGTACCAACACCTCCGGCAACGAAAAGGATCCTCTTTTTCTTTAATTCTTCAATATCTTCGTCAATCAGGTCAGACGCACATCCAAGTGGGCCTACAAAATCCTGGAATGCATCTCCTTCCTGTAAATATGCCATACGCTCTGTAGATGCTCCGACTGTCTGGAATACAATTGTTACAGTTCCGGCTTTCTCATCATAATCACAGATGGTAAGTGGTATACGCTCACCTTCTTCATCGATTTTCACGATTACAAATTGTCCTGGCTTTGCAGACTTTGCTACCCGCTCTGCTTTGACATCCATAAGATAAATCTTATCTGCCAGTTTTTCTCTTCTTACGATTGGATACATGGTCTCCTCCTAACATTTTTATATACATCAACATGCCCGTCAAAGTATTTATTTTCATACTTTAACATAATAAAGGAAAACACGTTAAATTTCAACGGCTTTCCTCTATTTTTTCTCAATTAGTTCTGTTTTTTCTCAAATTATTACTGCCAGATCCTGCAAAAAATCCTATTTTTCCCTTATTCTGCCTGTGAAAACAGGATCCTGTCGTTTACTAACCATCATTCCGCCTGCGAAAACAGGATCCTGTCATTGTCCAAACGCTTTCCGGCACAGACCGCAAACTGCTCTAACAGATCCTCCACCGTCATGCCCGCACGTTTTTCTCCGCTCACATCTAAGATGATATTTCCGGAATCCATCATCAGGGTACGGTTTCCAAGTTCTAATGCCTGGTGCATATTGTGGGTTACCATAAGGCAGGTGATCTTTCTCTCTGCAACGATCTGTCTGGTCAGGTCGAGCACTTTTTTTGCGGTTGCCGGATCCAATGCCGCCGTATGCTCATCTAACAGCAGGATCTTTGGTGTGACCATCGTCGCCATAAGAAGCGTCAGTGCCTGGCGCTGTCCTCCGGAAAGGAGTCCTACCGGCTGCTTCATACGATCCTCTAATCCCATATCAAGCAGTGCAAGGTGCTCCCTGAATTTTGCTTTATCCGCCGCATTGATACGGCTGAAATATGCATTTTTTGAGGTTTTGGCGCGAAGATAGGCAAGTGCCATATTTTCCTCGATCGTCATATGCGGCGCGGTTCCCTTTAAAGGATCCTGAAACAAATGACCAATCACCTTGCTCCGCACATGTTCTTTCTGGTAAGTGATATCCTCCCCATCTAACACAATAAGTCCCCGGTCGATAAAAAATGCTCCGGTGATTGCATTAAATAATGTAGATTTACCTGCTCCATTGCTTCCGATAATTGTTGCAAAGTCGCCATCCTTCAATTCCAGATTCAGATTTTTTAATGCGCATTTTTCATTGACAGTTCCCGGATTGAAGGTCTTGCTGACATTTTTCATAATTAACATCACGCTTCCTCCTTCTTCTGGTTCTGTTTCTGGATCTGTTCCATATATAACTGGTTTTCTGCCTTTGCAAGGCGGCGCTGTTTCATAAACGCTGCCTGCTTTTTCAGATAAGGCAGTGCGATCGCAAATGCAACGATAAGTGATGATACCAGTTTTAAACATTCTGCCGGAACATTTAATCTTAAAGCAATCGCTACGATAAAGCGATACAGGCAGCTTCCTAATACCACGCCGATCACACGCTTTAACACACCGCCTTTTCCGATGATCGACTCCCCGATGATCAGACTCGCAAGTGCGATCGTTACCATTCCCGTTCCAAGATTGATATCACAGGATTTCTGATACTGTGCGAGCAGTCCGCCGGAAAGTCCGGTCATGGCATTCGCAACACAAAGTCCGATCGTGATCATAAGTCCGGTATTGATACTTGATGCCCTTACCATATCCGGGTTATCGCCGGTCGCACGGATGGAAAGTCCCAGTCTCGTATTTAAAAACCATGCCAGTATCACACCGACAATCACAACAAATACAGCTGCAACGATCAGTTTATACCAGGTTCCCCCGATATGATCTTTCGCCCATGAAAAAACCGTGTCACAGGAAAAAAGATTGATATTGGATGCAAAACCCATCACCGCAATGTTGATCGTGTATAATCCTGTATTTACGATGATTCCAGCTAAGATGGACTGAATACCCATTCTGGTCTGTAAAAATGCAGTAACGAATCCCGATACAACTCCTGCTGCCGCCGCCGCAAACAGTCCTAACACCGGATGTCCGGCAAGCGTCACCGTCGCACAGACTGCACAGCCTAATGTAAAGCAGCCGTCTGTTGACAGATCCGCGATATCTAATATGGAAAATGATACAAATAATGCAAGCGCAACCAGTGCATAGATAAATCCAAGTTCTAATGCGCTCTGTACAATGGAAAGTGTAATGATCGAACCCATAATCCCCTCCGGTTCCGTTTTTCTTCTATTCCGCTTTTATTCAAATTCTTCTGCGGTTGTAACTTCTTTTAATTCCTCACACATATCTTTAAATACACTGTCATCAATGCCAACAGCTGCAGCTGTCTCCGTGTTGACAGTCACGATACCACTGTCTAATGTGCGGACTGCTGTTGCTGCAGGATCAGCACCATTTACAAGGATGTCTGCTGCCATATCTGCCGTTGCAGTTCCAAGCTCTGTATAATTGACGCCATATCCTAAGAATGCTCCGTTTAACGCGAAGGAATCAGCTCCTGTATAGTGCGGGATCTTTGCATCTGCAAACTTTTCAAAGATTGCAAGCTCGGCTGTCATGATTGTGTTATCGGTCGGTGTG
>ERZ773110.1589-NODE-1589-length-17468-cov-3.665767_pt1 | contig 17468 bp, 10 predicted proteins | sample MGYA00580568_ERZ773110 | MGnify/ENA primary metagenome ERZ773110 (study PRJEB29015, sample SAMEA2737870) | human gut metagenome | biome: human gut; feature: human-associated habitat; material: faeces | place: China | collected 2012 ... | reverse complement strand
CGAGGTGCTGCCGCAGCTCGCCGAATGCAAGTGCGAAAAGCCGCTTGTTCTGTCGATTGCCGCAGGCATTTCGTTTGCGAAGATCGAGGCGGCGCTCGGCGCAGATACCCCGATCATCCGCGCGATGCCGAATACGCCGCTCATGCTCGGCGTCGGTGCGACTCAGCTCGTGAAGAACGCCGCCGCGAGCGAGGCGCAGCTTGCCGCCGTGCGCAGTCTGTTCGATGCGATGGGCGTCACGACCGTATTCGAGCATGAAGACATGATAAACGAGGCGATCCCGTATGCAGGCTCCGCACCGGCCTATATCTACGCCTATGCAGACGCCATGGTGCAGAGCGCAAAGAAGCACGGCATCGACGAAAAGGACGCGCTTCAGATGTTCTGCCAGACCATGATCGGTGCGGCGAAGATGCTCATGCAGGGCGACAAGACCCCGGCGGAGCTGATCCGCGCAGTCTGCTCACCCGGCGGCACGACGCTCGCCGGCATGCAGGTGCTCGAGGAGCGCGACCTGTACGGCATGGTCGCGGAGGCCTGCGATAAATGCACCGCGCGCGCCTACGAGCTCGGCAAATAAAATTTTTCGTTTTTTCGAAAAAACAGGTTGACAAACGCCTTTTTATCGGTTATACTAAATGAGCTTGGTCAAAGACAGCTGGCAGCCGCAAGGTTTTAAATGGCGTTTTCGCCGCCCGCCGAGGTCAACATGGAAATGTATATTGCATCGTTACGATGTTTTCTGTGTACCCTCCTGTGTCTTTGCGCCGGGAGGGTACTTTTATTTCATAGGAGGTGAAAATGATGCCGAATGCAAAGGTTCTGGAAGAGAAGAAGGCCGTAGTTGCGTCCCTGGTTGAGAAGATCAAGAATTCTCCCGCTGGCGTACTGGTCGATTACAAGGGCATCAACGTTGAGGATGATACCAAGCTCCGCAAGCAGCTTCGTGAAGCTGGCGTTGAGTATGCTGTCATCAAGAATACCCTGATCCGCTTTGCAGCGAAGGAGCTGGGCTTTGACTGGGACGAGAACCTGCACGGTACTACCGCGCTGGCTATCTCCACCACTGACGACGTTGTCGCACCCGCTAAGATCCTCGCTGATTTTGCGAAGACCCATGAGAACTTCAACCTCAAGGCTGGTTACCTGGAAGGTAAGGTAATCGGTGAGGACGAGGTCAAGAAGCTTGCAGCTATGCCGAGCAAGGAAGTCCTTATCGCTCAGGTTCTGTACAGCTTCAACTTCCCCATTATGCAGCTTGCTATTGCTTGCGATGCTATCGTTAAGAAGGCAGAGGGTAATGAGGAGATGAAGGTTGCCGAGCTGGTAGCCCCGAAGGAAGCTGCTGCTGAAGAAGCTGCGGAGTAATTCCTGTCCCCAAAGCTGTCAAACAGGACAGCAAAACACATTAAATTTTAAAAATAACTTAAATGGAGGTTTATCCCATGACTGTTGCTGAGATTATGGAAGCTGTAAAAGAGCTCAAGGTTATGGAGCTCTCTGAGCTGGTAAAGGCTCTCGAGGAAGAATTCGGCGTATCCGCTACGCCCGTTGCTGTTGCTGGTGGCGCTGCTGCTGGTGACGGTGCTGCTGCTGCTGAGGCTAAGACCGACTTCGACGTCGTTCTGGTTGACGCTGGCTCCTCTAAGATCGGTGTTATCAAGGTTGTCCGCGAGATCACCGGCCTGGGCCTGAAGGAAGCTAAGGAGAAGGTTGACACCGCTCCGCAGACCATCAAGGAGGCTGCTCCGGAGGCTGAGGCTAACGAGATCAAGGAGAAGCTCGAGGCTGCAGGCGCTAAGGTTGAGCTCAAGTAATTTGAGTTTTATCGCTTGAATTTTAAAAGATGCAGAGTGGAAACGCTCTGCATCTCTTTTTTTTTAATTTGTCGCGAGACCGACAGGAAAAGACCATCGTTTACCGGCGCGAAACCGGGACGATGGTCTTTTTGCGTTTTTATTCCTTTTTGGGGCGCGGCGTCACGCTGCATATGCGCTTCCAGAGCGGCGTCACGCGGCAGATGATATAGACGATGAGCGCGCCGGCGAGGTTGAGGATGAGGTCGTCGATGTCGCACGAGCCGGTGCCCGTGTAGACCTGCGCGACCTCGACCGCTGTGATGGCGAGCGTCAGCGTCGCGGTGAAGAAGAAGATGCTGCGCTGCCAGCGGAATACGGCGGGCAGGAACACGCCCATCGGCGCGAACGCGATTAGGTTTCCGGCGAGATTGAGAATGACCAGCCGCAGCGAGATATTCCCGTAGCCGTAGGCCAGCAGATAATTCCTGATGGTGCGCAGCGGCTCCAGATTGACCGCCTCGAGCGTTGCGTGCGCCGTAAAGCCGCGGCCGAAGGCGTTGTCGAAGAACAGCACATTTGCGAGCACCCACATATAATAGTAGAGCAGCAGCTGCATATACAGCCGTCTGCGGCGCTGCCGCTGCGCCTCCGGGATGCCGCAGAACAGCGCAATGCGCAGCAGGACCGCAAACGCCGCCGCGAACACGAGCTTCTTTTCCGGACCGACAACGAGGTTCGGCGCAAGCTCATAGAACAGGTTGAAGCACAGCAGCGCCGCCGTGAGCAGCGTCGCTGCGCCGCGAAGTAAGCTTTTCAAAAGGACAGTCTCTCCTTTTGCTGTCAGAGATTTTCCGCCTCGCGCAGCCACAGCGCGGAGACCGCGTCAGACGGCATTCTCCAGTCGCCGCGCGGCGAGAGCGTGACCGTGCCGACCTTGGGGCCGTCGGGCAGGCAGGAGCGCTTGAACTGCTGCGTGAAAAAGCGGCGGACGAAGGTCGTGAGCCATTTTTTGATGGTCGCGTCATCGTACACGCCCGCAAAGGTTTTCCTTGCGGCGCGGTAGATCTTGCGCGGCGGATAGCCGAAGCGCAGCATATAGTACAGGAAGAAGTCGTGCAGCTCGTAGGGGCCGACCAGATCCTCGGTCTTCTGGCTGATCTCGCCGTCCTTGGGGGGCAGCAGCTCGGGGGAGACGGGGGTGTCCAGAATGTCCCGCAGGACGGCGGACAGCTTGGGGTCCCGGGTTTCGGCCTCGTCGGCCACATAGGCCACCAGGTGGCGCACCAGGGTCTTGGGGATGGAGCAGTTGACGGCGTAGTTGCTCATGTGGTCGCCATTGTAGGTTGCCCATCCTAAAGCCAGTTCCGACAGGTCTCCCGTACCTACAACCATCCCCCAGGTCTGGTTGGCAATATCCATCAATATTTGTGTACGTTCGCGTGCCTGTGAGTTTTCATACGTGACATCATGTACGTTTACATCATGGTCTATATCTTTGAAATGTTGGATGCAGGCATCCTTGATACTGATTTCGCGGATGGATATGCCCAATGAATTCATCAGATTGACAGCATTGTGGTAAGTCCGGTCAGTTGTTCCGAAGCCGGGCATGGTAATACCGAGAATCCCCTTTCTTGACCATCCCAGTTTATCGAAAGTCTTCACGCAGACCAATAAGGCCAGTGTTGAATCCAGTCCGCCGGAAATACCGACTACGGCAGTCTTTGCTCCGGTATGGACGAGACGTTGTGTCAGTCCTGCCACTTGGATGGAAAAAACTTCTTCACAATGTTCATGCAGTTCATCGTCTTGCGGCACGAAAGGATGAGCATTGAATTTACGGGTTAAATTCAGCTCTTTACTGTTTACAAACTCCGTTGCAATGGCAATCGCCCTTTTGCCTTCCAAGTTAGCTTGGCTGGCAGCGAAAGTCGTATTCACTCTTCGTTCCGCCCGGATACGTTCCACGTCAATTTCGCTTACAACCAATTGTTCCTCCATGCTGAAACGCTCGCTTTGTGCAAGAAGCGTTCCGTTTTCATAAATCAATCCGTTGCCTGCGAAAACCACATCTGTAGTAGATTCTCCGAAGCCGCAGGATGAGAATACATATCCGGCGATACAACGTGCGGATTGCTGGCTGATAAGTGAACGGAGATAACTATGTTTTCCGATTCCTTCATTGTCGGCGGACATATTGAATATGATCTCCGCCCCTTGCAGTGCGAGGGAGGAGCCGGGCGGGATGGTAGCCCAGAGGTCTTCGCAAATTTCAATGCCAAATGTGGTGTCCGAAGTTTCAAAAAGGAGATTGGCGCCAATCGGGACAATTTGTCCGCACAGGCGTACCGTCTCAGTTCTTAATTGAAGTGCGGAAGTAAACCAGCGCTGTTCGTAGAACTCTTTGTAATTGGGCAGGTATGTTTTGGCGGTGACACCTAATATTTTCCCTTTTTGGATGGTTACGGCTGCATTGATTACCGTTGAATTGACGATAACGGGCATGCCGACAATGGATATGATATCCAGTTGGCGGGTATTGTTCATTATCTGCATTAATCCCATTTCGGCTTCTTCAAGCAGAAGTTGCTGGCTGAACAGATCACCGCAAGTATATCCCGTAATGCTCATTTCCGGGAACAGGATGATTTGCACCCCTTTTCCTTCGGCTACAGCAATCAGACTTTCTATCTTCTCCACATTGAATTTACAGTCGGCCACTTTTACGTGCGGTACGGCTGCTGCTACTTTTACAAATCCGTAATTCATCTTATACCTTATTTATATATAATGGGTGCAAAAATAGAAAATAGTTTTGAATAATTGTCGTTTCTCCAGTGAATCCTTAAAAGGACGGTTTTCGGACGGTTTATGATACTGTTGGTTGCATAATTAGACGGTATGTCAAAAAGATAGTCTGTCTGTCTTTTAATATAAATTATGTTTAGCCTTATTTAATGATATAACTGATTTTTAACAATATAAGCTGTCAAAAAGATATTTGTGGAATTTTGGTATAAAATATACGACATTTTGTTTCTTATATTTAACTATAATATTTATATTTGTAGCCAAATTTACGTAATATAGATGCTTGTAACACTAAACAAACGAGCGATATTACTTGGTAGAGAAAATAAATTAAGGGTAGATGAACATACAACAGACTCACACGGTGGCAACACGAAAATCTTTTTTAGAAATTTGGCGCAACATCAAAAATCAGCCAAGTTAGCTTCTCTGTTTTGTTTTGATAAATCAATAAAAATAAATCAATTTCATTAATTTTAATTTAAGTATCAAAGATGAGAAAATCAATTCTCTTGTTTGTGCTCTTTACTCTGATGAATATTCCTCTGTTGCTGTTCGCGCAGGGCGGATATCGGGTAACGGGACGCATTCTTTCGGCTGAAGACAATCAGCCTTTGATTGGCGTATCTGTATTGGAGAAGGGGACATCAAATGGTGTAATTACCGATATGGATGGTAATTACAGTATCACAGTGACGAAATCTCCCGCCACTTTGCAATTTTCTTATATCGGGATGAGAACCGTAGACAAGCAGGTCACTGCTTCCACTCGTATTGACTTGTCGATGGAAAGTGATGCACAGCAGGTAGACGAAGTGGTGGTGGTGGCTTACGGTGTACGTAAGAAAGGGACCATAGCCGGTTCTGTATCCACCGTGAAGGCAGAGAAGATGGAAAATGTACCAGCCGCCAGCTTTGACCAGGCACTGCAGGGACAGGCACCGGGATTAATGGTGATGTCGGGATCCGGGGAACCGAGTGTGGCCGCTTCATTTCAGATTCGCGGTATCAACTCTTTGAGTTCGGGAACTTCACCTTTGTTTATTCTTGATGGGGTGCCGGTGTCCAGTGCTGATTTCAACACACTGAATCCGAGTGATATCGAATCAATATCCGTATTGAAAGACGCCTCTTCTACCTCCATCTATGGAGCACGTGCGGCAAACGGTGTAGTGGTGATAACAACAAAACGCGGACTGGCTTTGGATAAGGCGAAAGTGACGTTCCGTACCCAACTGGGTATCTCTCAATTGGCTCAGGATAAGTGGAACCAAATGAATACGGAAGAGCGTATTCTTTTTGAAAAGGAAGTAGGTCTGGATAAAGGAAAAGATTATGATCTTCTTCGCAAAACGGATATCAACTGGCTTGACGTGGTGTTCAATAACAAAGCCATGTTGCAGAATTATGAAGTGTCCGTCAATCGTGCTACCGATCGTTTGAATTATTATGTGTCGGGTAACTTTTTCGATCAGGACGGAATTGCGCAGGGATCAGGGTTCAGACGTTATAATCTGCGTGCAAATGCAGATGTGAAAGCTAGTAATTGGCTCAAAGTCGGCACTACTTCAACAGTGTCTTATGAAGAGATAGAGCAGGCGCAGACTGGAGAATATACTTCTGTAACACCTATTTCCGCTTCACACTTCATGATGCCTTACTGGAATCCTTATAATGAAGACGGTTCGGTTGCTTCCACTAAAGACGGAAGTTGGACGGGCACCAATCAGAATCCGGTCGACTGGATGCAGAATAACCCCGTTAACTATAAGAAGTACAAAGTATTGTCTACTTTATATGCCGAAGTGAGTCCCATTAAAGGGCTGACTATAACGTCACAGTTTGCGGCAGATTATGCACACATGACGGCGTTCAGACAATCATTCCCCAGTTTCTCCACCAATAATGGCTCGGGTAATGCCGGTCGTAGCTCCAATGACAGGCTCAGTCTGACGATTACCAATACCGCCAACTACCATTTTACGTTGGAGGAAAAACATGATTTCAATTTCTTATTGGGACAGGAAGGGGTGGATGCCCAGTCGGAAGGTTTCTCCATTTCCATGAGAGGACAGAATAATGACCTTCTTACCAATATTTCAAATGGTACACTGGCCACTTCATGGTCGGATACCGGAGAAGGAAATGTTTACTCCTATTCGTACCTCTCTTTCTTCGGAAGAGGCGAATATAATTATGCCGGTCGTTATTATGCGGATTTTTCAGTACGTACGGATGCTTCTTCCCGTTTTGGCAAGGACAACAGATGGGGAGCTTTCTGGTCTGTGGGATTGATGTGGGATATGAAGAAGGAAAATTTTCTGAAGAAGTATGACTGGTTGACAACTACGCGTCTGGCCCTTAGTACAGGTACTTCCGGTAATTCGGACATCGGCTATTATGCATGGCAGTCTTTGGTGAAAGGCGGAATGGACTATATGGGCGAAACAGGTATTTATCCCGCACAAAGCGGTAATCCCGATTTGAGCTGGGAGAAAACATGGACCACTAACTTGGCTTTACATCTGGGCTTTTGGAACCGGGTAAACCTGGACGTTGAGTTATATAATAAGAAGACTACAGATATGCTGATGAATGTTCCGCAGTCTTATGCAGTGAATGGTTCGGGTAGCCGTTGGGATAATATCGGTGCAATGGTCAATCGGGGTGTGGAAGTTACCGTAAACGGTGATATACTCCGTACAAAAGATTTCTCATGGAACCTGAACGCGAACTTCTCATACAACAAGAATAAGATTACCGAACTTTATAGCGGTGTGGACGAATACGAAATTGCAAGTTCCAATCTTAAGTATGTGGTAGGGCATTCGGCTACCGAATTCTATATCAACCGTTATGCCGGAGTCAATCCTACTAATGGTGACGCATTGTGGTATACCAAAGATGGTGAGATTACAACTGAATTCAAGGATTCCGATAAAGTGATGACCGGCAAGAGCTTTGTGGCTCCGTGGCAAGGTGGATTCGGCACGACATTGACGTGGAAAGGAATTTCACTGGCTGCGCAGTTCAGTTGGGTGGCCGACCGCTGGGTGTTCAATAATGACCGTTATCTGGATGAAGGCAATGGACTGTTCGAGACGTACAACCAATCCAACCGCTTGCTTTATGACCGTTGGAAGAAGCCGGGTGATGTGACGGATATACCGCGTTATGGAGTTACTCCGCAGATGGATTCCCGTTTTCTGGAAGATGCTTCTTTTTTGAGATTGAAGAATTTGATGCTTAGCTACAACTTCCCTCAGACATTGCTCAAGAAGACTAATTTCCTGACACATTTGCGGGTGTTTGCGCAAGGACAAAATCTGCTCACATTCACCAAATTCTCGGGGCTCGATCCTGAAGGGGTAAGTAATATGTATCAGGCACAATATCCTTCAACCCGCCAGTTCACTTTTGGTCTGGAAGTTTCATTCTAAACATATAACTATAAAACAATGAAGAGTAAGATAAAGATTTATTTGTTGTTGATAGCTTTGGGCACCGGCTTCGTATCATGTTTGGACAAGTATCCTGACGATGCTATCCAGGCCGGTCAGGCTATCAAGACAGTGGACGATGCCAATCAGGCAATTATTGGCATTTATGCGGCATTCAAGGATGCTTCGCTTTATAGCGGACGTCTGACGTTGCTGCCTGATTTGCAGACCGATTTGGTGTATGCAGTCACCGGATATTCCAATCAATACGGTGATTTGTGGCGTTGGAATATATTAGCTACTAATGAAGACATTGAAGCCGTATATGGAGCTTTGTATGCCATTATCAATCGTTGTAATTTCCTGTTGGATTACATTCCGAGTGTGCAACAAAGCACAACGGATGATGATGCGCTTGACAAATTGGAAATGATTCACGGCGAAGCCCTTTTTGCACGGGCGTTATGTTATGCCGAATTGATCAAGTTGTTTTGTAAATCATACGAAAGCGATGCGGAAGCAGAAAATGAGTTGGGCGTAGTGCTCACTTCTCATTATGATTCGGTAGACAATGCCCGCCGTGCTTCCTTGAAGGATTCCTACCAGTTTGTTTTGGATGATCTTGAATTGGCTGCAGAATACTTGAAAATAGATGAAAAAAAGGTGTCGAAAGATGACCTCTACAGTACTACATATATTAATGAATATACGGTTTATGCTCTCCGTGCCCGCATTGCTTTATATATGAAACATTATACCGAAGCAATCAAGTATTCGACTAAAGTCATTGATAGCGGTTACTATGTGCTTTCGAGCGCATCCATACAATATGGAAATACCGGACAGAGTTTCTACCAGTATATGTGGACGAACGATGCTTCGACTGAAATAATCTGGAAAGTGGGCTTTACATCTACTTCTTATGGGGGAGCTTTAGGTACTATATTCTTTAATTATGACTATTCGACAGTACGTCCTGATTATGTACCTGCGAAATGGGCTTTGGAATTATACGATCCATATGATCTCCGTTTTTCAATATTTTTCCAGACTTATCTTACCGGATATCCACACGCATTGCAATGGTCATTGCTCCAGAAATATTGGGGAAATTCCGTACTTATGGAAAGCTATAATATTCGCCACGTTTCTATGCCGAAACCTTTCCGGTTGTCGGAACAATATCTTATTCGTGCGGAAGCATATTGCTTCAAGGACTCGCCGGATTATGGAAATGCAGGCAAGGATCTTGGAACATTACGTGCTGCGCGTTATTCTTCATATAGCGGAGGAGTGAGTGTATCTGAAAAGAATGCGTTGGAAGTTATCGAGGAGGAGCGTGTGAAGGAACTTTATATGGAAGGGTTCCGTCTTCAAGATTTGAAACGTTGGCACAAGGGCTTTGAAAGAAAACCGCAAAGTGAGTCATTGAATAACGGCAGCAGTTTGAAAGTAGAGAAGGACGACCCGCGTTTTGTATGGCCCATTCCTCAAAATGAGTTGGATGCACCGGGATCTGATATCCAGCCGAATGAAAGCAATAAATAATCAGTTTTAAAACCAATAAACATGAAAAAGATTTTTATCGGACTATCAGTCATATTCGCTTTTGCGCTTGGATTCTGTGGCTGCAACACCGATTATGTTAAGTATAGCGGTCCCGATTATATCATGTTCTCCGATACATTGACCGTACTTCCGGTACAAAATAACGAGGAGTATTTTGATATACCGGTAGCGGCCACTGAGGCTTGCAGCTATGACCGCACATTGGGAGTGGAGATTTTGGATAAAAAGACGAATGCGGTGGAAGGACGGCATTTTTCCCTCGAATCAAACACGGTGACCATCAAGGCGGGTGAGCGCATGGCGAATGTCCGTATACGTGGTATTTATGATAATATAGAGATTACTGATTCACTTGGAATGGTTCTTCAACTGGTCAGTAAAGAAGAATCGAAGTGGGAACTTTACGGAACTGAAACGAAAGTGATTCTGCAGAAAGTGTGTCCGTTCGATATTCATCTGTTCGAAGGGTATGCTTTAATTGTAAATTCCACTTATTTTAGTTCGTATATGCAGAGTGTAAGCCAGCGGCTGATTCGTACCGTAGTCGATCCTGAAGAGGAAAATACGATCATTATGAAAGATTATTTCTACAAAGGATATGACCTTAAAGTGAAATTCACTACTGACGATTTACTTAATCCGCTGATTGAGATGGAAGATCAGCCTTTTGCCTCTACTACTGACGCTTTTGATACGATTTATGGTGATTGGGAAGTATGGGCATATCAATCGGGATATTATGTGTCTTATTATAGTACTTGTGAGAGATTCATTTTTCAATATATGACATTGCATGTGCCGGGGATGCCGGCCGGAAAAGATGAAGTCGGAACTTACATCAATGCCGTGAAATGGGTCAGTGATGACGAAGCGCAGATTCTTATCGAAGAGGGCGTCAATAATTCATTAAAATAATAATAAAAAATAGAGATATGAGAAAGCTTAAACAAAAAAGCGTGGTTGCACCTATGCGGAAATTCTGTTTGGGAAGTTGCTTCACGGTTCTATTCATGGCATTATGTATCAGTGCTTGTTCGGATGACGATGATGATGCTGAAAAATCGGTTTTTCCCGAAAAACAAACCGTCAGTTGTGTTCCTAATGATGTAAAAGAGTTGAACTTTGAAACAAATGCTGACTGGCAGCTGACTTCTTCGGCTACATGGTGTCGGCTTATGAATGATGATCATGAGGATTATTCTTTGTCGGGAACTGCCGGAAAACAGACCGTTATATTGAAGATAACAGATGAAGCTATGTCTTTCGATGTACCTACTGTTGCCCGCCTGACTATGATGATAGGAGCAAATAAGGCGATTGTTGCTGATGTGGTACGTGATAGTAAAGTACGTGAATTGAAAATATATGATATGGAAGGCAATGAGATTCATGAAATAGAAGTCGGATATGATGATTATAAACCTTTCCAGATAAAAGCTAACTTCCGTTTTGCTGCAACGAATAGACCGGAGTGGTTGGACATAGCCGGAAATGCAATTGTGGGTAATGTAAATGAAATGACAAAAGGTGAGGTGAAGGTGGTTGATAACTCTCAGTATGCAAAGTATGCACAAAATGGTACATTGACTTTTGTTGATGAAGATGGAGTGATGCCTTACTCGTTCCCTTTGGTATATAAAGGTATGAATCCGAAAAGTATTAAAATACTTGATTCCAATCCTTGGAATTGGGAGGTGTCATTGGATGGCAAGACTTTCACACAAACAAGTAGCGCAGGCACCGGTACTTCAACAACCTCTACTTATAATAAATTTATCCCCTATACAGTACAGGCTTTGAACGACAAAGTGGTTCCGGTATATATTCAGAAAGTAATTGAGTATGGAATGACGCAGATGAAGATTGGAGCGGAAGATGGGGTGGAATGGATGAAGCTTGAAGATGATGAAAAAGGTAATTTGCGGTTGAAAGTTGATAAATCTTCCGAAGAACGGGAAGGATACGTGTTGCTATTGCCTCAGGCACTATATGATGAAATTAAAGAGGATTTATGGGAGAATCTGATAGAAACGGATATGGGAACATACGAGCAGGATATCAAATACACTTATCAGCAAAGTAATCTATTGATCAATTTTGTGCAGAAAGAGAAAAAGCAGGAGGCGGCACAGGCATTTAAAGTGACTTATTTTGATTCTAGTACGAGTAGTATGAAAGAAGCTGTTTGTACGAAAGTTACGAATTCGGACATAACAGATAGCTATCCTGAAATAAGCGAGATTTATACCGTGGAATATCCTTCTGCTTCCATTGAAATTGATCCTTTGCTGGGTGATTTCGAGACTGACTGGAATATAAAGGTAAAACGTAATGGTGAAGATATAACTAGTGAAGGAATTTGTGAAGGTGGAGCATCGTCTACTTCAATCAGTGCTTGGGAAGAAGAAGTAACAGAGGAATTCCATATTCTGTTTGAGAAAGACGGTGAAACAAAGAAAGTGCTTATTGTTACTCCCAACTATAATTAATCATTGAATAGATGAATAAGAAACTATATTCCATATTATTTTTTGTTCCCTTCATTGCATGTTTTTTGGCAATGACTGTGGTAACAGGATGTTCTGATGATGACGAACCGTTGCAATCCACTTATGGATATGTACAGTTTAAGTTATTGAAGAGCGCATCTGTAGACAAGGGAACGACAACTCGTGCAGTGACCGATCAACTGGATAAACTGAACGATGCGAAGAAAGTGAAAGTTGTCATGCAATACAATGGTTCAACTATTACTCAGACTTTACTGCTGGATTCATATAATGCGGAAAATGCAGAGTTCGGATTGCGTAGTGATAAATTGAAGTTGCTCACGGGGACTTATACAATTATTGGTTATTACTTGTATGACAAGTTGGACAATGTGTTGTATGCCGGACCCGCTGAAGAGAACAATGTCTTTACGATTATTGCCGACGGTTTGCATACGCAAAAATTGAGCGTAGACGCTGTCTCACGGGGCATGGTCACATTTAAATTGGTGAAGAATTTCGTAAAAACCCGTGCAGCGGAAAGTGAGGCTTACCCGTTTAGCAATATCCTGGCAATAGATATTACAGTGAAAAACCTTTTTACTCAGGAGCTGACGGAGATAAAAGGCGTTCGTGTGAAATACATGGAGGATTTTACAGATAAGCCTGCTGACGGATATACAGACAGAGGGCAGGAGACATCTTATGCTGAATGTGATACGGTGGCATGGTTGAAAGCCGGTACTTATCAGATAAGCAGTTATACAGCCTATTCGGATAAGAAGGCTAAAAACGTATTGGAAGTGGCTTCTGTGCAGACATCCGAGTCATTTGTGGTGAAAGACAATGAATTGACAAGTGAGGCCGAAGTACCTGTACGTCTTAACGAGACAGCCGAGTATATCAAAGACTATATAGCACTAAAAGCTATTTGGGAGAAGATGGATGGGCCGAACTGGAAGTATTATGGAGAATCTTCGCCGATGGGAGTCAACTGGAATTTCAATAAGGATATCGACTTGTGGGGAAACCAGCCCGGTGTACAGTTATTGGATAACGGACGTGTGGCACTTATATCGCTTGCCGGATTTGGTGCCAAAAAGGCGGTACCTGATGAAATCGGACAATTTACCGAATTGAGGATTCTGTCATTAGGAACACATGATGAAAAGCTCGGCGGACATCTGTTCGATGGATACTCTGTCAACATGAGCGATGAACAGCGCAGAGCTATGAGAATGGATTATGATACGAAGTTCCTTGCGAGAGATGCCCGTGAAGATTTATCCGGCATTCTATGTAAAGGTATTAATGATAATCCGAATATGAAACCCATTAAGAGCAGCCGTATTTCTACGAAAGATGTACAATTCGGCACGTTGACAAATGGAGTTACTGGTGTATCTAAGGCTATCATGAGGTTGAAGAAGCTTGAACAATTCTTTATAGCCAACTCACCTGTTCGCAGTGAGGGTCTCTTTATAGACGTAAGTCCGGATTCTCCTTATTATGAAGAACGGGATGAATGGAAATGGGAGGATATGACTACCTTGACAGACATAGAAATTTATAACTGTCCTTATTTGGAAAAGTTACCAACGGATATGCTGAAGAGCTTACCGGAATTGATTTCACTTAATGTGGCGCATAATACAAGTATTTCCGATGAGCAGTTGAAATCGGACTGGGAAGAAATTATCGGAGACGATTCCAAATGTGCGGATAAAATTCAGTTGTTATATATGGGATACAATAAATTGAAGGAATTCCCTGCATATGACCTCTTGAAAAAGATGAAAAAGCTGACACTTTTGGATTGTACTAACAATGAAATTGAAACATTACATCCTTTTGGCAAGGAAGTCAGGTTGATGAAAGTGTATCTGGATAATAATAATATCACAAAAATTCCGGGTGTCGAAGAGGAAAATGGATTGAAATATTTCTTTGGTTGGAATGATCTGGAAACATTCAGTTGCACGAATAACCAGTTGACGGAAGTTCCGAATATCTTCAATGCCAAGTCCGATTATGTGATGGGAACGGTAGATTTCTCCAACAATCTGATAGATAAGTTTGAGGATGGTGAGGAGCATAGGGGCATTAATGCTTCTACTGTAAATTTACACCATAACAAATTTACGGTATTTCCTAAACTATTGTTCGAGAAAGAGTCACCGATGCAAACTTTGAATCTTTCTGCTAACGGTATGACCACCATTCCTAAGGGAGCATTGAAAGGAAAGACATCTTTGGAGTATCTTACCAGCCTTGATTTAACTTATAATAAATTGACTGCACTGACAGATGATTTTTATGTGATTAATATGCCGGTATTGTACGGATTGGATTTGAGCTATAATAGTTTTTCCCAATTCCCTACTCAACCGCTGTCTATCAATTATCTGGTAATATTCGGTATCAGACATCAACGGGACGATAATGGTAACAGAACGCTGCGCGAATGGCCTACGGGGCTTTATAAAAATCCGAGTCTTAAGGTGTTCAGTATCGGTTCAAACGATTTACGGAAAATCGAGGATACCATCTCACCAACTATCCTGGTGTTTGAAATCAAAGATAATCCCAATATATCGATTGACATGAGCGCTGTTTGCCCGTATATCAAAGCAGGACAATATACGTTGATTTATGATAAGTCTCAGGATATTCGCGGTTGTGATGCGCTTGATTTGGATAAATAAACAATATAGAATAAAATATCAATGAAATATTTAGTAAAAATAGCATTAGGATTATTCGTCTATATGGCTGCTGTGGCATCATGTAAAGATGATGACGATAGTGGTATTACCGGATTCTCTATAGATAAAGAGGATATCACGATGGGTGCTGACGGTGGCAGGGATATGCTCACCGTCTCATCGGGAGGCGAATGGGCTGCCAGTGCGTCGGAACCTTGGGTGAGTATCTCTCCTGCCAATGGTTCCGGTGTTACCGAGTGTACGGTTTCGATCGATTCTACCTTGATTAACGGGATGCGTAAAGCGGAAATCCGTTTTATCCCGCGTGGACAGGCACCATGCGTAATGACAGTACATCAGACCGGTTACGGCAAGATGATTTATATCGAAAAGCCTGATGTGGAAATTAAAGCGTCAGACAATTACAGTAAACGTTACTTTGATATGACTGTCACCACAAATGTTGCGTTTAAGATGAATACGGAATATGATGCCGTTCCGGAAAAGGAGTGGCTCACCTTGCCTAAGGACCCTACCGTCAATTTGGATCGTGGCTCTCGTCCGCGTACGGCTAAAATCCGTGTGGAATGGATGATGAATCCGGACTTTGATATTCGTACAGCCAAAATTCATTTTAAACCTCAAAATGCTGATGACAATTTGGAACAGCCTGCCGTAGTGACAGTTACTCAGAAGGCTTCACCTAAGATTGAGGATAATCGTTCGGGTGATTCATTGGCATTGCTCACAATCAGAGAACGCCTTGAAGTCGGTAATAATTGGAATCCGGGTGAAAACATGAGATATTGGGATAATGTCGTATTATGGGAAGAAGGGGATAAAGACCTCCCGAAGGGTGAAAATGTGGTGGGGCGTGTACGCTCTGTGATTTTTAATATGATTAATACGGAAGAATCTATTCCGCACGAAATACATTATCTGACGTATGTTGAAAGTTTGACTTTCTTTGGTAATACCAATACGGCAACCAAGAGTATTACACTGGAAGATGATGTGTGCAGTTTAAGATATCTTAAGTCTTTGACTGTAAGTGCATATGGATTAGTCGCACTCTCCGATGATCTAGTTCAACTGGGAGACCGTCTTGAGACATTGGATTTAGGCAGTAACAATTTTAATTCCGTACCTTCCATTCTTACGAAGGAGAATTTCCCGAAATTGAAGTCATTAAGTCTGATCGGTAACAGAAGATCGGTTCTTTCTGACCTGCGAGAAGCGAATGATCTTGTCAAATACCCGGATGGTATTGGTTTATTCTTTAATACCAAAGATGATAACACGCTTCGTAGATTGTTCTTATGGGATAGTTTGGAGGAGTTAAGGTTATCTTATAATTTCATTGAAGGTACATTGCCTGACTTTAAAATAGGAGAGGACGGGGTGACCGGTTACTCACAGGAAGACGTAGATGCATTTGGCGGTGATACCATTCAATATTTAATAAATGGAGGGGCCGATATACCTAAAATTCTTCCTAAGATGAGAAAACTTAGTGTCAACCTGAACTTTTTTACCGGTAATCTACCTGAATGGATGTTGTTTCATCCTCATTTGATAGAATGGGATCCGGAAGTGTTGATATACAATCAAATGGAAAAAGGATTGAATTCAGAGGGAAAAATGGTACGGTTTGATAATGTGCCGTCTACATTTGACGCATATTTTAAAGCCTTCCCTAAATTAAAGGAAAAATATGAACTCAAAGACTAGAATATGAAGAAAATATATATATATATAATGACAACGTTTGCACTGTTGGCAGGAGCTTGCAGTGACAACGACTTAAACGATGATGCTCCGGTAGTTCCCGTCACTCCGGATATAGTGATACCGGAAGGGGCTGCCGAAGGGGAATTATTGGTTAAGTTTGTCCCCGAAATGACTGAGATTCTCGACCATACGATGAAAATACGTGCGGTGGGAGCCTCTACCCGGTCGGGTATTCCGTCAACGGACGAGGTGCTTTCTATTTTAGGAGCGTATGACTTCGAACGCGTTTTTCCTGTCAATTCGCGCACCGAAGAAAAGAGCCGTGAAGCCGGATTGCATCTTTGGTATTTGGTGCGTTTTGATAAGGGCACAGATTTGAAAGAAGCTATGGGAAAACTGTCTAAATTGGGCGAAATTTCGAAACTTCAAATAAATCCTACCATTCAGCGGGCATATAATCCTAAAAAGAAACCAGTTCCGGTATCGGAAGCTGCTCTGAATAAGATGAAAACGCGTGCGGCAGATAACGGTTTTAAGTTCAATGATGAGCTATTACCGCATCAGTGGGGATATATAAACCGAGGAGATTATAGCTTTGTAACTGAGAAAGCTCCTGCTATTGTGGGGTCCGACGTTAATTGTGAAGAAGCGTGGGAACTGTGTACGGGTGATCCGGAAATCATTGTTGCCGTGCTTGACGAAGGTGTTATGTGGAAGCATCCTGATTTGGAGGCTAATATGTGGGTGAACGAAAGCGAGGTATTGGGTTCGGACGATGATGCGGACAAGAATGGTTATAAGGGTGACCGTTATGGTTACAACTTCGTAAAAAATAGCGGGATCATCAGTTGGCAAGCAGCCGAAGATACTGGTCACGGCACTCATGTGGCGGGAACGATAGCTGCCGTGAATCATAATGGTATA
>ERZ773110.1584-NODE-1584-length-17516-cov-3.197240_pt1 | contig 17516 bp, 10 predicted proteins | sample MGYA00580568_ERZ773110 | MGnify/ENA primary metagenome ERZ773110 (study PRJEB29015, sample SAMEA2737870) | human gut metagenome | biome: human gut; feature: human-associated habitat; material: faeces | place: China | collected 2012 ... | reverse complement strand
TTCGCGGCGATCCGGGATTTCAACGTATTTGCCATCGGTTTTTGCAAGTCCGACCTTGATATCTGCCAGAATATCTTCCACTTTCTCAAAGCGGGAATTATCCGCCGTGATGATCGACAGATCTGCCAGCTTTCCGCCAATCTCTCCCATCGAGTACCGGCGATCGCGCGCCCGGTTGCCGCCGCATCCGAAGACGCAGACGAGACGCTTCGGCTTGTAGTCGCGCAGCGTCAGAAGAAGACTTTCCATGCTGACCGCATTGTGGGCGTAGTCAACGATCACGGTGCACTTTGCTGATTTATATACAATCTCCATCCGTCCATCGACCTGGATATGTTCCAGCGCATGGCAGACTTTCTCCTTCGGCAGGTCAAAGAAGCTGCACACGCCCGCTGCCGCCAGCGCATTGTCCACGTTAAATTTGCCCGGAATGCCGACACGCAGATCGCTCTCATATCGTCCATGCGTCTGAAATTCGACGCCCACGAAATCATGTTCGCGTACATAGTGAATGTCATCCGCTGTAAAATCAGCCGCCTGTTCCAATGAAAAGGTCAGGATCTCTGCTGTCGCCCCTTCTACGATCGCATCAAAGTGCGGATCATCGCGGTTGACGAGCGCTGTCCGGCAGTTTTTCAAAAGCTGCTTTTTGTAGTAAAGATATTCTTCAAAACTTGCATGTTCATTCGGGCCAATATGATCATTGGAAATATTCAGGAAAATTCCATAATCAAAGAAAAGTCCATCTACCCGGTGCATCAGGTAGCTTTGGGAAGAAACCTCCATCACGATGTAACGGCAGCCCGCTTCCACCATTTTTGCAAAATATTCTTGTAAAATGTAGGATTCCGGCGTCGTATTTTTGGTCGGATAATGATTCTCACCGATCACAGCGCCGTTCGTTCCGATGAGACCCGTCTTCTGTCCGGCTGCCTCCAGAATCGCCTTGATCATATAAGTAGTAGTCGTCTTTCCCTTCGTGCCGGTCACACCGATCGCCGTCATCTTCCGCGCCGGATAATCAAAACGTGCCGCCGAAAGAAGCGATAGCGCGTTCCGTCCATTCTCCACCTGAATGACCGTCACGTTCTCAGGCGCCTCAACCGGATGCTCGACCACCAGAACCGGCGCGCCCTTTTCAACCACATCCGGGATAAAGGTATGCGAATCAACGTTTGCCCCGCGCATACACACAAACACCGTCCCCGGCGCCGCCTTTCTTGAATCGTAGACCACCTCGTCAACCTCCGTCTCCAGGCTGCCCTGCAATAATGTATACGGCAATTCTTTCAGCCAGCTTTTAAGCTTCATAGGATACCTCCTGATTTTGATATTTTATAATGATTCCGCTTTTTAATATCCTTCTTCCATCATGTTTTCAAACTGCTCCATGCTCATCAGCACCTTACGCGGCTTCGTGCCTTCTTCCTCACCGACCACGCCTGCATCTGCAAGCTGATCCATGATACGCGCGGCACGGTTGAAGCCAATCTTAAACATACGCTGCAGCATGCCGATGGATGCTTTGTCTTTCTCAATAATAAATTTACCTGCCTGTGCAAAATAGGCATCGCGCTCACCGCCGCCAAAGCCCGCATCCATCGCCGTCGAACGGATCTTGGACTCAACCTCGGCGCTGTACTCTGCGGTCAGCCCCTCCTGTTTCAAAAATCCGACCACATCCGAAACCTCATTGTCGGACACAAACGCGCCCTGTACACGCTGCGGTTTCTGATAGCCCGACGGATAGAACAGCATATCGCCCTTTCCGAGCAGTTTCTCCGCGCCGTTCATATCAATAATGGTACGGGAATCCACTCCGGAAGAGACGGAAAAAGCAATTCTCGACGGAATATTTGCCTTGATCACACCGGTGATGACATTGACCGATGGTCGCTGCGTCGCAATCACCAGATGAATGCCCGCTGCACGCGCCAGCTGTGCCAGACGACAGATCGAATCTTCTACTTCGCCCGGCGCTACCATCATCAGATCGGCAAGCTCATCCACGATAATGATGATCTGTGGCAGTTTCTCCGGTTTCTTCGGATCGTCGATATCCGCAATCGACTCAACCTTGGCATTGAAACCCTTAAGATCGCGCACGCCGTATTTTGCAAACTTCTGGTAACGGTCGGTCATCTCTGCCACCGCCCAGTTGAGGGCGCCGGACGCCTTTTTCGGGTCGGTCACAACCGGAATCAGAAGATGCGGAATACCGTTGTATACACTTAACTCAACCACCTTGGGGTCGATCATGATGAGCTTGACCTCGCTCGGCTTCGCTTTATAAATCACACTCATGATCAGCGTATTGATGCAGACTGATTTACCCGATCCGGTCGCACCCGCGATCAGAAGATGCGGCATCTTCGCAATGTCGCTGACAACCGTCTGACCTGCGATATCTTTTCCGACCGCGAATGCCAGCCGGGACGGATATTTCTTAAATGCCTCTGACTCCAGCAGATCGCGCAGCAGAACCACATGGTTCTCCTTGTTCGGAACCTCGATACCGACCGCCGCCTTGCCAGGAATCGGTGCCTCGATACGGATGTCCGCCGCTGCCAGATTTAACTTGATATCATCCGCCAGAGCTACAATCTTGCTGACCTTGACCCCCTGCTCCGGGTGAAGCTCATAGCGGGTAACCGTCGGTCCACAGCTGATGTTTGTAACCGTCACGCCCACGCCGAAGTTCTGGAGCGTCTGCTGCAGCTTGATCGCTGTCTCCCGGTACTCCTGATCCGAGAAATCGGTCTGTCCCGTGCCGCGTTTTAAAAGAGTCAATGGCGGGAATATGTATTCTTTCTGGATCTTCTTTTCTTCCTCTTCCTTGCGCTCGATCTGCTCTGGAACCGTCAGTTCCTCAACTGGAAGTGCTTTTCGTTCTTCCCGTTTCTGCTCCAGTTTTTTCTGTATCGCCTCTGTATCTGTCTCGATCACCTTTCCGGATGCGGTCACGACCGTTTTGGAATCCTCCGGGACAAAGAAACTGCCCTTTGTCTCGCCCCGCTCTGATTCCAGCGTCTTATAATAGCCATCGATTGGTTCGGAATCCGTTTCCCCAGATATAGGTTCGTTCCATTCATCCTCATTCCCCATCGAAACGGTTTCCCACTCGTTTTCCGATGGCTCAAAGACATCCTGATGCCCTAAATCTGTATGAACCTCCTCTGCGGTCAAACCGGGGGCCGCCTCCGCAGCCGGTCTCTCCCGTGTCTCTACCGGATAATAGCCTGGACCTTTCTGACTCTCGCCGCCGGCAAATTCTTCCATCGTCCGGGTATCACGGCGTACATACAGGCGTTTCAGAAGCTGGTCGCTCGCACTGTCCTCTGTCTCTGCGGGCTCCTTTGCAAATTCTGTCTCTCTTACCGCCCGCGCCGTCTCGCGCTCCGCTTCTTCCTGAAGCTGGGATTCTGAACCAGCGTATGCATATGGATCCTGCTCCGATTCCACTGGTTCTTCTTCGCACTCCACCGGATCTTCTTCATACTCCACCGGTTCCGGTTCTACCGCTCCGCCACCGTGGAATATCTGCCCGCGAAATACATCTGCCGGATTCTCCTTCTCTACTCCCTGTCCGGAATCCTGTGCCAGATTTTTTCCCTCTGCCGGAACATCGGTCCAATCATCATAAGCCGCTGTCTCATCCTGCAAGTTTTCCTGTCTTCCATGCATCTCACGGAATTCCTCCAGTGCGTCCTCCGGTCCCAGCACGGTTCCCTCCGGGACTCCTTCCGAGAAATTCCGCATCACTGGCAGCTCGGTCAGCTTGGCGCCCTCGAGATCAACGCCACGGACCCGCTGCTCCTCCCGCAGACGGCGTTTTTCTTCCTTTTTCTCCTCATGTATCTCACGGCGGCGGCTCATATCTTCTTTCGCATACTCATATGCCCTTCCGCTGCCCTGTTTAACGAAGTTTACCAGGGAACGCTCCGTAATGCACACAGCACCGAGTGCCAAAAGCAGCAGCAGAATCAGAACTGCTCCGATCGTTCCCACTGTTCCGCACAACAGCAGCATCAGAATGCCACCGATAAAGCCGCCTCCACCTGCCTGCGCGTAATAATCGCCCAGATTCCAGTCCAGATGCTGACCGCCTCCCATGAGAAGCTGGGAAAGTCCGCAAAGTGCCAGAAGCACCTCGCCAACCGCCACCAACTTGGCTACGGCTTTCTGGTTGCCTCGGTTTGAAAGATAAAAACAAGTTCCCATAAATAAAAGGAATGGCACCAGATACCCCATCACGCCGAATACGCCAAGCAGAGTCGATCGCAGAAAACTTCCGACAAAGCCGCAAAGCCCGAAATTGCTCAAAAACAAAAGTACCGATATTGCAAATGATACAATAATCGCCACTTCCGTTCCCATAAATGCCCCTGTACCACTTTTCTCCACCGGCTCCGGCGCCTGGCTGGCGCGGCTTCGGCTTCCTGTTCCTTTCGCGGTGCCTTTTCCGGACGAAGCTTTCTTCTTCCCCCCACTCTTTTTCTCGTTCAGCGTCCCCTCCGCTTTCTTCGCCGCAGGGGACTTTCTGGATCGCCCGGCTTTTTTCTCTGTCCCAGCTGTTTCCCCGGCACGCTCTGTACTCTGTCTTTTCCTGCTTGTATCTGCCACCTGTCTCATGCCTCCAATATTTCCCATGTATCTGCGGTTCCTCCTGTTTCACAAAATACAGCCTCCCGCAGACTGCTTTTCTCATTTTACATTCTTATTATCTCATTCAGTATACCCAAATTCAGGGAAAAAAGCAACGCTTTCCTAAAATTTTCGCACGTATGTTCTACTTTCTTTTCAGATTTTCACTAAAATCCGTCTTCGTCATCCGGTCGTGTGCATCTATTTCTTGTTTCTTCCCATCGATCGCCCGGTTCAGCCATGCAAGCGCTTCCCGGATCCCGCCGCATTCATCGATCAGTCCCTCCTGGACCGCCTCCCCGCCAACCAGGACCGTTCCCAGATCTTTTGTCATCATCTCCGTATTGAGCATCAGGCTCCGGAGGCGCTCATAGGAGATCTGACTGTGTCCGGACACAAAGCTTAAAATACGATCCTGAATCATTTCAAAATAATCATACGTCTGCACGGCACCGATCACCATCCCCGTCATCCGTACCGGATGTACCATCATCGTCCCGGTCGGGACAATAAAAGAGTGATCGACCGCCACTGCGAGCGGCACACCGATCGAATGGCTGTCCCCGATGACCAGTGAAACGGTCGGTTTGCTGAGCGAAGCAATCATCTCCGCGAGCGCCAGTCCACAGCTTACATCGCCGCCCACCGTGTTAATCAGGACTAAAACTCCCTCCGTCTCACCGCTCTCCTCGATCTCCGCCAGCTTAGGCAGAATATGCTCATATTTCGTCGTTTTCGTATTGCCGGACAAATTTTCATGTCCCTCTATCTCTCCGATGATCGAGATTAATTCAATGTGATTGCCATTCTTTCCCGTAATATCCGTCTGTCCATTTTCACGCTTCTGAACCGGATCCTCCTGCGCCTGTTCCCGGCTTTCTCCCGCCTTATCTGTCTGCTTGTCCCACGCTTCATTTTCCCATTCCCTGTTTTCACGATTTGCCCGAATCATATTTTCCTCTTTTCTGCGCTCTTTCCATCTTACACGCGGATTCAATGTTTTTCTCAACTGCCTAATTCATTCTTAGTATTCTGTCTTCCTATTATCTTTATTCACTGAAACCGCTTTTTATACAAACAAGGATGTGCCTTGGCACATTCGGGCGTCTCGCGCGGTCACTTGCGACATGTTTCTGCTTCGCGCGAGTGCGCATCCCCGCGATGCGTTTTTTATTTCATAGGACACAATTTCCTATGAAACAGAAAAAGAGAGCTGGGAAAAGCTGCCTTTTCTCCCTGCTCTCTTTCAAATATTTTTTATTGACTTTCCATGGAATTAATCGCCCAGTACATTGACAATCTTCGCCGGGGTACGGTAATTCCAGGTGGAAATCTTGATACCATCCCTTGCATTCGATGCATGGCACACGCGCCCGCCGCCGATATAGAGTGCTACATGGTTGATCGTTCCACCGCTGTTTGTGTAGAAGATCAGATCACCCGGACGCATCTGGGAAGAACTGATACTTCTTCCTGCTCCCGCCTGGGAACCCGAATGATGCGGCAGGCCGACGCCGAAGTGTGCCATAACCGACATCGTAAATCCAGAACAATCCGTACCATTTGTCAAGCTGGTACCGCCCCATACATACGGATTCCCAAGGAACTGAGTCGCGTAGTTTGCGATCTGCGCACGCTTGGAGGAGCCGCTTGAAGATGCTTTCTGGCTGCCAGAACCACCGTTACCGCTGCTCTTGCTTCCAGAGCCTCCCTTGCTGCTCGCCGCCTTGGTCTCAGGCTCCGGGGTCTCCTCAACCGGTGTAAACTCGATCGCCTCATTTAACGCATACCGGACATCGACAAATTCAGTCGCTACATAGGCACTCGTCTCATCCAGTGCAATCTGCACCCAGCCATCCTGCTGGCTCATAACCGAATACCGCTCGCTGTTGGAAATCTGCGTCCAGATCGGCGCGTCCGTGTTCGGCTCCGTACGGGCATTCAGACGGTCAGTTGATACGATCGCCATCAGCTGTGCAACCTGCAGTGCCTCCTGCTTCGCCGCATCTCCAGTCAGAATAAATTCGGATTTAACATAGCCAGTAACCGGACCGGACTTGATCTTATACCAGCCGCCATCCTCGGTCGTTTCCAGAATCTCACCACCGGACTTGCTCGTCATCTTACCGATGATCTTCGCATCCTCCTTCGGCTCCACGCGGATATTTAAGTAGTTATTGACATTGGAAATACCCAGATTGTCATACATATTGAGAACCATCGTCCGCAGATCCAGCTTACGCGCTTCATTTAACGCATAGCGCACATCCACATAATCCGCTGAAATATAGCCCCCGCTGATCTGAATCCAGCCGTCCTGCTCGCTGACAATGGAATAACGCTCATTTTTCAGCGCCTGTTCCAGCACCTGCGCGTCCTCACTCGGCTCACTCCGGATATTCAGCTTGTCAGTCGTGATGACCGCCATCTTCTTGACCAGCTCAAATGCCTCTGTTTTTGCCGCCTCGCCGGTCTGTACAAATTCTGAACTGATGTAGCCCTCCAGACCGCCGGAAGATATCTGATACCAGCCTTCCTGGGAATCGTCCAGAATCTCGCACGCACTGCCGCCCATCAGTTTGCCAATGACATCGGAGGTTGTACTGGCGCTCTCACGCATATTAAGATAACCAGATACATCCACAATACCCAGATTCTGGTAGGACTCGACTACATTTTTCTTTTCTTCGTCCTCTTTTGCCTGTTCCTCATCCTCCGGCAGCGTCTCTCCGATCACGGTTTCCTGCACCTCTGCCTCGGATGCCGATGCCACCCGGGCGTTTCCAGAACCTCCGAACGTGCCGCCCTGTGCCAGCTTCACGATGATAACCAGCGCCAGCACCACAATGACAGCACAGCCTCCGATCATGAACCAGTGCATTGGATCTTTGCCATTTCGTCTCTGTCGTACTTTCTGCAGGCGTTCTTTATAATCTTCTGTCTTTTGCTCTTCCATCTTATCCTCTCCCTATCAGTCTCCCAGCATATTGACAATCCGGTACGGATTCCGGTAATTCCAGGTTGAAATCTTGATGCCGCTTCTCCGGCTCGCCGCATGGACGATCTGACCATTGCCAATGTACATCGCCACATGGTTGACCGTTCCCTTGCGATTCGTATAGAAAATCAGATCGCCCGGACGCATCTTCGAAGAATCAATCTTCGTACCCGTCCGCGCCTGTTCCCTGGACACCCGCGGCAGGGACACGCCCGCCACATGGCTGTATACATACTTTGTAAAACCAGAACAGTCTACGCCCGAATGCGGGTCATTGCCGCCCCAGACATAACGGTTTCCGACAAACTGAAGCGCATAGTTGACAATCTGGGTCCGCAAGGATTCCTTTTCTTTTAATGGGGTAAATGGGATCGCCTCCGGCAATGCATAACGCACATCTACGAAATCAGTCGCCACATACGCACTCGTCGTATCGAGCGCAATCTCGACCCAGCCATCCTGCTGGCTTATAACGTCGTAACGCTCATTGTTAGAGATCTGCGTCCAGATCGGCGCATCCGTGCTCGGCTCCGTGCGGGCATTCAGGCGGTCGGTTGAAACGATCGCCATCAGTTCTGCAACCTCCATCGCCTCCTGCTTCGCCGCATCTCCTGTCAGGATATACTCCGCCTTCACATATCCAGTGACGGGACCCGACTGGATCTTATACCAGCCGCCGTCCTCGCTCGTCTCCAGAATCTCTCCGGCAGACTTGCTCGTCATCTTACCGATGATATTGCCATCCTCACTTGGCTGATCGCGCACATTCAAGTAATTATCCACACTGGAAATACCCAGATTTTTGTATAAATTCAGCACCATCGCACGCATATCCAGCTTCCGCGCCTCATTGAGTGCGTATTTGATCTCCGCATAATCCGTGGAAATGTAACCGCTCGAAATCTGAATCCAGCCATTCTCCGGCTCACCCTCGACCACATAGCGCTCATTTTTCAATGCCTGACCGACAACCTCAGACTCCGTGTTCGGCTCTTTTCGGATGTTCAGGGAATCTGCCGTGATGAGCGCCCGCTTTTCAACCAGTTTCAACGCTTTTTTCTTCGCCTCATCCCCGGTCAGGACAAACTCTGAGCTGATATAACCGGAAATACCGCCAGATTCGACCTGATACCAGCCTTCGGCTGAATCATCCACGATCTCACACGCACTGTCGCCCATCAGCTTGCCGATGATGTTGCCGTCCGTGCTCGCCGTCTCACGCATATTCAGATAACCGGACACCTGCACGATACCCAGATTTTTATAGGAAGCTACCACTGCTTCTTTCTCTTTGATCTCCTCCGCTCTGGACTCTTCGGATGCCTCGTCCTTCGAAAGCTCTGATGCTGTCGCCGCCCCATTCTTTGCAGTTCCGGCTCCCGCCTGACGGCTGAGCAGGGACTTGCCTGCAAATGCTGCAACTGCAAGAGCAATCACCACCCCTGCTGCTATCACTCCGAAGCGCAGATTCTGACTCTTATCTTCGCCCTGGCGCCTGCGCGAATGTCCCGCGGATTCCCGGACCGGATTTGGTGTCTGATCCTGAGCTGGCTCTGATTCCTGACTCTGAACTGCTTCCGGCTCTTGAATCCGCTCCGCCGCTGGCACCTGTTCTGACTCCTGCGTTTCTTTTTTGTTTTCTTCTTCTAACATATGGATCGCTCCTGATTTTTCTTGAAATTATGACTTAATATCTTAAACGTAATTTTTATTTTATCATATTCGTAGGGAATTGCCAAGGAAGGATGTGGAGGAAAAAATGAATTTTCTATAAATGAATTATTACAGAAGTGTTAAGTTGTAGATAAACGGTTAAGTCGTGAAAGGGGGAATTAGTTGGAAATATGGGAGAGGAGAATGCACGGCTACCTAGTGAGAAAGAATGCCCTCCGACCGCTCGCGCCGCCGGAGGGCATTCTTTCTCACTTATAGTCGTGGTTTTTAATTTGTTGACCCACTTTTCATTCCGTATACTTTTTGTCTGTTATCGGTTAATGATTTTGATAAAAGCCTTCAAATCTTATAACCCCTGCTTATTTGGCAAGCATCATACGGTCATTCGCAAATTCTTCTCCGCTTACCTTTTCAAATCTCTCTAACAGGTCTTCTACCTGCAGATTCTTCTTCTCTTCCCCTGCTACATCGTAGATAATCCGACCTTCGTGCATCATAATCAGACGGTTGCCGATCTGAATCGCATCTTTCATGTTATGGGTAACCATAAGCGCGGTCAGATTTTGTTCATCTACAATCTTTTCGGTGAGATCGAGGACTTTGCGGGCTGTTTTGGGATCGAGGGCGGCGGTGTGTTCGTCTAAAAGAAGGAGCTTTGGCTTCTGGAGGGTTGCCATCAGAAGGGTGAGCGCCTGGCGCTGTCCGCCGGAGAGTAAGCCCACTTTGCTGGTCATACGGGTCTGAAGCCCCAGGTCGAGCTGTGCCAATGCCTCACGGTAGAAGTCCTTTTCATTCTTTTTGATGCCCCAGCCGAGTCCTCTGGATTTGCCGCGGCGCAGTGCCATGGCAAGGTTTTCCTGTATCTCCATATTGGCGGCGGTGCCGCGCATCGGATCCTGGAAGACTCTGCCGATATATTTAGCGCGTTTGTATTCTGGTTCTCTGGATATGTTTACGCCATCGATCTCGATTTTACCGGAATCGATCGGATATACGCCTGCGATCATATTTAACATGGTAGATTTTCCAGCACCGTTTCCGCCGATGATCGTCACGAAATCGCCCGGTGCCAGGTGTAAGTTGATACCGTTTAAGGCTTTTTTCTCATTAACAGTTCCTTTATTAAAAGTTTTCTTTACATTTGTTATCGTCAGCATTACTCCTCACCCCCTTCTGAATAATCTTTTCTCAGCCGGTATTTAGCGAATGCTACCGGAATACAGAGTGCCAGTGCTACAATGACAGCAGAGAGCAGCTTCATGTCGTTTGCATCCATACCCATGCGGAGTACAACCGCACGGATCACAAAGTAAATGACCGAACCGACAACCACGGAAGTCAGTTTCCAATAGAAAGAGGTCAATCGTCCCATCAGGACTTCGCCGATGACGATCGCCGCCAGACCGATGACGATAGCACCGGTACCACTTCCAACATCACCATATTTCTGGCTCTGGCAGACAAGTGCGCCGGAGAGACCGACCAGACCGTTGCTGACCATCAGGGATAAAAGCTTCGTCATACGGGTGTCCACGCCCAGCGCGCGCACCATATCCTCGTTGTTACCGGTTGCACGCATCGCACTTCCGATCTCGGTTCCGAAGAACCAGTAAAGAAACAGAATAGCCGCCACAGCCAGCACAATTCCAACGATCATCGATGCCTGTGCCTGGGTCATCCCGAAGGAAGCAGCCAGACCGCTGATAAGTGTCTTGACTTTCAGAAGCGGCAGATTGCTCTTTCCTCCCATGATCCGGAGGTTGATCGACCAGAGGGAAATCTGAGTCAGAATTCCTGCCAGAATCGCTGGTATCTCAAATACAGTATGAAGAATACCCGTTACCGCACCAGCCACGACACCGGCTGCCGCCGCAACTAAAAGTGCCAGCACCGGATTTACTCCTTTGTTGACTACCAGGACTGCACAAACGCAGGCGCCCAACGCGAAGCTTCCGTCTACCGTCATATCCGCGATATCCATCAGGCGGAATGTAATATAAACTCCCAATACCATGATTCCCCAGAGAACGCCCTGTGCGACCGCGCCCTGCAGGGATACTAATAAACCGCTCAAACTTTTACCTCCCCGTGTTTTGTATTTTCTTCATCTGATTAACTGTAAAGACTGCCAGATCGGCATATTTATTTTATGCTTCTGATCTGACAGTCCATCTCATTTGAAGTTTAGGTCTTTCTGGTACTCTTTATTTCTCAAGTCCAGATACATCGATTCCCAGCGTCTGCGCTGTCTCTTCATTGACACTCAGCTCGCACTTGGAAGCGTCCAGATAACCGATCGGCATCTTAGAAATATCGGCGCCCTCAGTCAGGATTTTAACGGCCTGCTCACCGGTCATGTAGCCTAACTGGTAGTAATCAATACCGTAAGTAGCAAGACCGCCTGCATCTACCATGCCTTTCTCGCCGCAGATAACCGGAAGTTTATTCTCATTTGTTACCATCGTTACGGTTGCCATACCAGCTGCGATCATGTTGTCGGTTGGTGTGTATACACAGTCTACATTGCCAACCATAGATTCTACAACGGTAGGAATCTCATTGGAATTGGAAACGGTGTAATCTTCATACTCAATACCAGCTGTATCAAGTGCTTCTTTCGCCATGTCAATCTGAAGAACGGAGTTTGCCTCCGCGCTGCAATACAGAAGTCCGACCTTTTTTACATCTGGAATAATCTGCTGCATCAGATCAATCTGCTCTTTAACCGGAGTCAGATCAGAAGTACCCGATACGTTGCCGCCCGGAACCTCGTTGCTCTCTACCAGACCGGAAGCCGCCGGATCGGTAACAGCGCTGACAAGAATCGGAATCGAATCCGTCACACCTGCAACTGCCTGTGCTGCCGGGGTTGCGATTGCAAAAATCAAATCATCTTTATCGTTGACCAGTTTCTCTGCGATCGTCTGGCATGCAGACTGCTCGCCAGCTGCATTCTGCTGGTCGATCTCATATTTGATGCCTGCATCGTCCAGCGCTGCCACGAAGCCCTCATTGGTCTTATCCAGTGCCACATGCTGGGTCAGCTGTAATACGCCAATCTTATAGGTCTCGCCGTCTGCTGTCTGCTCTGCCTCTTTGCTTTCTTCGCCTTCTGCGGACTCCGCTGCTGTCGTGTCCGTACTTGCTGTCTGTCCTCCGCAGGCTGCCAGGGATGCCGCCATCGCGCCAGCCAGCATCAGGGCTGCTAATTTCTTTGTCTTTCTCATAATATCATCCTCCTGAACCTTTTCAACGTATGTAACAGATTTTCCTCTTATGCTTCAAACCATGATTTATTTTTCGCTTTAAAGAGCTGAACTGTTACGCTTTAAAGCAATCATACTACAAACTCCAAAAAGAGTCAACCTAAAATTCCGCTATTTTATAGGGAATTTAGGTTGACTCTTTTTTATTTTGCTTCCGCGATCTGCAGTTTCACCGTAAACGTTGAACCTTTTCCGACTTCCGACTCTACCTTCACGCTTCCATGATAAAAATTCACGATATGCTTGACGATCGAAAGACCAAGCCCGGTGCCGCCCTGTTTGCGGCTGCGCCCTTTATCCACCCGGTAAAACCGCTCAAAAATACGGCTCTGGCTCTCCGCCGGGATGCCGACGCCGGTGTCGCGGACCGTCAGTATCATATCCGCGCCCCAGTGCTTGACCTGCACCCAGATTTCGCCGCCCTCGTTGTTATACTTGACCGCGTTTGTCAACAGATTGTTAAACAGCTCCTGCATCTGGCGCAGATCGGCACGAATCGTGAAATTCTCGCACTCTTTATGGACTGTGATGCCGCGCGACGCCGCCTGCGCGGCAATCGAAGACAGGCTGTCCTCCAGCAGTTCCACCGTGCGGATCGTCACAATATCTGCTTTCGCACCGCGCGATTCCAGACGGGAGATCATCAAAATATCATCCACCAGGTTCGTCATCCGCATTGCCTCTTTTTTTATGCGTCCCAGAAAATCACGTGCCGTGCCCGGATCCTGTGCCATGCCGCTTTCCAAAAGCTCGACGTAACCGCGGATCGAAGTGATCGGTGTTTTCAGCTCATGCGATGCATTGCTGAAAAACTCCTGCCGGATCTGTTTTTCTTTCTCAATGCGCTCCAGATATTTCTTCATATTTCGGGACATCCGCGTCGTCGTGTCCGCTATGACATTGATCTCCTCATACGGGCATTTTTCAAACTGAAAACGCGTGTAGTCGTCATCCATCCGCACCATTTCACTGGAAATTTCCTGCAAAGGACGCGTGATGGACTGGGAAAACCGTTCCGCCTCCATTGCCGATGCAAAAAAAGCTATTCCAAAGCTCAAAAAAGCGGCCGGAATCAACATCAGGATATATTCACCCAAACCGGTTGAACAGGCAGAAAGGCGCAGTATGTATTTGCCGTCCGATGAACGGATCGCCGCGTACGCCATCTGCATTCCTAACGTTCCGGAGCGCCGCACCGAATATCCATAGCCCGTCGCCAGCGCATCCTTCACTTCCTTGCGCTCCAGATGATTTTCCATCTGATTCACCTGCGCTACTTCCGTATCAGCCACCACCGTGCCATCCATCCGGATCAGCGTATAACGGCTATTATTGTCGTTCGTAAGGTCGCTCAAATCCATCAGCTGTTCTTCCACATTTCCCGTATAATCCAACATACGGTCAACGGATTCCAATGCAAAATGCATGTCCTCCCTTGACCGTTTGAGCAATACACTGCTGGTAACCACCAGAGCGATAAATGTATTCAGAACCAGCGCCAAGAATAACAGATGAATAAATTTCGTCAAAATCGCTTTTCGCATCGTTTCATCACTTTCCCGCTTCTTTTTCCTTTAAAAACCGATAGCCCACGCCGCGCACTGTCTTGATCTGGGCTCCGGCGTCATGCAGCTTCTGCCGGAGTGTCTTGATGTGCATATCCAGCGTTCTCGTCTCCCCATCATAGTCATAGCCCCAGATATGGTCGAGAAGCTCGTCGCGCGTCACCACCCGGTTGATATGTTCCATGAGATATGTTAAAAGTTCAAATTCTTTGAGCGTCAGCTCCGTCCGGTCGCCGCAGGCAATCACCTCTCGCGTCTCCCGGTTGATGCTGACTTCACCGATCGTCAGGCTGGAAACCTCCTCTTTTGCAGGTTCCACCCGCTTTAAAAGGTTTCTGACGCGCGCCGAAAGCTCCAGAATACCGAACGGTTTCGTCATGTAGTCGTCAGCACCGTTGTCAAGTCCCTGTACAATATCCATCTCACGATCCTTTGCCGTCAGCATCAGGACCGGGGCTGCGGAAAAGTCCGGCATCTCCCGGATCTTGCGGATCGCCGCCATGCCGTCCATCCCTGGCAGCATCCAGTCGAATACAAACATCGCCGGATACTCCCGCTGCGCCTCCCTGCCTCTCCGAAGCAGGGCCGAAAGGCTGTCAAGCGCTTCCTCTGCCGTCTCAAATCCGCTGGCGCAGTAACCGAAGTTTTCCAGTGCCACGCAGATCAGATTCCGGATATTTTCATCATCCTCAATCACATATATCCGATATTTCATTACTGCATCTCTTCCTTTACGTAGCCAGCTACATTCTTGGCATGATCCGCGATTCTCTCATAATTTGCCAGTGCATCCAGGAAGATAACACCGCCCTCAATCTTGCATTCTCCATTGGAAAGACGGTTCATATGGTTCTCGCGCATCTCCTCTTCCATACTGTCAACCTCTTCCTCCCAGCGGGCAGTCTGACGCACCTTCTGCATGTCATGCGCCTGACGCGCCTCCACGGACGCCTCGACCGATTTAAGCGTTGCATCTGCAATCGTCCGCAGCTCTTCCAGCGCCAGATCCGAGAAATCAATATTCACATTCTCAATCCGCTTCTTAGCAAGCTCTGCCAGGTTTTCACAGTGGTCACCGACGCGTTCAAGATCACCGATTGTATAATACATATTCTTAACAAGAAGATGCTGTTCATCATTTAAGGAGAGGTTGTTGATCTTTAAGAGATACTCGGTCAGCATTTTCTCCATGCGGTCGATCGTCTCTTCATTTTCAAATACCTGTTCACAGAAATTATTATCTGCATCCACCAGGGCTGCGGTTGCTATTTTTAAGTTAGCAACCGCTACTTTACCCATGTTGACAACCTCGTTGCACGCCGTCTCAATCGCAAAGGACGGAGTTTCGAGGATACGGTCGTCTAAGTGACGGATCATCTCGGTCTCGACACTGTTTGCCGACCACTCTTTCTCCGTCTCCTTTGGCTTCGGAACAATCACATCCGATGCCTTTACCAGGAAACCAGCAAACGGGAACATAATGCAGGTGTTGACAACGTTAAATATCGTATGGAAAATCGAAATTCCCACACTGTCCGCACGCGTCATCGCAAGCTCCGGATTCATCATAAACACGATGTATAAAGCGACGCCAAATACAACTGCACCCGTCACATTGAACAGAAGGTGAATGACCGCCGCACGCTTTGCCGTACGGGTCGTACCGATACAAGATAACAGCGCGGTCGCACAGGTACCGATGTTCTGTCCCAATGTAATAAAGACTGCTGACTGCCAGTTTACCATGCCGTTGATCGCCAGCATCTGTAAAATACCGACGGACGCGGAACTACTCTGGATGATTGCGGTAACTGCCAGACCGACTAAAATACCTAAAAGTGGATTCTGTCCCAGTACCCGGAAGGACTCGGAGAAGATCGGCGCATCCCGGTACGGCTCAATCGAACCGGACATGAAAGAAAGACCGATAAACAGGAGTGCAAAACCGATCAGGACTTCGGCACCCTCTTTTTTCTTGTGGCTCTTCGCAAACATCGTGATGAATGCGCCGATACCGAAGAGAACCGGTGCAAAGAACTCTGGCTTTAACACCTCGCCCCACTCACTCATCGACACAATCCAGCTCGTCACAGTCGTACCAATATTGGCACCCATGATGATGCCGGTCGCCTGCAAAAGATTGATAATTCCGGCATTTACGAAACCAACGACCATAACCGTCGTCGCGGAACTACTCTGGATGATCGCGGTAACGCCCGCGCCCACCAGCACGCCCAGCAAGCGGTTCGAAGTCAGGATCTCAAGCACACGTTGTAAACGGTTGCCCGCAAACTTCTGCAGACCATCCGCCATCGACTCCATTCCATACAGGAACATTCCCAGTCCTCCAATGAACTGAAAGAGTGTTCCCAAAGTACTAATAGACATACATATTCTCCCATCATCTTTTGATCTTTACACATAGTATGTCTTCACTATATCAAATAAATGTAAAAATAACCAGCAGGAAATGTAAAATCTGTGTAAAATTTGATATTCGCAACACTGTACTGCCTGAATGAGAGGATGGTTACAGGACAGCCCGGTATCACTCCTATGGTGCCGGGTTGCGAAAGCCGCCTTCCACAAACCGCCCGCTCGCAAACATCGCCTGAACAGCAGCCCGGTAGTCAGATAGCTTCTGTGCCTTCTTAATCTTCTTCAATTCTTTTTCACATTCTGGAAAATGGCACTGGAAATAATACCAGAGTTCCTTCATTTTAAACAAAGTATTCCGATCGCCAGACATGATTTCTGCATAACCGGTCAGGAGGCGATCGTGGAATTGCTGGAAGGATTGGAGATGAGTCGAGGATGGCAGATTCCGCACCTCTCCAAAAATCCACGGGCTCGCAACCGCACCGCGCCCAAACATCAGTGCGGCTAATTTCATTTTTTTCTGCGTTTCACCGCTATCAAATCTTGTCCTACAAGTTCTTCCATAAGCGCAGACGCATCCGCCGCCGAAAAAAGATTTCCATTATAGCTGACCGGGCAGCGGCTCTGCTCCAGCGCATACGCAAATGACTCCATCCGTATTTTCCCCTTATAATAGTCCTCGCGCACTCTCGGGTGTACAATCAGTTCCTCCAGCGGATAGTGATTATAGATAGCAAGCAGGCGTGGAAATTCAGACGCTTCTTTCATGCCGATCCGGGTTTTGATCGACAAACGCACCGGCTTTCCATCCGACGCGTGGATTTTTTCCAATCCGTTGCAGACTTCCTCCAGAAACAAGCTCAAATCTTCCGGCTCGGCTAAAAATCCCGCGCCCTTTTTCTTCGTAACCACCGTTCCCGACGGACAGCCCAGGTTGAGGTTGACCTCCGCGTAACCCAACTCGGAGAGCACCTGCGCCGCCCACACAAA
>ERZ773110.1576-NODE-1576-length-17552-cov-2.445562_pt1 | contig 17552 bp, 9 predicted proteins | sample MGYA00580568_ERZ773110 | MGnify/ENA primary metagenome ERZ773110 (study PRJEB29015, sample SAMEA2737870) | human gut metagenome | biome: human gut; feature: human-associated habitat; material: faeces | place: China | collected 2012 ... | reverse complement strand
CGCGTCGTTATCGTCGAAGGTTCAGACCGCCTATTACAGAATATGAGTACAGAAGCCTCTACCAAATCTCGACAATACCTCGAACAACTCGAAGTCGAAGTCATTACCGGACATACCATGAAATCGTTCGACGGGACTTACGTGAGTTTTGACAACGGCGATAAAATAAAATGCCATACCCTCATCTGGACAGCAGGTATCACCGGCGAACCTTTGAAAGGAATTCCAGAAACGTCCATAGGGAAAGGAAGACGAATCGTCACAGACGAATACAACCGGGTCGTCGGGTGTGAAAACCTTTTCGCAATCGGCGATATAGCCCTGCTTACCGAAAAAAACTATCCCAAAGGTCACCCGCAAGTAGCTCAGGTAGCCATACAACAAAGCAAATTGTTAGCAAAAAATTTGAACCGGAACAGTTTCGAAACGCCTTTTCATTATAAAGATAAAGGAAACATGGCAACCATCGGCCGTAATCGTGCCGTAGCCGACTTGCCCTATCTAAAATTATACGGGCGGCCGGCTTGGTTCACATGGATGGGAGTTCATTTGGTTTCCATATTAGGCATGAAAAATAAAATTATCACTTTTCTAAACTGGTGTTGGTACTATTTTACCTATAACGCCACCTTACGATTGTTGATACGCCCGACCCGATATCCGAAACGGAATGAAGAATAACCATATTTAATCCGTGTTTTAGAACAATTTTGGTTTGTTTTTCCTCTAAAAAAGTGACTTTTTTCAATCTACCTTTGTCCCCCGAACAAATAGGTATTAATTTATGAAAAAAGTCACTAGCGTATTTTTGTGCTGTTTTTTATTTATTGCACTCAATTATGCCCAATCTGGACAAGTGATGACATTGAAAGAATGCATCGAAATGGGCATAGCGAATAATCTCTCCCTGCAAAATAAAAATCTAAATGTCCAAAAAAGCAAATACGGGATCTCTGAAAACAGGTTCAAACTGTTACCGGTCATCAATGCTTTCGCCAATTTTACCAATAGTCCCGAACCGGCCGTTTCGGTAACCGACGGAAGCAAATATGGAACTCCCTATAACGTCACCAAGACACTACGATACAATGCCAATGGCGGTTTACAACTGCAATTACCATTATATAATCAGACCCTATATACAAGTATCGCCATCTCGGAATTAGTAAATCGAATAGACCTATTGTCTTACGAAAAAGCCAAAGAGGATCTTATCGTCGAAATAGGGAAACTCTATTTCTTGGGACAAACGACCATCTGTCAATTACAAATTATCGAAGGAAATATCGCCCGTCTAGATTCCCTTCGCAACATCACACAAGCATTCTTCGATAATGGAATGGCTATGGACGTAGATGTAAAACGTGTTGAAATAAATCTCGAAAATATGAGGGTTCAATATCACAACGCCCAAGCTATGCTTAACCAGCAACTCAACCTTCTGAAATATACGCTTGACCTTCCCTCGGAATACGAGATAACTCTTACCCCGCTCAATCCCGACATAACCGGGAATGTGCGTTTCAATGGTTTATCAGATTCGCTATACGAACTCCAATTACTGGATACTCAAACCCAATTATTAAAGAAACAAGGACGAATAATCAATCAAGGTTACATACCTTCGCTCAATTTCACCAGCCAACTGGCTTATTCGGCTTATACAGATAAATTCAAACATTTCTTCCACTCTCATATATCCAACAAATGGTACGAATCATTCAACTTCGGCCTGTCCTTGAAAATACCCATCTTCGATGGTCTGAGCAAACACACCAAAAAACAACAAGCCAACGTCGAATACCGAAAAGCTGTACTCCAACAGGAAAATACCCGCAAACAACTAGAAACACAGTACACCAACTCGGTATCGGATTTGATGAACAATCAACGCAATTACGAAAAACAACAAAGCAACTACAAGTTGGCCGAAGAAGTTTACTTGGTTACAACCGATAAATACAAAGAAGGAATAGCTTCCATGACCGAGCTCCTACAAGATGAGCTCCGATTAACCGAAGCCCAAAACGGCTATTTGAGCGCGCACTACAATTATAAAATAGCAGAATTGAATTTGCTGAAATTAACCCAACAACTCGATATTCTCACCCAATAATCCTGTAAAATTAATAATCAGTATATATAAATACTTTTACAATTATGAAAAAAGAAAATAGCTCTCATTATAAACGGAGTAAAAAATTAAAAGCATTGCGTTTCGGACAATATACATTAAATGCAATCGGTATCATCGTTCTATGCTACGGAGTTTATGAAGCGGCTTGCCTTTTTCTCAATTACAAACGCTGCGAAACCAGCAACGATGCCCAAATAGAACAATATATATCACCAATCAACATACGCGTACCGGGATATGTAAAGAAAGTTTACTTCACCGAACACCAATTCGTACACAAAGGCGACACATTACTTGTTCTGGACGATAGAGAATACCGTATACGAGTATCGGAAGCCGAGGCGGCTTTGAAAGATGCCGAAAACGGAATTGCAATCTTATCTTCCAGTTTGACGACGACACAGGCGACTGCTTCGGTTTATGATGCCTCTATCGAGGAAATAAATACACGCATAAGCAAATTGCAAAAAGACTTGACTCGTTACCGCAACTTATTACAACGTAATGCGGCTACCCCCATACAAGTGGAACAACTCGAAACCGAGTTAACAGCGACACTCGCCAAGTTAGAAGCTCTGAAAAAACAGAAAGCCGCAGCCACTTCGGGAGTAAACGAAGTTACAAACCGCAAAGCATCGGTCGAAGCCGGAATATTAAGAGCCCAAGCAGCTTTGGAAATGGCTCGATTAAATTTGTCCTATACAGTAGTTACCGCCCCTTGTGACGGAACACTGGGAAGACGGGCCTTAGAGGACGGACAATTTGTACAAGGCGGTCAAAGTCTCACTTATATCATACCCGATACTCAAAAATGGGTGATTGCCAATTATAAAGAAACCCAAATAGCCAATTTATACGAAGGTCAAAAAGTAAGCATCAAAGTCGATGCCTTTCCCGATAAAGAGTTTTCGGGACACATATCGGCCATATCGGGAGCCACGGGTTCTAAATACTCCTTAGTACCTACTGATAATTCAGCCGGGAATTTCGTAAAAATACAACAACGCATTCCCGTAAGAATCGAGTTCGACGAATTGTCGGAAGAAGACAACCGGCTCTTAGCAGCCGGAATGATGGTTATTATAAAAGCTAAATTGTAAAATGGCTCACACAAAAAATTATCCTTTTTACGACTGGGTTCCAAAACCACTGGGAATCATCATACTCATCATGCTATTCTGCCCTATTATGTTCATTAACGGGGCATATACCATAAATAGTGGAGAGATGTCGGCCGGTCTTGGAATTATCTCGGAGCACATTCAATATGCAAGCTATGCCGGAGCAATCGGCATGGTAGTATTCGCACCATTTATGCAACGAGTCTTGGCTGTGAGGAGACCCAAAATGATGTTAATGACAGGCTTCATTCTGTTATTTTGGCTCAGCTATATTTGTGCAATTACAGACAGTTGGTTACTACTCATGTTCTGCAGTCTCATTACGGGTTTTATCCGCATGGCTCTCACTTTGGTAAATCTATTTGCTCTCATACTGTATGCATTTAAGATAGAGGCCAGCGACATCATCACCCCGGGAGCCGAAGCCACCGATCCCGTAGTTGCCGACAAGAACGATCAAGCCAAAGGCCTCACACAACCTATCATTTATCTCTTTTTCATGCTCTTCGCGCAAGCCGGTAATTCGTTGACCGCATGGCTTGCCTATGAATATGAATGGCAATATGTCTATTACTATATGATGGGAATGTTGATGCTCTCAATCGTCGTTGTTCTTTCCACCATGAAATATCAGAGGCATCTGAAAAAGCTCAACTTCAATCTCCGTCAATTCGGCGATGTAATTGCCGCATCATTGATGATGATGGCTGGGTCATTCATACTGATTTATGGTAAAACACTCGACTGGTTTGACAACTACTACATACGGCTGGCCGCCATATTATTCCTACTATCCACGGCTGCTCTCATTTTTATTGAGGGAAACTTGAAACACCCCTATCTGAAACTAGGAGTATTCAAACAGAAAAATGTTATTTTCGCTTCAATAACATTCATCATGCTCATGATGATTAATTGCAGTGCCATGTTCGTGAGCGTATTCACCAGCATATCTATGAAAATAGACAATTTCCAAAATGCCATGTTGGGAAACTATTCATTGGTAGGATATGTAATAGGAGCCATATTGTGCATGATTCTATCGGCTTTCAAGGTACCCTTCAAATATATCTTCGCATTCGGGTTCAGTTTCATCACAGCCTACGCCATATATATGTATTTCCAATACCAAAGCATGGGTCTTTATGAACACATGATATGGGCCACGATACTGCGCTCGACCGGTATGATGATACTCTATACCATGTGTGCCGTATTGGGTAGTATACGCCTGCCTCTCAAATATATGTCGTCTTGGATTTTTGTAATGCTCTTTGCCCGGTCAATTATCGGGCCGACCGTAGGAACAGCGATTTATTCCAACTTATTGAACGAACGTCAGCAACATTATATGGCCACACTATCGACAGGAGTAGACTTGATGAATCCAGAAATCGCAGGCAGCTTCAATCAAACGGTGAAAGGCAGTCAATTCATGCAAGGACATAGTGCCGAAACCGCGACTACTCTTGCGACCATGCAAGTATCAGGACGCATTCAAGTACAAGCCATGTTGTCGGCTCTCAAAGAAATCACGGGCTGGACAATCTTTGCAAGCATATTATTCATTATTATAGTTCTCTGTGTCCGGTACAAGCAACCAGAATATCCGGGAATACTGAATCTCAAAGAAAAAGGAACTTATGTAGGGAAAGAATTAGCCTAATATATAACAAATAAAAAAATGTCCTACTTTTCGAGAATTTATTTGTTATCTTTGCATAAAATGCGAAAATAGGCTACACTCGGCACAAACAAATAAATTGGTTTCTGCTCTCGTTTGCACTATCTTTGCATATAACCAAAACAAATATATATAATGAAAAATTTTCTTTTTACCGGATTCATTATTTTACTTCTATCCGCAGTATCTTGTAAAACGACTGAAAAAGGAAGTATGACACAAACTCAAACTCCCACATCACAAACCAATGAGAAGAAAAACATTTCTATAAATCGAGAAGAACTCAACGGGACATGGATTATAAAAACAGCCAAAGGTAAAACCGTTATAGGCGATTCACCAGTAGAAATCACTTTCGATCTCACAAACGGACGTATTTACGGCAACGACGGTTGCAACGTGATAAACGGCACTGCATTTTTCGAAAATGAGAATGGGTTACGTTTCGAATCGCTCATCTCGACGATGAAGGCCTGCCGACCAGAAGTTACAGATCGTACTGTCCTCAATGCTTTGAACGAAACCCGCTCTTATAAACGAGCTGATACCAAAGAGCTATCTATCAAATTCTGTGACGAAAAAGGGAAATCTGTGATGACCCTTGAAAAACGAATGGTAGATCTATTAAATGGTTCTTGGAAAGTCACAACTATCGACGGGAAAAAAATCACCGAAGAAAATCCGACTATGGTTATCGATATCCCAGAGGCAAAATTATCTGGATTTGCAGGCTGTAACCGTATGTTCGGAGGGATTTCTTTAGATGGAACCGCTTTCGGAATAGCTTTTACACAAGTAGCAACTACCCGCATGGCTTGTCCAGATATGAAAACGGAGCAATTATTCTTATCGGCACTCGGCAAAGTTACCGGATTTTACATGATAGACAACTTTCATGCAGCATTATATCAACAACCCCAAACTCCGATAATCATCATCGAAAAAGTTCAATAAGAAAATACAAGGCAACGATTACATGTCCACTGAAAAAAGAGCAGGATAAAAAAATTATTCTTATAAAAATAAAAAAACGCAGGCGTTATCGACCTGCGTTTTTTTTTATTTAGAGACCCATTTAAATAGTCTACAAACCATTAAAAAATTCGGGTTATAATAGAATAGCCATTTTTTCAAAAAAATGGAATCAAGCACCTCCTTTTATTCAAATCTATTGCTTAATTTTGAGTCGTCTTACTTGCTTACATTAGGGAAAATATGTGTGTGTTACAAAATAGGAAGAAGGATTTTAAACCTTCCGCCTAATCATGTGTAGCACACACCATTCTGTGAAAGCAAGTAAGACATCTTTTGAAGAATGTGAATTAGGCGGAGGTTTTAATATATACAACTAAAAAACAAAAAAGTTTATGTTGCCGCCGACAGTCAAGCAATTTTTCTTCAAATTACTCATCTCCATTTTTGTTCACGATTACAAAAATGTACTAAGGCAATATCGACAAGCCTACACGACTCAACGTCAAATGGAACAATATTTAAGCGAAGACTTATACGATAAAGAACTCGTACGAATTTCAGAGCGAATGAGCGATCTACAAAAACTTATTTATCAACTGCGAAAAAAGGGACTAAGCGACGAGGCAATATCTCGCAAACTAAATCTACCGTTACACAAAATACAAAAACATCTCGATCTCGTAGAATTAGATATTCTCCAAATTTCCCGATATTTCAATTAAGATATAAACAAAAAAGGAGATAATCCCAATGGGGTTATCTCCTTTTTTGTTTGCTACAATCCATTACCAAATAATCACCCGATCTTCGGGAGCCATGTACATGGCATCTCCTTCTTTAATATCAAAAGCCTTAAAGAAAGTTTCCATATTACGCAACGCAGCATTGACACGCCAACGGCCCAACGAGTGAGGGTCAATCTTCGTCAACCGGAGAATTTCGGCATCTCTAATATTGCCGGCCCACAATGCAGCATACGCCAGATAGAAACGTTGATCGGCAGTAAATCCATCGATCGGAGCCGGCTCCACACCATCGAAAGTATTGTGCAATGCAGTGTAAGCAATGCGTAAACCTCCATGGTCAGCAATATTCTCACCTAATGTAAAATGGCCATTGGCATGCACTGTATCGAGCACAACAATGTTATCATATTGCGAAGCCAAAATTTCAGCTCGTTTAGTAAATTGCTCGGCATCGGCAGAAGTCCACCAATCATTAAGATTACCATCTTTATCGAACTGTCGCCCTTGATCATCGAATCCGTGAGTCATTTCATGTCCTATAACGACACCGATAGCCCCGTAATTAACGGCATCATCGGCATCAAAATTAAAGAATGGAGGCTGCAAAATTCCGGCAGGGAAACAAATTTCGTTAGAGCTCGGATTATAATAAGCATTAACGGTTTGAGGACTCATATACCACTTGGTCTTATCCACAGGTTTCCCCTCATCTTTCAGAGAATATAAAGTTTCAAATTCGGCTGCACGACGAATATTAGCATAATAACTATCTTTCGGATTCACCGTCAAACCTGTATAATCGCGCCACTTATCGGGATAACCGATCTTCACATAAAAGGTCGCCAACTTCTCATGAGCTTTCGCTTTGGTTTCATCGCTCATCCATTCAAGGCTGTCTATATGTTGTCCCAATGCGGTCTGCAAATTCGCAACAAGTTGTACCATACGCTCTTTTGCCTCAGGAGGGAAATATTTAGCGACATACATTTCGCCCACGGCCTCCGACAAGAGACTGTTAGGAACATCGAGAGCACGTTTCCAACGAGGTTCGATTTGTTCTTTCCCCGATAAAGTCTTCGAATAGAAATCGAAATGAGCATTTACAAAGTCATCGCTCAAATAGGGAGCTGCGCCATCGATACAGTTGAACGCCAGATAATCGCGAATCTCTTGCTCGCTCAATGTTTCCAGCAAATTATTTACAGCTTTCAATGTACGCGGCTGAACGATGTTTATCTTTTTCAAGCTGTCTAAACCCACCGTATTAAAATAAATATCCCAATCCAGACCGCCGAATTGTCTTTTCAATTCATCGATTGTCATAACATTATAACCCGCCTGAGGGTCTCGCAACTCTTCGCGAGTAAAAGCGGCCTTAGCGATTTCAGTCTCCACCTTCAATACGGTAGCAGCAGCTTGCGCTGCGGACTCGGCACTGTATCCCGACAATGTAAATATTTTCTGAATATAGTTGCGATAACTATCCCGTATCTTGCTATTGGCTTCATCGTCGGCTATATAGTAATCACGGTCACCCATATTCATACCCGCCTGATACCAACCTGCGATATTCATCGTACTGTTCTTAGCATCGGCATCCACGTATATGGCAAAAAATGGGGCAGATGTGGTACGATGCATCTCTCCTATCATGGCACTTATCGCCTCTTTACCGGAAAGTGATTGTATACGACTCAATTCTTCCGCAATAGGAGAAGCTCCCTCCTCATTCAATCGCACACTATCCAATCCCATATTGTACAAATCGCCAATTTTTTGAGCGATGCTACCCGGTTCAGCCTTTTGTTTACCTAATTCTTCGAATAACAATCGGATTTGTTCTCGGTTATTTTCACGTAATTGGTCGAAAGATCCGAAACGAGCATACTCAGGCTTCAACGGATTTTTCTTCATCCAGCCGCCACACGCATAATCATAAAAATCATCACCACAAGCTACCGTCGTATCGAGATTGGAAAGATCGATACCCGGAGTCTTTACGGTCGATTTGCTTGTACAACCAGTAGCAAGCAAAGCAGCAGCAAACGATAAAATCATTACTCTTTTCATTTTACTTTCATTTTTATATGTTTCATTCACTTTGTAGAATATAGAAATGCGTTTCCTCAAAGATTCTAATCGAACTCAGCTTTTTGCATTCGACTTTTGCTATATTTATTTCTGTAATTTATCCAATACTTCGGAGGCCTCGGACCATTTCCACATCACATCATCGAGTTGCTTCTTCAACTGTCCATGTAGTTCGTATAACGAAGTATCTGCCGCACCATCGGGCGTTGCTAACTTTTCCTCCACCTCGGCTATTCGTTTTTCCAAACCTGCAATCTCCGATTCAATATCTGCGACCGCCTTTTCGGCCTTTCTCAAACGACGGGCAAACTCTTTTTGCTCTCCATACGACAACTTAGAATCCTCCGATTGGGCCGGGGAAGCAGAATCTTTCGAAATATTTCCGTCCTTCTCTGTTTTCGAAACTGTGGCTCGTTGTTCAAGCTCTCGCAAAGAAGCCAGCTTACGGCTTTCCAGGAAATCATAAATTCCGCCCAAATGCTCTCGCACCTGTCCTCCACCGAACTCATATACTTTCGAAACCAAACCATCGAGAAATTCCCGGTCGTGGGAAACAAGAATTACCGTCCCGTTAAAATCACGAATCGCTTGTTTCAACACATCTTTGGTACGCATATCCAGATGGTTAGTCGGCTCATCGAGAATAAGCAAATTGACAGGTTCGAGCAATAAACGTATCATTGCCAATCGGGTCTTCTCCCCTCCCGACAAAACTTTTACTTTCTTGTCCGAAGCCTCGCCCCCAAACATGAAAGCACCGAGTATATCCCGTATTTTTGTACGAATATCCCCTACCGCGACCCGATCGATCGTATCGAAAACCGTAATAGATTCGTCGAGCAGGCTCGCTTGATTTTGAGCAAAATACCCGATCTTTACATTATGTCCTATCTTCAAAGTTCCTGTATAGGGAATTTTGCCCATAATACATTTTACCAAAGTCGATTTTCCTTCACCGTTTTTCCCGACAAAAGCAACTTTTTCACCTCGTTTAATCGTAAACGTGGCATTCGAAAAAACCACATGACTGCCATAATTCTTTCCTACCCCTTCGGCGATAATGGGATAATCGCCTGAACGAGGCGCCGGTGGGAATTTTAGATTCAACCGAGAGGTATCCACTTCGTCCACTTCTACTCGTTCGAGTTTGGCAAGTTGCTTGATACGCGACTGTACCTGTACCGACTTCGTTGCCTTATAACGAAAACGCTCGATGAAAGCCTCGGTATCCTGTATCTGTTTCTGCTGGTTCTCATAAGCTCTCATCTGCTGTTCGAGACGCTCTTGCCGGAGAACGACATAACGGGAATAATTGACTTGATAGTCATAAATGCGTCCCAAAGAGATTTCAATCGTCCGTGTTGTCACATTATCGATAAACGCCCGGTCGTGAGAAACCAATACGACCGCATTGGCGCGAGTCGATAAAAAACTTTCGAGCCATTGTATAGACTCTATATCCAAATGGTTGGTGGGCTCATCGAGCAAAAGCACATCGGGACGCTGTAACAACAATTTCGCCAATTCGATACGCATACGCCACCCTCCGCTGAACTCCGACGTATCCCGCCCGAAGTCCTCTCGTGTAAACCCCAGCCCTATTAAAGTTTTCTCTATCTCTGCCTGATAATTGGATGCCCCGATAAGAGCCAATTGCTCATTAGCATTGGAAACCCGCTCTATCAACTCCTGATAATATTCCGACTCATAATCGGTACGCTCGGACAATTCGGTATTCATGCGCTCTATACGCGACTGTAATTCGAATATATGAGAAAAAGCCTGTTCCGCCTCTTCCATTACCGTACGAGTATCGGATAGATTCATCTGCTGCGGAAGATACCCCACCGTAAGGTCTTTCGGCATATTCACATTACCCGATGTCGGAGCCTGCAACCCGGCTATGATTTTCAACATAGTCGATTTCCCCGCACCATTTTTCCCCACCAATGCAATGCGATCCTTTTTATTAATTACATAAGTAATATTGTCAAATAGTGTATTTCCTCCAAAAGCGACCGAAAGTCCTTCTATCGATATCATATCTTTTATATTACAGTCTGCAAAGATAATGTATGGTAAATACAGAACAAAATTTATTTGCTTCCCATTTAGTCATAAACTATTCAGAATCCTATACCACAGAGTGAATATTTGCAGTCTCCATTTCAAAATCCGAATAAAAAGCGTAAACTTGTAGTCATAAATTTTACATTACAATATGACACCCTTTCTATATCGCATAGCCCAAGCCTTTTACAAAAAGTACGGTAACGAAATCTCTCGACTTGCATTTGTTTTTCCCAACCGGCGAAGCGGCATTTTTTTTCAAAAATATTTGGCCGAAGTTTCCGGGAAACCGATCTTCTCGCCCAAAGTAACCACGATAAACGACCTAATGGCCGAGCTATCGCCCTATACCTTAATAGACCGAATCAGCCTACTTGTAACGTTGTATAAAAAATACATCGAACTGAGAAAGAGCGATGAGACATTCGACAATTTCGTCTTTTGGGGAGACATGCTGTTAGGTGATTTCGACGATGTGGATAAATACATGGTCGATGCTCGGCAATTATTTACCAATATACACGATCTGAAAGAGATAGACGAATTTTATCTGACCGAAGAGCAAATAGAAATCGTCAAACGTTTCTGGGGGCATCTGTTTTTTCCTTCCACCGAAAGCGATAATAAACAGCAATTCATTCAACTGTGGCAAATCCTTTTCGATCTTTATACCGGATTACGAGATGAACTATCCTCCCGAAACAAAGCCTATGAAGGCATGATATTCCGAGACGTCGCCGAACAAAGTAAACGGAAAGAAGCTCTCGACTTACCTTATACACAAGTGGTATTTATCGGATTCAATGCTATCACCGAAGCCGAAAAAATATTCATGGAATATTTACGCGACATCGGCATTGGAGATTTCTATTGGGATTATTACGCTCCCACCTTGCAAGATTCATATAACAAAGCGGCGTTCTTTCTCAACGATAATAAACGAAGATTCCCATCAAAAATCGAGATCGACGAGCATATCGAACAAACGCCTCAGATCGAATTAATATCGATACCGTCGGCTGTCGGGCAGGCAAAACACGCGACAGATATACTTCAAAGCCTTATCGACAATAATCATTTATCTCCCGAAAAGGCCATCAATACAGCCATCGTTCTCCCCGACGAAGAATTGTTGCTTCCTATGCTATACTCCATTCCACCGGAAATCTCTACGGTAAACATCACTATGGGATATACGTTGCAACACACCACTGTCGCAGCACTCATGGAATCGATATACCAAATGCAGCGCCACGTCCGGTTCTCAAAAGGAGAGCCGAGATTCTATCATCTCGATGTAAAACAATTATTGGGACACCGGTTCATAGCGTCCCGAATAGGCGAAAAAGCCTATCAAATAACGAATTTCATCAACGAAAACAATCGCACATTCGTTTCCCCAAAAGAATTAGGGAATCATCGACTGATAAAACTTCTGTTTCTTATCCCCCGTACAACAGACGAAGCGGCAACCTATCTGATAGAATTGCTCGAATATTTGCAACAAGGTGGAAATGGGAGCGATTCATCAGAAGCCGGTGACGAAGAAACTCCTATGGGATTCTCGGCGATAGAACTGGAATTTATGTATCATTACTACATTACCGTCAAACGGTTACGTGATGTTATCGCCAAACAAGACATAGAGATGACCGTAGAAACATTCTTTCGGCTATTGGGGAAAATGGCCGCATCGATTTCCATACCGTTTCAAGGGGAGCCTTTATCGGGATTACAAATCATGGGCGTACTCGAAACTCGTGCGCTCGATTTCGATAATCTTATTATCCTTTCCATGAACGAAGGGGTGTTCCCCGTTAAGAAAGTAGCCGCCACATTCATTCCCTACAATTTAAGAAAAGGATTCGGCATGGCTACGACAGAGCATCAAGATAGTATTTATGCCTACTACTTTTACCGCATGATAAGCCGGGCTAAACGGGTATTCTTATTATACGACAGTCGCACCGACGGACTCAAAAGCGGAGAAGTGAGCCGATACATATACCAACTGAAATACCATTACCGCATACCCATACAAGAAATACAGATCAATTGCGACATAGCGACCTTCTCTCCGATAACAATCTCCATCGATAAACGGAAATATGGCATAGAAAAAAAATTAGCCGATTTCATGCAAGGAGGAAATAGCGCATTATCGGCCAGTGCAATAAATCGTTATTTGAACTGTCCTTTACAATTTTATCTGCAATACATCGAAAAGATAGAACAAACCGACGAAGTCGCAGAAAGCGTCGATAGCAGTACTTTCGGTAGCATTTATCACGGTATGATGCAAAAAATCTACAACCGTATCAAAGGCGAAAAAGAAAAAATAACTGTCACCGCCGACCACATCGACGCCATACGCAAAGACAAAGGTTTGCTCACCCGGTATCTCGAAGAATGTTTTGCCAAAGAGTATTACAAAACTCCACATAGCCCCGAACCGCTAACCGGGTATGATTACCTGACTGGGGAAATCATTCTTAAACTGATTGACAAAACTCTGGAAAAAGACCGTGCCCTTACGCCTTTTTCCTATGTAGCTTCTGAACTTCCCATACATAAAAACATATCTATCGGAAACAACCGATCCATACAGTTGAAAGGCTTTATCGACCGGGTAGACGAACATAACGGACTTATTCGTATCGTCGATTATAAAACCGGACGAGAAAGACTCGATTTCAAATCGGTAACAGAACTTTTCGACCCTTCTGAAAAAGATCGTAAAAAAGCAATCATGCAGGTGTTATTTTACTGCAAATTGTACAAACTAGACAAAACACCTATACAACCCTTACAGCCGTCTATTTATATTGTACGTAACTTATTCGATAAATTCGAATCCTTCTTGAAATACGACAAAGAGCCTCTCACCGACTTTAACCTTGTAGAAAAAGAATTCGACCTATACCTTACTCGTTGTTTAGAAGATATATTCGACCTCGACAAACCATTTTCACAAACCACTGTTGAATCGCATTGTAAATATTGCGATTTCAAACAGTTGTGCAAACGATAACTCGAACAAATGAAAAGCGAATAAATTTCTCTACATAAGCTAATGTTCTTTCTCCAAGAAACATGGTATCGCCCAATTTATTTTAACTTCGCCCTTATACGGCTTAAACTTACAGGAGTAATTCCCAAATACGAGGCAAGACATTCTAAGGGAATTCTTTGTAACAAATCGGGAGTACGCTCCAACAAAACTCTATAACGTTCAGAAGCCGTCGTGAATAACAGTGGAATTAGTTTTTCCTCTGCTCGCAAAAATTCCAATTCGGCGAGTTTTCTCCCCCAATTCGCTATATCGATGTCTTCCTCAAACAAGCGATACAAATCGCTCCTCTTTAAGCAATACAAAAGAGAATCTTCCATAAGCTCTATGGTTTCGTATCCAGCCTCATTCTTTACATAACTTTTCAATGACATGATAGTCGCCCCTTCTTTCCCGATCCAAAACGTTATATCTTTACCTTCGTGCGAAACATAGGCCCTCACAATTCCTCTTTTTATAAAGAATATATCCGACTCGATTTTCCCTGCCTCCAATAGGCGATGCCCCTTAGGGCGTCCGAGTTCCAAAGAACAAGATAACACCCTATCCATCGATTTCTCCGATATCGGATATATGCTGTTGATTATATCTCGTAAATCCATAAAACACGACTCATTCCAAGTATATTAAATACCTCTCAAAAAATCTTCGAGCGACTCTTTCCCCAAATTCAACTTTTGTCTCAAACGATAACGATTTTTCTTAACGCTCTCAGGTTGTAAAGAGAGCATTTGGGCTATATGTTTATTTTCCATACCTGTACGGACATATGCACATAAACGAAGCTCCCCTTCGGTAATAGATGGACACAAAGTCTTCAACCGAACAAAGAAATCGGGATGTACCTTTACAAATTGCATTTTAAAGAAATCCCATTCATCGTCGGTCCCCAAGTGCATTCTTATATTGTTACTAATTTGCAAAGCCGTGTTCGATTGAATATTTCCGGCATCTTTTTCTTTTTCCAACTCATCGACAAGAGATTTCAATACTTGGTTCTTCTCCATGATGATCAACGAATTGGAGGCAAGCTCCCTATCTTTGTACTCCAATTCCACTTTGAAACAATTATTCTGCAACATCTCATTCTCCAACCGAGTCACCAATTCTTTATTTTCCAACTCTTTCAATTGTTTCTTTATCTTCTCCTCCCTACTCTTTTTCCAAAATATATAACAAATCAATGAGGCAATACAAAGTATGAATGCACAAACGACAAGAATCAAAACGAACCGGAACCTGCCTCTTTCTTCCGCCTGCTGCAATTCGAGTTCCTGTTTCTCTATGGCCGCCCGGCTTTCCATACGTCTAATCTCAGCCAAACTGTTTACTTGGTCCAACGAATCTTTATATTGTTCATACTTGTTCAAATAAACATAAGCACTGTCCTCCTGCTGTATGGCAGCAAAACATTCCGACATATTCTTTATGACAGGGACGATGAGGTCGATATTCCGAATATTCATTCTACGGCATGCCTTTCTATAATAATACAAAGCACTATCCGGTCTATGATTATTTTGGTAAAAACGCCCCATAAAACACTCCGACTGAATCAACAGTCTTTTATTCGCAAATTCGGTAGACAATCGATACGCTTCTGAAACATACTTTTTACTCAGAGGTACACCATGTTCAGTCAACAATAACAAAGTATTGATATGGAAAGATGTATCTTCAACACAAACAGGATTTTCCAACAGCTTATAAAGAATTTTTTCGGCCTGCACCTCTTCATTCATCGAATATAAAACGTTCGAAATATTCAACTGGTTTTTTGCCCGATAAACCGGCTTATTCAGTTTCTTATAATAAGAATCTGCTTTCTGCAAATACTCCAACGCCTTAGGATAATCGTTCAGGCGACTCAGTATGTTTCCCATATCGATATAAGCATGAGCCAACATGAACAGATTGTTCGTCCGGGCATAATACTCCGATATTTTCTTTAAATTCTTATAAGCAACATGCGGCTGATTTTTATGCATAATTGTCCATAAATGAAAAACACGCATATAATCATAAACATAACGTATGGAATCTACCTGCTGATAGGCCTCATCAATTAAATGAATTGTAGAATCGGAATTATTCTTTTTAAGCTGCGACCTTGCATCCCAAAATTTAGCTCGCCACAGGTACACCGGTTCTTTATGGTGAGCTCGGGCTATGGTATATAATTCCTGTATCAACGAATCCCGATAATAAATACTATCGGTAGATATAAATTCCAATTCAAGCACATCTGCAATCGAATCGAATGTATTATCGATAGGCTTCCAATACGTCCCTATAACCTCACGCCCCCAAAAGTTAAAGGAATATAACCATAAACAAACGAATAAAAAACCTCTTTTCATGATACAAATATACGAAAAATGCCATCTGTCCACCGATTGTCCATTCTTTTTTTTCGAGAAAAGCAGCATATTAGTTTACATTTGTATATTAAAACTAAAAAATAGTGGTTAATATGAGAAAAGAAAAACTTTTTCATTTATTAGTATTATTAGGATTTACCTTATTATCCATGACCATCTCTGCCCAAACCGACAGTCGTGATGTTTACGGTTGGCTGAGATATGACGATTACAACCAAGACGAATACGGTATTTGTAAATTCAAAACCGATGCGGCCGATGACATTCAACCCGTATGGCCTTACGACCAAGCAAGAGTAGCCTGTGCAGGTGCATTCGCCGAAGGATTCTATTATGTTTATCTATATGAGACCGACGGTTATAATGCCACCCCTTACTCATTCAATCGCATAGATCTTTCCACCGGAGAGTCCACACAGGTCGCAGATTATAGAGGCATGCCATTTTTATTTCAGGATATGACATACGACTATTCGACCCAAACCATGTATGCCATCGGGTATGATGAAAGCGTCTATACAACACTGCTATTGAAAGTAAATCTGACCACCGGAGAAACGACCATTGCAGGAAAGATAGGCGAAAGCAAATATGTAGCCTTAGCCTGTTCTTATGAAGGTCAATTATATGCCATCGATGTAGACTATGGAGATTTATGGAGTATCGATAAATTTACGGGGGCAGCCACAGACATCGGCTATACCGGTGAACGGGTAAGCGAGGATCTTCAATCTATGGAGTTCGATCACGAAACAAATACTCTTTATTGGGCCGGATATAATTTTTGGGGAACGATAGATACCTCTACGGGAGCAGCAGAAGGGATTAGCAAATTAGGGAACTATGCACAAGTCGTAGGACTTTATATACCCTTCAAAAAAACGAATCCTAATGCTCCTGCCGAAATCTCGGATTTACAAATCACACCGGGAGCTAATGGAGAATTATCTGCCGAATTGAGTTGGACAAATCCATCTTTAACTTTCGGAGGGAATAAACTAACCAACTTAACAAAGATAGAAATTTATAGAAACGAACAACTCGTTCACGAAATCACAAACCCGACAATCGGAGAAAAAAGTAATTGGCAAGATACCGGAATACAACAAAATGGATCGGTCGTATATCGAATTACCGCAATCAATAACGAGGGAACAAGCAGCACCACGGCACAATCAATATTCATAGGACGTGACGTACCGGCAGCTCCTTCCCAACTATCATTGATTGTCCTCGATGAAAACAGAGCAAAGATAACATGGTCTACTCCACAAACC